>Ga0181518_10000122_pt1 | contig 85787 bp, 71 predicted proteins | sample PEATcosm2014_Bin_28_FD_119751 | JGI IMG/M metagenome (GOLD analysis project Ga0181518, IMG submission 119751) | Peatland microbial communities from MTU Mesocosm Facility, Houghton, MI, USA - PEATcosm2014_Bin01_60_metaG | ecosystem: Environmental > Terrestrial > Soil > Wetlands > Peat | place...
GGGGTTGTTCTTTGCCAGCACTTTCGTGATGGCCGCCGTCAAGGTGGTCTTGCCGTGGTCGATGTGACCGATGGTGCCAATGTTTACGTGCGGCTTAGTGCGTTCAAATTTCTCTTTGGCCATATGCCCTCATCCTTTGCGCAAACCGACTTATGGCATGCAGCTTGCGCCGAACTTCCTTTGCCGCCGTCGAAGCAGCTCAGGAAAACCTGGAGCGGGGGACGGGATTTGAACCCGCAACCATCACCTTGGAAGAGTGAGACTCTACCGTTGAGTTACCCCCGCCCATTCCCTCCGGAAACTTGCCACTGCCCCCCTGCGCTTCCTCGCGGAAACCCAGCAGATCCTGGAGCCTGGGACCGGGATTGAACCGGTGACCTCGTCCTTACCAAGGACGCGCTCTACCAACTGAGCTACCCAGGCCAAATGCGTTCCCTGCAAAAAACCTGAGCATCGCGGCGCACTATTTCTGACCGGCTGACTCGCCGCGGTTTGTACCGCTCTCGAACATCGCGTCTGCGATTTTCCTGCGGTGTTATTACGTCCGTCCGGCGACTCTCTTCACCGAGCGTGCTACTTTTCAGAACTTCCCCCGCGGAACTCGAATCCTGGTGGACGGGGAAGGATTCGAACCTTCGTAGCCCGCAAGGAGCGGCAGATTTACAGTCTGCTGGTTTTAACCACTCACCCACCCGTCCCGAGAAAAAATCCTCGGACATAAAGGCAAGGTGTCCACAGTTTCAGCCCGCATCGTCTTCGGAAGACGGACAAGCGAATACACAAAACAGGCTCGTGTCAAAAGACACCAGCCCCTCGAATTAGGATTCAGGAATTCGCTTCGCCTCACTCCCCTGCTTAAATCTGGTGGAGCTGGCGGAGGGAATTGAACCCCCGACCCTCTGATTACAAATCAGATGCTCTACCAGCTGAGCTACGCCAGCGCTGCTCAAACCATACAAGGATAGCAGATTGGGCACGGAAATTGCAAGGGGAGGGGAGGAAATGCGAGAGCACTTAGACCGTTAGATCTGTGGAAAATCTACCACAATTTGTGCATCCGTCACCGCAGGATAAGAATATTTGTTTTCAATACGTTAGGCTGAAACATGTGGTCTATGCCTGTCCGTCTATCCACAGTTGCCGGGGGTACCCCCGCTGGATGTTCGCCCGGAGCGCAAACTCTTGTTGCCTAGGGTGATTTGGATGCGAGAATGGCCAAGATGTGTTGTCGGCCGATTGCTGGCCTAAGCGTACCATGCCCAACCGCAAATTGCTGCCTGGCTTGCTCGTCATAGTTGCACTTTCGCTGGCGGGTACGTTTGTCTACTTACGCTACAAGTCGAGTGATCCCCTGGCGATCCGGAACGAGATGCTCGCGCGTATGCCCGCGAGTGCAAACGCGGTAGTGTTTCTGGATCTTGCGGCGTTACGCTCTTCGCCGTTTCTTGCGCAGTTGCTTGCGTGGGCGCCGCGTCCAGCTCCGGATGAAGACTACGCGCAGTTCGTGCAAGCCACGGGATTTGATTATGAACGCGACCTGGATCGCGTGGCGCTGGCGATCTCCCGTGCGCCCAACGGTTCCATTTTTCTTGTTATCGCGGACGGACATTTCGACCACAGGAAAATTGAGGCGTATGCGCGGCGCTCCGGCAAAACCGAGGCGAGGAACGGCATGACGATTTTCTCGATTGGTCCGACCGGAAGTACGCAAGCGTTGTTTTTCACTTTCTTGCGCGAGGATCGCATGGCGTGGACCAATGATCCTTCAGGGGCGGCGCTTTTCTGGCAACCTGATCCCTTTGCGGCAGAGTGGCGCGAGCGCTACGTGCGGCTCGCCGGTACCCCGCTGTTTGCCGTGATCCGGCAGGATTCCGGGACGGCGTCCGCGCTGGCGCAGCAGACGCCGGGAGGATTTCGTTCGCCGCAACTGGCGGCGCTACTGGCGCATTTGCAGTGGATTTCGATTGGAGCGAAGCCGGACGGCAATTTGCTTCGCGTGGCCGCGGAGGGTGAGGGTGAGTCGGAAGCCACGATGCGGCAGCTCAACGATATTCTGAGCGTGATTCTTCTTCTGGCCCAAGGCGGGCTGAACGGCGCAGGCACTCGCAGTAAGTTGGATCCGCAATTGCGCGAAGGGTATCTGGAACTGTTGCAATCGGCGGAGGTTCAGAAAGTGGATCGGGGATCGAGTAAATCAGTGCGCGTGGTATTTGATGTGACACCAAAGTTATTGCAGGCAGCGAGGGCGGCAGGACCGCCGGGAGGGACGGCGACGCCTGTGGGGCAGGCCCCGAGGCATTAAATCAAAGGGTGGCCGAGAAGGGGTTCAGCATGCTGGCCCCTACACGGGGTAGACAGAAAAGGCCTTTTCAGGCAGTGGAAGCAGACGGAATAACCGAGGCGGAAGATTTCGATCGGGAGGTCGAGGATTAGTCTGCGGCCGGATTGGATTTCATGTAATGCCGCGGATTGACGGGGGCGTTGTTCACGCGCACTTCGTAATGAACGTGAGGTCCCGTGGAGCGGCCGCTAATTCCGGTGTAGCCGATGACTTCACCGCGCTTCACGCGGGTTCCGGCAATGACGGCGTAAGAAGAGAGATGCGCATACCAGGTGGTGATGCCAAAACCGTGGTCCACGATGACGACGCGGCCATAGCCGGAGTGCTCTCCCGCATCGATGACCATGCCATCCGCGGTAACAGACACGGGCGCGCCGTAGTCGGCACCGACGTCCACACCAGTGTGAAACGCACCTTCACCCGAGAAGGGATCGAGGCGTTCGCCGAAGCCGTCCGTGATGCGGCCAATCACCGGCATGATGGAGGGTGTGTAACTTGAGTCCGCGAAGGCGCTGGCCGGCAGCAGGCGAAGGCCGCCCGCGGAAACAGCGATGGCCGCGGCGTTGCGCTTGAGGAAGGAGTACTGCTCGACGGAGCGGTCAAAGGCGTCTTCGGGGGTAGCTGAGGAATCCATCTGATCGAAAGCGGCGGGGTGATAGCGCATCACGCCATAGGTCATGGCGACTTCGGTGGCCAGGGATTGCAGGGAGTCGAGGCGCTGGTTGGTGTCCTTCACGCTCGTCTGCAAATCGCGATATTGCTTCTTGAGGGTTTCCTGGTCGTGGCGAAGAGCGTTGTAATTCGCGACTTTCCAGAGCATGCGGCTGTAAGACCCGACGGCAGCAGCGACGGTAATGCTGCCAATGATGGCCAAAACCGCTAAACCGTGGAGAAGATAGGCGGGCACGATGAGCTTCCGGAGTTTTCCGGGCATCGTGGCAATATAGAACGTATAGTTCTTCCCGCTAATCACTGAGCGACCCCTCAGGCGTTCTTACTTTCATTTGAAGTGCGGTTATTCATTCCCTGGACCCGCACCGTGGCTTGAATGTCTCGACCTGACTGAACCGTGAGCCTTGGTTTGCTATAGGTAAGATATTAGATTTTGTAGGTTGCCCGCGTCAACCCTGTACTTGCATTTTTTTGGGACAGTCGTAGGAAAACTGTCCCCTGTCCCAAGGGCCAGTTTCCCGTGATAGACCTGGGTTGATAGCAAGGGCATCATCGTGGAACGACGCAGAGGTCGACGCTGCTCGATTCCCGCTTGATCGGCCGCAAGAGCACGCGGGAAACTGGGCTGCGGGGGCGAGAACAGATTCGGTAGAGAAACCCGCACCCGGCGAGATACAATCCGCCTCGGATGAGGAAGTAAGGGTCGTGCAGAAACATGGGGGAGTCCCCAGTTACACTGAAGGCGAAGCTAGCACTTACGAGGGTCAGGTCCCACAGCGATGAATGAAGAGCAGGTGCTAAAGCAGATTGCTTCAGGGGCGAAGGCAGCGCGGCTTTCGGAGGCAGGAGTGCACCTGGGTATTGGCGATGATGCGGCGCTGTTTGCGCCGCGCGCGGGACGGCAGATGATTCTGACGTGTGATTGGTCTTTGGAGGGGACGCACTTCTTGCGCGACAAACATCCGGCGGATGCGGTGGGCTGGAAAAGCCTGGCGCGCGCCGTGAGCGATGTTGCCGCGATGGGAGGGACGCCGCGATGCTACCTGCTGAGCCTCGCGCTGCCTGCTTCCCATACGGGCCGGTGGCTGGAGAAGTTCTTGCGTGGGTTGCGGCGAGCCTCCCGCGCCTTTCGCTGCGAACTGGCAGGCGGCGACACAACGCGGCGCGACGAGATCCTGATCAACATCACGGTGGCCGGAGAGATTGCGCCTGGGCAGGCCTTGCGGCGCACGAGCGCGCGGGCGGGCGACTTGATTTTTGTCAGCGGACGACTGGGCGAGGCAGATCGCGGCTGGGAGCGACTGCAGAAGATGCGCGGGAGGGTGAGGGCGGATGACCGGCTGTTGCGCAAACATCTTTATCCGTCGCCGCGGCTGGCGCTGGGAGCGTGGCTTGCGAAAAAAGGACTGGCAACCGCGGCGATGGATTTGTCAGATGGATTGTCCATTGATCTTTCACGGCTATGCACGGCGAGCAGAGTGGGGGCGCTTGTGGACGTCGCATCGCTGCCGGTGCTGCGGGATGCAGCGAGGGGAAAAGCTGTAAAGCTTGCGTTGCACGGCGGCGACGATTACGAACTGCTTTTTACGGTGGCGCCGCGCAAGGCTCATCGCATTCCAAAGAGATTCCGGGGATTGCAGCTCACACAGATCGGCCGGATCATGCGCGAAAGAGAGATTGAAGTGCGCAAAGAAAATGGCAGCCTGTACCGGCTGCGGCCCGGTGGTTGGGATCCCTTCCGCAGATAATCACGAGAATTGAACGGGTTGTCGAAGCGCATGCGCGCAAGAAGTTTGATGGAAGAAACTTCCGGGGCCAAAGCCGGGACTCGCCAGGAAGCGCTGCACATGGAGCAGCACGCTAAGGAGTGGGCGGCGAAGTTGTGGGCAAAGGAGTCGCCTCAGGCTTTTCTCTTGGCAGGCTGGGGGCTTCATCTTCAGGGGCCGTGTCGGGCGTATCGACGTTGACGTGATGTTCACTGGCCTGCTGCTCCAGCGTGACAACATTCGCAAAATCCATGACCGGCATGCCCGCTATGCCGCGTTCGATAAACTCCATCCAGATAGGCAGCGCGGCCTGCGCGCCGGTTTCCCGTTTTCCCAGTGAAATCTGCTTGTCGTCGTAACCGACCCAGACGCCTGCGGTGATTTGCGGGGTGAAGCCAATGAACCAGGCGTCTGTGAAGTCCTGGGTGGTGCCGGTCTTGCCGCCGGCGGGGCGGCCGATGTTTTTGGCCTTGATGGCGGTGCCGAATTGCACGACTTCCTCGAGCATCGCGGTCATGGTGCGCGCGACGTCCGGGGAGATGACATCGTGGACTTCGGGATGGGCTTCTTCGAGCAGCGCGCCATCGTAGCTGGTGACGCGGCGAATCATGTTGGGATCGATACGGATGCCATCATTGGGAAAGACGGTGAAGGCGGAAACGTGCTCGATGAGCCGCATATCCGCGGCGCCGAGAGCAAGGGGGAGATAGGGAGGGAGCGGGGTGGTGATGCCAAAGCGGCGGGTCATGTCCACCACGGAATTGATGCCGATCTTTTCGGTGAGTTTAACGGCGGGAACGTTTCGCGAACCGGCGAGGGCGCGGCGGAGCGTGATGGTGCCTTCATATTTTTCGTCATAGTTGTGCGGGGAGTAGGGTTGGCCGCCGCTGGTGGTGGTGAAGGGCGCATCAACGATGGTGTCAAACGGCGAGGAACCCTTTTCGACGGCAGCGGAGTAGACGTAGACCTTGAAGGAGCTGCCGACTTGGCGATACGCCTGCGTGGCGCGATTGAATTTGGAATCTTCAAAGCTGTAGCCGCCGACCATGGCTTTGATTTCGCCGGTAGGGTTGTCAATGGCGATCATGGCGGCTTGCGGTGCGGGCTGCTGTTCAAGTTGAATGCGCGCGGTGGTTTCGCGCAAATCCTGAATGGAAACCTGAATGAGATCGCCGACGGCGAGTATCTCATGGAGCCTTTTGTGGCCGGTCCAGGCGATGTCCGAGGGAGACAAGAGGGCGCGATAGGTGCCGATCTTGACCGTTGCGCTTCTGTCGTCTACAGCAAGGACCAGGCCCGTGACGTAGTCTCCCTTCTCGATCGAGTGGCGCCAATCGTCGTCTTCGTAGGTGTCGAGCTTGCCGAGATTGTCCTTGAGGACGTTGGGGAGCTTGCCGCGCCAGCCGTGACGGCGATCGTAGGTGTGCAGGCCATCGCGGACGGCTTGATTAGCAGCCTTCTGCATCTGGATGTTGAGCGTGGTGTAGACGCGGAGACCGCGCTCATGAACGGCTTCAGTGCCGTAGGTGGATTCCAGGTATTTGCGGATCTCTTCAAAGAAGTAGGGAGCGAGATCGTTGCGCGGATATTGCAGGTGCAGGCCGAGGGGCGTTTTCCTTGCGGCTTCTTCTTCGGCAGCGGTGATCTTTCCTTCCTCGCGCATCTGGTGCAGGACGAGGTTGCGGCGGGCAAGGGCGCGCGCGGGGTCAACGAGCGGCGAATACATCGGGCCACGAATCATGCCGGCGAGGAGTGCGGCTTCCTGGAGCTTGAGATCGCTGACGGGCTTTCCGAAATAGAACTGCGAGGCGGCAGCGAAACCGTAGTTGCCGTGAGCGAGATAGACCTGGTTGGCATACATGGTGAAGATTTGCGGCTTGGTGTAGCGGCGCTCGATTTGCAGACCGAGGAGGATTTCCTGGGCTTTGCGGCGGAAGCTGCGATCGCTGCGGTCGAGGAAGAGATTGCCGGCAAGCTGCATGGTGATGGTGCTGGCGCCTTCGGCCTTGCGGCGCTTGATGAGGTTACGATAGGCGGCGCCGGCGACGCGGGGAAAATCGACGCCCCAGTGATCCTCGAAGTGCTGGTCCTCGATGGCGATGACGGCGTTATACAGGACTTTGGGAATTTGCTCCCAGGTCATGAGGATGCGGCGCTGCAGGGCGAAGCTGCCGACGAGCTGGCCGTCATCGGCGTAGATTTCGGTGACGACGTTGGGGCGATAGGTTTCCAGGGCGTGGATTTCGGGGAGATCGCTTTCGTAGACGAAAAGCAGGCCGGCTGCAGCGCCTAGGGCGATGGCGCAGAGTAAGAGGAAGGCAAGGGCGACGCGGTCAATCAGCTTCCAGCCGCGGAGGCGCAGGGTGATGGGAGGGAGACTTAGCATCGAAGGAGAATTTTAGAACAGATGGATGAGGATTGCAGATAGGCAAGCACCGCAAAGTTTCCAAATGTCGAGGCGGGAAGGGAGCGGAGATGCGGTAGTCCGAGACTGGCTTGAGCTAGAGATAAGGGGTGAGCCACAGCGCTACGTCGATGGCTTGGCTGGAGCGGACCAGGGATGGGGTTTGCGGGCTTCCTGGAAGGCGAAGACGGTCATGAGCACGGCGAGGAGAAGGAGAGCGCCGTCGCGGAGAACGGTGAGGCCGGTGAGCGGCTCGGGCTTGGCGAAACAGCCGCAGTTGATGTCCAGATGAAGGGCATAGGCGCGGACGACGCTGGCGAAAAAACCGCCGATGATGAGTGTGGTGATGGTGGCCCAGATACGGAGTTGCCAGCCGATGAGAAGGAGAAGACCGATGGAAATTTCGGCGAAAGGCAGGGTCTTGGAGACGAAGAGCGAGGCCCACGGCGGAAGCATCTGGTAAGAATCGATCTGGAGAGCGAAGAGAGAAAGCGCGATGGGAATGGGCGGACGCGGATGCATGTCCGGCCGAAATAGCTTGGCGTAGCCGGCGTAAATGAAGATCACACCGAGCACGATACGGCCGATCCAGATGATGAGGCGGCGGTAATTGAAAGGGGCGGACTGAAGCATGGGTGAACTCTCAAATTTCCCGCAGAAAGCAGGTTCCCCGCTACGCTCGGAAAGACAGTTTGCCCTGCCGGCTTACCCTGCGATCTCTAACATTCAACTGAATCCGAGGTTTACGAAACACACTGCAATGTTTAGCTACTTCTGCGAAACGAGCTGATCCAAAAAAGTCTTCAGGACGTCGTAGCTGACAAAACCGACGACCGGGAAAGTCTGGCCGGACTTGGTGTGCAGGACGGTGTACGGAGTCTGGTTCACCGGAACCAAGAGGCCGAGCTGTCTGTCCTTTTCGATGAAAGGCTCGAAGATCTTGGCGTCAACGAAGGCTTGCACTTTTTTCATTTCGGCGGGACTTAGGGAGGCGGCGACGGTGCCCGGTATATCGCCGTTCATTTCCCACTTTTCCTGGTTGTTAAAGAGCGCCTGCTCGACTTCCTCGCATCTGCCGATGTGCGCCGCGGCACGGGAATAACTGGCAGCCACGCGGGAATAGGCATGCATGGGCAAGGGAAAATCACGGTGGATGAGATAAACCTTGCCTGTGCTGACGTAGTTGTCCATGACCTTTTGCGTGGTGGTGGTGAAGAGCTGCTTGCACGCAGGGCATTGGAAGTCGCTAAAGATTTCCATGACGACCGGAGCGTTCTTGGAGCCAAAGGCCTTTGTGGGATCTATGTCATTGACGCCGTTGACGGAGATAGTGGTGAGGACCGGGACAGGATCTGCAGCCTTGGTTTGCGAAGAGGTCTTCGCCTTGGTGGCCGTATTTTTGGTTTGCGAATTCTGTGGGGGGAATGCGGCAAGAAACGTACTGCTGAGGGCTGCGAATATCAGGACAGTGGCAAAGCCAAGGACAGGCCGGCGGATCAAGGATTCCTCCGAATCGAGAGAGCTAGGTGAACTCAAGGCCAGAGTATCACAGCTTTCGCTGGTGCTGGGTGACGGCAGAAGCGAGGATTACTAAGCGGACGTGAGGATGGGGTGCGGCGGAGAGCGGAAGGGGGAATTGAGAGGGGCAGGAAGTTTATGGAAATGAGTGTGGGGCAGTCAACGCTAAGGAGCTGTAGGAGAAAAGGCAGGCGGCTCGATTTGAGGGGCAATTGGAGGAAAACGCGCCAATGAGGGGAAGAAACAGTCTGTAAGGAATTGAATTTAAAATAGTTATATTTGCTATCAAACAACTTGACAGCATTCCACTCAACTTGTATAGTGGGGCAGGTTCTGAGAGGAAACACCCCGCAGGGCCGTGAAGGTCTAGAGTGCCTGGCGCGCCGTCGTCATGAGGATTTGGCGGGCACTGATTTAAAGGCTGATGGGAAGCCGCCCGGCCAAGTTGTTGAGAGTTTGGACAGGCTTTAGGAGAAAAGGTTTGGGGAGATTGCAGAAGGAGAAATGAGGACATGAGCAAGATAATTGGAATCGATCTAGGAACAACATACTCGGTGGTTGCCGTGATGCAGGGCGGCGAACCGGTGGTGATCCCGAACCAGGAGGGAACGCGCACGACCCCCTCGGTGGTGGCAATCACGAAGGCCGGGGAGCGGCTGGTGGGGCAAGTGGCCAAGCGCCAGGCGGTGACGAATCCCGAGAACACGATTTACTCAATCAAGCGGTTCATGGGGCGGCGGTACGACGAAGTCAGCGAAGAAATGAAGCGCGTGCCCTACAAGGTGGTGAAAGGCGACCACGATGACGCGCGCATCGAGGTGGCGGGGAAGGTGTACAGCCCACCGGAAATTTCCGCGATGATCCTGACGAAGCTGAAGAATGCCGCGGAAGATTTTCTGGGAGAGAAGGTGACGAAGGCGGTCATCACCGTGCCGGCGTATTTCAACGACGCACAACGCCAAGCGACAAAGCAGGCCGGAGAAATCGCGGGCATGGAAGTTGTGCGCATCATCAATGAACCGACCGCGGCGGCGCTCGCGTACGGACTGGAAAAGAAGAGTGATGAGACGATCGCGGTCTACGACCTGGGCGGCGGCACATTTGACATATCGGTTCTGGAAGTTGGCGCCGGTGTGGTGGAAGTGAAATCCACCAATGGCGACACGCACCTGGGCGGCGATGATGTGGACCAGAAGATCGTGGACTGGCTCATCGATGGGTTCAAGAAAGAGCACGGAATCGATCTGGGCAAAGACCGGATGGCGCTGCAGCGGCTGAAGGAAGCGGCAGAGAAGGCGAAGATCGAACTTTCGCAGATGATGGAGACAGAGATCAACCTACCGTTCATCACCGCGGGCCCGAGCGGCCCGATCCACATGCAGCAGAAGCTGACGCGAACGCGGCTGGAAGAGTTGATGAAGCCCCTGCTGGAACGCTCGATGCGGCCCGTCCAGCAGGCGCTGGAAGACGCGAAGATGTCGCCGCAAAACATCCAGGAAGTGGTGCTGGTGGGCGGTTCGACGCGTATTCCGAAGGTGCAGTCGCTGGTGAGCACGTTCTTTGGCGGGAAAGAGCTGCATAAGGGCGTGAACCCGGATGAAGTGGTGGCCGTGGGCGCGGCGATTCAGGGCGCGGTGCTGGCGGGCGAGGTAAAGGACATTCTCCTGCTGGACGTGACGCCATTGTCGCTGGGCGTAGAGACGCTGGGCGGCGTGATGACCGTGCAGATTCCACGGAACACCACGATACCGACGCGCAAGGTGGAGACGTATTCTACTGCTTCGGACAACCAGCCAGGCGTGGAAATCCACGTAATGCAGGGTGAACGGAAGTTTGCGAAGGACAACCGGTCGCTGGGCACGTTCAAACTGGACGGCATTCCACCGGCACCGCGTGGCGTGCCCCAGATTGAGGTGACGTTTGACATCGACGCGAACGGCATCTTGAACGTGAGCGCGAAGGACAAAGCAACGAACAAGGAGCAGAAGATCACCATCACGGCTTCGACCGGGTTGACGAAAGACGAGGCCGAGAAAATGCGCACGGAAGCGGAATCGCACGCCGAGGATGACCGCAAGCGCATGGAAGAGGTGGAGGCGCGTAACCGGCTGGATGGGATTGTGTACCACGCGGAGAAAACCATCCGCGAGAATCGCGACAAGCTGCCGGAAGGCGACGTGAAGCACGCCGAAGAGGCGATGGAAGATGCAAAGAAGGCGATGAACGAAGGTGGCGTGGCACGGCTGCGCTCGGCGACCGAAAACGTCGAAAAGACGCTGCACAAGATGGCGGAAGAGCTGTACAAGAAGACGCAATCGGCCGGCGGCGAGCAAGCAGGGGCGGCAGGCGCGAGTGCGGGGCCTGGGCCCACAGGCGGAAGCGCGCAGGGCGGCAAGCCCGGCGATGTGATCGACGCGGAATACGTGGATGTGGACGAAAATAAGAAGCCGAACTGAGCGGGAGAACCGGATAATCAGGAGTTGTCAGTAATTGGTTATCAGATATCAGTGATCAGGAACCAGGTCTCGGCGCGGACTTCTGATAACTCAAATTGATAGGTTGTAGATCGTGGGTGGGGTTCGGGCTGGCCGGGGCCGTGTGCGCGCGATAAGAATAGGGCCGGTCTAAAGACCGGCCACTACAAAGAGATTCATGCCGACTAGTTCAAAACAGGATTACTACGAACAGTTGGGGGTGCCGCGAAAAGCGACGGCGAAGGAGATTCGCACGGCGTTTCGCAAGCTGGCGCGGAAGTATCACCCGGATTTGAATCCCGGCGATAAATCATCCGAAGAAAAATTCAAGCAGTTGCAGGAAGCGTACGACGTGCTGTCTGACACGAAGAAGCGGGAGATGTACGACCAGTACGGCTTCTACAGCGACAATGCGCCGCCCGCCGGATATGGCGGTGGAACGGATGCTGGCGCAGGAAACGTAAATTTCGATTTTGGCGGATTCGATTTTGGCGGGCAGCCGAGCGGCGGCTCGAGTTTCCGGGATTTGTTCGGCCAGTTCTTCGGCGGGCGACGCGGCGCGGCAGCGATGGAGCCGGAGGAAGAACCCGGCGGCGACCTGGAATACCAGATCGAGATTGATTTCTGGGACTCGGTGCGGGGCGCGGTGAAGAAACTGCAGATCACGCGGATGGATGCGTGTGAGACGTGCCACGGGACGGGAGCGGTGGGATCGCCGCAGACCTGCCCAACGTGCAATGGAAGCGGGTCCATCCAGCAGACCGCGGGGAAGATGCGGTTCAACGTGCCGTGCAGCCGCTGCGGCGGCACAGGCAAGCTGCGGACGCCGTGCCGGACGTGTGGCGGCGAAGGGCGCGTGCGGCGGACGGAAACGATTGATGTGCGCATCCCGGCAGGCGTGGCGAATGGCGGACGCGTGCGCGTGCCGGGAAAAGGCAATGCGGGCACGATGGGCGCGCCAGCGGGCAATTTGTACTTGCAGGTGGTGGTGCGGCCACACCCGTATTTCGAACGGCGGGGAAATGATCTGTACACGAAGGTGCCGGTAACGGTGCCGGAGGCGTCGCTGGGCGGGAAGATCGAAGTGCCGACGATTGACGGGAGGTCGCTGGTGCGGATTCCTCCGGGCACAAACAGCGGAAGCACGTTGCGACTGAAGGAAAAGGGCGTGCCGCACGGAAAGAGCGGGGCGCGCGGGGATCAGTACGTGGAGATCCAAGTGATTGTGCCGGAGCCGACCGATGAGCGAGTGCGGCACCTGATGAAGGAATTGGAAGAGATTGCGCCAGCGGATCCGCGGAAGGACTTGTTTGGGAAGGCGGGGGTGTGAGGCAGTTGTAAGTAATAGGTTGTAAGTTTTGAGTCAGGACTACGCGATGGAGAAAATTGCAAGTATTGAGTTTTATGTTCTAAGCGAGGCTTCGGCGGTTGGTTTTACTGAATACTTAAAACTGAAAACTAAGAACATTTGACGCACATGCCAGTCAAAGCGAAAAAACGGGCGAAGGCCGGATACATGATCAGCGCGGTGGCGGAGCTATACAAACTGCACCCACAGACGCTGCGCTTGTACGAGCGCGTGGGCTTGCTGAAGCCGTCGCGATCGCAGGGCAACACGCGGCTGTATACGGATTCGGACCTGGAGCGGCTGGATGTGATCTTGACGCTGGCGCGGGACATGGGCGTGAACCTGGCTGGAATCGAGATCATTTTGAATATGCGGGAAAAAATGATCGAGATGGAACGGCAGATGGGCGAGTTTGCGCACGTGGTGCAGCAAGAGTTGTCGCGGATGGCACGGACGGAAGAGAAAGCGCCAAGGACGGCGATTGTGAAAGCGGTACCGCGGGTGGGAAGATAGAGGAAGTGGCGAGTTTTCAGTTTTAAGTAGAGCCCCGACTTGATCGGGGCGTTTTTGTTTTTGTGCACAGATTTCCGCAGGGCAGACCAATTGTGGCGGTGCAAATTGGGACGTATGATGGCGGCTGGCGAAAGAGCGCTGGTGGGGTGCCGCGGTTGATGAAGACGGATTGTTTAGGTGAGCAGCTGAGACCGCAAAAGCTGGAGCCCCTCGGGAAAAAGCTCAGGTAAACAAGCTCCCGCACTCCAAAGGAAGAGCATGGCACGCGAAGATTGCGCAGTTTGCAGAGGGACGGGATGGAAGCTGGTGCCACGGAAGGATGGCACGCCAGGCAGCGTTGCGGTGGCGTGCGAGTGCGGGATGGAAGAGCACGCCGGCTTGGTGATGGAGCGGGCGCGGATCCCGAAGCGGTATGAGCATTGCGACTTTGAGAGCTACGCAACAGACCTGGCGGATGGGAAGACCTGGACTTCGGAGCACGAGCAATCGTTGAAACAAGCGAAACTCCTGATGCAGGGATTTGTGCGGGAATATCCGGCGAAAGAAAAGGGTTTGCTGCTGATGGGCCCGTCAGGCGTGGGGAAGACGCACCTGGCGGTGGCGGGACTGAAGGAGCTGATCCGGCGGGGACACGGCGGATTGTTTTGCGATTACCGGGAATTGTTGAAGGAGATTCAGGCGAGCTACAACCCGGCGAGTGAATCCACGGAGATGGGGGTTCTGGAGCCGGTGCGGATGGCGGAGATACTGGTGCTGGACGATCTCGGAGCGAGCAAGCCTTCGGCGTGGGTGCTGGATATCATTGGATTGGTGCTGAACGCACGGTACAACGAACGGCGCATGACGTTTCTGACGACGAACTACATTGACGAGATAGCAAGTCCGGCAGAGGGCGCGCCGTTGCCTGGCGGGCGACGCGTGGTGGTGAAGGAAGACACGCTGGCGGACCGGATTGGGGCGCGCATGAGGTCGCGGCTGTATGAGATGTGCCGGACGGTGACAGTGAGCGCGCCGGATTTTCGGCGAGAGACGCGGCAAGCGGGACGGGCGAGAGCGTAAGAGCGGATGAACTGTGCGTTTTTGGAGGTTGGCTCCTATCCACCTAATTTCGATTGATTGACAGGGGTGGGGGTGGCGGGTATCCTTGTAGGCAGGTGGGGTGCGGCGTACATCCATGTTCGCGGCATCCAAGTGAAAGCTAACGAGTTACTGCGACGCAGTTCAATAATTCTGTACTGCCCCGTTGTAACCCTCCTTGCATCACCCCGGTAGGGATTCAGCAAGGATTGACTCGACAAAAACAGGGATAGAAATCCCGGAGGCAATTGAACATGTTTTCTGACCACGATAACCCCGAATCTTCCGCTACAGGAACCGCAGCAACCCAAGCCAGCGAGAACACTCCGAACGAAGAAGCCAAGCCCAGCGCGGAAACGCCCGCAGCCGAAGCGCCCTTGACAGAAGCGGCTGCGGCAAGCGGCACGCCGGATACGACTGCGCCCATTGAGCACGTGAAGGCTGACGAAGTCCACGCGACGGCGGAAGCGCACGCGCAAGCGGCAGTGGCAGACTCCGACGCGGCAGCGGCAGCCGAGGAGGCCGCCGGCGCGGAAGAGATGAGCAAGCTGATCGAGCAGTACAGCGAGCCGCAGGAAGCCGCGGCGCAAAACGAAATCATTGAAGTGAGGGTGGTGGCGTACACGGAACAGGGCGTGGTGGTGGACCTCGGCGGAAAGACCGAAGGCCTGATTCCGGCGGTGGAGTTCACGGAGACGGAGATCCCGAGGCCGGACCCGAACGCGACGATTGAAGTGCAGCGCACGGGAGAGCACAAGGACGGGTTCGTCATATTGACGTACCAGAAGGTGCTGCGCCGACGGACGTGGGAAAAGATTGACGCGCAGTACAAGGCCAAGGAAACGATCACCGCGAAGGTGGTGGACCGGATCAAGGGCGGGCTCGTTGTGGACGTGGGCGTGCGCGCGTTCCTGCCGGGGTCGCAGTATGACTTGCGGCCGACAGCGAACCTGGACGGCCTGCTGGGGCAGGAAGTGCAGGTGCGCATCACGAAGCTGAACCGGCGGCGCGGGAATGTGGTGGTGAGCCGGCGGGCGTTGCTGGAGGAAGAGCTGCATGCCAAGCGCGCGGAGTTGATGGAGAAGTTGACCGAGGGGCAAGTGGTGCACGGCACGGTGAAGAACGTGACGGACTACGGCGCCTTTGTGGACCTGGGCGGAATCGACGGGTTGCTGCACCTGACGGACCTGAGCTGGGGACGCGTGCGCCATCCAAGCGACATGGTCAAGCCGGAGCAGGAAGTCGATGTGATGATTTTGAAGTTCGACAAGGACAAGCAGCGGGTATCGCTGGGCCTGAAGCAGTTGACCAAGGACCCGTGGGTGGACGCAGCGGAGCGGTATCCCGCGGGCGGCAAGTACAAGGGCAAGGTAGTCGGCGTAGTGGATTACGGCGCCTTCGTCGAGCTGGAACAAGGCGTCGAAGGACTGGTGCACGTGACGGAGATGAGCTGGTCGAAGAAACCGACGCACCCGTCGAAGGTGGTGAAGGCCGGCGAAGAAGTGGACGTGGTGGTGCTGGACATCAAGCCGAGCGACCGGCGCGTTTCGCTGGGAATGAAGCAGGCGCTGGCCGATCCATGGTTGCTGGTAGCAGAGAAGTACCCGGTGGGCACGGTGGTGACCGGGAAGGTGCGGAACATCGCGGAGTTTGGCGCATTCATCGAGATCGAGGATGGTTTCGATGGGTTGGTGCACGTAGGCGATGTGAGCTGGACCGGCCGGGTGAAGAACCCGCACGAGGTGTTCAAGAAGGGTGAGCCGATCACCGCGAAGGTATTGCGAATCGATCCGGAGAACCGCCGGGTGTCGCTGGGTATGAAGCAGGTGAACGACATCTGGGGCGACTGGTTCAAGCAGCACCGCGTGGGCGAGATCGTGAAGGGCAAGGTTTCGCGGATTGCGACATTTGGCGCCTTCGTGGAGCTTGGCGACAACATCGAAGGGCTGTGCCACAACACGGAAATCGAAGAGCGCAAACGTCGCGACGATGGGGCCTCGAGCTTCCGGCCGACCACGGGACCGCTGAAGAGCGCGGGACCCCTGGAACCCGGCAAGGAATATGATTTTAAAATCATCAAGATCAGTTCCGATACGCGGCGGATTGGGTTAAGCTACCGCGCGGCCGTGCGGCAAATTGAACGCAAGGAGATCGAACAGTACAAGTCGACGACGAAATCCTCGGCGACGGCAACGATCGGCGACGCCATGAAACAGAAGCTGGCGTCCCGGTAGGTGGACTCACAGAATTTCCTCGCCCAGGGGATGCGGCGCGAAAATTCGTTTACCTGAGGGTCATTTTAATGATAGGAAGAGGGACAGCCAGAGGCGAAGCCCCTCTAAGTCGCCTCGCACCAGGGAGTTGTGCGGGCCAAACGGGATACGATTGAAGAGGCAGGGACGATGACAAAGCAACCGACGTTGACGAAGGCCGACTTAATCGAGGAAGTGTTGCGGGTGACGGAACTTCCACGCAAGGAGTCGGAGACAATTGTCGAGACGATTTTTGAAAGCATCATCGACGCGCTGCAAAAGGGCGACAAGATCGAGATCCGGGGATTCGGAAGTTTCCGAACACGGCAGCGGCGAGGCCGCGTGGGCCGCAACCCGAAGACCGGCGAGAAGGTGGATGTGCCGGCGAAGAAGATTCCGTTCTTCAAACCGAGCAAGGAGTTGAAGGACTTCGTCAACAGCCCAGAGACGACACCAAGCGAAGCAGCGCCCTCGTGAGGATGAACTCTGACAATTAAAGGTTGTGGACGCCCCGGCAAGTTCGGGGCGTTTTTTTTGAGGAAGACAAGATCCGGATGCGAGGAGAATTTTGGGTTATGCTGTGTGCCAGATTGCGCGAGTGAGGATTGCAAACGATGGATTACATTTGGTCGCCGTGGCGGTTCCAATATATGGCGGAAGTGACGCAAGGCAAGCAACTGGAGTGCTTTTTCTGCGCTGCGGTGAAGAGCACCCACGATGAAGAGACGCTGGTGGTTTACCGGGGGAGAAAGGCATTCGTGATCCTGAACCGGTATCCATACACGTCCGGGCACGTGATGATCGTGCCGTACGCACATGTGGCGGAATTGAGTCTTTGCGATGCGGAGGCGTTGAAGGAAATGATGGGGTTGGCGCAGCGCGTGGAGGCGGCTTTTCGCACGAATTACAGGCCGGACGGAATGAACCTGGGCATGAACCTGGGGAAGGCGGCCGGCGCCGGCGTGGCAGGACATCTGCATCTGCACATGCTGCCACGATGGATCGGGGATACGAATTTCATGACCGTGACGGGGGAAACGCGGGTGCAGCCGGAGGAATTGCAGACCACGTTTGAGAAGTTGAGGAAGGCGCTGGCGTAAGGAAGAGAAAAAGCAGATCCCTCGCGCCGCTCGGGATGACAAAGAATTGCGCAATTTGTCTGTGGGAAAAGAGCGGACTGCAAAGTGACAGAGGCTGAACCGACAAGGTAGAATCACAAATTCAAATTGGCGATTGAATTGCGTGCGGGGAGTTGCCGTGAATCTGGAACTTAGTGAAGAGCAAAAGCTGCTGCAGAAGAGCGTGCGGGAGTTTGCGGAGATGGAAGTGCGCCCGCTGGCGAAAGAATTGGATGAGACGGGGCATTTCCCACGGGAACTGTTCAAGAAAGCGGCTGAACTGGGGCTGACCGGCGTGGCGTTTCCGGAAGCCGAGGGCGGGGCGGGGTTCGACCACCTGGCGTACACCATTGTGATCGAAGAGATTTCGCGGTGCTGCGCTTCGACGGGCGTGATCCTGAGCGTGCAGAATTCGCTGTTCTGCGATCCCGTTCATCGTTACGGAACAGAGGAGCAGAAGAAGAGGTTTCTGCTGCCGTTCACTCGCGGCGAAAAGATCGGGTGCTACGCGCTGACGGAGCCGCAAGCAGGCTCGAACGCCGCGGCGCTGCAGACAAAGGCGGTGAAGCAAGGTGATACGTACGTGATCAATGGCACGAAGGCGTGGATCACGAACGGCGGCGTGGCGGATGCGGCCATCGTTTATGTGAACACGGACCCCGCAAAGGGCGAGCGCGGGATCACCGCGATTGTCGTGGAAAAGGGGACGCCGGGGTTCAAGGTAGGGAAAGAGGAGAAAAAGCTGGGGATCAACGCAACGGCGTGCAGCGAACTGGTTTTCACGGACTGCGCGGTGCCGGTGGCGAACCGCATTGGAAATGAAGGCGAAGGATACAAGGTAGCGCTCTCGACGCTGGATGGCGGGCGCATTGGCATCGCGGCGCAAGCTACGGGCATTGCGCAGGGCGCGTTTGAGGCAGCGCTCAAGTGGGCGCAGGAGCGCATGGCGTTCGGGCACCCGATCGCGCAGTTTCAGGCGATCCAATTCATGCTGGCGGACATGGCCACGGAGATTGACGCGGCACGGCTGCTGGTGAGGAAAGCGGCGTGGAAGCAGGATAGCGGCGGGCGGTTCAGCCAGGAAGCGGCGACGGCGAAATTGTTTGCCAGCGAAATGGCGACGCGCGTGACGCACAAGGCGATCCAGATACACGGCGGGTACGGCTACAGCCGGGAGTACCCGGTGGAGCGGGCGTATCGGGATGCGCGAGTTACGGAAATTTATGAAGGGACCAGCGAGATTCAGAGGCTGGTGATTGCGTCGTGGGTGTTGAAGGGATGAAGAGCCCCCATGAGCAGGACTTCCTCAGTTTCAGAATGAGCTGAAAAAGCAGCCGCAGGCTTTCCTCCCCGGACCAACCTGAAGCGAACCGCACTCACGGTCGGAGTTAGCTGCATCAACCAGTGTCGCCCTCGGCTAGTGTGATGCTGTGGACCTCCGTTGACGAACTGAAGACCTTCCGCGGACAAATCCGGCCGATTGGCGCGAGCCTCCTGAATAATGGAAATAAGAAATACTTCAATTTACGGAGGCATCGCGCCGCCCGCGCGATCTGAACCCATGTACGAATACCTGTGGCGAGATGCGGCAATACTGCTCGGGACCATGCACGTGATGGCGCCGATGGCTGTCCGAAGCGGATTTCGGTTTGCGGCGCACTGCAAGCCGGTGCAGGTGCCGGCGGAAGAACTGCCGCGTGGAGTATCGGTGTACATCCAGTCGCGGATACCGCAGATGCAAAGCCTGGGCTTCGAGTTTCTTGGGTGCTACGACTGCGGCGTGCTGGCAAGCAACACGCAAAGTCTCATCGCGTATTTCTGCAACCGCACGACAAACGATTTTGCCAACATTACAGTAGCCACTTCGCCGCAGCGAACGGTGGGCTTTTTCGAGTTTTCGACGTGCTTCGGCAACGGCCGTGCGCTGGAGACGAACACCAACAGTGTCTTGCCACTGACGCCGGATAATCCTGATGTTCGCGTGTTCCGGTTCCCGGAGATCAAAGAGCCGCGCGAGCTATATCAGGTGCATAAGAGCCTGACCGAAAAGTACGCCAACGGACAATGGGCGCAAGGCGAGCCGAAAGGGCAAGAGATTCAAAGGCTGGTGCGCGTGCTGGAGAATTATGGGCCGCGTCACGCTAAGGTGGGCTACATGTACCCGGCGCCTGACGGGGAAACTTACCTGTTGACGTGGAAGGGCGCCATCCTGATGACGTGGCGGGGATTGTGGCCGACTGCGCTGATTCGAAGGGCAATCCATAAGTATGAGATGCGAGCGGAGTTGCAGTCACTCCATGTCCGGGGAGTGCCCGCGCTGCAAAAGGCGTAAGAAGAAATCCGCATAGATTGCGCCACCAGATTTCCGTGGCTGCGAAGTCTCACCTGTAGAGAATCCAAGCCATCGCAAGGGGTGGAAAAATCCCTGCAAATGTCATTCCGAGCTCCGTTCGCTTTTTGAACGGACGAGGAGCTCTTCCCCATCGCGTGATTTCTACGCGATGAATCTGCTTTTTCTGCCGTCTTTTGTGAAAAACAGATCCCTCTCCCGCTTCGCGGGACCGGGACGACGGCCATTGGCCGTTTTTCCGCAAACTATAGGAAATCGGACAGAAAGGAGCGTAGCGTTCGCTCGCCGTCGAGCCGGGCAAGGCTACGCGTCCGCGTATGCGAGTTCTTGGCGTTTGGGAGACGAGATTTAGTATTCTGGCGGGGTGCTGGAACTCGACGCGGGGCTTGCATTCAAGGCGGAAGACGACGCGGAGTTTTTTTCGCTGCTCCCGGCTAGGCCAGCGGTCTGCTTGATTGAGCCTAGAGAAGAAAACGCCGAACCTTATTTGCTACGGACAGCGGACCTACGGCGGCGCCTGCAGCGATTGCTGGGCCCGGCGGACCCCGCGAGCAAGCGATTGAACCTGCGCGAGTTTGCGCGGGCGGTGCGTTACCGCGAGACGGGATCGGCATTTGAACAGGCGCTGACTTACTATCGCCACGCCAGACAGAATTTTCCCAAACGCTATCGGGACCTGATGAGGCTGCGGCCCGCCGCCGTGCTAAAGGTAAATTTGCGCAATGCCTACCCGCGCTGCTACGTGACGCGGCGCATTGCCGTGGACGAACAAGGATTGCCGACGGCGGGAGCGTACTATGGGCCGTTCGCATCGCGCCGCGCCGCGCAAGCTTTCGCGGAGAAGATGCTGGATTTTTTCAAGGTGCGGCGGTGCCAGATCAAGATCCGGCGCGACCCGGCCTTTCCGGGATGCCTGTATTCCGAGATGAAAATGTGCCTGGCGCCGTGTTTTGCGGGCTGCACAAAGGAAGAATACGACGTGGAGGTGAACCGGTTGGTGTCGTTTCTGGAGACGAGCGGGGGTTCGCTGCGCGGAGGATTTGAAACGGAACGCGAGAAGGCCAGCGAAGAACTGGATTTCGAGCGCGCGGCGGCGATTCACAAGAAAGTGGAAAAACTGGAGGATGTGCTGCGCGGGCGGCCGGAACTGGCGCGGAGGATACAGGACCTGGATGCTGTAATTCTGCAGCGCACAGCGCGGGAGCAGACGATCGGGGTCTATGCGGTACGAGGAGGGCGGTTGGCGGAACCCTTTGAACTGCGTTTTGGGGACACCAGCGAGCCGAGATCGGCGGAAGAAACGGTCCGCGAGTATCTGGAAGGTGTGATGGGCGGCGGGATGTCACTCCTTTCCGCACCATCTCCGGTTGCGGGTAATAGCAGACAAAGCGCAGCGGAACTGGGCGAGCATCTTTGCCTGGTGGCGCGGTGGTACTACAGCAATCCACGGGAAGGCGAAATTTTCTATCGCGAGAAGGACTGGCCGTACCGGCGGATTCTGCGGGCCTGCGCCAGGTTACTGGCGCCAAAAAAAGATGCCAAGGAAGAGACCATCGTTCCGGAAGGAAAAGCGCAAAGCGAGGAGCCGAAATGAGCCGGGGAGCGACACGCGAAGGAACAAGGAAGTATGCGGAGAAGTTTCAAGGGGCAGCGGCGGAGGGGCATTTCCGCGAGGCGCAGGGATTGACGATATCCTCACTCGGGGCCGGAACGTACCTGGGCCAGCCCAACGAAAACATTGACGCAGGATATGCGGCAGCGCTGGTGGCAGCGGTGGAGTATGGGATCAACGTCATCGATTCGGCGATCAATTACCGGTTTCAGCGAAGCGAGCGAAGCGTTGGCACGGCGGTGAAGGTGCTGGCGAACAAGGGATTTGCGCGCGAGGAATTGTTCGTTTGCACCAAGGGAGGGTACCTGACGCCGGATGGAACGATGCCAGCCGACCCCAATCGCTATTTTTTCGAGGAGTACATCCAGAAAGGCATTTTCACCGCGAAAGAGATTGCGGCGGGCAGCCATTGCATGGCGCCGCGGTTCCTGGAAAACCAGTTGGGGCGCAGCTTGAAAAATCTGGGCGTGGAATGCGTGGACGTTTATTATCTGCACAACCCGGAAACCCAACTGAGCGAGATTCCGAAGACGGAGTTTTTGGGGCGGCTGCGAGAGGCGTTTGTGTTTCTGGAATCGGCCGCGGCGCGCGGGCGGATCCAGTATTACGGCATGGCGACATGGAATGGATTCCGGCAGAACGCGAGCGCCGGGGATGCCATGCAATTGGCGGAGATTGCCGGCCTGGCGAAGGAGATTGCGGGGGAGCAGCACCGATTCCGGTTCGTGCAACTGCCATATAACCTGGCGATGACAGAAGCGCTCACACTGGGAAACCAGACCGTTGGGGGAAATACGAAGACGATGATGGAAGCAGCCGGCGAGCTAGGCATCACGCTGATTGCAAGCGCCGCGCTGCTGCAAGGGCAGGTGGCGCAAAACCTCCCGGCATTCGTGGCCGAGGCGCTAGGGCTGAGAAATGATGTGGAGCGGGCGCTGCAGTTTGCGCGATCGTCGCCGGGAATTGCGACAGCGCTTGTGGGAATGTCACGCGTGGCGCATGTGGAAGCGAACACGCGACTCGTGAAGATGGCGCCGGCTGGAATCGAGGAGTTCAATAAGTTATTTTCGCGGGGAGAGGGCGCTTAACAGCCGGATTAGGAGTGGGCGAGATGGGGATGGCGGCGGACGAGCCAAGCAGTGATGGTTTGGTCAAGTTGACGGAGCTGGCCAGAAAAGAAATGGTCGGCGTGATCGACGACGCTCAACTGGTTTTCACCGGGCAGTGCTGCGACGAGTTCGGCAACCTTGGTTCGGGCGCCATGCTCATCGTTGGCGCCTTGGACGAAGAGTTTGGGCTTCGTGCAACTCCAGAGATAAGTGAAATCGGTGTTGTTGACGGGGATGCCGAGGCCAATCAGATCGGTAACACGCGGATCGGCACAGCCGACGCGAAGGCCAACCCAGCTTCCGAAACTGAAACCGCAGAGAAGCAGGGGGATATTCGGAAATTCCGCGGCAAGAAAATTGATGGCGGCCTGGACGTCGCCCTGCTCTCCCTGGCCGCGGTCGTGTGATCCCGCGCTGAGCCCCGCACCGCGAAAATTGAATCGCAAGACCGGGATACCGAGGGCATCGAGGGATTTGGCGGCTTGATAGGTGACCTTGTTGTGGAGGGTGCCACCATAGAGCGGGTGTGGATGGCAAACCACAGCCGCGAGCAAGGGAGAGGCCGAGCGAGTGGGAGTCCAGAGGATGGCCTCCAAACGGCCAACGGGGCCCATCAAAAAAAGACTGCGGGAATCATGGGAAATGCGCATAAAAGGCCAGGAAAAGTGTACCTGAAAGGAGCGGGTACGCGAAAAATCATGGGGAAAAGGCCCTCGTTTACAATTGGAGAAAAACGCTCCAGTTGGGGAAACGGGATGGGGCAGTTCTATACCTGCCACTACGCGAGTTTGTCGTACTAGAGCTAAAAAGTTGGATTTTCGGATTGCAGTTTACGGCGGCGAATGTTACTTTCGCCCCGGTTCAACCTCCAGGGGGAAAAATGGCTGATTTGTCGGACAGGCGAGAAGCGCGGCGCTTTGTCATGACCCTGCCCGTTCGGGTGATGGCGCATGAAGCAAACAGCCCGGAATTGAAAGCCCACACGCGAGATGTGAGCTACCGCGGCCTGTATTTCCTGGCGGAAGCTCCGTTTGAAAGTGGAAGCGAGATCGATTTTGTTTTGACCCTGCCGAAACAGGTGATTTCCGCGGGCGATGTGCATATTCGCTGCCATGGCAAGGTCGTACGTGTCGAAGCCACGGACAACGGCAAGACCGGGATTGCCGCGCGCATCGACCGCTATGAATTTGTGCCCATTCGGGCTTCCGTCGCGTAGCCGGCCGCCCTCGGCGTCCCGCCAGATTGCAACTCACCGCTCACCTTTTTGCGTAGAATAGTTGCAGGAGAGTCTCGCCATCGAGGATAGCGAAGAACTCTCGGGGGGACTTGCATGTATCACTACAATCCGAATCTTGCGCTGGAAGAATTGCGGGAGGATGGCTTTCTGCCTCACCCAGTGAAGCTGCGCGATATGATCCTGCGGAATCAACTGGGGCCGCAAGACGCGCAGCTCCTGAATCAGGAGTTCCAGGAGTATTTGACACGGTTCGGGGAGCTGCAGAAGCTGGGTGGCGTGATCCTGGAAAAACTCTCAACGGGTCAGAGGAAGAGCGCTTAGGCTCGGGCGCGGGAGGAGCGATCCTCCTAGAGCAGCCGGAAAGGCTGGCGAGCATGAAGAGCGCAGCCCGCCAGATGGCACGGCCGGAGGCGGCCCGCAGGATCGTCGAAGATGCGCTAGGGCTGTTACACTAAACGCTTGCTCTAGGGGAGTCGTTGGGAGAACGGCCGCCCGAAGAGGTCATCTACTCAAGACCATGAAGCGCCACACGCTGCTGATCGATGCAGACGACACACTTTGGGAAAATAATGTTTTCTTTGAGAAGCTGATCGATGATTTCATCAGCCTGGTGGAACCTTGCGGGTACAGCCGGGCGTACATCCGCCACATTCTGAACGAAACGGAACGCAAGAATATCCGGCAGTACGGCTATGGGGTTCGGAGTTTTGGGAGATCACTGGAAGAGACTTACCTGAAGCTGGCGGACCAGATGGCGCAGCGCGAGGTGCTGGCACAGGTGCACAATCGCGTGGTGGAACTTGAGAGAACGCCGCCGAAGATTCTGGACGGAGTGCCGGAGACGCTGGCGTACCTGACGGCGCGGCACCGCCTGATCCTTTTTACCAAAGGCGAGCCGGCAGAACAGGCAGCCAAGGTGGAGCGCTCCGGTCTGCAGGGATTTTTTGAAGCCATCGAGATCGTATCCGAGAAGGATGCGAAGACCTACGGGGCGCTGGTGCACAAGCACAAGATTGTCAAGACCTATGGCTGGATGATCGGGAACAGTCCACGCAGCGACATCAATCCGGCCATGGAAGCGGGCCTGAATGCCGTGTACATCCCGCATGTGAATACCTGGCAACTGGAGCAGGAAGCGGTGCTGGCTGGATCTGGCAAGCTGGTGATCCTGCCGACATTCCGCGAACTGCGCAATCATTTCTAGACTCCTCCCAATTTGGAGCTTGCACGCCTTCCGCGACATGCAAAAGATGGTGTGGAGCGGCAAGGGAGGCGTTTTATGGCAAAGGCGATGAGCCCGGGTGTGGAGTGGCAGCAAGCCTGGTATACGAACGACGACACCGTGTATCTCAACGCAGCGGGGCAAGCGCCCATGCCGCGCGTTTCTCTGGAGGCTGTGCAAGCCGCGCTGGAGTGGAAGAAATGCCCTCAAACCCTCACCGATCAATCTGAATTGGGTCTGCCGAAACGCGTTCGTACTTTGATCGCGGAACTCATCGGAGCCAAGCCGGCGGAAATCGCCTTGACGACAGGTGCAAGCGCCGGCCTAATCGCGTTGGCTTATGGCCTCGATTGGAAGCGCGGAGATGAAATCCTCACCGGGCATTGCGAATTCCCGATGCAGTACACGACCTGGAAGCCGATGGAAGCGCGAGAAGGCGTCAATCTCAAGCTCGTGGCGCCGTCCGGGCGCTGGATCGCGGCGGAGGATTTCATTGCCGCGCTGACACCGCGAACGCGCCTGGTTTCAGCGAGCATGGTGCGGTTCGATGATGGTTCGATGCTGGACGTGCCGAAGTTGGGTGCGGCGTGCCACGCGCAAGGGACGCTCCTCGCGCTGGACGTGAGTCAATGCTGCGGCGCGATTCCCATGGATGTCGGCCAACTGGACGCGGACCTTATCACGTGTTCCGGCTACAAGTGGCTGCTGGGGCCTTACGGTTCTGGATTCTTCTGGGGAAAAAGCGAGCTGATGGCAAGCTTCCGGCCAGGTCCGTTCTACTGGCAAGGGATCGAGGGCTTGGATCATTTTGGTGCACTCATTTTTGAGAACCCGAAAGCCGCCCCAGGCGCGCGCGGCTGGGATGCCTCGGAAACAGCGAGTTTTTTCAATCTAGCAGGATGGGAGGCTTCGCTGCGCTTTTTGCTGGACGTGGGAGTCGAGACAGTTGCTGCGCACAACCAGAAACTCATGGCACACCTGTACGAATCTCTTCCTCGGGATCAATTTGTAAGGACCAGCCCGCTTGAAAGCGGGCGCCGGGGTCCCTACGCCTGTTTTGCGGCGCACACTTTGGAGCGGACCCGGGACATTCATGCGCGCTTAAAGAAAGAGAAGGTGATTGCTAGTTTGCGAGAAGGCAACATTCGCGTTTCCACGCACCTGTACAACACAAGGCAGGATATCGATAAGCTGGTTCGGGTGATCGCCTGATGGGTGGCGAAACAACATGGCCGAGAATCGCCGTGGTCGGAGCGGGGGCCGTTGGTGGCTATTTCGGTGGAATGCTGGCGCGGGCGGGCGCTCCGGTGACGATGATCGGGCGGCAGGCATTTGTGGAAACGGTGAAGAACACCGGCCTGCAACTGGACACGGTGCAGTTCCGAGAGACGGTATTTCCCGAGGTATCCACCGAGATTGCGGCCGCGGCCGGGGCGGAAGTGATTTTGTTTTGCGTGAAGACAACGGACACGGCGAGTACGGCGAAAAGTTTGGCGCCACACATTTCGCCCGGGGCGATTGTGGTGAGTCTACAGAATGGCGTGAACAACGCAGAAGAGATTCGGGCGGCTGCGGGAATCGATGCGCTGCCGGCCGTGGTGTATGTGGCTGCGGCGATGTCGCCACCGGGATATGTGAAACACCTCGGCCGGGGAGACCTGGTAGTGGGACCAAAAAACGCGCGGACCGAGAGAATCGCAAATCTCTTCCAGCAGGCGAAGGTGCCTTGCAGGATATCCGAAAATATTGAAGGGGAGCTCTGGACCAAGTTGATCTGGAACTGTGCGCTGAATGCAATTTCGGCTCTGGGCTGCGTCACATATGGCGAAATATTCGCGAGCGCGGACGCACGGCGCATCATCGAAACGCTGGTTGATGAGGTGCTGGCCGTGGCCCGCGCCAAGGGAATCCACCCGCTGGGTTTGGAGGATCCCAAGGCGGCACTCGCGGGTGCGCTGAAGATTGCCGAGCAGATGAGTGGGACGCGATCGTCGACCGCGCAGGACATGGCGCGGCTGGGAGAGCAACTGGGCGTGGCGACGCCGGTGAATCATGCGCTGTTCACGCTGGTGAAATTGCAGGAGTCAGGCTTCTAACCCGCGCGGTAGAACCTCAGAAACGAAATTCTCTAGTTAACAAAACGGGCCGCAATTTTCTCCGCCAGACTCGCGCGGGAACAGCGGAATCAGCGGCGCTCGGGGCCGCGGAAGGGAATGTAGACGATGGCCTCGAGGTCGACGGGCTGCCCTTCCTTGGTGGCGGGCTGGAATTTCCACTGAGCGAAAGCCTCGATGGAGTAGGCGTCAAGCTGCGGGTCGATACCGCGCACAAGCTGAATGCTGTCCACGGCGCCGTCCTGGCGAATCACGGCGTAGAGGATCACTTCACCCTCCACGTGATCCTGGACCATATCTTGCGGATATTTTGGGTCAACCTTGCGCAGAGCCAAGGGCGCGTTGAGTTCGCCATGGCCATTCGCGGCACCGCCAGCGAGGTGCAATTCGGAGAAGTGGATGATCCAACTGCCCGTGGCGCTTGTCAGATTGGGCATGTTGATGTTCATGGAGTAGACGCGGTGCGAGTTGAAGATCTGCTCGGGTTTCGCGCCGGGGGGCAGAGCGGCAAAATTCGGCGGGCCGGTGCGCTCGGGCGGGTCATCGGCGGCGGCATTCGGATCGGGACGCTTCAGGCCCGATTGGGTTTTCGGCAGGCTGAGCTTTAGCGCGCCACCGAGACCCGAGGAGTTTGCGTATGGTTTTGGAGAGCCGCCGCTGATGCTGATGCCGATGTCGCTATTCCCTGCCCCGCCCGTGCCGTTTCCATGCGAATCATCGTTTCCGGATCTTGCAGAGCCGGGCGAATTTCCGGGCGCGCCAGGCTTGCCTTCGGGGGAGATAGAGACGCGCGCGGCGAGATTGCCTTGAGGCACTGGAACGAGGGGAGCCGGAGGCGCGGGATTCGCCGAAAGTGCGATGAGCGTGCTGGGTGCTCCACCGTTCACGTCAGAAGGTACTGCGGGAACTTCCGGTGCGGCGGCGTCGCCGGTCTGCTTGCGGGATGCGGCGCGAGGAGCGGAGCCGGCATTGATCTCGAGTTTGGGCCTGGCGGGACCGGCACGGCTTGCCGCCAAGCTGATTTCCGCGGGGCGCTGCTCGAGATTCGGCAGGTCCGGCGAAGGCGCGTCCGTTGTTGCGACAGTCTTAGCCCGATGGGGATGAAGCTTGGCGAGGGCTTGCTCGCTGATCTCAATATGTGGACGCCCGGGAGCTTGTGAGGCGGCAAGTTGGACGATGTTGGGCATGGCGGGAAGGAACTTCGGGGCTTCCGCTGGAGCGGCGGGATTAATCAACGTCTGACGGGGGTGCGTCGGGCGGACAGGATCCGTGTAGATGCGCTGGCGAGGGTGGTAGGCGTCCACACTTTCCTTGGCGGGAGGCGGGTCCGGCTCCGATTTCCGTGGGGCTGTGGCCTTCGTGCGGGGAACATTGAGAAGAGGCAAGTCCTCGATGTGGCCGGACCAGGTGAGTTCCGTGTTGTCAAAGGCAGGATTGCGCCGGGGGCCGACTGGGAGGTTTGGCCAGGGTAAAATCACGAAGGCGATGTGCAGCAGGGCCGCGGCGAGGAAAGCGCGGCTGGGAAAGCCCCGCTCGACGCGGCAATCTCGAAAGACAAAACTGAGGGGAACAGCCTTCGACAGATGGGTGCGTTGGAAGGACGCGGCCACACTGCTGAGAAAATCTTGGTGGAAGCTGCCCCAGGCGATTTCGAGCTTCGGCTGAACCTCTCCCGGAAGGAAGATGTGGGGCGGGTAGAGTTCCGCCTGACCGAGGAGGTCGTAAGGATCGACGTGGAAAGCCGTAGACATAAAGTTTGATTATATCGCGCCCCGCCTGAGACCTGGAACGCGGGAATAGCCCTGTCAGTGAGTCAAGTAGATAGATGAACGGGAGGCGGATTAGGGTTTACTGCGGGGCGAGCCCGGAAAAAGGAGAGACTGGCGTCGCCCTGACGAAGCACGCGAACACGCTCCAGTTGACCGAGTGCCTCCGGAAGATCGAAAGTGCGGCGGTGCTCGGCGATGACGAGTCCGCCAGGCGCGAGAAAAGGAGCGGAGCCAAGAAAGGTGAGGACGCGGCGGTATTCGTCAGCGTCGGCGTACGGAGGGTCGAGGAAAACGATGTCAAATGCAGCGGTAGCGGGAGTGTGTTCCGCGGCGAGGCGCTGCAAGCCCCGCAGCGCATCGCACTTGAGAATTCGTGTGCGTCCGCGAATGCCGAGGGAATCGAGATTCTTCTGAATGAGAGTGGCAGCGGGCGAATGATTCTCGAGGAACACAACTTCAGCGGCGCCGCGGCTGAGCGCTTCGATGCCGACAGCGCCGGTGCCGGCGAAAACGTCGAGAAAGCGGCAGCCGGGGATGCGTTCAGCCAGGACATTGAAGAGTGACTCGCGGAGGCGGTCGCTGGTAGGGCGAAGGGCAAGGCCCTTGAGGCTTTTAAGTTGGCGGCTGCGAAATGCTCCGGCGATGATGCGCATGGTGTTTTCGACGGCCCTCAACCGACGCGGGCAAGGTGATAGCGGCGTTGCCATTCGCCGGGGAGGAGACGGAGCACGCGCTGAAGCGCTTCCTTCTGGGCAGGCTGCTCGGTGAGGGCGAACGCTTCCTTGCGGGCGAGTTCGAGAAGTTGGCGATCGCGGATGGGGTTCGCCACTTGGAAGCCGAGTTGGCCGGACTGCCGGGTGCCAAAAAACTCGCCGGGACCGCGGAGTTGGAGATCGGTTTCGGCAATTTCAAAACCGTTGGTGGTGCGGACCATCGTTTCGAGGCGCGCGCGGGCATCTTCCGTCATGCGGCCGGGCGCGACCAGGATGCAATGGGATTGCTGCGCGCCGCGGCCAATGCGTCCGCGTAGCTGGTGCAGTTGGGCGAGGCCGAAGCGTTCCGCGTGCTCAATGATCATGACCGTGGCGTTGGGGACGTCAACGCCGACTTCCACGACGGTGGTAGCCACCAGAATCTGAATGTCGTTGCAGCGAAATTTTTCCATGACGTCTTCTTTTTCGTCGCTGGAGAGGCGGCCGTGGAGCAAGCCGAGCTTGAGTTTGGGGAACACAGTCTTTGAGAGGCGCTCGTACTCTTCCATCGCCGCTTTGAGTTCCAGCTTCGACTCTTCGATGACCGGGTAAACGACATAGCCCTGATGGCCGGCGAGGACTTCGCGGCGAAGAAATTCCCAGACGCCGGGAAGATGCTGCTCCGTGGTGGTGCGGGTTTCGATGGGAGTGCGTCCGGGCGGGAGTTCATCGAGGACGGAGACTTCGAGGTCGCCGTAGAGCGTGAGGGAAAGCGTGCGGGGGATGGGCGTGGCCGTCAGGACGAGCACGTGCGGCGCATTGCCGTGCCGGGCCGCTTTGTCCATCAGGCGCTTGCGCTGGAGGACACCGAAGCGGTGCTGCTCATCAATGGCGACAAAGCCGAGCCGGTTGAATTCAACGTCCTCCTCGATGAGGGCGTGCGTGCCGATGACGAGTTGGGCCGCGCCTGATCGGATGCGCTCGCGCGCGGCGGTTTTTTCGGAAGGTTTGAGGCCGCTGATGAGGAGTTCCACGGTGTAGCCACCGGGAGCAAGGATGCGCCGGGCCGAAAGGAAATGCTGGACGGCGAGAATTTCGGTGGGGGCCATCAGCGCGGCCTGGCCGCCGTTTTCGATAGCGATGACCGCGGCCTCAAGCGCCACGATGGTTTTGCCACTGCCGACATCGCCTTGCAGGAGGCGATTCATGGGGGCGGGTTTTTCGAGGTCCGTGGCAATCTCGGCAAGAACGCGTTTCTGGGCATTCGTGGGTTTGAAAGGAAGAATGCGTTTCAGGGCTTCGCGGACTTTGTCCTCGCGAACACGAAAGGAGATGGCGTTTTCCTTGCGGACGGCCCTGCGGCCCAAGGCCAGACTCAGTTGGTACAAGAAAAATTCTTCGAAAATGAGGCGCTGCTGGGCAGGCGACCGAAACAGATTGAGCGCTTCGAGGGATTCACCGGCGTCGGGAAAATGGGTGTGGATTAAAGCATCGCGGCGCGAAGGATAGTGGAGCTGTTGCAGGAGGGCTGGCGGCAGGACGTCGGGAATATTGAGATCGAGATTTTGCAGCGTGGTGTAAATCGCGCGGCGAATCTGTCGCGTGCCAAAAGTGCCGACGGCTTCGTAAATAGGCACGATGCGGCCCATCTCAACGGAGTCCACCTCTTCGCTGATGAGCACTTCAATCTGGGGGTTGATCATTTCGCGGCGCGCGGGGCGGAGCTTGTCGATTTCGACCTTGCCGTGCAGGATAAGCTGCTGGCCGGGCTTCAAGCGCCCTTCCAGATAACCGCCGTGAAAGAACTTGCAGGGCAACGAGCCGGAATCATCCTGAACGAGGAGATGATAGATGGCATCGCGGCCGTACATGCCGCGAACGGCCTGGCCGCTCATGACGCGAGCACGCAGGGTGTAGGTGCCGTTGGGCTGGACGTCCTTGATCTTGGAAAAATGGATGCGGTCTTCGTAGCGGAAGGGAAGATAGTTGAGCAAATCTTCCAAGGTGAAGATGCCGCGTTTGGCAAGGAGTTCGGCGCGCTGCGGCCCCACGCCTTTCACCATGCGGACATCGGTCTGGAGAGTGATGGACATCGCTCCTTCTTTATACCACTGCTGGGATAAGGTCCGCTTTTCGAGAAACTTGCATCGCGGGCATGGGTATCGTTAGAGTGGGCGTTCGGGGCAGGCAGAGCCCGTGGGAGGTGGCCGTGGCGGAAACGCGATTGAATGGAACGGACAAGCGCGCTCTGTTGCTGTGGATCGTGCTTGGGATCCTGGGTGCTGTGTTTGCGCACAAATATTTCTTCCGGGCGTTTCCAGAAGCCTCCATCGATTTCAAGGTGTCGCGGGGGGAGGCGCAGAAGCGCGCGAAGGAGTCCGTGGAAGGATTGGGGGAAAACCTTAACGGTTATCAGTCCACGATCGTGTTCGACGTCGACGAAAACGCGAAGACCTACCTGGAACGCGAGTTGGGCTTGCAGCAGGCCAACCGGCTGATGTCCGGCGAATTGAACATCTGGTATTGGGAAGTGCGCTTTTTCCGGCCGCAGCAAGAGGAAGAGTTCCAGGTGCGGGTCAGCCCGGCCGGAAAAGTCGTCACCTACGACCACAAGATTGAAGAGGCGCGAGCCGCCAAATCGCTGAGCCGCGAAGAGGCGCAAGCGGCTGCGCAGGGATTTTTGCAGAGCAAGCTGGGTACGGACTTGAACAACTGGAATTTCCTGCCGGAGGAGGCGAATTCCCAGACGCGGCCGAACCGCGTAGACTGGTCGTTTACCTGGGAGCGCAAGAATTTCAAGGCCAAGGATGCGCCGTACCGGCTGGTGGCGGGGTTGCAGGGCAACCAAATCGGGAGCACGCAGGAATTCCTGCAGGTGCCGGAAGCGTGGTCGCGGGATTACAAGAATCTGCGTTCAAGAAACGACCTGTACGAAATCATCGCGATCGTGCCGTACATTTTGCTGCTGGGGGCGGTTCTGTGGCTTGGCATTTCGCTGACCAGGCAGGACAAAACGACGTGGGGCGCCGCAATCAAAATTGGCCTGTTCGTGGCGGCGCTGTTTTTCCTGATGCAATTCAACCAATGGGATTCCTACCGCTCAGGATATGACACCAAAGATTCCTATGCGAGCTTCGTCACGCTGCGAATCGTAATCATTCTGGCATCGGCGTTTGTGACGGCGCTGACGGTAACTCTGGTATTGCCGGGCGGAGAGCCCTTATATCGCTCCGCGCAACCAGAACGATTGCGCCTCTACCAGACGTTCAGCCGAAGAGGGCTCCTGTCGAAAGAATTTTTTTGCTCATCGGTGGTCGGATTGTCGCTGGCCGCGGCGCACATCGGATTCATTGTCGCGTTTTACATGGTGGGTAGCCGGTTCGGCGTGTGGGCGCCGCAAGACACGAATTACTCGGAGGTCTTTAACACATCAATTCCCTGGATCGCGGGAGTGGCCATCGGCGTAACCGCGGCGACCAGCGAGGAGTTTTTGTTCCGTCTATTCGCGATTCCCTTTCTGCACAAGTTGACGGGATCGCGAGTCCTGGCGGTCGTCTTGCCGGCATTTTTCTGGGGGTTTCTGCACAGCAATTATCCGCAGGAGCCGGGATATATACGCGGAATAGAAGTGGGGCTCATCGGGATCGTCGCGGGAATGGTGATGCTGCGGTGGGGCATCGTGGCGACGTTAATCTGGCATTACACGGTGGATGCGTCGCTGGTCGGTTTGCTGCTGATCCGCTCCGATAATCTATATTTCAAAATTTCCGGCATCGTTGTGGGGCTGGCAGCGGTCGCTCCGCTGGCGTGGTCCGGCATCAGCTATTTGCTCCGCGGGAGATTTGAGCCGGTAGACGATCTGTTGAATGGCGCGGAGGCCGCGCCGGAAATCGATCTGGCACATCGTCCGGCAAGCGGGGGAGTGCAACTATCGGCGCGGCGCTACACCGCGCTGACCGCGGGAGCGATTAGTTTTCTGGCGCTATGCGTGTTGGCCGGCGGGCTGCTGGCATGGCGCATCAAGCGCGAGAGTATCGGAGATTACCTGAAGCTTTCGGCAGACAGCCGCACCGCAGTCAAGAAAGCGGACGCGGTGCTACGCGAACATGGCCTGGACCCCAACAGCTTTCGCAAAGGGGCACTATTCGTGGACACGACGAGTCCCGTGACCAATGAATACCTGCGGCGCAGGATGTCCATCGCGGAGATCAATAAGATTTATGCGGAACGGGTGCCGGGAGCGTTGTGGCGGGTGCGCTATTTCCGTGATTCGCAAGCCGAGGAGTTCGCGGTAACGCTGAAGCCGGATGGGTCTCAGCACGGGTTCTGGCACACATTGCCGGAAGCAGCGAAGGGAGCGACGCTAGGCAAAGAAGAGGCGGTGGCGATCGCGGAAAATTATCTGCGCGAGATAAAGCAGATTGACGTGAGCGGCTGGAAACTTGTGGAATCGAATTCCGACAAGCGGCCGAACCGGACGGATCACACGCTGACGTGGCAGCAGAATGTGTCGCTGGATACCCAGAACGCCGGAGGGAAGGATGCCGCGGATCATGCCTACGCGCGCATGGATTTGCACATTCTTGGGAACGAGCCGGCCGATTACCGGACGTACGTCAAAATTCCCGACGAATTCGAGCGAAAACAGGATGAACAGTCCTTACCGCGGACACTGTTTGGAGTGGTCCGGGGGGTGGCCGGGTTGGGGCTGGCCATCGGCGTCGTCATTGTGTATTTCAAGAGGTCCCGCAGGGGATCCGATCTCCATGTGCCATGGCGGCGCCTGGTGATATGGGGACTGGCCGGCCTGGCTGTTTATCTTTGCCAATTCTTGCTAGGCAAGGGAATCCCGGAAACACTTGCGGATTATTCGACGGCTTATCCTTGGAAAATATTCCTTGCTGGCATTGTGGTGCGCCAATTCATTGTGACTGCGTTTTTGGGGGGGATCCTGGTGGTTCTGTTCGGGGTGGCGTGGCACTTTGCGGCGCGGGCGTTCGGCGAAGAGCGGGTTCCCACGTGGCTGGGCATGCCGGCGAATTATTACCGGGATGCGTTCTGGATTGGATTGGGAGGGTCGGGGTTGCTGATTGGGCTGCAGCGGCTCTTGGGCGCGGCATCGTTGTGGTGGCCTACTCTGCGGCGCGCTGTGCCCAGCGATTTCGGCACTTCATTTGACGCGCTGGTGCCCGCGGCCGGGGTGATCGGCGGGGCGATTTATCGCGGCCTGTTGATTACAGGAGTCCTGGCTGTTGCCGTGGCGTTTATCAGCGCGGAACTCAGAGTACGCTGGCTGCGGCTACTGCTGTTCTTCGCGCTGGCCGCGGCCATGGTCACGAACTGGGGCTCTCCGGCAGATTTCTTGAAGCAATTTCTGGGGCGATTAATCCTGCTGATGGTTGTGGTGTTTGGGATCCGGTGGGTGGCGCGATTCAACCTGCTGGGGTGGTTCCTTGTGATTGTGTGCACGGGCCTGTTGGTGGCCGGATTGCAGCTAACCGGGCAGCCTGACGCCTTCTACCGGAGCCAGGGTTACATCGTGTTGACAGCATTGGGGGTACTTCTGGTGTGGCCACTGGTGTTGTGGCGGCTGCGACCGGGAGAAGCCGCCACTGAGGCATGATTTCTTAGGGCACCGGACCGCCTTTGCCCGCATCCAAAAGGGTAGGCCGCGCAAGTGTGAGCAAACCGATGGGGCGTTTCTGCTTACGAATCAGCGTGGAATGCGTCCAAGTAATGTATCGGTGATGTGGACTATTCTGCGCGGAGCGCCAGGAAGCAAGCTCCTTTTGTAGAATTAGCTGCACCGAATTCGGCAAAGAGAAAGCGAATATGCCGCTACCCCATTGGGCCCTGGCTTTTGCGGATGATGCCGGCCGGACCAGCAATTCGGAAGCTGCCCTGGCCACGGTGATCTCTTTGGCCAACCTCGATGAGCGCACCCTGGTTCAGGAAGCGCAAGTGGGCAATCGCGCTGCTTTCGAGGAGTTGGTTCGCCGCTATGATCGGGACGTCTTGCGGCTGGCGCTCAACTTGATGAAGCGCACCGAGGACGCCCGGGACGTTTACCAGGAAGCCTTCCTGAAGGTGTACAAAAACCTCCATCGATTCCGGTTTGAATGCAGTTTCTATACCTGGCTGTATCGCATCGTGACCAACGTCTGCCTGGACCAATTGCGGCGGCGGCAGGCCCGGCCGGAGGATCAGGCGCCCGAGGTGCGTGCCGGGCAGTATGAGGAAGGCACAACGGACTTTTTCGAGCGGCAGAGGGAGCATCGCCCTGCGCTCGATCCGGAGAAGCATTTGGTTGGCCAGGAAATCCGGGCCAAACTTGCGGCTGCCATGGTGCGGCTCTCGCCCCGGGAACGGATCGTGTTTGAAATGAAGCATTACCAGGGACTCAAGCTGCGCGCCATCGGCGCCGCCCTTGGCACCAGCGAAGAAACCGTAAAGAACTCGCTTTTCCGCGCCACGCGCAAACTGCGCAATGAACTGGGAGAACTGCGATGAGCGCCGCCGACCCCATGAAAAACTGCGCTGAGATTGCGCCGCTGTTGGTGTTTTACGTTTGCGATGAGGTGAGCGCTCAGGAGCGCGTGGCCATCGATACACATTTGGCGACTTGCGAGGACTGCCGGGCGCAACTCGCCGAGGAACGCGCTTTCCAGGAGGCGGTTGGAGCGATCCCGCAGCCCGCGGAGAACTTGGATAGTACGAGCGTGCTGCTGGCGCAATGCCGGAGCGAACTTTCCGAGAAGCTCGACGACCTGGCGGCTCCCCACGTGAAAGCGAAGGCGCCCGCGTACCTGTGGTTGCGCCGGTGGATGGCTTTGCACCCGGCGTGGAGCGGCGCGTTGCTGGTGCTTTTCGGACTTGTGGTAGGCGTGGAGTCAACGCAATGGTTTACCGGCCGGAATGACGCCAACGCACTCGACCACGCGGTGAATGTGCGGCCAGAGTCGCGGCTCACGGAAGACCAGCTTGCCAAGATGGTTGTTGCCGGTGTGAACCTGACTCCTTCCCTGGGATCCGGAACGCAAAATGTCCGCCTGCAGTTGAGCGCGGAGCAACCCGTGGTGATGACGGGAAATCTGGACGATGCGGATGTGCGGCAGGTGCTAATGTACGTTGTGGAGAACGGCGACCGCTTTGATTCAGGCGTGCGGCTGGATTGCCTGGATGTTTTGAAGTTGCGCGCCAAAGACGTGCGGGTGCGCAGTGCCCTGCTGGCCGCGGCGCGCAAGGACCGGAATCCCGCGGTGCGATTGAAGGCGCTGGAGTCGCTGCGCGATTCGGCCCCGGACCGGGTGGTGCGCGAGACCTTGCTTGAGGCGCTGCAGCAGGATTCCAATCCCGGCGTGCGGGTCGAAGCCGTGAATTTGCTGGTGCGCTCCCTGGATGCCGGGGAGCCGGACTCCGCGTCGCAACCGATTGTTGGAGATCTGGATGCACCGGAGCATGAACTGGCTGCACCAAGGGCTCCCGGTGTTCCGCCGGACGAATCGCTGGCCGATTTGATTCGTGCCTTGCAAGATCTGCAGCGTAAAGACCCGAGCCGGTACGTGCGGCTGCGCAGTTCGGCGGCATTGCGGGAAATCGGCGAGCGCGGCGAACAGTGAGTTTTCGGCGCGTGATTGCAAATTGGGCTGACTACATGCGAAAGGATTGGCCAATCTCGTTCCGCATTCGCCGCGGCCAGTCGAACCCATTAACATTCCTTGCACTTATTTACGCAGTCGCTTCGTTCGTCATGGCGGCACCAGCTTACGCGGGGGAAACTGCGCCTCCGCATGCGTCGGCGGATCGTTCCGGAGACATCACGACGAGTGATCGTGGGACGCTCACGCTGACCGCCGATTTAGGTTCGGTACGCATCCAGACCTTACCCGCCACCGCGCCTCCCGTGGTCCATTACACCGTGCATATTGAAACGGACGCGCTGAAACCGGTGGCCCACGCTCTTCTGCAAAGATATGTTTTGACGGCGAAGGAAACGTCGAACGGTGTTTCCCTTGTGGGAGCGCTTCCGCATTCGCGCTTAAGTGTCATGCGCAACGCGCAATACTGGGTGCAATTCCAGATCAGCGTGCCGGCAGATTTCGGCGTGGAAGTGAGCACCGGCGCTGGTGACATTGAAACCTCAGACTTGGCCGGGCGCGTGCTGCTGGAAACCCAGGGCGGCAATATCCGCACGGGACGTCTGGGATTCGGGCCGTACCAAAGCCTTTCTACGGAGCGCTATGCGGCCAAGCTGGAAACCCAGGGCGGGCATATCACCGTATTGGATGTCGCCGGCGACCTGGATGCGTTTACAGCCGGAGGCCACATCCAAGCCGGTAATATCGCCGGCAGCGCCAAGCTGCGCTCCGGGGGCGGCCACATTCGCGCCGGTCACATTGGGGGCGAAGCGCACCTGGAGACGGAAGGCGGAAACATCGCCGTTGGCGAAGCGGGTTCTTATGTGAGCGTGCGCACGGGCGGCGGCCAGATCGATTTTGGGGAAGTGCACGGATCGGTGCACGCGCAGACGGCCGGCGGTGGAATTCGCGTGATGTACGTAACAGGGCCTATGGAGGTGGAAACGAGCGGCGGCAGCATCTGCCTGACGCACGTGGCGAACACACTGCGTGCGGCAACGGGAAACGGCACGATCACAGCTTGGATTGCACCGGATTCAGCCGATTCGATGCATCCTGTTCGGCTGCCGGGCGCATCGCAACTTTCTTCCAGCACGGGCGACATTGTCGTGTTCTTGCCGCGGAATATCATGGCGACGATCGACGCGACGGTGGACAACGGCGGGGCCCAGCGCATCGAAGCGGACCCAGCTCTCCCCCTGAATCTGCAGACGCGGCCGGAGGGTTCGTCGCACGCTTACGGGGCGTTGAACGGGGGCGGGGCGGTGCTGAAGCTGCACACCACGGCAGGCAAAATCCGGCTGCAATACTTGGACACAGAAACAACACTGCGGCAAGCCATGGTGGATGAGGAAAGACAACGTCTGGTCAACGATGGGTTTCCCAAGGAAGCGGCGCCACAGGAACTGCAGACTCTTGTGGGGACAACACCTGGGGCCAAAGCCGATTGGATCGACCAGTGGATCAATCGGCTGGAAAGTACGTTCCTGGGCGGTGTGCGTGAAGATGCGGAAGAATTCAGGAAGCGCTTGATCACCTCACCCCCGCCGGAATATCCACAGTTGGCGCGCAAGGCGGGGCTGCAGGGCGTGGTGCGGGTGCAAGTCCGGGTGAAGACGGATGGCAGCCTGAGCGTGGACAAGGTTATCGAAGGGGAGCCGGCGCTGGCAGATGCCGCAACGGCCGCGATCCGGCAATGGCGGGCCCGGCCGGGGCAGCTCGGAGACAAAAAAGTTGACGTCATCAGTACCGTAACGTTTAATTTTCAACTCCACTGAGGAGCCAGCCGGGAAAGTGGCGTGAGGTTTAGAAGAACTTGTAGTTGCCCTGGGGGAAGTAAACGGGTTGAGGTTCGCGAAGGAGGGTCTACGATGTATCGCTCCGTAATTCGTCCCGCTACGTTGGTTCTGTTAGCCGTTATGGGTTTCCTGGCTCCGCAGTGTTTCGGCGTGACGCGCGAGTTCTCGCAAACCTATCCTTTGGGTTCCGGGGGATCGCTGGAACTTAACAATGTGAATGGCACCGTGCGCATTGAGGCCTGGGACAAGGATGTGGTGGAAGTGCGTGCCGTGAAGACGACTCCGGAGAAGGAATCCAACCTGGATCGCGTTTCGATTGACGTGGACTCGCGCCCCGACGGGGGGCTTTCCATTTCCACGCGCTACCCGCAGGAAGAGGGCGTGGAAGTGGCGGTGGACTATATCGTGCACGTGCCGCGGCGCGCTCAGGTGACGCGCGTCAATACGGTGAATGGCTCGCTGCGCGTGACGGACCTCGATTCGGTGGGTGATTTGCATACGGTCAACGGCAATATCGAGGTTTTCGAGGGCAGCGGCAACGTGCATGCCCATACGACGAATGGCAATGTGTACCTCGAACTAAAGCGCCCGGCGGATTCCAAGGGGGTTCTTGCGGAGACCACGAACGGGTCGGTGCTTCTGGCAATTCCAGCAGATCTCCCGGCGGATCTGGAAGCACATTGCATGAACGGGAGCTTTTCCTCGGAGCTTCCCGTGGTCATGCGCGGAGCATTGCAGCCCGGAGTGTTGCACGGGAAGCTGGGACGCGGCGGCTCGCCCATCCGGCTGGGCACAGTGAACGGGGCCATTCGTGTGGTAGTTCTTCGGGCGACGGTTTAGCATTTCCTCCGTCTAAGTAACCGGAGGAGCTGATCAACTATGAACAATCGAAATCTTTGGACTGTACTCGGCCTGGGAGCCCTGAGCATCGCGCTACTTGCCCTGCCAGGAGCTTCCGCAAAAAAACAAGACACCGGAAGCACATCGCAAAAGCACCCACAAATCTACATCAACCAGGACAAGGAGGCTCCACAAGTGGAATCGGACGACGTCATAGAGGTCGAAGGGCTTCCCTCCGATGACGATGTCCAGGTTTTGCTGGGTGGAGGCGGAAGCTGGCTCGGCGTGGGTGTGGCCGAAGTCACCCCGGAGAAGGTGAAAGAACTCAAGCTGCCGGCGGAGCGTGGGGCGCTGCTCGGAAAGATCGTGCCGGATAGTCCCGCCGCCAAGGCTGGCTTGAAAGAGAACGACGTTATCACTGAAATCAACGGGCAACGGGTGGAAGGCTCGGAGCAGTTCCGGCGCATGATCCGTGAGATTCCCGCGGGAAGAACGGCGCAATTGTCGGTGTGGCGAGATGGACGCCAGCAGACTATCACGGTGACATTGGGCAAGTCGGAAGCCGCACACCACCACGAGATGGCAGCACCAACACCGGGAAGCTTTGCGTTCCAAATGCCAGATTTGCAGGAATTGCCCGCGCTCGAGGGCCTCCGCAATTTCAGTTTTTCCTTTTCAGGCCGCACGCGACTAGGTATTGACGCGGAGGACCTGGAAGGAGATTTCGGAAATTACTTTGGCGCGCCGGATGGTGAAGGAGTCCTGGTGCGCAATGTGTTCGAGAATTCTCCCGCGGCCAAGGCCGGGCTGAAGGCCGGTGATGTGATCACCTGCATGGATGGCGAGAGAATCCGCAGTGCCGGCGAGCTTCGCGAAAAGCTGCTGCTGAAGAAAGATGCGAAGACGGTAAAGCTGGGCTTGCTGCGCAACCGGAGCGAGCTGTCGTTGACCGTCGAGTTTCCCGCTCCCGAGCAGAAACAGCCGCACCACATTTCGGATCGGACGAACATCTAAACAACAAGAATGTCTCCGGCTGAGCCCGGCTGGCGTGGATTGCCGGCCGGGCTTTTTCTTTTCGGGAGAGCGCTTGCTGGCTAGATGCTTGCTGTGGATTTTTGCCCGACAAAAGGGGGCTCAGCCGTCGGGGCCGTACTTGCGTAGCAAACGCAGCGGCCGCCGCACGGCATCCCAGAGCCAGGAGCGCCGATCTTCCGCGCCTTCCACCCAATCTTCCTCCGTGGGAGAAAGGGATAAGCGCAAGAGATATTTGGCGCCGGCGAAGCCGCCGCCAGCCATCCTCACACGGAAAAAAGCGCGCTCCCGGAGAGCGGGCGGGGCAACTCCACCCTGGGGCAGCCAACGGGCCACCTGCCGGCACAGTCGCTTCGTGGCGGCGTCCTGTGCAAGTTCTGCGGCCATTTCTTGGGGCGGATGAACGCCAAAGACAGAGTCTCCTAATTGCAAACCGACGCGCAGCATACGTTCCGCACCCACATCCCTGGCGGCGTGGCGCACTTTTTGCCAATCCATTTCGGCATGACGCGCGGCCAAAGCGGTCACATCTGCAACCCAGATGAGCCGCTCCCAGAAATGCTTTGCGCCATGAATGCAGTTCAACAACAATTCATCTTCGAGGGCTAACACCGGCACATCGCGGCCGTCCAGCGGCACGCGCCGCTGGCGGGCGTAGAGATCCTCGACGCGCATGGGCCTCGGATAGTAGCGAAAGGTGCGTTCGGTGTGGAGTTCGACAAGGCGCTGCGTGCCGGGGCGCTTGAAGAGATACTCGCCGGGTACTTTTCCGGCTTGGATGGCGCGTTCTGGAACGTCCGCATCGAAGCCCAGGGCGATCATGTGCTGCGTTGCAAGCAGAACATCGCGGTGGCGAACGATCAGGTCGAGATCGACGTAGCTTCGCACCGCGGGGTCACCGTAAGCCAGAAGCGAGATCAGCGGACCTTTCACGAGCAGCGCCTCGATGCCGGCTCGTCCAAAATCTTCCAGGAGGTGGAACAACTCCGCGGTCATGCTCAAGGTGAAGAGGTACTGCGCGCGGAGGCGGGACTGCAGCTTTCCGCGGGCGTCCGCGGGCACTCCATCGTAATTCAACTCCTGTAAGCGTACGGCCACAATGCCGAGCACGCCGTGCTCTTCGGCCAGCTCCAACAACACGCCCCAGTCCAATCCGGATCCAAGGAAAGTAACCACCTGGTCGCGATTGGCGGAAGGCGAAGCGCAAGCGCAGAGAAAGCCCCATTCTTTTTCCAAGGATCCCGAGGCAAATGGAGGTTTAGAGGACAGAGGCTGCTCCAGTATCGTTTCGGCCAGTTTACACCGGTAAGAAGAGAAGGGAGCGACGAAGCTGAGTTCCAGACGGAGCTGGAGCCTTATCGAATAATTCAGGTGCGGACCTTACAGAGCGATGGTTTGTGCTCCATCAGGAAAGCGGCGGCATCCTTTTGGATCAGTTCACACAGTGCGGCGATCCTGCCCGGGTCCTGGTGGGGAACAATTCGCCGCACGGGCACCTGTTGTACGAGCCGGGACAAGGTGTCGAACTCGACGGCGCGTTGCTCGCGATCCAGTAGCCAATTCATGTAAGTGTTCTGCACGAGATTCAGAAGCGCCTCTCGAGGGCGCATCTCTTCCACACGCGGTGTGCCGGCGTCGTCCGAGCGCGGGGCAAACAGATAGATCAATCCCAGGGGCAACGCTTCGGGTGAAAACCTGGCGCGGACACCGTCCAGAGAGAGAAAACGCTTCTCCCAAACGGGCGTGAGTTGGGGAAGGGCTTCCGCAGAGCCGAGAAGATGCGTCACAGAATCAGGCCACAGGCACACCCGCGGATAACCGGGGAAGATATGAAACCGTCCTGCGGACTCTTGCATGGGGGAAATGTCTTCGCTTAGAACGGGAACGCCGCGCAGCGCTAAAGCGGCGGCGGTGGTGGACTTACCAAAGCCGGCGTCGCCGGAAAAAGCCACGGCCTGGCCACAGAATTCCACCGCGCTGGCGTGCAGCGAGGTGACGTGCTGCCGCCGCAAAATGAATCCCAAAACGGGTCCCAAGAAGTAGGTCGCGAGGTCCGCGTCCGTGAGCGGGGGACGAAAAGTGCCCCAGACGCGGCGAGCATCGGCGTCAACGACAAAACGGGCTCCGTCAGAATACACCAGTTCGAAGCACTCGGCCCGGCCGTGCTCAATGAGGTGGAAAGAGGGGTCCGCTGCGTCTTCGGACTCCGGTCGGTGCGACATGACGTGGCCCGGAGATGCGCAGGATCGCATGACCCAAGCGGGCTCTGAACCCGTCTCCAGAAATAAGTCGGCTCGGCGGGCGGATTGAGGGAAGGACTCTGGTCCGGCAATGCTCGTCGCCGAGTCAATTTCAAGACCGTAGACTCGGTAGAAAAAGCTCACGAGAATCTGTTTTTCGGCTGCACGATGAAATTGGGGCGGACTTCAGGCTCCGGTTCGGCGCTTCAGGCCTGTTTTTGCGGCATCGGGATTGCCCCCGATGGCATTGGATTTCGTCATCTGGGCCAGGTCACCATAAACAAGCAGCTTTGGTGATTGATAGGGTTTCTTAGCGAGTCTTTCAGGCGGCTGCTTCATTCATGCCCCTCTCGTGACACTCTACTGAATCCTTCCCCTATTTTCAACGTCTTTCAGCCAGTGCGCGAGGGAGATTGGGCAGAGAATCTCCAATCTCAAGGAACCCTTGACTTGCTCCAATGTTTCGATATATTTCGTCCAATTCACATACGGCAGAATCTCCTTTGGCGGCTCACAGGCTGCGGGAGCCCAAGTCCGTTTCTGCTGGCGAACTTCCAATGGATCCATCGCCAAGGGACTTTTGGGCCTCTGAAGAACAGCAACGGGTAGACGCCCGTTCATGGCTTGGCGAGCGAGTTCCTTGTTGACGCACCAAGGCACCGGGGGCAGGCGCAAAAGGAACTGCAGAAGGCGCAAGTCAAGCAGTGGCGCCCGCGCCTCCAACGGCACCCCGATCCAGGCGGCATCCTCATCTTCCAACACTCCGGCCCAGTACGCGCTGTGCAGTGAGGCATAGGCGTGCGGGTGGACGGGATGTTGATAAACAGGTGCGCTTCTCCGTTGCCGCCATCTGTCTTTCAAATGGGCACGGCGCTCGAAATCCTCGGCAATCCAGGATGGATAACTCTGCCGGTCATCTTGGCTAGTCAGCAGGCGGCGGAGCCGTGTTCGAAAACCACCCCGGAGGGGAGGAATCTTGCCGTAAGCCCAGAAATAGCCGCCGAAGGTACGAGCAATTCCGGACCAGTCGCCGCGCTTCTGCAAATATAGGAAATAGGGCCATGCCCGGCCGGTCAGAACATCGTCGCCGCCATCGCCCGAGAGCACCACGCGGGAATGGGAAGCAATTCTCTGGAAGAACCTCCTGGTTCGGGCAAGAAACAATTCGGAGCTGGGTTCGGGAGTTGTTTCCACATCTTTCTTCAGTGGTTCATAGGGTGCGAAGCTAGCATCTTCCAGGACTTCGTGTGTGAGTTTCAGGTGCTTCGCTGTGAGCGCGGCAAATTCGGGTTCCGGGTCGTCAAAGTGAGGCCGCCAACTGATGGTAAAAGCCTTCAGGCGCTGGCGTTGCCCGCGCTGTGAAGCTAACTGCGCGGCGAAGGCACAGACGGACCCGGAATCCAGGCCGCCGCTCAAGTAAAGCGAGGCAGCGGCATCGGGCATTCGGTCGCGCACGGCTTGCAGCAGCAATTCACGATACGCCTCGATGTACTCCTCAGGGCGCCGGAGTTGCAGCGGCTCCTCGATGGGCAATTGCAGGAATCGTTTCACTCCGATGCGGCCGCCGTCGAATTTCAGGAGATGTCCCGGAGCCAGCCTGCGTATGTCGGCGTACACTGTGCGCGTGGGATCGGCGCACAGGCCGTCCAGGAGAAAATCTCCAAGGAAGAGGTCGTCGAATTGAGAGGAAATTTCCGGAACAGCCCGCAGGACTTGCAGCGTGTCGCTGAAGTAAAGAGCGCCCGCCGCATGCGCGTAGAAGAACGGATGGGCGCCGATAAAATCGCGCGCGCACCAGAGTTGTTTTCCTGCGGTGTCCCAAAGCGCAAACGAAAAATCGCCAAGGAGCTGTTCGAGGGAAACTTCGCCCCATTCCCTCCACGCGAGGAGCAACAGATCTTCGTCCGTGGCGTCTTGCGCAGGGGAGCGGGCGCTGCCGGAGAGCCTGCGGAGCAAAGCGTCGCGGCCATCCAGGCGCACGTGCCCGAGCAGCCAGAAACGGCCGTCGAGGGTCACCGGTTGTTGCGGCGCTTGCCTTCCGGGATCGGTCTGCAAAAAAGCAAAGCTGCACCCCCAACCATCCTGGGCGCGGATGTTCGTTCCATCGGGACCGCGAAAACTCAGCTTTGCACCGAGTTGCGCCAGCCATTGCTGGTCAATCGCTGTTCCGTCCAGCCGCAGGACGCCAAAGAAGCCGCTCATGGCTGCTCCTTCGGCGGAACGTGGAATTCGTTGTCGAATGGGGCAAAGTGTCGGTGGACCTCTTCCAACTGGTTGAGGGCCGTGCCCTCGTGCTCTACCCAGGCATGCGCTTCAAAAAGGTTCATGTGTTTGCGAACGCCAATGCGCACGCTGGCGGAAATTCCCTGCAGCCGCAACAGATACCAGAGAGTGAGCGATGCTTCGAGGCAGCTCGCTCCGGGCATGCCGTAGTGGACCGCAGCTCGAACCATGCGGCAAGTTTTCTCCACGATGTCCTTGCTGCTGGCGGTTTGCGGCAAGGCCTGCCTGCGGCGCTCCCAACGGGCCTGCAACCATTCCTGTGTCCTCCTATAACCGCGCAGGCGCAAAGATACGCCGACAAGAGGAAGAAGTACTGCGGCGCGCCGAAACATCTTCCGCGCTTCGGAATCCAGCGTTCTATACCGCTGGAATGGTTCCCACATTGTCGGTCGCAATATTGAGCAGGCCATGTTCCTGGAGGCGGCTCAACAGTTCAGTGAGATGGCTGCGCAAAAGTTCGGGTTCCACCTCGAATTCTTCCAATAGCCTGGCAAAAGCCGCGTCAATGCTGGGAGAGGACGTAAGCAGCTCCCACATGCGCGTTCCCGTCGTGTCCAACCCGAAATACTTTTCCGTTGCCAGGTTCAGCAAAACGGATTCTCCGTCCAGATGCCGCACGAGAACGTGCTTGGGAACGACCACGCGATTGGCGAATTGCATCATCCGCTGCTTCTCCTGCTCCTGCGTGCCGGGTGGACGGCGGGGCGATTTGAGCTCGATCTAAGTGCTCCACGAATATCTTACCGGGGAATGGCTTTGCAAGCCATGCACCCCGCGTCAAAACAGCATGCGGCGGATTGTCTAATTGCAGCAGACAGGTTATAAAATCAAGCGTGTCTGTCCCTGCCATCGAAATTGATTCACTTGAGAAGTGGTTTCCGCCGGCGTACAGCGGCTGGCGCGCGCTTCTGCAGCCGTTTACTGCGCCCACTTCCCCGGCGTTGCGCGGCATTTCGTTGGAGGTAGCGGAAGGCGAGGCGGTTGCCCTGCTCGGCGCGAACGGCGCTGGGAAAACGACGCTGCTGCGGGTCCTGGCGACTCTGCTGCTCCCGACACATGGCAGTGCGCAGATCGCCGGCCATGACGCCGTGAGCGACCCGGCTGCGGTGCGCCGGCAACTCGGCTACCATGCCGGCCGCGATCTGGGGTTTTACTCGCGCCTGACGGGGCGGCAGAACCTGCGTTTCTTCGGGCGGCTCAACCATCTTTCCGACGCCACAATCGAGGAGCGCACCCGAGCACTAGGCGAGCGGTTTCAGTTGGGCGAAGCGCTGGACCGCCAGACACGTTCGCTCTCTTCCGGCACCATCCAGCGGCTCAGCCTGTTGCGCGCGCTGCTTCATCAGCCCAAAGTTCTGCTGCTCGACGAACCCACGCGCAGCTTGGATGCGATTGCCGCGTCGGACTTTCGCCGTTTCCTGAGGGCTGAAGTCCTCGCCGGGCACGGCACTTCTCTTCTTTTTGCCTCGCACTCCCTGCCGGAAATCGAACTTCTCGCGGATCGCGTGGCGATCCTGCAGGAGGGCGCGCTGATTGCGCTGGACACGCCCGCGGGACTCCGGGCAAAGGCGGGGGCGTCTTCCCTGGAGCAGGTTTTCTTCCGGCTTACGGGGCGCCCTGTACCTCCCGATGTGGAGGCACGCCCGGCATGATGCGCACCCTTCGCGATCTGCTTCTCTTTTTTCAACGCGACCTCCGGATCGCCGGCACCTACCGGAGCCCGTTTATCCTGGAGGCGATCGAAGCGCTGTTTGGCGTGGCGCTATTTTACTATGTGGCGCGTTTCGTGGATTCGCCGGAGTTGCGCCAGGCGCTGCCGCAGGGAAACACGTACTTTGCTTACGCGCTGGTGGGATTCGTATTTTTCGACTATCTCAATGCGGCGCTGGACAGTTTCGATCGCAGCCTCCTGGAAGCGCGGGATACGGGGACACTGGAGCCATTGCTGGTCACGCAGGTCTCTCTGCCGGTAATTCTAGCAGGGTCCGCGGTTTATCCTTTCGCCGCCACGACGTTGCGCATCGCCGTTTATCTCGGCTGGGGCGCGGCCCTTTTCCATTTTCCGCTGGGAGGCGCAAACTGGGTCGGGGTGATTGCGGTGTTGCTCGCAACGCTGCTGGCTTTTTCCGGTTTGGGGGTTCTCTCCGCAGCCTACCTGCTGCTCTTCAAACGCGGCAATCCCGCGAAGTGGTTTCTTCTGGGAATCTCCAGCGTGGTGGGAGGTATGCTCTTCCCCGTCAGTATCCTTCCTGACTGGCTGCAATTCATCGCCAGCATAAATCCCATCACGTATGCACTGGAAGCCATGCGCGCAGTTCTGTTGGATGGCGCAAGCCTGTCGGCGATCAGCAGGCCGCTGCTCGTGCTGCTCGTTTTCGCGGCCATCCTGCTGCCCGTCTCAATGGCTGCCTTTGCATGGGCGCTCCGCCGGACGAAGACCACGGGCACTCTGACTCACAGCTAGCTTTAAGCCAAAGGAGATGGCGCGGGACAATCAGAGGGAGGGTTTTCTTGCTACGGCGGGGTGCTGATTCGATATTTCAGGGATTATTTGCGTCTTCGGCCGAAGGAGACCGCTAATCGGCACACAGACAAGACCGGCTCTGCGAGGGCAGAGCCGGTCTTTCTATCCAGATCGAGAGCGCGGAATTACGGCTTCTTTTTCTTTGTGCCGACCTTGGTTTCGATGCCACCGACGAGCTGATTCACCTGTTCCAGCCCGTCCTTTGCCTGCTTGCCCCAGGTCCCATTGGGGTCGAGCTCAACGGCCTTCTGGTAGGCTTCCACGGTTCCAGGCTTCAAAGTGACTTCCACCTTGTCGCCCACTTGCTTGTAATCGGCAGAGGCAACCAGGCAGGCGCCCAGAAGATACCAGGCCTGCGCATTCTTGGGATCGATTTCGGTGGCCTTCTTGAGCGGTTCGACGCCTTCCTGCATGCGCCCCGCCTGGTACAGGCTGATACCGAAATTGCGCCACGCGAAGCTGGCGTTCGGAGGATCGAGCTCGGCACTCTTGGTATAGGCGGTGCGCGCATCGTCGATTTTGCCGGCGCGCGCGAGCACGTTGCCGAGATTGTTGTAGTAACTCGCGTTATCGGGCTTCAAGGTAATGGCCTGCTGGTAGGCGTTGATGGCCTCATCATTTCGCCCGGCCAAGTCGTAGGCTTCACCCATACGCGCCCAGAAGAGGTGATGGTTGGGATCCTTCTCCGGGGCTATCTTGTTGGCTTCCTGAAATTCGGCGATCGCTTTGTCGGAAAGATCCACAATTTTCTGCTTGGTCTGGTCGCGCTGATCGGCGGGAACCTTGGCGAGCTCTCCCTTTGCGGCGCGTTCCTGATCGAGGATGGCGAGGCCGTTGTTGAAATGTTCCTTCATGCCGGCGGCCTTCTGCTGATCTTCCTGGCGCTTTTTGAGTGCAGCGGCACCTTCGGGACTCTGCTTTTCGAGGATGTCCTTAAAATTCAAATTAACCTCGGTCGGGCCACCGCTCTGGGCGGAAGCCTGCACTTCAAAGGGCTGCTGCAGCTCGGAAGGGTGGAAAGAGAGCGTGTATTTCCCTGATTTGAGGTTACTGAAGATGAATTTTCCGCCCGCGTCCGTCTTTGTTTCCTTAACGCCGCCCTGTTCGCTTTTGAGATCGATGGGCAGGTCGGCGAAGGGCTTGCCCTCAAAATTCAAAACTGTTCCCTGAATCACTCCATTGAATTGCGCGGTCGCCCGCGGTACAAAAAAACTGATGAGCGCAAGCGTCAACAGAGCGGCGAGCGCGTACGCCTTGACTGATTTCAACATGCTCCACTCTCCTTTTGTCTTTGAGGAGCGCCAGCCTCGGTTCTCCGGCTGGTTTCCCCTATTATCACCCATCTGCGTCCGATTCCAATGACCAGCGTCACATTCCTAAGGTTTTGCCCTGGCCACCACGGTACGGGATGGGATCGGGAACGCCAGCTTCCGTAAAGGCCCGTAGCCGCAGCAGGCAGCTGTCGCAGGCGCCACAAGCCAGCTCTTCTCCCTGGTAGCAGGACCACGTCAGATGCAGCGGGGCCCCCAAAGCCAAACCCCGGCTGATGATCTCACTTTTCCTCATGCCAATCACCGGCGTGACCATCGCAATATGCGTTTCGGGGCGCGTGCCCACCCTAATCAGCTCCTGAAATACGCGGTAGTATTCCGGCCGGCAGTCGGGATAGCCGGAGCTGTCTTCGGCGACCGCACCGATGTAGATGGTCTGGGCGCCGATGGCCTCCGCCCAGCTCACCGCCACGCTCAGAAAATGGGCATTGCGAAAAGGCACGTAAGTGACGGGAATCTCGCTTCCGCCCAGTCCGGGCGCGCCCAATTCATTCTCCGGAATGGCAATCTCCTTATCCGTTAAAGCGGAGCCGCCGATAACCCGGAAATGATCCAATTGGACGATGAGTTTTTCGCTCACGTCATAGAAGCTGGCAATCTCTTCGAAGGCGCGCCGCTCGCGTTTTTGTGTTCTTTGTCCGTAGCCGGCATGCAATAAAGCAACATTGCCGGCGCCATGCTGCTCCCGGGCGATGGCCGTGCAAACACACGAATCCATGCCGCCGCTTAGCAGCACGACGGACTTGTCGCGATTCGTCATGCTCTCACCTGCAAGTACATCCCTGTCAAACAGCCCTCATGGCCGGGTCCCAGACGATTTTGTGCAACTGCAAGCCCAGGCGCACCGCCAAACCGTCTGCCAGAATCCATTCGACGAGTTGCCGCGGCGGCAAACCCTGCCACTTTCCCTGCGGGTCTTCGTTTACGGGAGAAAAGACCACTTGATTAACGCGCTCGGTGAGCCGGTGGGCGTGGGTAAAATCGCGGGCGAACTCGTAGTCCCGCCGGCTGGAAATCACAAACTTGACCTCGTCCTTGGGATGCAACTCTGCGAGATTGCGCGAATCGAAAGTATCGGCCTCGCCAGAATCCGGGCATTTTACGTCAACGATTTTGATGACGTCCTTGGGCAGGCGGCCGACGAAGCGCTCACCGCTGGTTTCGATTAGAACTTCATATCCCGCGGCGAGAAGTCCTTTAGCCAAAGGATAGATTTCCTCCTGGAGTAGCGGCTCGCCCCCTGTGAGCTCCACGAGCGGTACTGCTGTTTTCCCGGCGTTGGCGCGCCCGCTGAGAACATCAACGCGCGCCAGGACTTCGTCAACGGTCATTTTCTGGCCACCGTGGAAGGCGTAGGCCGTGTCACACCAGGTGCAGCGCAGATTGCACCCTGTGAAGCGGACGAAGATGCACGGGAGGCCGGCGCGGGTCCCTTCGCCTTGAATTGATTTGAAAATTTCCGTGATGTGCATAAGACGCCAAAAATCGCACGGGAGAGGGCTACTGGCCGACGGTTTTGGTCTTCTTCCCCGAACGCCTTGACAGCCAGTACATGCCGCCAAAGAAAAACACCATGGCCAAGACCAAGCGCGGGTAGCCGGGGGCGACGCCCATCAGGCGAAGGACGATAATGTAGCCCGCAGCCACGAGCAAAGCGGGAATCAGAATAATGAAAAGCGGGCGGTTCATGGTTTTCCCTGAATTCTGCGCGCTCTAGGCCCCGGGGCGATAGCGCGCACTGGCCGTATCTGTCTCCCAGATGACAATGTCGGTCACTCGCGCGCCGCCCGGCAATCCCGTCAGTTGGACAGTAACTTCCTCATAGAAGTACTTCGCCATATTTTCCGCCGTGGGATTCACCGTTGTGAAGGGCTCCAGTTCATTGAGGAACTGATGATCCAACCGGTGGATGACATTGCGGATGACGCGCTTGAGTTCGGTAAAATCGATGAGCAGGCCGATGGGATCGAGTTGCGGCCCCTCCAGGGTGACTAGCACGCGGTAGTTGTGCCCGTGGACGTTTTCGCACTTCCCCTTGTAGCCCCGCAGGGCGTGCCCGGCGGAAAATGTCTCTTCCACGCTGACTTCAAACATGTGGTTGCTTTCTTCCCCTTGCGTCGAACTGCCCAATCTGGTTTCAGCCTGCTTCCTTGCAGGCTCTCCGTCGGTGGGTTGGGCTTGCCGCGGACAAGAATCGCCCGACCTCCGCCAAATCGTGGGTTCTATGGTAGCGCGGCAGCGACTCCAAGAAAATTTTACCATAGGGCATACGTTGGATGCGGGTGTCCAGGAGGGCCAGGACGCCGCGGTCGGTTTTGGAGCGAATGAGCCTGCCAAAGCCCTGTTTCAGGGCGAGAACGGCCTGGGGTACCTGGAATTCGGCAAAGGGGTTGCGCCCGTCCTCCTGCAAGGCCCTGACGCGCGCGGCCACGATGGGATCGCTGGGTACCGCGAAGGGCAAGCGGTCAACGATGACGCAGGAAAGCTGGTCGCCGGGAACGTCCACGCCCTGCCAGAAGCTGGAGGTGGCGAAAAGGACGGCATTCGCGGTGTTCTTGAAGCGTTCGAGAAGCACGGAGCGCGGCGCCGTTCCTTGCAGGAGCAGAGGAAAGTCGAGCCGGTCACGGACCCGCTCGAACAGGTCGTTCATCTGGGCATAGCTGGTAAATAGGCAGAAGGCGCGGCCCTGGCTGAGTTCCAGCAGTTCCACAATGTCGTCCGCAGCCTTGGGCGCAAAGCCTGGATCGCGTACATCAGGCATTTTCTGCGGGAGATAGAGGAGCGCCTGCTCTTCGTAGCGGAATTCAGGGGGAAGACCGCTTTCCTTGACGTGGTCCAGACCGAGGCGCTGGCGGATGAACTCGAAGCGGCCGCCGACGGTGAGTGTCGCTGAAGTGAGGATGACCGTGTCGAAGGCTTCAAAGAGGCGCTCGCGCAAGATCTGGCTGACATCAATCGGGGTGGCCGCAAGGAACACGCCCTTGTTCCTGCGTTCAAACCAGTAAACGTAATTCTTCTCGTTGGACTCGAAAAGAAACGCCAGCTCCTGGCGAATTTCAAAGCTGCGGCGGGCAATGCGCAGCAGCTCTTCGGGTTTCTCGGCGAGGGCGGCGAATTCCGTTTCCATGCCCTTCAAGGCGTTGACCAACGCGTCATAGGCTTCGCGGTTCTGCTCGAGAAAAGCTTCGCGCTCGTGCCGTGAAAAGGAAAAGCGGCCATCGCGCGGGGGAAACGCGTCAAAGAAGCTGCGGCTCCTTTCCCGGATGCGCTGGGTGCGGCGAAGGAGCGTGGGAGTTCCCTGGCGCGTCAAGCGCATGGCGTGATCGGCATCGCGCGCAAGCTCCTCGAAGCGGAAATTGGAGATTTGCTGGCCAAAATAGTCGCTGGCGACGTCTTCCATCTCGTGCGCTTCGTCAAACACGACGGCGGAATATTCCGGGAGGATGCTGCCGAAATCATCCTTTTTCAGGGCCAGATCAGCGAAAAAGAGGTGATGGTTGACAATGATCAGGTCTGCGTCCTTGGCGCGTTGGTGCATCGCCGTCAGGAAGCACTGCTGAAATTCGGGGCACTTCTGGCCGGTGCAGGTGTCGCGCCGCGCATCAATGCGCGTCCACAATTCGGAGTCGTCCGGCAAAAAGGTGAGTTCCGCGCGGTCGCCAGATTCCGTCAGGCGGGCCCAGTCCTTGATTTGCCGGAAGGCGTCCACCTCTTCCATCCCACGCAAAACTGGCTGGTCGGCCATGGCATGCATTTTTGCGAGGCATAGAAAATTGGAGCGGCCCTTCATCACGGCGACTTTGAGCTCAGGAGCAAAGTGCTTCTGCAGGAAAGGGACGTCTTTCTGATAGAGCTGCTCCTGAAGCGATTTCGTGGCCGTGGAGATGACAACGCGGCGGCCGCTGCAGATTGCCGGCAGGAGATAGGCCAGGGTTTTTCCGGTGCCGGTGCCTGCTTCCAGGATGGCGTGGTGGTGCTTCTCGAAGGCATCATGCACCGCTTCCGCCATTTGCAATTGGGCGGGGCGGTGTTCGTAGCCGCCGATCATGCTTTTTTCAAGGAATCCGCCAGGACCGAAGATCGCGGCCATGGTGGGTTGGGCACCGTGTTCCTGTTGCTGCGTGGAAGGAGCTGCTGAATCACGGTCTGCTAGTGGATGAATGACTTCACCACGTTTCGAGGCCGGATGACCTTCGACATCGTGTGCACGCGCCTCTTCTTCGAGCGGCACGTAGACGCGCTCGACAAACGCTTCATTGCCCCTTTTGTTGGACTGCTGGAGATCCGATTTGGATGTGCGTTTAGCCAGAGAGCCTGCCCAATCCCGGGGAATCACGGCCTGAATTTGTAACGATAGCACATCCCGCGCGGCCGTTCTCGCGGCGCCGGCGCGAGATTTGACGGAAATCCGCGCAACGCATAAAGGGTCATGCTGTTCTGGGGCGCACGCACTTCTTCTGCTGGGCGCGAGTCCCTAAAGTAAGTCCCACAGACCCCGTTAGCAGTTGGGCACTACGGAAAATTCGGAAACCCACCAAGATACCCCCAGACGCTAAAATTCTGTCCGGGGATTCCCCAGCCATCTCGCTCTCCCGATGCGGCGTTTACTGTTGATGTGGGGTGTTTGCATGAACTCAAAGCGTGCACTTCTTATCCTTGGAATTGCAGCAATTTTCGCCTTAACTTCCTGCAGCGGCGTGAAGGTCCCCTGCACGGTGAATTGCGGCGGCGGCGGTGGCGGATCTTTACCAGTCAGTTTTACACTAAGTGCGGTGCCATCCTCGGTGCCGGGAAGCCTATCCCTGCTTTCTTTTACCGCAAACATTTCCGAGATATCTCTCACCTCGGCGACAACGGGAAAACTCACGAACCTCACACCAACCAGCCTGATCGTTGACCTCAACAAACTGCTCAGCGACTCTGCCTACCTCGGGACTTACGACGTCCCCTCGGACTCCTACGACAAAATCCAACTCTACTTCACCCCTGAAGTCGTTTATTGCCCTTCCACGAGCGGGGTCGCCGGTTGCACGGCTGGCACCATCCAGACGGTGACGGGAACCCCCACCAGCCTGACCTTCACTTATGCCCCTGCGTTGGTCCCGACTTCGGCAGGCATCGGCGTGCGCTTTAGTGTGTCCATGGCCAATGCACTGGTACTGAATACGGCAGGGACTGCGATTACGGGTATCAACTTTGCCCTGGCGAACGTGGGGGCTTCCGAACAGTTGCCGCTGGCCGCGAACCTGGCGGCGGGACAACTGGATTACGTCGAAGACTTTACGGGTCTGGTTACCGCAGTAGGCACTTCCAGCATCACGATCCAGTCCGCCACCGCCGGAACGATCACTGCCAACGTCGTATCTGGCACGACCTCTTTCTCCACACAAACCTGCCCGAGCGGTACTATCAGTTGCGCCAAGGTCAATGAAGTGGCAGACGTCGACGCCATACTCAATGCCAACGGCACATTCACCCTCTTACTCTTCGACCTTCTGGATCCTTCCTCGGACGACTGGATCGAGGGCGTTATCGGCTACGCCCCCACGAATAATTCACAATTCCATCTTGTCGTTACGAACTTCGGGTCCGCAACGAGCGGCAGCGTGTTCGGTTCCAATCTCGATCTTGGCGATCAGGTCACCGTGAATCTGGATCTTCCAAACGGAAGTACCTTCGCAATTGATCAAAAGAATCTGACTCTGGCAGCAAACTCAAGCAACTTCACTGGCGGCTCGGATACCACTGTGCTCTATCCGGGTCAGGTCGTAACCGTGCACCCAACGGCCTTCACGGCAGCCAGCGGCAATACTCCTGCAGCCGTAAGCGTGAATTCCTTAGTGTTGCGCTTCTCCCGTCTCTCAGGTCTGCCAATTTCGCCTGGTCCGAACTTCCAGTTTCTTCCGTCCGATCCCTATCTCGGAATCTCGGTCGCCTCGTTCACCTATGAAACCTCGGGTGTCACCAATTACGATCTACTTACGGCAGGCAGTACCGTCAGTACCGCCGAGGCAGCCGGCATTCGCGCGCTGTATGTTGGTCCACCCAGTAATTCCAGCTTTACCGTCGCCAAAGTTCGTCAATAAAGCATCAACTCCCGCCTCCGCAAAAGGCTACGGGCCCCGGAAGTTCCGGGGCCCGTTTTCTTTCTTTCCTGAGACTTCGCCCTTACCGAGGGATTACATACCACCGACGGTGGTATTCGGGGGAAGCGGGTTGCTAAGCGGCGCGGTTGGCATAGACGGAATGTTGGGCGCAACCACGGGCTGCAACCGGCGGTAAACCGCCAGCGAGATAGCGCCCATGCCCCATAGAATGACCACCAAGGCTGCCCAGCCTCCGATGAAAGGAATGCTTGTCACGAGGCGCACCAGGAGCACGCCCAGGGCCATGCGCGCCACCAGCGGCCAGTACTCGCTCGTCCGGCCCAGCAGCCATTGGCCAACGATGGTGCCTACCACGATACCCGTGCACAGGAGCACGATCACGTAAAGGAACAAGGTGGAAAGTCCCAGCAGCAATCCGACAATCGTGACGCACGCGATGATCGCGGCGATGGGCAATCCAAAGGTGACCAAGACACCCAGTCCGAACGCTGCTCCATAGTGTTCGCCGGCTTCCACGGTGTCGGCAGCGAACCGCGGAAACAATCCATAAATGACCAAGCCGAGCAGCACAAACGCGGCCGTCCAGATCAGCCGCCAGATGTAATAGCCCACGCCGCGGTCGTGATCGGTATGCGGCGCGTGCTTGGTGAATTGTAGCGGTGAAGCCAGCTTGGCTCCGGCCGAAACGGTGGCGGGCTTGGCACCCTCAAATTCGGCTTTTCCGCCAATTTCGGCGGTGGAACCGATCGTCAGCGATTTGCCTTTGCCCTGCAGGGAACCACCGATGTTTCCGGAAAGAGTAGCCTGATCGAAAAAAGCAAGGAAGTCTCCTCCAATTTTTCCGTCAATGGTCAGCGTTTGCCCGAATACCGTCAAGCTACGGCCGATTTTTCCATTCGCGTCGAGATTCAGCACCTCGTTAAAGGACAAAGCATTTCGCCCGATTTCTCCACTGATGGTGATGTTATTCGTGAAGGCACGAATGTTCCCGTCGACCTGGCCACTAATCCGCGTGCTCTGTGCAAAGCAAATGACATCCCCCGTGACGTGCCCTGCAACGTCCAGTTGCTGGCCGAAGGCGAAAACGTCGCCATCCACCTTGCCATCCACGCGAACGTGATTGCCGGTGAGGAAGACATCGCCCCTAATGCTTTCGTCCTTGGCGACACTCACGGAGTCGCCCTTGCGAAATTCGGTGGCGGACGCCGGCGGCGTCGTCGCGAGCAGCAAGCCCAAACTGGCAAACACCATCGCCAGCGCGGATCCCCTCCGGATGTACTTTCGGAAGGCAAACGCGACAGAACCTGCCAGAACAGCGATAGCGAGAACCTCAAACAGCGTGAACATGGATTGCCATCCTTTCCAAAATGCGCCCTGAAAGACCAGTAAGCTGAGGAGATTTGTGCTGCCAAAGCCAGCTTGTTCGAGCTGCTTTTCCCACGGCTCGATATAACCCGCGTACAGGGCATAGACACCAAGTATCGCCAGGCCAAACACCAGGCCCCAGATCCACTGCATCGATCGCTTTACGGCCAGGTGAAACTCCGCCAGCCGCGCCGGAAACGGTTCGTCCTGTTCCAGCATGGCGCGGGTCAGCAGGCGCGATTCGCGGTCCAGCGCGCGCAGGAGCGTCAGGCAGCGCGTGCAGGTCTGCGTGTGCAGGGACACTTCCTGCGCGCGCTCCCGGTCGAGCTGGCGCTCGACGTAGAGCAGCAGCGTCATTTCATCCAAATGCTTGTTCGAGGTCATCTCAGTGTCGCTCAACGTGTCCCTCCCACGGCAAGGGCGCTGTTTTCACCTAGCACCTGCCGGAGTTCGTGTCTGGCGCGCAGCAAAACTACTCCCACAAACGCCCGCCGCACGCCCAGGGCGTCTGCAATTTCGTCGTAGGACATGTCCGAGTAATAACGCATCACGAGGGCCATACGGGCGCGCACGCCGAGCTTGCCCAGAGCCTTGCGCACCTGTTCGTTGCTGCGCTCTTCGATCAAGCGTTCCAGTTGGTTGGGATCAGGATGCTCCAGGGGAATGTCGTCCACATCCTCGGTTTCCTTGTTCTGGCGGCCTTTGCGGCGGCGCAGCATGTCCCAGCAATGATTGGCGGAGACTTTATAGAGCCAGGCGGAGAACGATCGTGTGTGGTCGAACTGGCTCAGCTTGTCGCGCAACTTCATAAAAATCTCCATGGTCGCGTCTTCCGCGTCTTCGTGCGTGGGCATGGCGCGGCGGCAAAAACGAAAAATCGCCGGGGCAAATTCCCGGTATAAGTCGCCCCAAGCTTCGGCGTCCCCGGTCCGAGCCCGAACGACCAAATCCGTGGGTTCCGTTTTTCCCGGCGCGCTCATTCGCCCTGGTCTCAGAGGTTCCATAAGCTAGTACGCAGTGGAAGTCACAAAACTATCACAAGTTGCAATGATGGAAGAGGGAAGGAGAGGGTAGTGTGGCACTCATCTTGTGGCGAGATTGATCAAGAGTGCTTAAGTGTAAGAAAACACAGTTGTTAGAGGGGCCTGCCCGGAAAATGCGAATAGGCATCGGAATTGAACCGATACCGGAAGAAGGAACGCTGAAAGCAAAGAGATCAGGGTTGGAGACGGGGACGAATAAAAACGGTCCCGGGCTGTACGACCCGGGACCGTTTGGTTCGAGGACAAGTTAGCCAAGAGTTAGAAGGTGAACTTCGCGGCTATCTGTATGCTGCGCGGACCACCGCCGCCAAGAACCGGATAACCAGCGCCGACATCCGCGGTCACGGTAATGGGCAGGTACCCGACCAAATGGCCATTGGGCCCGAAAGCGTTGGTCAGTGTCGGATCAGACAGGAAGTTGGGCCACAGGGGGTTTGCAAAGTTCGGGTGATTCAGAATGTTATAGGCCTCAAAGCGCAACTCCATTTTCATGCGCTCTGTGAGATGCGTGTCCTTGAAAATGGAGAAATCCATCTGGCGGAAGGCAGGACCAATGAGAGAGTTTCTGCCCTCATCGCCGAAGTGGCGTGTGCCCGGCTGACAAGTCATTGCAGTGCCATCGAAAGCCGGACTGCCATCGACGACGATAGGGGTGCAGGGCGCGGCAAAAGAACTCAGGTCGAGGAATTGCGCAGGGTTGCTGTAATTGTATGTAATGGGGCCAACGACGTCCGGCTTTGAAAAATAGGTGCCCGAGCCGTCGTAATCATCAGCTCCCAGAATCATATGGAAAGGGTTTCCCGACTGCACCGTCAAAATGCCGTTTAGCCCCCAACCGTTGGTGAGCTTTTCCAGGCTGCCCTTGCGATTGGGAAATTCGTACATGAAGTTCCAACTGAGACGATTGCGGATGTCAAAGTTCGAGTTGCCGCGGTTGGAAGCCGGGTTGGTGCTGTCTGTGGGTTGCGCGGCGTTGGGAACATAGTCTTCGCCGTCGCTGGCTGTATCTATCGAGTGAGACCAGGTGTAGCTGAGGCCGGAGGTAAGGCCATGCCAGTTATCAACGCGGAGCGTCGTTTGCAAGGCATTGTAGTTGGAACTCGCCGCGCTTTGTTCCCAGTAAATATAACTGAAACTGTTTCCCGTAAGGCGTCTGGGAACGGGGTTGGTGTTGGCGTCGTTAATACAATTGCAGCCAAGATCTGCCGCGGTGATCTGCGCTTGCGAAGGCTGGTTGATGTCAAGGAAATCGAGCAGTTTGTGCCCCTGAGAGCCGACATACCCCACCTGAATGACAATTTTACGTGTCAATTGTTGCTGCAAGTTGAGGTTGTAGTTCTCCAAATACGAACTGCGCAGATGCGGATCGACGCCGAACGCATCCCCCATTGGAGTGTAGTTGGCGAAGACGGGCTGATTCGCGGCGAACGGCAAGATGTTACCGTAAGCGTCCGTCGCCGGACTGCCAAAGGAAATCTGACCGATGCCGGGGAGTCCGGAGTAGGCCGGCCCGGGGTCAAAGCTACTGCTGTAGGGCAGGTGCCCCATAAACATGTCCTGAGAGAAAGAGTCATAGAAGATGCCGTAGCCCGTCCGGACGACTGTTTTGCCTTTCCCATTCACATCCCAAGCCACGCTGATACGGGGAGCCCAGTTTTTGTAATCCGGCTGGTAAAGGCGGCCGGCGCCCACAGGGAAAACGTCACCGGTAGTGGGATCGACGTTGGTGAACATGTCGTGTTTTTCCTGAACGAGCCCGAAGTAGTCGTAGCGCAGACCGAGATTGAGCGTGAGGTTGCGAGCGAAGCGGTAGCTATCCTGGACGTAACCGGCTTGTGAATTCTCGAAGGTGTTGCGATCGGTGTCCCCCATCCCCTGGGTACTCGAGGTGCCGTTGGCCGTTCCCGCAAGGAACTCCTCAAGACTGGATTCCGTTAAGTTGCCTTCTGAATCGTACACATTGGAAAAGTGGAGCTTGCCGCGAAACGTGCGGTTGAATACCTGTGAAATAGAAGTTCTGCGGAATTCATAACCGAACTTGACGTCGTGTTTCCCGGACTTCCAGGAGATATTGTCAATGTAGTGCCAGTTGGTATCCACGCGCTGGCGGGGATCCGCCTTGTCGGAGCCCAATTGCGGCAAGCCATCCACGTTGATAACAGGCATGCCGAAGTCGTAAGGATTACCAGCGTTGGGCGTCCCCTGCCCAACAGTATCCAGCCCTATGGAACCGGGATTGAAGCTGCGGTCCTGCGAGAAGAAGCCCTCCGCAAAACGGTTCCAGCCGACCCGCGCTTCGTTGACGATCGAGGGAGAAAGAATGGAAACATAGGAGATGGAGATAAGCTGGACCCGGGTGGGGGTCATGGTGTTGTAATTGGGCAACAAACCACCACCGGTCAAGGCCAGGGGAAAAAGCTGGGTGCTGTCGCCGATATAGTAGCGGCCCGTTAGAATATTATTCTTGTTGAATTCGTGGTCGATCTTGACGATGCCGTTGTCCACACGATTGGAAAAAGGCGTAGCGATGGTGGTGTTGCTCCCACCATTGGCGTAGCAATCCACATTGGGATTCGTCGCAGTCGGCCAAGGATTGAGCGCCAGAAGTTTTTGAATGATGGGATTGATTCCACCAGCCGGCGTGTTATTCGTGATATCGGCGGCGATGGGCACACAACCCGGGCTGCTCTGAGCGCCGGTCTCGCGCACTGCTTCATAATCGACGAAGAAAAACGTCTTGTCATGCTTGATGGGCCCGCCGAACGAACCGCCGAATTGATTCAGGTGGAAAGGCTGTTGAGGTCCAACCGAGGCCAGATCGAAAAAATTACGGGCATTGAGGGCGGTGTTGCGAACATAGTCAAAAGCAGAACCATGCCAGTCGTTGGTGCCGCTCTTGGTCACGATATTGATCGTGGCGCCGGCACTGCGGCCATACTCAGCCTCAAAGTTGGAAGCGACGTGAACTTCGGCGATGGCTTCGATCGGCAGAATGGTGGCCGGCGTGGCGAACACACCGCCTTCATTGATGGCCGGGTCATTGCGGTAGCCATCGTTCATGTCCGTGCCATCGAGCAGGTAGTTGTTTGATCGCCCTCGGGCGCCATTGACCGAAACCGTTCCATAAGAACCGGGTGAGTCTGTAATGGCATCCGGACCGGAGGCGGCACCCGGGACAAGCAAAATGAGTTTCTGGTAGTCGCGGCCGTTGACGGGGAGATTTTCAACGGAATTGGATTCCACAATTCCGCCCATATCGTTCGAGGTCGTTTCCACCATGGGAAGTTCCTCGCCCAGGACCTCGACCTTCTGGGACAGCTCGCCGGTCTGCAGGGTGACGTCCGCGCGGCGTTCCACCGAGACTTCGACTTTGATGCCGCTGATGAGGCCGGTTTTGAAGCCCGGCTTTTCGACGGTAACACTGTAGTTCCCGATCGGCAGTTCGGGCGCGGAATAGCTGCCGTCGTCGGAAGTAGTGAGGGTGCGGGTGAGGCCGGTGTCAACGTTCTTGATCGTAACCGTGGCTCCGGGCACGGTGGCGCCAGAGGAATCTGTGACCGTACCCAGGATGATGCCGCGGAAAGTCTGGGCCGAGGCGCTTCCGGCAGCGAGAACCAGCAGCGCGATGAGACAACAACCTAAAATGCTAAGCTTACGGATAGACCTAGTCATCGTGAGCTCCTTCGAACTTTCAAATAGCATCTCGATCCCCTCGAGATTGCGGGACGCCTCCCCCGAGAAGCGCCTAGTGCCGTTCCAACTTGTTTCAGCAAATCCCTTCGAGAATACTCTCTCCGTGTTGGCGTCAGATGCTTGGACCGTCACTTGGCGCAAACAGTTGGAACGGCACTAGGGACACCAGGATATAGATTTAGAGCAACATACTCATCTGGGTGGGGATAATCAAGGAATTGCTTATCAAATATTTTTATTCATCGGATGCGTGCGGCCGCTGCATCGAAGGGTTAAGCCTCACCCGCCAGGCTGGCGTTCGAAGCCATGCCGCGGCTCGCTAGTTGCACGTTGATGCGCTACATTGAAGGATTGCACTGCGGCATGGCAACCGCTCTGCGGTGCGTCGATTTTCCCATGGCAAAACAACTTCCATCGCTGGTGATTGTCGGGCGGCCCAATGTGGGTAAGTCCACGCTCTTTAACCGTTTAACGGGCTCACGCCGGGCGATTGTAACGGATGAACCGGGGATCACGCGCGACCGCATGTACGGCAAATCGGAATGGCGCGGGCGCACAATAGAAGTGGTGGACACCGGTGGACTCGTCCCCGACGACAAGGCTCTGATCCCCACGGAGATTCTGCGGCAGGCGCGCGTGGCCATTGAAAAGGCGGCGCTGCTGGTGTTGGTGGTGGACAGCCAGGCCGGGCTGACGCCGCTCGATCAAGAGCTGGGGCGGCTTTTGCGTGCCACCGGCAAGCCGTTTGTGGTGGCGGTGAACAAAGTCGATTCGCAGCAGCAGGAGGTCCTTGCCGCGACGTTTTATTCGCTGGGTGTGCCGGTATTTCCGCTAGCGGCGGAACACGGCACCGGCGTGGACGACCTGCTGGATGCCGTGCTGGATCAGTTCTATGGCGCCGCAGCTGGAGGCATGCAGCCGGCCGTCACCGATTCCAGTGATACTTCTGTCGTAGAGGCTAAGCCTATCGAGATCGCTATTATTGGCCGGCCCAACGTTGGCAAATCGACGCTGCTGAATCAGATGGCGGGCGAGGAACGGTCCATCGTATCGCCGATTCCAGGCACGACGATGGACAACGTGGATACCGAGGTTGTGCGAAACGGGCGGACCTACCGATTCGTGGATACCGCGGGAATTCGCCGCAAGGGCAAGACCAAGCTCGTGGCGGAAAAGTTGAGCGTGGTGATGGCGCGGCGCGGACTGGAACGCGCGGATGTGGCCATTCTCGTGATTGACGGCGAGCAGGGAGTTACGCAAGGTGATGCCACGATTGCCAGCTATGCGGAGCAGTCGGGACGCTCCGTCATCATTGTGGTGAACAAATGGGATCTGGCCGTGGAAGCGGCGCAGCGCGCTGCGGACGAGTCCGCGAAATCCGCGCGGGGCAAAGCGAAACGCGCCGAAGGCACTGTTCCGCCTCGCATCGTGGATAAGGGCAAACTGCTCGTTGAATATGCAGCGATGGTGCAGGAAAAATTCAAATTCCTTAGCTATGCTCCGATCGTGTTTCTTTCCGCGAAGACGGGCGAGCGCATTCAGAAACTTTTCCCGTTGATCGATCAGGTGGCTGCGGCGCGAATCCGCAAAATCTCCACGGGAGAATTGAACCGCTGGCTGAAAGAAGACGTGGACCTTGGCCGGGCGTCTACTCCAAAAGCGCGGCCGGTGCGGATTTACTACATGACGCAGGCCAAGGTGGCGCCCCCCGTGTTTCTGTTGTTCACCAACCAGAAAAGTCCGCTGCACTTCAGCTTCGAGCGATTCCTGGAGAATCAGTTGCGCGCGAAGTGGGGTTTTCTGGGGACGCCCGTGCGGTTCGTGCAGCGGCTGCGCAAGCGCGGGGAACGCACTTTGCCCTCCGGCGAAGAATCCGCTAGCCACCGCGACCCGCGGCTGTAGATGGGCTCTACTCCTTCTGCTAGACTCACACCGTAAATGCGGGAGTTCGCTTCCCGTACTCCGAAGATGAGCAGCACTGCCGCCACAGTTAGCGAAGAAACGCGTCTCTACCGCATCGGGGAGGTCAGCAGGGTCGCGGATCTGAAGCCGTTTGTGTTGCGTTACTGGGAGACGGAGTTTCCCATGCTGCAGCCGGTGAAGAGTCCGCGCGGGCACCGCTTGTACCGCCAGGATGACGTGGACTTGGTGCTGAAGATCAAGCGCCTGTTATATGACGAAGGATTCACGATCGCGGGGGCGCGGCGCCACTTGCGGGAGTCGGCGGGGAATGGAGCGGGCAGCGAGTTCGCGGCGATCGAACATTTGGCGCACGCTACGGTGGAATCGCCCGCCGCGCGCCTCAACCGCAAGTTGCTGCTGGACTTGCGTGATGCGCTGCGCAGTTTCTTGACGCTGCTCGAAGGCAAGTGATACCGTTTAGGTAGTTGTAGGCGGCCGAAATAGGTGGCCGCGGCGGTCGGGGCGTAGCGCAGCCTGGTAGCGCGCACGCTTGGGGTGCGTGAGGTCCCCGGTTCAAATCCGGGCGCCCCGACCACTTTAATCTGGGTCCGCCCCGGAGCCCTTGCACCCCGCATTCCTGGTAGCGATCGAAGATCTTGTAGCCTGTCTTGCGGGAAATTCCAAACTCCCTACAAAGTTCCACCATCGCCTCGCCGGCTAGCCGGCGAGCCCCAAACTGAAGCCTCTCGTCCATCACCGAACATTTCTTCCACGGCATCCACTCTTACCTCCCCAAAAGGGGGAAAAGTGTAACCTATGTGTCCGGTACGAACTGTCACCTATGTATCGGGTCGCTCAATCCTGCAATGAGAATACGATTGAGAAGACTGAGCGAGGGAGAGGTCCTTCGCTGCGCTCAGGATTTCGCCTGCGGGTTCGGACGCCCGCAACACGGCTCAAGTTCAAATCCACTCGCCCCGACCACCTTCACCTCTAAGAACCGCCGTCAGAGTTCATAGACGGGATCAGTTCGGATGCAGGGCGCGAAACTCCCCGAGACACTTCCGGGCTGTATCCAGTTCTGAAAACCGGCTGCCTTCCTGTTCCACCAGGTAGTATTCCACTCCGCCCGCGTTCTCCGCAGCCGCGAAAATCTTTTTCCAGTCCGCAACGCCCTCGCCGAACAAAACCGCATATCCCTTCGCCGGGTCCGGTGACCAATCCTTGCAATGCAGCGAACGAATTCTCCCCGGATTCGCACGAATCCAGGCGACTGGATCCGATCCGGCTTCCAGGCAAGTGCCCACATCCAACTGCAGCATGATCGTGGGTTTCGTGTTCTTCGCGATAATCTCGATCGGCCGCGCATTCATGGGTAGATTCGCGGCCGGAGTGAACTCCAGTTGGTGGTTGTGGTAGCCCGCCTTCAATCCCGCTGATTCGAGTTGCTCGGCCGCGGAGTTTAGCGTCTCGGCCACCGCCCTCCAGCCGTCCACGCCGGGCTGCGGTTGTGCCGAAGCCATCACTACATACTTGCTGCCCAGAATCAAATTAAAGTCGCGCGCCTTCGGGAGATTTTCTTTGTTGAAGAACGAGCTGTCGTTGTGCGTTGAAAAGCACCGAATCCCCAGCTCGTCGAGGAGCTTTCGCATCTCCTTCGTCTGGCTCTCGGTCCATGCAAAATACGGCGCGTAGAATTCCACGCACTGGTAACCCATCCCAGCCACCGCTCGCACCGTGGCTTGGGGATTCCGTTTGAGTTCCTCGCGGACGGAATAGAGCTCCAGCCCGACGGGAATGGAAGTTGCGGCGCGAGCATCCCATGCCCACGGAAGGATCGCGGAATAAGTCAGAAACTTGCGGCGCGAAAGAGTATGTGACGGCATTGCCAAATCCTACCGCAGAATTCGCAGGATTTCATGCCAGTTCAAAGAATCTCAGATTGTAGCCGGGCACAGCACAGGACCTGCGGAAAGCGAGGATGCAACGGGACGCAATTACTGAGCGTGCCCGACGGTGTTTTCCTTGTAAGCCTTCTGCAAAACGAAGAAGGCTTTTTTCTTGTGGCCGTCCTCGGAGACGAGTCCCTTGCGATTGTAGAAATCCTGTATTCCCGGCAGCAGCCGAAGGGGTGAGCGGAAATCCATCAGGATCCACGGGCTCAGCCCCCGCAATTGCGGTATCTGATTCAGCATGACGAACTGATGTTCGTAGATATTGGCCTGAAATTCTTCCGTCCAGCGAGTGGAGATATCTCCATGCAGGCCAGCTCTCGCGCCGCCGCCGAATTCGCTCATGACGAGCGGCTTTTGGTAGCGAATATCCCATTGTGTATGGTCTGCGTCGGCGGCAGTGTGTTCGTACCAGCCGATGTATTCGTTGGTTCCCAGCACGTCCAGGACATCCCCAAGTGGATCGTCAACAATTTTGGTGTTTCCTTCCGCGCGCACCAGCAATGCTGCCGTTACAAGGCGGCTGGGATCCAGTTTGTGCACGTCACGCACCAGCGTGGTGAGAAAAGCCGTGCGCGCGGGAGTGGCAGGCGTTTCATTGGCGACGGACCAGAGAATCACCGAGGCTTTGTCGCGATCGCGGCGAATCATTTCCGACAATTGCGACTGTGCTTTGCCGAGCACCACCGGATCCTCGAAGTGACACGCCCAATAGACAGGAATTTCCGACCACACCAGTATGCCCATGCGGTCAGCAAGGCGCGTCATGCGCTCGCTGTGGGGATAGTGCGCCAAGCGGACATAATTCCCTCCCAGCTCATGGACCCAACCGAGCAGTGTTTCAGCATCCTGCTCGCTGAAGGCCCGGCCGGTGCGATACGGAGCCTCGGCGTGTACACTAATCCCCTTCAGAAAAATTGGCTGGCCGTTCAGAAGTATTTGTGTTCCGCGCGTTTCGATGGTGCGGAACCCCATATCATCTTCCAGCCGGTCTTCCCCCGCCGCCAGGATTACGCGATAAAGCGCCGGGTGTTCCGGCGCCCAAAGCTGCAGCTTGGCATCCACAAGATGAATCGGGGCCTTTCCGTCTGCCTCCGTTTTGGCCGTGATACCGGTGGTCTGCCCATCTTTATCCAGGGTGACTTTGATTTCTGATCCAGCGGGCGCGCCGACAACATGCACCCAGCCTTCGATTTCGACTGTCGTTCCCCGCTTCAGATGAAGATCGAATTCATCGATGTAGCGGTCTGGAACTTCGACGAGCGAGACCTCGCGGGTCAGGCCGCCATAATTCCACCAGTCCGTTTTCAGTGTAGGCACGCCATCCGCGAGCCTGGTGCTGTCCACCGCGATGACGGCAAAGTTATTTCCGTCTCGAAGGGCTTGCGTGATTTCGCAGTCGAATCCGGTAAAGCCTCCTTCGTGTTCGCAGATGGCGTGGCCATTGATCCAGAGATAGGAGCGATAATTTGCCGCTCCAATGTGCAGGAAGACGCGCTTGCCCGAGGTTTTGTGGTACTCGAAATCCTTCTCGTACCAAAGCGGCCCTTCGTAGAGCATCAGCGACTCGCGTTGCGTGTTCCAGTCACCGGGAACTTGCAGGGTGGGAGACCTTGCGAAATTGTACTCGATCAGGCCCGTGGAATCGGTTTGTGCCAGATTTCGTGCAAAGCCGGTGCTTCGGGCTTTTCCATCCGAGTCGTACAGACCATTTCCATAGGGATCAACGATCACGTGCCACGCGCCATCCAGACTGACGATATGCCGGTGATCCACTGCAGCCAGCACCGTGGAAGGTTGCGCTGTGGCCTCGTCCGCGGATAAAGCTTGATTTCGCGAAGTGGCGGTGAGCATGCACAGTGCGAGGCCAAAAACGAAGACGATGCGCCCGGCTTGGTTACGGGCGTTCCCTAGGCGAAAACTTGGCAACCGTGAATTGTGAAACATGCGATCTCCCTTCAGGAAACTTCTCTCGGCCAGAAAGTCAGAGCAGGATACCAAACCAGACGTCCGCGAGATGGCTCAACTTCGAATCTACTCGCTCTGACGATTGCTCCTAAAACTTCGACTCAAACACATAGATGCCGGAGCCGAGCTCTGCGGTAACGGCATCTTCCAATTGCTGCGCGTGGGAAACGCCGGGGCTTGTCTGGAGCGGCGCTCCGTTTTCGGTGACCTGCGCCAATCTGGCTTTGGGCAGACGCACAGTGGCCGTTGTGTTGGCAGGGATTTCCACGCGAAGCGTGAGTTTGCCGTCTTTGATCTCCCACGCGCTGGCGACCTGGCCATACATGCTGTGCACGGACGCTTTTACAAACGTCAAGCCGCCGCCGGGCCGCGGCTGAATCAGGATGTGCTTGTAGCCGGGTTGTTGCGGGTCGATATCGATTCCGGCCGCAACGCGATACATCCATTCGCCGATGGCGCCGTAGGCATAGTGATTGAAGGAGTTCATGCTCTTGTCCTGGAAGGAGCCGTCGGGCTTGATGCCGTCCCAGCGTTCCCAGATGGTCGTTGCGCCCTTCGTGACGGGGTACAACCACGAGGGATACTCCTTGCGGTTCAGCAGCATGTAGGCTTCATCGAGATAGCCGTAGTTGCTGAGGGCCTGGCAAAGCAGCGGTGTGCCGAGAAATCCCGTGGTGAGATGCCCAAATTTTCTAACGTCTTGCGCCAGGCGCTCCGCGGCGATTTTCCGTTGGGCTTCGGGCAAAAGATCAAAAGCCAGGGCAAGCGAATACGCCGTCTGCGTGTTGGAGGAAAGGCGGCCATTCGGCGTGACGAATTCCTTTTGAAATGCGCCTTTGATCTTTTCCAGCAAAGCAGCGTAGGTAGTCGCGTCCTCTGTTTTGCCGAGGATTTGCGCAGTTTGTTGAAGCAGAGCGGTGGACCGCGCGAAGTAAGCCGTCTGGATCAAGTCCTTGTCCGTTGTTGCTCCTGGATAATCGGATCTGGTTGTGGCGAAAGCCAGCCAATCTCCAAAACTGAAGCCGCTGCTCCAGATGGTGCGATCGCCCGCTTCGCGGCGCATGTATTCCACCCAGGCTTTCATGCTTGGGTACTGTTCTTCCAGAATGCGGCGATCTGCGTAAGAGAGATACACCGTCCAGGGCACGACGGTTGAAACGTCGGCCCAACCCGCCGAGGCGGACGCTCCCTTGCGCGTGCGATGCGTCAGCACATTGGGAATGACATAAGGTACCGCGCCGTCATCCTCTTGATCGAGGGCGAGATCCTTGAGCCATTTGGTATAAAACGCGGCGGTATCGTGATTGAAGGAAGCGGTGCGGGCGAACGCCTGGGCGTCACCGGTCCAACCCAGGCGCTCGTCTCGCTGCGGGCAATCCGTGGGGACATCGAGGAAATTTCCTTTTTGCCCCCAGATGATGTTGTGCTGAAGCTTGTTCAGCAGTTCATTAGAAGTTTCAAAAGTACTGGAGGGCTGGATCGCCGAATGAACCACCACGCCCGTGAAGTCATCGAGTGAAGGTTCACCGGGCCAACCGCTTACCGCCACATAACGGAATCCCTGAAACGTGAAGTGAGGTTCAAAACTCTCGATGCCCTGGCCCTTGGCGGTATACCGAATGGTCTGCTTCGCGGAACGAAGATTCTCCGTGTAGAAATTGCCAGCGCTGTCCAAAACCTCAGCGTGTCTCAGGGTAATGGTCGTGCCTGCGGGCGCGGTCACATGAAAGCGCATCCAGCCGACCATGTTCTGCCCCATGTCAATGACCGTATCGCCAGCCGGAGTTTTCAGAATTGTTATAGGCTTGAGTTCCTGGATTTCGTGCACGGGCGGGCCGGCGGGAGCAACCAGCTTGGCCTTTGGGGAATCGAGAAGCGTTACGCCCTTCCAGTCCTTGTCGTCGTAGCCGGGAGTGCTCCAGCCTGCTCGCTCCAAGCGCGCGTCATACGTCTCGCCATCGTAGATGTCCGAAAGCAAGATAGGGCCTGTCGCCGCTTTCCAGTTTTCGTCCGTGCCGACGATTTGCTTCTTGCCGTCTTTATAGGTAATCACGAGCTGCGCCAGCAATGCCAGCCGGGTACCGTACGAATTCCGCCTATTATCCCAAGTCATATTTCCGCGGTACCACCCGTCCCCCAACAAAGCGCCCAGGCAATTTGCACCAGTCTTAAAATCCAACGTGATGTCGTAGGTCTGGTATTGATAGCGAAAATCGTACGCGGTCCAGCCGGGCGTGAAGTATTGATCGCCGACTCGCTTTCCATTCAGTTCCAATTGGTAGAGTCCCATGGCCGATGCGTACAGGCGGGCGCTGGCAACGTCCTTCTTCACCTGAAATTCACGGCGGAGCATTGGCACGGGATTCGATTTCGAGGTGTCTTCCTGAAGATTGGGGGTGATCCAGCGCGCTTGCCAATCCGAATCGTGGAGCAGACCCATTTCCCAGAAGGCGGGTTCGCTCCAATCCGAGGTGCGGCCCAGATTGTCCGTGACGCGGACCTGCCAGAAGTAGCGGCGGCCGGTTTCGAGCGCTGGTCCCTGGTAGACAACATGAATCGAAGCATCCGAGACTTGTTTGCCGGAATCCCATAGCAGTTTGCTTTTCGCCAGATTCTCTTCGGAAGCGGCCAGGCGGATCTGGTAGGCCGTCTGCAGCGTACCACGCTCCGAGGAAACCACTTCCCAGCTGAGCCGGGGCTGCAGGATATCGATCCCGACAGGGTTGGATTTATATTCGCAGCGGAGATTGCTGATCGTCAGCGGTGTTGCTGCCAAGGCAAGAGACACGAGGAAAAGTGTCACGGCTACGACAGCGATCTGGGACAAAAGAAATTGCGGGCGGCGCATGGAAACCTCTCTGGAGCTTTTGCTGAGCATCCATCCCCACTCGAAGGTGTTCCGGTAAAAGTGCTAGGGCGTCGAAATGCATTCGGGGCAGGGCTGACGCCTTCAATTGATACACGCGGGGCAGGTTAACTGTCAATCCAAACCAGAAATAATTTCCGTCCCGCCTCTCAGGAAGCAAGGGCAGCTTGAAGCAACAGAGGGAATTGCTGGAACAAGAGAAATGTAGCCAGGCTTCATCCGTAACATGAAGGCCTGCTTCAGATCCGCACGAGACGTGGTCAGAGCGCGCCTTCTCCTCGTTCCCCGTTCCGGATGCGAATGGCGTCATCCAGCGTGGAAACGAAAATCTTGCCGTCGCCGATCTTTCCGGTCTTTGCCGCCTGCAGGATGGCATCGATGACCTGCGCGGTCTGCGCCTCCGGCAATGCCAGCTCGAGTTTTACCTTTGGCAAAAGGTCCACGGAATACTCTCGTCCGCGATAAGTCTCCGTGTGGCCTTTTTGCCGACCGTGTCCCCGTACTTCCGATACCGTGATTCCTTCGATTCCAATTTCCCGCAGGGCCGCCTTCACGGACTCAAACCGCGACGGTTGAATGATTGCCTCGATTTTCTTCATGCTTTCCCCTCTCGGAAGAAAGTACCGCGCTTCTGGAAGGCGCATCCGCGCCTGGGAATGGGAACCGGCAAGCTTCGCGGCAGCGATAATGCACTTACTTGCGCGCCGCGCCAATCACAAATTATCGATTTCGCCGATAGAAAGTTTGCGTTGGCGTTCCCAAAGCTCCGCCGCTACATTTCTCCGCCAAGTATCGTTGGGACGTTTTCTCGGGTCCTTAGGCTCAGTTTTTCCAAAAGTGGGAGGAGAAATTAGGACACTTGATGAGCTTCTGCTCAATCGGATGTTGTGTGCTACGAGCGTAATTAGCAGGCATTTCCGTCCTCGCCCGGCCAAGTTCTCTTCCGGACAGGACAGCCTTCACGTCTGATTCGGTCTTGCAGATGCTAGTGTGCTGTTCTGATTTCAAACATGGAGGGAAAACGCAATGGGAGCAAATTCTACACAAGCAATCGGGGTCACGGTCTTTTTGCTTGCGTTTACGGCTCTAGCCGGGGCAATTTATGCAGGAAGTGTTCTTCTCTACCTCGTTGCCGCAGCCTTTCTGGCTGGATCGCTGGCCATATTTCGAAAAATCAAGCCGCTTGAACAAGCGGAGAATTGAGGAAAACGAGCCATGATTCTTGTCGGAATACTCCTGACGCTATTGGGATTTGTGATCAGCGTGCTCAGTCTAGCCGTGACTTCCTCAATCGGAGGACGGCTGGCGATGGTGCTCGTGGGACTGGCGGTGAGCCTGTTCGGAATTATGGGTGTGCTCAACAAGGCCTATCTCAAGAACGCAATTTGGAAGAAGGGATGAGGGCAAGGATGAAAAACTCGACGAAGAGGCTGCTCGTGGTGTTGTTCGCGGCGTTCTGTATCGCGCCGCTCGCTCTTGCACAGGCGCCCGCTGCCGCCCCGGCAACGGCTCCTGCGGCAACGGCTGCAGCGCCACCGCCGCCGCCGAAAGCGATCCTGGATGCCGATTTGGCTGGCACGCCAGTGCCGCCGGCAGACGCGCGCGCCAAAGGCGATCCGGACGGGTCTCTCACGGGTAATGCAAGCGATGTCACCGTGAGTGACTCCAGGAAGGGCCTGACGATAGGCGATCTGGCAAACCAAGTGGGGCAAAACAAAATCGCCGTCAATTTTGTCTGGACGCTGATTACCGGCTACCTCGTGATGTTTATGCAGTTGGGTTTTGCGCTGCTGGAGACCGGCCTGGCCCGCGCCAAGAATGCCAATCACACCATGATGATGAATATCGCCGTGTATGGCATCGGGATGTTCGCCTATTGGCTGATTGGCTTCGCCATCCAGATGGGAGGAGTGGGCGCTGTCGCCAACTTAGGCGGTACCGCTCCGCTCAGCGCGGAATTCACGGCAACGATTTTCGGCAAGCCCTTCGGACTGTTCGGACAGCATGGGCTATTCCTGATGCATAAGGGAACCTACGACGTGGGCGTGATGGTGCTGTTCCTGTTCCAGATGGTGTTCATGGACACCGGAGCAACAATACCCACGGGCGCGGCCGTCGAGCGCTGGAAGTTTTCCGCGTTTATCGTGACTTCATTCTTCTTCGCGGCCTTCACGTACCCGCTTTATGCGAACTGGGCTTGGGGCGGTGGGTGGCTCGCGAATCTCGGCACCAACTTTGGTCTTGGCAAGGGTTATTGCGATTTCGCCGGATCGGGGGTGGTCCACGCGGTGGGCGGCCTCAGCGCCCTAGCCATTGCCATGATCCTTGGCCCGCGCATCGGCAAGTTCTCTCGTGAGGGAAGGCCGCAAGTCATACTGGCCCACGATATCGTGCTGGTCCTCACCGGCTGCCTGATCCTGGCCTTCGGCTGGTTCGGCTTCAACCCCGGCTCTACCCTGGGTGCTTCGGGCAGCGGCAATCTGCGCATCGGTTCCATCGCCGTGAACACCATGCTGGCAAGTGCCATGGGGCTGATCGGCGCCATGCTGTACATGTGGTTCATGTATAAGAAGCCGGATGCCTCGATGACGGGAAACGGATTCCTGGCCGGGCTGGTGGCGATAACTGCCCCTTCGGGCTTTGTGAATCCAGTAGGCGCGGTGATCATCGGACTGGTCGCGGGGGTTCTGGTATGTCTCTCGGTCGCCTTTGTCGAACGCGTTCTGCAAGTGGACGACCCGGTAGGTGCGGTCTCCGTACACGGGACCTGTGGCATCTGGGGTGTGATTTCACTCGGACTGTTTGCCGACGGCAAAAGCAACTACGGCGGCGCATGGAATGGCGTGAACGGATCCGTGACCGGGCTGTTCTACGGCGACGCGAGCCAACTTGTGGCGCAATTGATCGGTGTGGCCACGCTGGTGGGTTTCGTGTTCACACTCAGCTTCATCTTCGCTTTTGTGGTGGACTTGCTGGTTGGGCAACGCGCTTCCACCAAATCAGAGTTGGAAGGCCTCGACCTTCCGGAAATGGGCGCGCTGGCTTATCCGGAATTCGAGCTGAAGTCCTAAGCTTGAGGAGCGCATGCAAATGGCCACTATGACTACAGCAATTCAACTCAGGACCGAAGGGCTCTCTCCCCGTTTGCGACCCAGCCGCTTGCCGGCACTTCCCTGGCGGGACCCTCATGCGGTCCCGCCGGAGGAGTTGGCGGAATTCATCGCGTCGCTTACGGAAGCTTGTACGCAGAATCCGGACAACGCGGACATGCGCACCTGTCTTGGCATCGCACACGCCATGAACTACGACGTTTACGGGTCGATGGACGCGCTCGAGGAAGCGCGGCGCATCGCGCCGGAGAATTTCTTCGCCCAACTCAAGTACTCCGAACTGCTCTTCCGCCTGCGCATCATTGACCGTGCGAAGGAGGAAACCTCCAGGGCGCTAGACTTAGCCCGAAACGAGTGGGAACTGGCGCTCGCCCGCCGTCAACTTTGCGAGGTCCGCCGGCTCAGACGCAAGGGGCTAACCCGGCCGCGTTGGACTCAATCGCTGAGGAAACCTGCGATCGCGTTGTTGTTGTTGCTCTTGGGCATCTCTTGGATGTATATGGTTTGGAAATGAAATACAAATGGCAATTCTTTCTCGCGGCTTGCTTTTTCGCTTCCTATCTCCTGGTTTCGAAGGGTGTGCCGTTGTTTCCAGTGTTGGCGGGCTGCGGTTTCGCGGCTTTGTGGACTTGGCGTCAGATTTGGCGCCAGCGCTCACATCACGGTTGATCCTGCGTTTCGATCCCTTTAAATTGCTGGCGAAAAGTTAGCCGGGGGTTTGGCGCGCCCCTATCTGCTGGTGCTCAGGACGATTCGCACTGGTATGCGTGAAAAAGAGGTACAATCCAGTGTTCCACCCAATCCATTCGATACTGGAGGAGAGTTCCATGAGAGTACGTCTCGCCCTTTTGTTGTTCGCCAGTTTGCTGCTGATCGTGTCCGGCATGGCCTATGCCCAGGCCCAAAAGACCATGGAAGCCGCCCCGGCCAAGGAAGCTGTGCTAAAGGCAGCTGACATCACTCCCAAGATTTTACCGGAGAAGGTATTCTTCCGCGGGCAGACTGCCACCACGCAACTGCGCAACACGGGCGGCGTGCGCTACGCCGACGGGTACTACGTTCTTGCCAGTCTGGTGGACAATTCCGGTTACTCCACGAGTATTCGTGAAAAGTACCAGGCCTATTTTATCAACGAAGTTACCCTCGAAATTGGCGGGCAGACACTGAAGCCCGGCGCCTATGGCGTTGGTTTTCTCGAAGGCGACAAGTTTGTGGTCATGGATCTGGGCTCCAACGATCTGTTCCAGGTCACCTCTACCAACGACAAAGAGATCAAGCACCCTGTGCCGCTGCAAGTCCTCTCCACCGCCGACGCCGGCAAATACCGCCTGTATAAAGGCCGCGACTACGTCGAATTTCACCGCGCCAAATAAACAAGGGGGCTGGGCTTCAACCCCTTTCTCGAAAAATCCAAGCGGTAAATTCCCGCTACTGAGCTTCGCGGAACATAGAGACGGAACGCGTATTGTCATCCCGAGCGCAGCGAGGGATCTGCTTTTGCTCTTGTAGCGGCCGCCTTCTGAGCGGGCGCCTTTGTGGCACAGTCACTCTTGACTGTGCCCTTGGGTTCCTCTTCTCCGAAACTGAAAACTCATAACTGAAAACTGACAACTCGCCCGTGTCCCTGAGTCTTCGGTTCCTCTTGCTTTTGTAGCGGCCGCCATCTGAGGCGGGCGCCTTTTCGGCCCCCGATGCACACTGTGGCCATGAAGCACACGTAGTTCAAGTTCGGACGCCAGCCCTAATCAAACCATTCGCTCGATCTCTTCAAATCTCTTGTGCCATATCGAGGCTAAGAAGAAAAAACATTGCGGAGCATGAACCACAAATTGGCGGGGCGTTCCGCAAGGCGCCGCACAAACCAGGGATACCAATACGCGCCATAGGCCACGAGAACGATCGAGCGGTAGCCTTCGCGTGCTAGGCGTTCCTGTTCCACGCGCTGAATGCCATAGAGCATTTGCACCTCGAGAAGAGACTTCGCATAGCCCTGTCGGCTGACGAAATCCGCCAGACGCCGGATGAGGGCGACATCGTGAGTGCCAAAAGCGGCCCTGGCGCATCCGCCAGCGGATTGCGCGCGCAGCAATTCCTGCGCGATAACGAAGTAATTCTCGTCGACGTCCGCCTTCTTCGGAAAGGCGATTTCCGGTGGTTCCTTGTATGCGCCCTTGACCAGGCGAATGGCGGGGTGCAACGGCAGCAGATCGGCCAGGTCCTTTTGCGTCCGGCGGAGATAGGACTGCAGGCAAAGGCCAACATTCGGATGACTCTTCAGCACGCTCTTGTAAATGTTCAGCGTCGTATCGACATAACTGCTTGCTTCCATGTCTACCCAAATGGTGGCGGAGGGTGATTCGCGCCGAATGATCTGTTCGAGATTGTCGCGGCATAACTCGGGGGAAAGGTCCAAGCCCAGTTGCGTGAGCTTTACGGAAACTTCGGTGGGAAGATTCGACTGGTGAATGCGGTCGAGAACTTCCAGATAGTGTTCGGACACCTTTCGCGCTTCGTCGCGGTCGCGGACGTTTTCGCCGAGATGGGTAAAGACGCTGCCGAGATTCTTGAGGCGCAGGCCCTGTGCCGCGGCAAGCGCTGCCTCCAAAGTTTCGCCGGGCATGAAACGCGAAACGCTACGGCGCACGAACTGGTAGTTCACCGCATGTTCGCGCAACCACACATTTTGCGAAGCGGCGAGCAGCATCGAGCGCATCAGCGCCATGGGCCCCTTATACCTCCGCGGGAAACAGGAGCGAAAGTAAACGATCCGCGGCCCCATTCTAGACCATATTCATGAAATGCGGCACGCAAGCTATGAGGAATCCTGCGCGTTACGGGGAAGGGGTGTTGGACATCGAGAGAGTTAGAGCTTCCGATAAGAGTTGCGAAAACGAGCGCCGCTTCGCTGCCGAGGCGAACGAAACTGATCAGCAACCCCCACGCATCAGCACTAGAAGCAGCCAGCCAGTGAAACACCCCGGCGACGGAGACGCCGTAAGTGGCCGCAACTTCTTTGCCCTGGCCGCGTTTATTCTGTAGGAGCGACGCGAGGCGAGAATCACGGAGTTTCCAATTGGCGCAATTGAGGATGAAATGATGCAGGTTCACGAATCCCCGCAGCCCGCGGAATCTGGGAATGAGATTGTGGAAGACATCTTGTATGAGGGTAGCGTGAGCGCGAGGAACCCAAGATGGGCGATGAAAAACGGATGCGGAATTGGTCACGGAGGATGCTCGTGGTCCGAGGCTCCAACTCGAAATGCCTACCTTTTAAGCGAAGATAGGGATATATGCGAAGAGTGGCATTCCTGCATCAAATGAGGGAGACATGAAGTACGGAGAGGAAGGCAAGAGGAGAACGAGTATGAAACACCATAGCACGGTTGGAAAGTTGGGGGTGTTCCTCGGGGCACTCCTGTTTGTTGCCGTTGGGATAGCCCAGGCGCAAACCAAGGCGGCCGCATCCGGAACGGCGACATTTACAGTGACGGCGGTCGGAAAGAAGGAGGGAACGCCACCGATCGCGAAGGATGATGTCCAATTTTTCACCGGCAAGGAACGCAAGCAAATCGCCGACTGGAAAAAGGACGACAACCTGTTCCTAGCCATCCTAATCGACGACTCCATCATTAATGCTGCAGCGGGCCAGTGGAGTGATCTTAAAGAGTTCATCATGGCTCAGCCGGCAACCACGCACATTGCGGTGGGATACATTCGCAACAACGCAACGCAAATTGTGCAGGAATTCACCGCCGATCATGAACTGGCCGCCAAAGCGCTTCGCATCCCCATTGGCACAGGCGCGATCGGCTCCAGTCCCTATCTCGGCACCTTGGACCTTCTGAAACGTTGGCCGCAAACCGGCCCCCGGCGTTCCATCCTTTTGATTTCCTCGGGGATTGATTTCTTCCGTGGACCGGGGTTTGGGCCCTTCAGCCCGGATCTCGATAGCGTGATTCAAAGAGCGGAGCGCCAGAACACCAACATCTGGAGCATCTACTATCCGAGTGCTGGGCACCATGGCCGCAGTTTCTATTACGTGACGAACGCCCAGAATAACCTGGGTAAGTTGTCCGATGACACCGGAGCGGAGATGTTCTATCTCGGAACTGGCGCGCCGGTTAGCCTCAAGCCGTACTTCGACGAGATCGCGGAGCACCTCAGCAACCAGTACCTGCTGACCTTCGCGGCCTCTGGCGGCGCGAAAGGGAAGTATCAAAGCGTGAAGGTAAAGACGGAACTTCCAGAAGTGGAGTTCTTAACCCCTGCGGCTGTCTTCCTGCCGCCCGGCGCCTAATCAAAGACAATCGGAAAGCTTCGGGCGCCTCGGCTGAGCCGGGGCGCCTCTTTCCTTGGCCCTACCGTGCGCGTCCGGAAAAACGATCTGGGCGAGAAAAAACTTGAACTGGTGGCGGATGGGTTCAACGTTTAGCCGGTGGCCATGCACTGATCCACTGTTTTGCTCTACTCAGATCGGCCGGGTTGACTCGCGCATCACCAACTCGGGATGAAGCTTCTGAGAGACGGCAGACCAGTCACGGTTTTCGTGGCCGGCCTTGATCGCCTCCAGGACGATATTCACGGCAACGTTGCCCATCGTTTCGAGCGGCTGGCGCACCGTGGTGAGAGCGGGCGCGGAAAGCCCGGCAATGGCGACGTCATCAAAGCCGACTACCGAACAATCCTCCGGCACGCGAATCCCGGCTTTGGCCAGGGCGCGGATGGCGCCGAGCGCGGTGATGTCGTCGAAAGCCAGAAGCGCCGTGAACTTCTTCTTGTCACGCAGCAATTCTTCCGTCAGGCGGAAGCCGTGCTCGAAACTGGAATTGGGATCGAAGACGTCCGGGAGCTGTAGTTCGAGGCCGGAATCAAGTTTGAGTTTCACGGACTGCGCAAATTTCTGAATGCCCCGCCAGCGGGGCGCGGAGTCAATCAGCCGTTTCGGACCGCGAATGATGGCGATGCGGCGGTGACCTAACTGGTAGAGATGCTCCAGCGCCAGCCGCCCGCCCGCCTCGTTATCCACCATCACCGAGCTCAGCTGCGCTCCTGGAAGTTCCCAGCCGATGGTGGCGGCGGGGATTTCGCGCTTGTTCAGGTCGGCCAGAACCTTAATGTCGACGAGGAGCCAATTGGCCACAACGATCAGGCCATCCACGTGGCGCTCGAGCAGCATTTCCAGGTAACGCTCAAAACGATCGCGCTGGTTATGGGCATCCGCAAAAATCGGCAGGTAGCCCACGGGATAGAGTCCATTTTCAATGCCGCGCAAAATCGGCGTGCAAAACGGGTCGGTGACATCAAACAGCACCACGCCGATGCTCTGGCTGCGCTTGCTGCGAAGGAAGCGGGCCATCGCGTTGGGGCGATAACCAAGACGCTTGGCGGTTTCTTCAATGCGCTGGCGAGTTGTGGAAGCGATGTAGCGCGCCAGAGGGGCGTTATTGAGGACAATGGAAACGGTGGCGGGAGAAAAGCCGGAGGCTTTGGCAACGTCCCGCATGGTGATGAGCCGGGGTTTCTCGTGGCGGCGTTTCACGATGGCGTTTCCTCCCTAGACTGAATCTACCGCGTCACCTGGGATTATTCCTCGGGAGGCAGTTCAAAGGAAAGCTGTTCCCGGAAGCCCCTGGTTTTCCAAATGCCGAAGAGGATACCCGCGGCCATCCAGATCGAACCATAGAGTTTAGCGGGGCGGCTGAGATTCAGCCAGAGCGCCAGGCAAATGAAAAAGCCCAATACGGGTGGCACCAGATTGGTCAGTTTCTTTTCCTGGGCGCGCACGTAGTAACGGAGGAATGCCGCGAAATTCACGCCCATAAAGGCGATGAGCGCGCCGAAATTCAGCATCTCCGCTCCGCGTTCGTAGGACAACAGAAACGCGCCGAGCAAGGCCACAGCGCCGACAAATACAACGTTGTTGCGTGGAACGCGGTGGCGCTCGTCCACCACTCCAAAAAAAGACTTAGGGAGAGCATTACTGCGCCCCATGCCATACAGCAGTCGCGCCGCGCCAATCTGCGCGCCCATGCCGGAGCCGAAGTTGGCCAGCAGCAGGGTAAAGCCGACGATCGGGAAGAGTGGTCTCCATGCGCGCGCGGCGACATAAACGTAAGCCGTATCGAGGTCGGGGAATTTTTCCACCGCGGGCCAGATCAGTTGTGCGACGTAAACTTCCACAGCGGAGAGCAGGCCGATCACCAGACAGGTCATCACCGTGGCCAGCAGTATATTCCGCCGCGGGTTTTCCGCTTCCTCCGAGAGCGTGGAAATGCCGTCGAATCCGATATACGTCAATACCGCGATGGACGTGCAACCGAACAGCCCGGCGTAGGTGAACGTACGAGGATCGTAGAAGGGCCGGGTAAAGAAGCCCTGCTCCGCGTGCGGATGGCCCAGGATGTAGCGGGCCGCGGCCGCGAAAATGAGCGCGACAACCGCGCCCATAAAGATGGCCATGATGGTATTGATACGCGCCGAGGTCTTAATTCCCTGAATATTCAGAAGGGTGAACACGATGGCGAAAAAGACTTTCCACCCCCATAAGGGAATGCCGGGCGCGAACTGGTGAGTCTGCTCCGCGCACCATATCGTGCAAATCAGCGGGTTCAGCATGTAGTCCATGACCATGCTCCACCCGGTGACGTAGCCGACCGCCGGATTGACCTCCTGCGCTACATAGGTGAAGGCCGAGCCGGCGCTAGGATACGCGCGCGCCATTCGGCCATAGCTGATGCCGGTGAACAGCATCGCCACCATGGCGATAAGAATCGCGGTGACAACGTGGCCCCTGCCGCGCTCGCTGAGCACCCCGAAAACAGACATGGGCGCAACGGGCTGAATCACAATGATGCCGTAGAGAATCAGGTCTCGAAGTGTGAGCGTGCGCCGCAGGCGAGGTCCCGCGTTTGTGGTGCTGGCCTCCGTGCTCAAGCACCTCTCCTTTTCGCCGGACGGTTCCCGTCGGGAGGGAGAACCACGGCGCGCGTCAGATTTTTCGGTGCGTCAGGGTTGAGTCCCTTGCACAGACCTACCGCTGTTCCCAAGAGATGCGCAGGAATGGCGGTGACAGCGTATCCTGCAAACTCCGGCACGTCCAGTCCGAGTTCAATCAGCAAGTCGCTGCAGTCGCGAAGATCCGGCGCGGCCCGGTTGGCAATCACGCAGATCGCCGCGCCCAATTCCTTCAACTCGCGGGCAAGCACGGTTTCCGCTTCTGCCGCGGCCTCGGAAACAAACAGAGTGATCAACGTATTTGGCCCGGCAATGGAACGCGGCCCGTGGCGGAATTCCATCGAGTGATATACCTGGGCATAAGACGAGGACATCTCCGTGACCTTCAGCCCCGCTTCTTGCGCCAGCCAGTAATGAACGCCTTGTCCCAGGAAGACGTAGTCGTCGAACTTGCGCCTGGCCGCGAATTCCTGGATTTTCCGGGCATGCCCATCGAGCCACGCCTGGGCGCGTGGCGGTAACCGATCCAACGCGGAGCTGAGCAGGTGGTCGCCGGCGAATTGCAACCCGAGGCGTTGGAACGCCAGCAGGATAGCGGTGAATGACCGCGTCATCACGGTGCTCTTTTCGTTCGCCCAGGTCAGCTTGAAGGTGTGCGTGCAGAGGCCATCCAGTGGGCTCCGCGGATTGCAGGTGACGCCAAGTGTTTGCACGGTCTTGTGGGCTTGCAGCAATTCGGCGGCGCGCAGGACTTCCGTGGTTTCCCCGGAGCGCGACATCAGCACGATCTGTTCCGCGCCGATCCGCCGCAACGTCTCCTCCGGCGCGAAGAGCAGTTCGGAGGCCGGAATCCCGGTGGCGGGAATGTAGAAATGCCTCGTCCAGAGCGCGGCGATTAGCCGGGAGAGGTAGTAACTGGAGCCGCAGCCGACAAACAGCCATGGGCTGCGGGGAGAAAACGTCGCCGCCAGCCGGTCGAGTTCGCCCGAGTCGCGGAGCTGCCTGCCCGTTTCTTCCCAGATAGATGGCTGGGAGAGAATCTCCGCAAGCGTATTTGCGGCAGGGGACGGTTGGCGTTTCGTGGCGGTCTTTAATCTGCTGGTGGTCAGCCTGGGCAAGGTGTGCCTCGCGTATTGAAACGATTCAATAAAAGCTATTTTGAGGAAAGGCGGTCCCCGGCGCAAGCCCTTTTTTCCTGCTTCGCCCCGGCGGAACCTGCGGTTACGGACAGTGCGATTTCCGCGCGGAACGCCACATGGCGAAGCCCCGCGACTCCAGAGCTCCGCAAGGAGCCCTTCGCTCCTTTACCACCCTGTCCTTTGGTACGGTCGCTCCATCCTTAGTGCCGGTATCTCTTGGCTCACAGGAGAAGTTTTCGGGCGCAACGCCCCGCGCCAGAATCGCTTCTAATAATAGTCAGGAAGGCTGTGCTTATTCACTGAAGTCAGAAGGAATGCAGAATGGGCGACTTTGCCCTGAGATTCGATCGCCGTCAGTTTCATCGGGTTTTGCTCCACGTAGCCGGCTTCCTGCTTATTTTCCTGGCAGCGTACTGGCTGCGCGGTCTTACTCCTTCGTCCGATCCCATCCTTCAGGGCTATCTGCAAATCACCACGGGGCTCTTCGCGTTTGTTTTTGCGGCGGTGACGCTGGTCCGGTTTCAAGGTACGCAAGACCGCATTTCCCTCATTCTGGGGTCGGGTTTCCTTCTCTCTGGCGCAACTCTGACCGCCTCCAGCGTTCTCTTCTTCCAAGGGATGCGCGAATCGACGCTTTGGTTTGTATGGGCCCCCGCGGCATGGTGGATCAGCCGGTTACTCCTGGCGATTTTATTCGTGGCGGCGCTGGGGGTAGAGCATTTCCTGCCCCGTTCGCGGCATCCGCGCCTGGAAATCGCCGGCGCTTTGTTCGGCGTCCTGTCATTGACCTACCTGATCACGGCCGCTTTGCGCAAGCTCCCGCCGGAGGCTTCGCATCACCCGAGTGCCATCATTCCGAATCCCCTGCATCTTCTGCCCGCATTGATTTTCTTGGTGGCGTTGGCCGGTTATAGCCGGCGGAAATACCTGGTGGATTCCGCTTTTGACCACTCGATCTTCGGGGCCGTCTGGCTCAATCTGGCCGCGCAACTCGCCGCTTGCCAATCGGAGAAGCTCTTGGATGGGCCCTTCGTCTTCGCGCAAGCCATGAATATGGCCAGCTATATAATTCTGTTAGGCGGGGCGCTCCTCGATAGCGCGCACGTTTTTGAAAAGGTCCGGCACCTGGCCTCCAGCGACCCTCTGACGGGCCTGGCAAATTACCGCAGGCTCCTCGACGTGCTGGACACGGAGACGGAGCGCACCCTGCGCACGGGGCGTCCTTTTGCGGTGCTCCTGCTGGACGTCGATGGGCTGAAGAAAATAAACGATACCTATGGGCATCTGGTTGGCAGCCGCGCCCTCTGCCGCGTTGCGGATATCCTGCGATTCTATTGCCGGGCCATTGATACCGCTGCGCGCTATGGCGGCGACGAGTTCGCCGTGGTGCTGCCGGAAGCGCGCGATGAAGAAGCCCAGCGCGTCGCGCAGCGCATCCGCGAGACCCTTGCTGCCGATCAGGAACAGCCGCCCATTTCCGCGAGCATCGGCATTTCCATCTATTACGGGGAAGGCGAGCGCGTGGAAAGATTGCTGGCGGAAGCCGATCAGGATCTCTACGAAGAAAAAGCGCGGCGGAAAGCCATCAGCAAACCCACCGGCACTCCCCGGCGCTTGAAGAAGGGCTAAGCTCCCGGGTTATTTCGCGGGAGTGAAGGGAACGAGTCGATCTGAAATCTCTGCTTTGTCTCCTACCTTTACGCCCGGCCAGGTATTCACCAAAGACCGGGCCATGTTTGAAATCGTGGGCAAGGACAACCCCGAGGCTTGCTACGATTGCCTCAATTTTGAGGCCCAATGCGATAAGTGGTTCAACGATTGCGCGTGCGTCGGGTCAAGGTGCAGCGGCGTGACGGACGCCGCGCCCGCAAAAACCGCCGCGTAGTCCGAATCCGCGTCCAGTTCCATATCCCGGTCGATGCGCTGCTCGCTCAACCAGAAGTACGGGCTCCTCCGGGGATCCTCGCCTTCACGCAACACCGTTCGAGTGATTTTCTTCGATTGCCGCGTAAAGCGCACCGCGCCCTTCCAGCCTTCTGGCACGTTGATATTCAGCAAGACCTGCTCCGGTAATCCTTCGCTGAGGATGAGTTCCGCAGTTTGTTTTGCCAATCGCGCCGTCGGCGCAAAATCCGCGTTCACACGCTTGGAACAGAGTGACACCGCCAGGCCGTGCACGTGATGGATCACGGCCTCGCGTGCCGCGCCCACGGTGCCCGAGTAATACACGTTTTCGCCCAGGTTGGCGCCATGATTGATCCCGGAGATAACCAAGTCCGGCTGCTCCGCCAGCAATTTGTGCAGCGCCACGATCACGCAATCCGCGGGCGTGCCGTCAACGGCCCATTGGTTCTCGGCAATCTTGTGGCAGACGATGGGCTGCCGCAGCGTCAACGATTGGGCCGCCCCGCTGCGTTCCCAGCTCGGCGCTACGATTGCTACGCGCGCAAACTCGCGCAACTCTTCCGCCAGCGCCTTCAGCCCTTCTGCCTGGTATCCATCATCGTTCGTCAACAACACTCTCGGCTTCTTCACGTTTGCGCGCACTCTCGATACCTAACATTGTAATCCGATACAGGGGTTGACCGCGACGCGCAGCAAGCCGCCGTTGTTTCAAGTTTTCCTGCCTCGAGAAACGGAAGCAGCTGGCTTCGCTGTGCGGTTTGTCCACGTAGGAGGCGCCAGCGGCGGTGACATTGAGCTTCCGGGAGCTGCGCTCCGCTCCTCCGCGATCGTCTTGATGGGTAGTGGCAACAAGAGCATTCCCCTGCCGAGGCTGCTAGCATCGATCAAGAGCGTCTTCGACGCCTTCGTACCGGCAAGGCTCAGCATCAAGACGAAAGTAGTTCCACTCACTGAAGTCGGGGAGACCTGGGACGCTAACGGGAAGTCACGTATCGTGTTCGTTATGCCTTAACGCACGTTTGGTCCGAAGGTGTTCTCGTGTCAAAACCGGGCGCTCCATTAGGAGCGCTTGCAACATTGGGCTCACTGATTAAGAGAACCATGGTTCAGGCCCTCGTTGGCTGGCTAAGCTTCGAAATACTGATACATGAACGGCACCATGTGGATTACTACCTGTAAGTCGCTTGTAGGAAGTGATCGACAGTTACCGCGAACTCCGGATTCTCGGCCGGTCGAGCCGATTGTGTGTACTCGAACTTCATATAGTTACCCTGCCAAAGTAGCATTCTCGGGTTGTGCTGCAGCTTCTAAGACAGTCTTGCATCCACGCGCCAACCCTTCGCTGGACGAAAAAAACAAATGAAGGACCGGGGTTTTTTGTACCAGCGGGAGTGAGAGAGAATTCACTCTGGAGGGAAGCTGGTATGCCGATGAAGAAATACAAGCCGGAGCAGATCGTAACGGTGCTGCGGCAGATTGAACTGGAAATCGCGAACGGAAAGACCACCCCACAAGCCTGCCGGGATGCCGAGATCACGGCGCAGGCCTACTACCGCTGGAGAAGAGAGTTTGGCGGCCTGAAACTGGATCAGGCCAAGCGACTCAAAGAACTGGAGCGGGAGAACGCCAAGCTCAAGCGCCTGGTGGCAGAGCTGTCTTTGGAAAAACAGATCCTGAAGGACGTAGCGGAGGGAAACTGCTAAGCCCTGAGCGGCGCAGGGGCGCGGTGGAACATGCGCGCAGAAAGTACGGGGTGAGCGCACGGCAAGCGTGCCGCGTTCTGAAGCAGTTGCGCGGCACCCAGCGTTATCAGCCAGGGCATCGCACGGACGAGGGTGCGTTGACCCGAGACATCAGCGCACTGGCCCGCGAGTATGGCCGCTACGGCTACCGGCGGATCACGGCGCTGTTGCAAGCGCGGGGCTGGTCGGTAGGCAGGGACCGTGTGCAGCGGATCAGGCGGCGCGAAGGGCGGAAAGTGCCAGCAAAACAGCATCCACGAGGGCGCTTGTGGCTCAACGATGGGTCGTGCATTCGGCTGCGGCCGGAGCGTGCGCATCACGTTTGGAGCTACGACTTCGTGAGCGGTAAAACACATGACGGCAGAACGCTGCGCATGCTGACGATGATCGACGAATACACGCGGGAGTGCTTGGCGATCCGCGTGGCCAGAAGGCTCGGGAGGTATGAAGTGATCGAGGCGCGCGCAGACGTGCTGCTGTTCCGAGGAATACCGGAAAACATTCGCTCGGACAACGGCCCGGAGTTCGTGGCGAAAGAGCTGCGGCAGTGGCTGGCGAAGCTGGGCACGGGGACGCTGTACATCGAACCGGGAAGTCCATGGGAGAACGGCTACTGTGAAAGCTTCAACGGGAAGTTGCGGGACGAATGCCTGAATGCGCATTGGTTCACGTCATTGACGGAGGCCCAGAGGATCGTGGAGACTTGGCGGGTGGAATACAATGAGAGTCGTCCTCACCGAGCTCTCGGGGAGAAGACGCCCAACGAA
>Ga0181518_10000124_pt1 | contig 85369 bp, 75 predicted proteins | sample PEATcosm2014_Bin_28_FD_119751 | JGI IMG/M metagenome (GOLD analysis project Ga0181518, IMG submission 119751) | Peatland microbial communities from MTU Mesocosm Facility, Houghton, MI, USA - PEATcosm2014_Bin01_60_metaG | ecosystem: Environmental > Terrestrial > Soil > Wetlands > Peat | place...
AATCCCCAAGCTCCTTGACTTCGGCATCGCCGCCATGAAGGAGAGTGCGACGGCCGTCAGCCGCACCCACGGACTGATGTTGACCCCGCCCTACGCCGCCCCGGAACAATGGAAGGGCATGGCGGCTGAAGAACTGGATGGCCGTACCGATCTCTACGCCCTGGGCGGCGTCCTCTACGAGATACTCACCGGCCAGACTCCCTTCCACGCCCACAACATGGAAGGCTGGATGTACCAGCACCTCCATGAACAGCCGCAGCCGCCCAGCACCCTCCGCCCCGAACTGGCCAGTTGGCCCGGCCTCGATGCTTTGGTGCTCCGCCTGCTCGCCAAGGATAGAGAGCAACGGCCCAGGGATGCTGCCGAGCTTGTAAGGATGTCTGACGCGGTGCTGCATAAGGACTCTACTCCCCAACCGCGCTTCATTCATCCGGAAACCGTGATCGAGCCGACGCCGTTTATTCCACCGCCTGATCCCATTCTGTGGGCTCCCGAGCCGTCGCCAGCACCCGTCCTATCACGAACACTCCCGATTAAGTTGCCAACAGCCGTATTGCTGATCATCGCCGTTGCCGGAATTGTTGCCGGATTCTGGTTCATGACCCGGCCCTCAACCAAAACACCATCGGCATCAGTCCCGAGCGAAGTCCTCAATACGGATGCCCTGACCTGGACCGACCCCGCCACCGGTCTGATGTGGGCAAAGAAAGATAATGGCAGCGATGTGAACTGGCAGCAGGCGGCAAATTATTGCCGGAATCTGCAGTTAGCCGGCTATTCCGACTGGCGCTTGCCGGCTATCGGCGAACTGCAAGGCATCTACGACCAAAACGCCAATGTTCACGACTATCATGTGAAGGGTAACCTGCAATTATCTGGATGGCATTGGAGCAGTACTCTGGGAAATGCTTCCGGAGAGGCATGGCGCTTCTTCTTTTACGAAGGAGGGGTGCGGGCCTCCGGTCCTTTCGGCCTCAGCCACAACGTGCGTGCGCTCTGCGTGCGCGGTTCCGCGAGCAAAGGCCCCACTCCCGCTGTGAATCCCGCGTCGGTCGCCCCGCCGTCCGCGCCTGCTGGCGGCACGCAGTCCAGCGCTCTCACCTGGACCGACCCCGCCACCGGGCTGATGTGGGCAAAGAAGGATAACGGCAGTGACGTGACCTGGTACCAGGCGACAGATTACTGCCGGAATCTGCAATTGGCCGGCCACTCTGACTGGCGCTTGCCCTCCATCGACGAGTTGCAGGGTATCTATGATGCGACTGCCAACATTGGAGGCTACCATGTGAAGGGCAACCTTCAACTGTCAGAGCAGTGGCAATGGAGCAGCACGCCAGGAAGTCCTTCCAGGGAGGCGTGGTCCTTCACCTTCGGCGCTGGGTATAAGTCCTCCATCCAGCTCGGCGACAGCTACCACGAACGCACGCTCTGCGTTCGCCGATCCGGAGGCGAAGGCAATACCACAGCGGCGAAACCCACGACAGCACCGACGGCAGCGGCTCCCACAAAAATGACCGTCTCCAGCGGCGTCATGGCCGGCATGATTGTGCAGCAGACCCAGCCGGTCTATCCGCCCATCGCAGTAAGCGCCCGCGTTACCGGCACAGTGGTGCTGAAGATTATCATTTCCAAAACCGGATCGGTCAATGAAATTCATGTCGTCAGCGGGCATCCCTTACTACAGCAAGCCGCAATCGACGCCGTCAAACAGTGGCGTTACCAGCCCTACATGCTCAACGGCAAGCCGGTGGAGGTCGAGACAACGGTGAACGTGATCTTCACCCTTGGCGGCTAACTTCGTTTCATGTTTCAGGAAAAACGGTTGGTTCAGGCCTGACCGCTATTTAGCCATCTCCATCGCCTTGAGCGACTCGCTAAACAGCGCGCGCAAAACGCCGCGTTCGGTGATGATGGCGGCGAAGTCAATTCTCCGCCTGGCATCCCATGGAACGAGTCTACCCGTAATACAGAAAATGCTTCCAAAACTCCGGCCAGGGGAAGCGGATGTTGCGGCAGACGTAGACCTGGTCGCGGTCGCGGAAAATGTCGTTGGCGACTCCATACGGATTCCACAGCTCGGCGGCGACCTGGCAGGAGGCGAAGATCTGGTTGAGCTCACCTGGCTTGAAGCCCACGGCAATCACGGTCTGGGGCGGAGGGTCGCCGTAGCCGCGAAGCCAGTTGGAGTTCATGCCGCTAATGGCGCGGGGCAGGCCGTAGGCTCGGCCGTAGAGGTTTACGGCCCCGGCTTCCCCTTCGTCGGCTGCCATCACGCCCACGCTGGCGCGATCAGCGGCGGGGAGGGAATCACGAACCTGAGCAATGGTGGCGGCCATTTCCGGCCAGCCGATCTCCATGTTGTACTGATGGGATGTCGCATCCTGCACCCGCCACCACGCGGAATTGATGGGGGCAAAGGGGAGGATGAGGGAGGCAACGCTCAGGCCGCCGATGCCGAGAGTTCTCCAGGCCGCACGCAATAACCGCGACTGCCTTTGCGCCGGAAGCGACCTGAGCCAGCTCTCGCTCCACGCTGCGCCGGCTGCCAGCACCATGGGGTAGGCCGGTGCAAGGTAGTAGTCGCGCCCGCGTACGGCCATGAGGCAAACGAGCGTGAGGACAAACATCCAACCGATCACGCGCCAGTGCTTGCCCTCGGGCCGGGCAAAGAGAAACCACAGGCCGGCAAAGACGAGCGGGAGCGCCACTGGATTGACGATCTCCCACAGCTGGTTCAGCAGAAAGTTGTCCGTGCGCCCAGCGCCAATGTCGCGGGTGTGAATGCTGCGCATCCATGCAAGGCTGACAAAGTGGTGCTGGTACTGCCACCAGAGGTTGGGCGAGACGATGAGCAGAGTCAGCGCCACGCCGCACCAGAACCAGGGGCTGCGAAAATAGCGGCGGTTCGGAGTCAGCAGCATCCCGCCCAGAAGGGAGGCGACAAAGAATGCCATGGTGTACTTGGTCATGAGTCCGAGGCCGATGAATGCGCCAATGCCCAGCCACCAGCGCGTGTCGCTGCTCTCAAGCAGCCGCGCGACGCACCAGGCCACTGCGACCCACCACAACAAGTCGAAGGACATGTAGGACATGAACGAGCCGGTGAAGAAGACAGCCCCTCCAATGCTCGCCGCAAATGCCGACACCAGCATGGCCTGGCGGCCGCCGCCCATGGCGCGCGCCATCAGCCCGGTGAGCACGGCCATGAGCCCGCAGGCGATGGCGGCGAAGCAGCGAAAGCCTACGAGCGACGTCCCGAAAAGCGCGAGCTCGATGCGGCCCAGAAAGGCGGTCACCGGTGGGTATACGACGTATCCCCACTCCAGGTCACGTGCATTGGAATATGTAAGCAGCTCGTCGCGGTGGAATCCGTAGCGTGCGCCTGCGATCAGATGGAGCGCGGTGAAGGCGAGGCCGAGAAGCCACAGAGCGGCGGTGTCACTCGTGAGAATCCGGCGCAGGCGAGATGAATCGTGCATGGGTTCTCCATTGGGAAGATGGATTCATGAGCTATAGCAGTTTTCCAATAGGTGTAGACCAAAAGCACTGCTCTCAAGTAGCTTTTTCCTTAAGAAAAAGCCACATTTCTCCGTGACGTTGAGTTCACGTGAATTGGAAAACTGCTCTAGGATAGCGCGAATCGGTAGCGGGCGCTGTGATGGCTGTCAAGCCTCCCACATCACCCTGCTGAATAATGTCGTCCTCTCAAAAACTCGCCGCATCGAAACTTATACGAGTACTAACTTGCCGCATGAGTCCGTGCAAACTCCACCATGGCGCGCATATTCTCGTGCGGTGTGTCGCGCACAATTTCACAGCCCGCGGCCACAATCCACGCTGAACCCGCTTGCTCCTGCAATGTTGCCAGAGCGTGTGAGATGGATTCCGCAGAACCATTGCGCACATCCCGCACCGGGTCCAGGTTGCCGGCCAGCACCTGTTGCGGACCGGTCAACGAACGCGCCTGATCCATGGCCACAGGGTAGTCGATATCCAATATTTCGCACTTCAGCGCGGCGGCGTCTACCAAAATGCGGCGCGTGTTGCCGCAGATGTGCAGACGCACCTTTCCGCCTTTTTCCTGAATCGCGTCGACCAGGCGTTTTTCCCAGGGCCAAACAAATTCCTTGTAGATGCGCGGACCCACCAGCGACGCAGCCGCATCGCCCACGCCAATCAGATCCGCTCCGGCCTCTATCTGCGCCACGGCAAATTGAATCGCTCTCCGCAGCGTGAATTCAAAGAGCTCGCGAACAAACTCCGGGTCATCGGAGAAGTCCGTCATCAAACGGTTGATGCCGCGCAGGTCGGCCGATTCGGCACAGGGGCCTTCCACCCACCCCTCCACCAACAGCTCCTTTCCAACGCGCTCGCGCAACAGCGCCACTCCCTTGACGCGGTCTTCCATGCGCCCCCCGGCAATCGACTTGGGAATCTTCATGCGCGCCAGAAGCGATTTGTCCCGAAACAGAGCCTGTTCCTCGTTGATGGCCGGAGGACGGTCCTCGTACCACTCTATATTTGCTCCCAGATCGCAGGCCTCCCGCGTGGGGTCGGAGATGGTCGAGACATAATCCAGGCCAAAGCTCTCGGCGGTTTTAATCTGAGCCTCCGCCATGATCCGGTGATCGCGGGCATACTGTCCGTACTTGACCCCCAGCACATCCGCCGCAAAGGCCATGGTAATAGGCATACAGGGAAGGCTGTCGGCCTTCTCTCCGGCCAGCACTGCAACTATTCGCTCACGCCCCGTCATCTTCCGCACATCCTTCCTGAGATTCTGCGTCTCCAGGATTCTAGTAATTGGCAGCATACCTCAGTATCGGCTGAGATGCACGCCTTCGCCCATTGCCAGTGGTCAAACTGATGCGAAAGGGTAGGATATAACGAATGGGGGCCCCATCTTCGGCACGTTCTTTGTGCCTAAGGTGGGATATCTACAGCTACAAACTCTCCTGTAGGGAGAACATGAGAATAGCCCAGGGTAGAACCCTGGGACAGCGTCCACTCGCACCCACTCCGATCCGTAGGGCCAGAAGTGATAGGCAAGGGATTTATCCCTGGCAATATGAAGGCCTATTTGAGAAAGGGTTTTAACCCTAGAGGTATGCTTTTCGTATTTTTCGTATTAATCGGGAATCGTTTCTCGTGTCATCGGAGTTGTTGAGGAATGATCTGCGAAATTTGTCAGATTATTTTGCTTAGCCTATTCATAAAAGATATGATAGAACGCTTTATGCGAAAGCATGGAGAAAGAGTGCCTTTTAAGCAGAAAAAGTGCCCTGAAAGCAGAAATCGGTGAATGTAGATGCAGGCGCTTTCTGTGTTTCAAGTCCCACAATAGTGAACTTCTACGTCGCTGTTTATCTATACCGTTTCCGTGCCAGAATGCCCCCTGCATCAGCCGCATAGCTGTGCACACATCGACCCCCAGAATCCTGGCCTTGCCCTCCGCAGTCTCTTCGTGGCCGCTCTCAGGGACGCTCTCCCGTCTCTGCGGATCCCCGAGAATATCAAATTGCTGTTTCAAAGGATTTGGCGGAGCAGCTCTCCTGGGCCGGCAATCGCGGGAAATCTAAAACGCGCGTTGTCGCGCGGCGAAAAACGGGGGGATTGGGCGCGGGCGTCAGGCAGGCAATCAGAGTAGCAACAATCATGCGCATATCGCTCCATAAGGTGGCACGGCACATATAGCGTGCATCGATGCGCGCCTTCAGCGGCCGGATGTGCCGGTTGTAAAAATCGTCCAGCTGGCTGGGGTGAACGCGGCACAGAATCTCCTCTTCATGGCGGAAGGCGAGCGAGGCCGCGCCGGTGACCCCGGGACGATAGGGCATATTGGCAATGCCCAGATACTGCGGCAGCTTGGGACGCGGGCCGACCAGGCTCATGTCGCCGCGCAGGACATTGTAAAACTGCGGAAATTCATCCACTTTGAGCTTGCGCATCCAGCGGCCCATGGCGGTAATGCGGCAATCCCTCTTCGTAGTAAGGCCGGGTCCGTTGCTCTCCGCGCCGTAATGCATGGTGCGGAACTTATAGATGCGAAATAAACGCCCGCCTCGGCCAACACGATACTGTCTAAAAAACGCAGGTCCTGGTGAAAACAGTCGCACGCATAATGCGATGGTCAGAATTGGAAGCCCAAAGAGGGCAAGAACCAGCATGGCAACCGACAGATCAACCAGCCGCCTGGACCAGGAGAGACTCCAGGCGCTGGCCGTGGGGCTCTCGAGGCGCGTTTCTCGATCAGGCGCACTGTGAAGAAGAGGTGGTAGCGAGTAGATTGGGAAAGGAGGGACGAGATTGTCACTCGGCTCAAAGTCGTGGGAGGATAACAACATAAAACGTACCTCGATAGCAAGTTGGACATGTAGAGCGTTGGCAAAGCCCGAGCGCATCAGCCAGAGCATGGTTGAAGAGAGAAGCCGGAGAGTCGAATGGCTTGCCTCACTGTGGCGAGAGTAACCACGTATGCATTGTCGGCTGCATGAGATGTGGATCGGTGGTCAAAGGCGAGAAAAGGGAGTGTCTGCGAGACGGTAATGGGAAAAATCCCGTTATCGAAATTGAGTAAATTCCAATGGAATGATATTTAGAACGGCACAAATGGACGCCGCGTTTCGCGAGTCACAACGCAGCTTCTTCCGCGACCGTCTACTTAAGCACGTTGACTGCGGCCGCGCCCAGGGCATACTGAGAGAACATCTGCGACCAAGCCAAGAAAGTGCTCATAGGTCCGGGCTTGATGTGCTTCTCCGGAACGATGACGCTATCGCCGGGATACAAGCGCGCATTTTCAAATCCGGAAGAAAAGATCGACTGGCCGGCGCGCCGTCCAATCACCAATCCATCCGCGCGCAAAATGAAGATCTGTCCCCGATCCGCATCGCGGTTCGGTCCGCCAGCCATGTGAAGGTAGTTGCTTGCCCGGCCCCCACGATAGAGGAATGCATTCTGGTTGAGCACTGCGCCGATCACCTGGACGGTGGCCGGCATGGAGGGGACCAGAAGCGTGTCACCATCTTCCAGGGGCATCTCCGGCAGTTGGTTCTCTCCCGCGCTGTACGGATGCAGATTGAGCACGATTCTTCCCGTGGGCTGCAATTGGCGCAGTCGCGCAATGAGTTCCTGGTTGACGGACATGATCCTTTCCGCCTGAGTTTCGACCTGAGTACTGCTGTTGGCTAAACTGGCTGCGGCGACTGAACTGCGCGCCAGCTGATGCTCCAGCCGATCGATGTACTCGTTATAACTTTTCTTTTCAGTTGCCAGAGTGCTTTTGCGGGTGAACTGCGCTCCATACAGATATGCCTTGGGTGTGAGTCCGCCGGAGCGCAACACCAAAGAACGGAGGGTTTCCCCCGGAGTCACGCTGTAGACGCCGGCGTGCACGAACTCTCCCTCCAGCCGCACATACTTTGTCTGTTCGTCGATGGGAGGATGAATGTCCTCCTGCGAGAAGACGGTGATTACGTCGCCGGGCTGGAGCTCCAGATCTTGCGCCGTATCATGCTCGAGCACCAGCTTTCCTAGGTTGAAAGGAATCAGTGAAGTGGTCATAGTGTCAGGGTTCAAACGCTCGATGACGGCAAAGTTCCAGTCGGTTTGCGCGCCGGGACTGGAGACAGCCTCCGGTTTGACAGGCAGTTCTCCCTTTAATGCGCTATTGCTGGCGAGCGCGGTGAACTCCGGCGCAGGAAGTCCGAGCTGGGTGCGCTGCCACCAGTAGTCGCGCGTCACCAGAGAATCCTTGTCGGGCATCAGCTCGCTGAGTCGCATGCCCCGATGCCAGAGGAAACGCCCTGGATTAGCCAGCGATCCACGCAGCGTGACCGCCTCACGATAGCTGGAGACGATGGGATCGATTCGTACAATGTCGCCATCGGCCAGCAAGGTCGCCAGGCCGGCCGGATCGGCATTCAGTTCAAAGGCGCGGCGACTAACGTGGTCTTCGATGCGCTCCACTGAGATGCGCCCGCCGGAGGCGATCGCGGTTCTGCCACCGGACGTGTTCAACAACTCTTCGATTGACTCCTCGCCGCGAAGCTCGTAGATGGCGGCAATCCGCACGCTGCCTAGCAGCGCCACCTGCGGTCCCGCGGCGGGAATATACAGTACGTCACCCGGCTGCAGTTGCACATCGCCAGACTTATCACCCCTCACCAGCAGCGCATAGAGATCGAAGTCCGTGAGCACCTTGCCCTCGCGCCTCAACTCGAGGTGGCGCATGGACCCGGCGCCGGAAGGGCCGCCACATAAAAAGACCGCATTCACCAGAGTGTTAAGCGCGCTTACTGTGTACTCCCCAGGTTGCCGGGCATACCCGGTCACATAGATCTGGATGGAGTGAATCTCGCCCATATCCACGCTCAGCTCGAAGTTGCGGTAGACGCGCTCGAGTGCGGAGCGCAGGTGGCCGGCGACGGAGGAAAAGGCGAGACCGGCGACATGAACGGCTCCTGCCTTGGGAAGATAGATCTCTCCCTCGCGGCTGACACGAAGATTGGCACTGAAGTTAATCTGTCCCCATATGCGGATGCGCAATTCATCTCCGGCGCCGACAACCATGTCCTGCGGAGCGGGCCCTTGTTCGAGGGGGCCGAAAGAGGCAGGCCGCATGACGAATAGACGGGCTCCATAGATAGGCAGCATACGGCCCGTGGAGGCGGCCACAAAGCGCTGAAACTCAGTGGGAGGCTCAGGAGGCAAGGTTTGTATTTGGCGCAGTCCGGCTGGGTTCAACCCATTGCGCGACTCCTGCTCGGTATAATTCGCACCACCTGAGAGGCTTTCATTGGACGAGGCCTCCGTGGAGCGATCTGCCTTTGGCGTACTCTTTTGCGGAGTTTCCTGCATCGACAATACGGTAGGTGATGCCGGTGACTGGGTCGCGGAAGGCGGAGGCGCAGACTGCTGCATCTGGCAACTATACGAATCTGGATCGTCATCAGCGGAACACTGGGCGTGCAATTCAAGCGCGCAGAAGGCGTAAACGGCGGCGCTGGCGACGCAGAGCGTTATCAAGCGGCGAAAGGGTGAGAGCGCAGATAAATTGTTTCTCATAGACGTTTTATTGTTCACACATCAGGCCGGAGAAACGAACAAAAAAAGCCAGATTAGTTGGGACTTGTTCCGAAATCGAACACCTCCGTGAGGGTCTTCCCATTATCGATTTCGCATTGGTGGTTTTCTCTACTTCTCCATTCGTGGTGATCCTTTTGCGGGTAATCTTGGCGCAGTTTCAGCTGTGCGACCGGTAATCCATTCGCAACTGCTTCTTTCAACAACGGCGGCAGGAAGTGCGATGATGATCAGCTTCTAGTCCGAAACAAGTGTGCAGAACTCCGCATCAGGAGCGCACCGCACGGCTCAAGAGAATAACCGACCTGCTGCAAAGAGGAAACCCCGCGTGCCAACAGAAGATCAGGAATCCACCGAACTCGTATCCGTAATTTCGGCCAGTACTCTGCCTCCAATAATCCGTGTGGCGATCAAACGCAGGAAGCTGGTCGGCATTGCTGCGTTGACTATCGTTGGGCTGGGCTCGGCGGTTGCCCTGCTTCTGCCCAGTCGCTACGTAGCCACCACCGTCATCCTGCCGCCCCAGCAGGGCGGATCTGCGGGAACGGCCATGATGGCGCAGTTGAGCAACCTTAGCTCCATGACCGGAGTTGGCGCGAGCGCCCTGGGCCTTAAAAACCCCAACGACTTGCAGGTATCCCTGCTGAAGAGCCGGACGGTGGAGGACGCGATGGTGGCGCGCTTTCATTTGCAAGCGCTCTATAACGTGAAGCGACTGTCGTCGGCCCGAAAAAAGTGGGAGAAGAAGACCTACATAGACAACGGATTAAAGGACGGGTTGATTCGCCTTTCGGTGACCGACCGGGACCCGCGCCGGGCCGCGGAGATGGCCAACGGATGGGTGGAGGAGTACCGGCGCTTGTCGGCAAACCTGGCAGTGAACGAGGCGTCCGGGCGGAGACTCTTCTTCGAGCGGCAAGTAAATGAGGCAAGCGAGAATCTGGCGCGCGCTGAAGAGGAGATGAAGCAAACCGAGCAACGCACCGGCGTGATGGAGATGGACGGCCAGGCCCACGCGATGATAGCCGCGGCGGCCGTCTTGCGCGCCCAGGTTGCGGCCAAGAAGGTCGAAATCCAGGCTATGCGCCAATTTGCCGCCGAAGAGAATCCGGATCTGGAGCGCGCGCAACAGGAATTGTCGAGCCTGGAGGCGCAGTTGACCGCCATGGACGTGGCTCATGACCGCCTCAGCGGCGATTTGGTGGCGCCCAAGGGCACGGTAAGCCAGGCGGGCCTGGAGTATGCGCGCGCGTTGCGCGAGGTGAAGTATCGCGAGACGGTTGTCGGCCTTCTGATGCGCCTTCAGGAGGTGGCGCGGGTTGACGAGGCGAGGCAGGGCGCGCAGGTGCAGATTGTCGACGCGGCAGTCGTTCCTGACCGCCCCACATCACTGTTCAGAATATGGATTGTGCTGGGTGCGCTACTGGTGTCTTTGCCGCTGGCGCTGGCGCTTGCGCTGGCAACCGAGGCTGTTGAAGTTCTGCTCAATCACCGTCGCCGCTCAGGCTCCTGGATCCTGGCGCTCGAAGATGCCTGGGGTGGAGGGGCGCGATGAGTATTCGGCAGGCGCTGGGCCTGGATGGCGCCGTCGCCTTTACCTCTCTGGCGAGGACGGTGAGTATTGCCGGCAGCACGGTTACGGTTTTGCTTATTGCCCGCTTTCTGTCACCTATCGAACAGGGTTATTACTACACATTGCTTAGCTTGGTCGCGCTGCAGATGGTCTTCGAGCTGGGCTTCTCAGTTGTAGTTCAGCAGTTGGCGGCGCATGAATGCATTTACCTGGAACTGTACGGAGACGGCAGCGTAAGCGGTGATCCGGCGGCTCACGCGCGGCTGGCCTCTGCGCTTCAACTCAGTGTGCGCTGGTACAGCGTAGCCGCCGCAGCAATGGGCATGATCCTGGCGCCATTGGGGGCGCTCTTCTTTGCGCGCCATGCAGCTCCAGCAGCGGTACAGGTGGCTTGGCAAGGGCCCTGGCTGCTGGCTGTAACCGCATCGATGGCCGGCTTGTGGTGCCAGTCTTTCTACTCTTTTTTGGATGGATGCGGACAAGTGCGCGCAGTGGCCGCACTACGGCTGCGCCAGGCGGTGGTTGGTATGGCATTGGCCTGGACCGCCATGCTCCTACATCATGGACTTTATTCGCCGGCGCTAGTGATTTTGGGTCAGGTTGGAACTGGCCTATTCTTTCTTGCCACGCACCGCCGTCTGCTGACGGGACTGCTCGGTCATCGGGTCCTGGACGCTTCCATTTGCTGGAGCCGCGAAGTATGGCCCTTCCAATGGCGCATCGCGGTTAGCTGGATGTGCTCTTACTTCACGATTCAGGTCTTCATACCCATCCTCTTTGCGCTGCGCGGGCCCGTCGAGGCCGGACAGATGGGCATGTCGCTTTCAATTACCGGCTACATGACGGGCCTGGTGCTTCCCTGGATCACGACAAAGGCTACGCCGTTCGGCCGTTTGATTGCGCAGCGCGAGTTTCATGGGCTTGACCGGCTGTTTCTGCGTACGCTGAGCCAGGCTATGGCGGTCTTCGCCATGATCGCGCTAACCGCGGATGTGACAGTAATGTTGTTGAGCGTTGTCGCTCCCCGGTTGTCGGCGCGCATGGTATCCCCGCAACTATTTGCTGTGTTGGTGTTAACCGCCGGAGCCAATTGTGTAGTGCAGAGCCTGGCAACATTGTTGCGTTCCTTCAAACGAGAGCCATTTCTTTGGCAATCGCTGGCGGTGGCTTCGCTCACCCTGCTGATGGCATTATGCGTAGCGCCTCGATGGGGTAACGGCGGCGTTACGCTCGGCTATCTGGCAGTCTCAACAGGTATAGGCCTTCCTTCCGCACTCACTATCTTTGCTCGCGCCCGACGCGGATATTTGGCCATGGGCCCATTGGTTGTGAGCGGAGGTGAAGCGGCATGAACTCTAGTTATCTAGGTAATGAATTAGAGCATAGCTGCAAGCCATCGCAGAATGGCGCACGCATAGCTTGTGCAGCGTCATCGGGACTTGTTGTTGCTTTGGCGTTAGGCACAATGTTTTGTTGCGCAAAACCACGAGAGCGGAGGCAGTGCGATGGCCTCTAATTCTATCGGCGTGGCGCTACGGCAACAAACTCTCGAATTACCCGGCTCCCTGTCGGCGTCCGTCAGGTTATTTTATTTCCACGCAATTTTGGTTTTTTCCTTTGTACCGGTTCTCATCTACATCAATCTATCGCAAATATTTCTTCTCGCGTTGTGTGCAGTCGGAATGTGTTGCTACATGGTCCGCCTAGAAGTCGACGTATGCTCCACTCTCATTCTCATATTTCTAATCGCTGTCTCGCAGACAATTGGTCTCCTGCACAGTCCTGCTCTGGATAAGAATTATCTAACGCCTTTTCTGTTTCTAACTTCCCTGTTAATCGGGCCAACCATTATGCTTCTGGCCAGATCGTATCCGCCAGCTCGCCTCAGACGCCTGATGCCTCGCATCATTCATTGGGTTCTCGCATTTCTGACGATCGAGTGTGTTACTCGATTTATCTTCTCACCTTATATGCCGGCAACCGCAGAAACGGATGTTACTGACAGTTTATATCTCTACAAGGCAAGTCTTTTCTTTTTTGACTCTAACTTTGCTGGAATCGAAATCCTTTGCTTGCTGGCAGTTATGTTTTCATTCAGGGAAACAATAGGACGAAAGAAATGGTTGCTGGCTTACGTGCTTTTGTTTGCTACATTATCCAGGGCATCGATAGCCGCAGGAATCTGCCAACTCGTGGTGTACAAACTCTGGCGATGGCGTGCCTGGACGTTATTTGGACTTCTTACTGCGCAAGCGTTGATCGTCATTCAGTTATTTATTAACTTCACCACGCAGGGATCAGAGGCAATACACGACATAGATGGCAGCCTTTCATCCAAGTTCTTCATTCTGTCGCTTATGACTGATATATACCACCGGGCAGATGCAGCGCAAAGACTATTCGGGATCGGCGTAGGTAACCTATTCAATCATGCCGGAATCTTTGCTCATAACATCGTTGCGACACTAGTGCTTGAGCTTGGCATTGGCGGCTCTTTGTTATTAATCGCTTACGTGTGGATTCTTTCGCGAAAGTGTCCTGTATCAATCTATCTTCTCATTTTGCCGGTGGCGATCAACGGGTTCTCCCTGGTAAGCACTTCCATGCCATATTTCTTTGCCGCTCTTGGACTTCTGACGGCGTTGCGCGGAACTTCGCGCGATGAAGTCGGCACGTTAGGGAAAAACCCGAAAGTTGCATATCCCGGAAAGGATAGGCATGGACAGGATTAGCGTGTTAATGGCGGTTTACAACGTAGAAGCTTATGTCGTCGAAGCACTAACCAGCATTCGGGCGCAAACCATTAATGATATTGAGATAGTAGTAGTTGACGACGGATCTACAGATGGAACATTGCGGATTGTAGAGCATATTGCCTCCTGCGACTCGCGCATCGTAATTGTTCGATCAGCAAAGAATCAGGGTCTATCGCATGCTCTCAATTATGGACTCGAATTCTGTCACGCTCCATATATTGCGAGGATGGATGGCGATGATATTGCACTACCGACACGGTTAGAGAAGCAACTCCAGTTTCTTGAAGACAATCCAGATATTGCTCTTGTTGGTTGCTCAACCTCGGCAATTAATGAGATTGGGCAACCGATTCCAGGGCTAAGCGTGTCCCTGAAACCAATAACTCAGGAGGCTGTTGCCAAGACAATGCTGCTGGCTCCCCCGTGCAGCCATATCTGGCTAGCGAGGCGTGAAGTCTATGACAGGCTATGTGGTTATAGGGAGATTTCGGTTGCGGAGGACTATGATTTTCTGCTTCGCGCCATTACTGCTGGATATCGCATAACGAACCTCCCAGAATCATTAATGCTGATTCGAACGCGACCCGGCAATATCTCCTCTCGTCTGGAACAGCGAAAGGCGCACTACTACATTACACACTTATACCGCGAACGTATGAGAAATGGTCAAGACAGCTTCAACAGGGAAGGCTATGAGCGTGCTGTTAGGTCTAGCAGGTTGGAGGACGGCGTCTTTCGACTTGCCATGAAATGTGTTTACAGGGGGCTTCAATCCCATAGCCGGGTGTTGCGATATTGCCTCCTGGCACTATCAGCTCTGATATCGCCTTGGCAAGCGCGGTATTTCCTTCTCCGTCTCCGCCTGAAGATGGCATTGCGAACGCCGGGATTCCAATCCTGACGTTAGGGCGCTCTAACAATGCGCGACTGGGCAATGCCCGAGGCCCTGATGAAGATCTGTTTTATCATTCACAATGTTACGGCGCGCGCAGGATCGGAGCGCGCACAGGCTAGTCTTGCCAACGCACTTTCCGTTCGTGGTGAGTCGATATCAATCTGGTCGATGTACGGCCTGGAAAAGCCGCCGGGTTTTCCTTTGGAAAGCAGAGTCAATGTTAGTTATGGTCTCAAGAAGTCATGGCCATGCTTTCTGGACTATCCATGGCTGGCGTGCGCTTTCGCCATATATGTCTTCCGGTTGCGTCCCGAGTGGATCGTGTGCACGGGGACGAACCGGCTGATTGTCGCCTTGCTGGCTACATTTGTCCACGGTGTCAAGCTGGCTGTATGGGAGCATTTCCCAGTTTCCAACAGCGTAACCAGGCCGCGCGGCAGATTGGCCAGAATGATAGCGTCCCTGCTGGCGTCGCGGATTATCACGCTGACCAAGAGCGATCAGGATCTGTATGCGGCGCTCTACGCTCCGGCCGGAACCGTTGCCCACATTCCCAACATCGTGCATTCACCAGGCCCGAATAACGCAATTCGCCGCAAGGAAGTTCTGGCCATGGGAAGGCTATCGAATGAGAAGGGATTCGATCTGCTGCTTGCGGCCTGGTCGGTTGCCAGCCCGAAGCTGCCCAGTTGGTCGCTGCACATTGTGGGCGATGGGCAATTGCGCGAGCAGTTAGTGCGGCTGGCATGCAGCCTTGGAATTGAGCGCAGCGTCATTTTTGCGCCGTTTTCAGACGACCCGTATTCTTTGTACTCATCATGCGGAATCTTTGTTCTCAGTTCACGCTTCGAGGGTTTGCCCTTTGTGCTTATCGAAGCAATGACCTGTGGCGCGCCTTGCATCAGCTTCGATTGTCCGAATGGCCCGCGCGAAGTGATACGGCACGGAGTAAATGGGCTGCTCGTCCCCGCCGAGCGTGTAGATGCTCTAGCCAGCGCAATAGTGAAACTTGGCGAAGATCCGGTGTTGCGGCAAAAACTTGGGAAAGCGGCGCGGGGCGTATCCAAACCGTTTTCGGAGCCGCGTGTTGCCGCGCGCTGGCATGAAGTTCTTTACGGCCAGATACCCGTCGCCAGAAAGCCTGTTGTTTCAGTTGCGCCTGCCAGCGCCGCCAGCCGGAGAGCAGAGAATTGACCAGCTGCCTAAAGCTATATCTATGTAACTGCCCAGGACACCCTCATCCTTTAAACCATCTGCGGCGTATAATCAGCTTATGAAGGCGCGCGCGCAAAAAAAGTTACAGCAGAATAGAGACGTGCAGAACACGTCCAGCAGCGGCGATGTAGCGTCGCTGAAACTGCGCACACTGGAAGAGCGTTTGCGACAGTCAGGCAGCCTGATGGTGGCTTACTCTGGCGGCGTTGACTCGGCGTTTCTGGCGGCTACGGCGCATCGCGTTCTCGGCAATAGCATGATCGCCGTCTTGGCTGACTCTCCCAGCCTGGCCCGCCGCGACTTCGAGCAGGCTTGCGAGTTTGCGCGCGCGCAGGGAATACCGCTGCACATCGTCGCAACCGAAGAATTGAGCCGGCCAGAGTATCAACGCAACGATGCACAAAGATGTTTCCATTGCAAGGACGAACTCTTTCAGGTCATGGAGGCGCTGGGGCCAAGACTGGGATTCGAGCACATCGCCTATGGTATGAACGCCGATGACACCAGGGATTATCGTCCGGGACAACGTGCGGCCGAGGAGCACGCCGTGCTGGCGCCACTTGCCGAAGTGGGATTGACTAAATCTGAAATACGCGCGCTGGCTCGCGCCGCGGGCTATTCTCTGTGGGATCGTCCGGCGGCGCCCTGCCTCTCTTCGCGCGTCGAGTATGGCCGCACCGTGACCCGCGAGGTGCTCGAACAGGTGGAGAAAGCCGAGGAGAGCCTTCGGCAGTTGGGCTTTCGCGAGTTGCGCGTTCGCCATCACGGCGAGCTGGCCCGCGTAGAACTGGCCCGCGCCGAAATGCCGCGCGCCCTCAAGATGGAGATGCTGGACACTATCACTGCCGCTCTAAAGCTGGCCGGCTTTCAATACGTCACGCTCGATTGTGCAGGTTTTCGCTCAGGGTCAATGAACGAAATTCTGGGGAATGCGATTTTGCCGGTGGAAGTGCTGGCGAAGCGCAGTGCATAGCTGACGGTTTAGAATCAACTTGCGATGCGTATTGGTTATCTGGAGTGCTTTTCCGGCATTAGCGGCGACATGCTGCTGGGCGCCCTGGTGGATGCGGGCGTTCCCTTCGCCTGCCTTGAGGAAACGACGGCTGCGCTGAACGTGGGCGCGCGCCTGGAGATGCGCAAGGTAAGCCGCGGCGGAATTGCCGCAATCAAGGTAGACGTTATAACGCCCGATACTCCAGCGGCTGAACAGGCACATGTTCACAACGACCATCCGGAACACGGACATACCCACGAAAAGCACCAACACCATACTCATCACCGCTCCTTATCCACGATTGTGGAAATCATTCGCTCCGCGCCGCTCACGGACGCAGTAAAGCAACACTCGATTCGCGCTTTTCAGTTACTAGGCGAGGCAGAAGCCGCCATTCATTCCGTCCCCATCGAACAGGTGCATTTCCACGAGGTGGGCGCGGTGGACACCATTGTCGATATCGTTTGCGCCGCCGCGGGCGCGGAGGCGCTGGGCCAAGAGTTGAGTGTTGCCCGCTGGCTCTGCTCGCCGCTCAACGTGGGTAGCGGAACCGTCGTCTGTCAGCACGGCACGCTTCCCGTTCCCGCGCCGGCTACGCTGGCTTTGCTGGGCGATGCTCCGGTCTACGCGGCTGGCGAGCCGATGGAGCGCGTGACACCGACCGGCGCGGCACTGTTGCGGATGCTCGATGTGCAGTATGCGACGCTGCCAGCGATGCGCATCCTGAAAACGGGCTACGGCGCAGGCGGGCGCGAGACGCCAGGGCAACCCAACCTGCTGCGATTGCTGGTGGGCGAAGAAGCGGCCGCAGAGATTACCGCTGCTGAACCAATTGCAGTGATCGAGACGGTCATCGACGATTGCAATCCCCAGTTGTTGAGTTATGTCAGCGAGTTATTGCTGGCCTCCGGTGCATGGGACGTTTATCGCGCCACGGTGCAGATGAAGAAAGGGCGCGCGGGCGTGCAGATGACTATACTCTGTCGGCCTGATCTGGCGCCCGCGTTGCAGGAACTGCTCTTTCGCGAGACCACTACAATCGGCCTGCGCTGGAGACTAGAAAACAAGGTTGCGCTGGCGCGCGAGTTTGTTGAAGTCAAGACAAGTTTGGGCAATGTACGCATCAAGATTGCCCGCTTTAACTCCGGAAAGATTGCCAACGCAGCGCCGGAGTATGAGGATTGCCGCAAAATAGCCGCGGAACATTCAGTTCCTCTCAAACAGGTGATGGAGGAAGCCATGCAAGCCTACGCAAGAATCCACAAAGGAGAAGGCATATGAAACGAGTTCTGTTGACAGTAGCGGCATTGATACTTGCTGGAGTTGCAGCAGCGTCCGGCGCAGGCCCCGCTCCTGAATCCAAACAGGTGCGCGCGGAAGGATGCGTGGAAGCGGGCGTCGAAATGCGCTGCCTGGTGCTGAAGGATGTGAAGAGCGGCAAGCTGTATAACCTGCTGGTCAAGGATCCGCGACCAAATGTTGGCGAGGGCATCGAGTTTACAGGCGTGCCGTTTGACGGTGTCACATATTGCATGCAAGGCATCGCGGTGCAGGTGACCGATTGGAAGCGCAAGGACTCGCTGAAATGCAGCCAGGGAGAAGCGCCCAGGTAATTAAGCCTTGTAACAGGTAATTGTTGTGGAGTCAGTTTCAACTTAGCCTCACTATCTTGAAGGAAGGCCTGAAATGGATCGCGCACGCATAGAAACGCTGCTCAACGAAGTCCGCGAGGGCCGCATGACGGTCAACGACGCCGTTGATCGCCTGAAGGATCTGCCCTTCGAGGACATTGGCTTTGCCAAGCTCGACCACCATCGCGCGCTGCGCACAGGAATGCCGGAGGTCATCTTTGCCTCAGGAAAAACCGCCGCGCAGGTAACTACCATCTTTGCCCGCATGGCCAAGGCTGGAGGCAATGTGCTGGCCACGCGCGCCTCGCGCGAAATGTTCGACGCCGTTCACGCCGTCGAGCCACGCGCCGAGTTCCACGAAACAGCCCGCGCCATTACGCTGACGCAAGCCGAAACCGCTCCCGGCAAGGGAAGCATCGCCGTGGTCTGCGCCGGGACCAGCGATTTGCCGGTGGCCGAAGAGGCCGTGGTTACCGCGCGCATGATGGGCAACACCGTCGAGCTGATTGCCGATGTCGGCGTGGCCGGCATTCATCGCCTGCTGGCGCAAAAGAGCGGATTGCAGGCCGCGCGCGTGCTGATTGTTTGCGCCGGCATGGAGGGCGCGCTGCCCACCGTGGTCGGCGGGCTGGTGAATGCGCCGGTGGTGGCCGTGCCAACCAGCGTGGGTTACGGAGCTTCTTTTGGCGGCATTGCCGCGCTGCTGGGCATGTTGAACACCTGCTCGCCCAACGTTTCCGTGGTCAACATTGACAACGGCTTTGGCGCAGCGTGCATTGCATCGCTGATCAATCACCTGTGAAACCCTGCAATTTCACAAACAGTGCAAATCCGCCTGGATCGACATCGATATGTAATGATTCCATGAAGGTTCGTAATTATCTGCAAAGGCAATTTCTGTACTTTTGCGGAGATTTTCTTCGGATATTATTGATTCGAGGGAGGTTAATAATTATCTGCAAAGGCAATTTCTGCATTTTTGCGAGGGCAATCTTCGGAAGTTGTTGATTCCAAGCATGTTCAAAATTATCTGCAAGGTTTATAAATATTTATTTTTTTAGAGGGGGGTGGGGGGGGACCCCTTTTTCAGTAGTCAGTGGTCAGTGGTCAGGGAACAGAAAGCCCCTCTCTTGCGACTCCTTTTAATTGTGCGCCGGTTGAAGGTAATTATCTGCAAACCACCTGCGGTGGGGCAGACGGCGCTTACGCGCCATGGATTCTTGGATTTCCAGGTTCCAAAAGCGGGAGTTGGGCACCCGGCCTCGCTGATTAATCAATTGTGAAGCGCGGTCTAGTGGTCGAGGGTCAAAGGGCGCACCTGCTCAACGAGAACTTTCAGGATCATATCTCGTTGGGCGGCCGACAATTCATGGCCAGTGCCGGGCACCAAATAGAATTGCTTGCGCGGCGCCTTGATGCTGTCGAAATAGGCCTTGGCCAGTTCAGGCAGCGCCGTCAGATCTTCCTGACCTTGAATCATGAAGATCGGAATCGAAAAGTTCGTCCCCAGCGCTGGAAGATCGACATCCTGCATCGGACCAGACATTTTCATTCCCCAAAAATGCAAGAAAGAAAAATCATCCGCCGCATCCCATTGGGCCCGTTCCTCGGGCGAGGCATATTCAGGACTGATTGCATAGGGAGCGGGTGGTGCGGTCACTCTCTTCGCCTGATAGACGCGTTCCCACTTTCGATAAACTGGCCACTTTTTAATTGAGTCCCAAGGCGGCGGGCCAATTGACGTCAACGCGGTGATCGCCTGTTGATCACTAGCCGTGCGCGCTAATTCCAGTACGCGCGTATAGCTCGCCAGTTCATTCTCGCGCTCATTCACCAATTGGGCGTCACCGACATACGCGTAAAACAGATCCGGTCGAGCATGAGCCATATAGATACCGAGGATCGAACCCCAGGAGCCACCATAAAGAACGATCTTCTTCTTGTTGAGGTGTTTGGCGAGGAACTCGGAAACTTCGACCCCATCCTGCACCATGCGCTCGATAGTCATAGTCGGCTCGATCGATGGGCCGCTCTTACCGTAGGTTCTGCCAGCGCCACGCTGGTCCCATTGAACAAGCGTGAAGTCTTTCTCCCAGCCCGCGAAAATTGAGTCGGCGATTGGACTCCAGGCGTCCCCTGGTCCACCGTGCAGAACGAGCAGGACCGGATTATTGCAGTCATCCCCTTTGATGGTGATCCATTGAGGAATGCCCCCGATCTGGACGAACATTTCTTCGTTGACCGGCGTGGGGGCGCGGGCAGATAACGATTGCGCAACCGCATTGTGGAGAAAGACACAATAGGCAAGACTCGCAACCACCGCCAAAATGAGACTTTTGAGGAATCGCCCTTTTCGTTTTGCGGCATCGACTAATCCCGGCATATGAGGACCTCTAGCGAATCGGATAATGACGCGAAGACCTACACTCTAAACAGGTTGAGGCTTGGGCGACCACACAGTTAAGTACGAAGATTTATGCTTGGATGTTCCACCAGTCTGCCAGGACTTTGATATTTCTCGAACGACTTCTGGCCTGATGCTCTCGGAGCCGTCTCAAACCGCCTATTGGTGATGCAGATCACAGTCTGACGGCTGTCTGAGCGCCAATCATGGATCATGCAGGTTAGAACTCCCCGGCGCGCGGAGGAGACAAGTGAAACAGTCCAAATTGCCGCGGTTGCGCAGGATTTCACAGGTGTTTTTCCTGCTGCTCTTTTTTGTATTGCTGCTCTCCACATCGATCAGCCTCTTCCCCGGCGGCACGACCGAGATTCATCTGAGCGCGCCGGTACGCCTCTACTTCGAGTGGGATCCGCTGGTGGCACTGGTCAACGCGCTGGCCGGGCATGCGCTCTATCGCGGCTTAATCTGGAGCCTGGTGATCCTGGTGCCGACGCTCTTTCTGGGGCGCTTTTTCTGCGGATGGATCTGCCCCATGGGCACGCTGCAACACTTTGTGGGCAATATGCCCTCGGAGTCGAAGCGCGGCAAGCAGCGCATTGAAGCCAACAGATATAAGCGCTGGCAGACCGTTAAATATGTTGTGCTGATTGCCGGGCTGGTGGCCGCGCTTTTCGGCTCGGCGGCTATCGGATGGCTTGATCCCTTCAGTTTGCTGGTCCGGTCTTTTGGGCTTTCGATTCTGCCGGCGATCAACGCTGCAGCGCGCGCTTTGCTGATGCCGCTGGAGCATAGCCACGTGGCGGCGATCAAAGCAACCGGCGAGACGCTGCATACGATTTTGCACTACCTGGTGCTCGATCTTCGCCAGCCGCATTACGCGCAAGGGCTGGTGCTGGGGATTCTGTTCATTGCCATTCTTGCGGTCAGCTTGCGCGTGACGCGGCTGTGGTGCAGGGCGATTTGCCCGCTAGGCGCGTTGCTGGGCGCGGTTTCGCGCTGGAGCGTGCTGGGACTGCACAAGGACGAGTCGAACTGCGACAACTGCAACCGCTGCCTGCTTCACTGCCAGGGCGGCGACGATCCTATCGGCGGAGTTCCGTGGCACAAGGCGGAGTGCCTGATGTGCATGAATTGCGTGGGTGTTTGCCCGCATGACGGCCTTCAATTCAAATTCTTCCGCAAGGAGCGCGAAGTTGCGTCGCCCGACCTGGGCCGGCGCAGGACGATCACCGGCCTCGCGGCGGGCGTGGCGATTGTTCCGCTGATGCGCGCCAACACAGGGCTGGGCAAGAGCCGCAACGAGAGATTGTTAAGGCCGCCGGGCTCGCTGGACGAAAGCGATTTTCTCTCCCGCTGCATTCGCTGCGGCGAGTGCATGAAGGTTTGCCCCAACACTGCGCTGCATCCTACGCTCGACCAGGCCGGCCTGGAAGGATTATGGACGCCGACGCTGGTGCCGCGCATCGGCTACTGCGAGCCGAGTTGCGTGCTCTGCTCGGAGGTTTGCCCCACCGGCGCCATCTGGCAGATTACGCCAACGGATAAAGGGTGGGTGGTTGGCGTGGGCCAGCAGAGCCAGCCGATTCGCCTGGGGACGGCATTCTACGACCGCGGCCGCTGTTTGCCTTGGGCCATGGCCATCGACTGCATCGTTTGCGAGGAGTGGTGCCCGGTTTCGCCCAAAGCGATTTATGTGCAGGAGGCGCAGGTTATCGACTCGGCCGGCAACACCAAGACGGTGAAGCAGCCGCGCGTCGATCCGAGCCGCTGTGTGGGCTGCGGCGCGTGCGAGTACGCCTGCCCGCTGCAGGAGCACCCCGCAGTTTATGTCACCAGCATCGGCGAAAGCCGCTCGCCAAGCAGCCAGATTTTACTCAACAGAAAATAAGGAGATAGTTTCAGTGAAAACTTGTTCAATGAAATCATTGTTAGTCTTTGCGGCAATTATTCTTGCCGTCACAGCGGTTGGTACAGGATGCAAGAAGAAGGGATCGGACCCGTTCCCCAAGTCGGGCGCGGTTGCAGGCTGGGAAAAGACCAGCGAGACGCGGGTCTTTGCGGCTAATGACCTTTACCAGTACATCGACGGCGACGCGGAGCAGTATATTTCAGCCGGCGTTGTCTCCACCTCTACCTCCGACTACAAATATCAGGGCCAAGTGGATGCGACTTTGGACGTGCACACCATGGGCAGCGTAGACGGGGCTCGCAAGATTCTGGAAACCGGAACCAAAGACGCGAAACCGATTCAGCTGGGCGATGCAGGCTTCGCGTATGCGCAGAGCATCATCTTCCGCAAAGGAACATCGCTGGTGCGTATCGTTGCCTATGAGTCCACGCCAGAAACACCGCAGGCGCTGCTGGCGCTGGCGCGCAGCGTGGAAGCGAAACTGTAAGCCAAGCGGCCGCACGCAGGCCGCAGCGACGGAAGCGAGGAACTCGATGAAGAATCGCAGACAGTTTCTGAAGACCGCAGCGACGGGAGCCGTGCTGCTGGGGACGCAGAGCAGGCTGGGGCTGGCTGCCGCACTCGAGCCGCACGCCACTGCTGACAAGTCGCGCGTCGTTGTGGCGCGCGATCCCCAAGTGTACTCCAGTCCCGGCCAGCTCGACCAGAATCGCGTAATGGCCCTGCTCGATCGCGCCGTCACATCGTGGACCGGACAGAGCAATCCCGTCGAAGCCTGGAAGCTCATTCTCGGCAAGGATCTCGGTCCGGACAAGGTCATCGGTCTCAAGACCAACGGCCTTGGCGGCAAGGGCATCTGCACGCACTACGCGCTGATCCTGGCTGTGGTGGAACGGCTGCAGCACGCCGGCATCAAGGCCGGCAACATCGTCATCTGGGATCGCAACCGCGAAGATCTTGAAGTCTGCGGTCTCTCCATTAACACGGACCCGAGCCGCATTCGCTGCTTCGGCACCGACCACGCGGGATACGAGGACGAATCGGTCCGCTGGGGCTCGGCAAACATCCGCCTGTCGAGGATCCTCACGCGTGAGTGCTCGATGGTGATCGGCCTACCCATCCTCAAAGACCACTCGATGTCGGGAGTGACCTTCGCCATGAAGAACATGTACGGAGTTGTCCACTGGCCCTTTCAACTGCACGGTGGGGGCTGCAATCCCGGCATCGCCGACCTGAACTGCATTCCGGCGGTCCGTGAGAAGGTGCGCTTCACCATTGGCGATGCACTCTCCTCTGTTTATGACGGCGGGCCTGGCTTCCACCCGGAGCGCCTCTGGTATCCCAACGCACTCATCGTTGGCGAGGATCGCGTGGCCGTCGATCAAATCGCCTGGCAGATGATCGAGCGCAAGCGCGCCGAGACGGGGATGAAAACGCTGGAAGCCGCCGGGCGTCCGCCGCGCTACATCGCCACCGCCGCGGATGCAGCTCATAACCTGGGCACCGACGATCCGCGGCACATTCATTTGATGGAGATTTAGATCGACCGAAGAAAGAATTTCGAGATTTGGCGATTAATCTGACCGCAGAGCTGGTCACGTAACGAAGCGAGGGTTGCCATGAAAAGCCGCAGGGAATTTTTAAAGACCGCAGCGACGGGAGCCGTGGTGCTGAGCGCGCAGAGCAGGCTAGGACTAGCTGCCGCGCTCGATCAATCCGCAGGCAAATCCAAAGTGGTGGTAGCACGCGACTCCGCCCTGCATGGCGCCGATGGAAAACCGGATGTAAAGCGCGTCTTCGATCTGCTCGACCGCGCGATCACAGCCTATACCGGAGATACCGATGCGCTGAAGGCCTGGAAGAGCCTCGTGCCGCAGGACAAGGTCATCGGACTCAAGGTGAACGGGCTTGGGGGCGGAGGAATCTCAACCCACGGAGTTCTGGCCAAGGCTGTGGCCGTGCGACTCCAGCAGGCGGGAGTGAAGCCGGGCAACATTTTAATGTGGGACCGCGGCGCCCGCGATCTTCGGGCGTGCGGCCTCACCGTCAACACCGACCCCAGCAGCTTCCGCTGCTTTGGCAACGACGTATCCGGTTACGAAGATCAGTATGAATCCTGGGGCACGGTGCGCATGAAGCTCTCTAAAATTCTCACCCGCGAATGCGGCATGGTGATCAACCTGCCAATTCTCAAAGATCACACCATGGCGGGCGTGACCTTTGCCATGAAGAATATGTACGGCGTGATCGACCGTCCGCAGGATCTGCACGACAACAACTGCAACCCTGCAATTGCCGATCTGAATTGTTTTCCGACCATCCGAGCAAAGGTGCGGCTGATTATCGGCGACGCGTTTTCTTCCGTTTATGAGGGCGGACCCGCCTTTCATCCCGAGCATATCTGGTATCCCAACGCGCTCATCGTGGGAGAGGATTGCGTGGCCGTCGATCATATCGCCTGGCAGATGATCGCGCGCAAACGCGCCGAGGCAGGCGTGCCGACGCTGGAAGAAGCGGGACGCCCGCCGCATTACATTGCCACGGCCGCCGACCAGGCTCACAGATTGGGAACGAACGATTCAAAGCGCATTCATCTCATGGAAGTTTGAGCGGGAGAAACATTATGGCCGGGGAAAATAAAAGAAAGCCGGAGGAGACAGCGGGCGGCGCACAGGGCATGACGCGGCGCGAAGCGATGCTGCAACTGCTTGGTCTTGGCGGAGCAGCCGCAGGCGTTGCGGGCGCGGCAGCATGGCTCAGCGAGCACAGCTTCCACCCGGCTCCGGCGCTGGCCGAGGAGGATCGGCGCGATCATCGCATTACGGCTAATGAGCAATGGCCGCATTTGACTGTTGCACAAAACGGCGAGCCGCGCGCGCTGGTTCAAAAGGCGCTGGAAAATCTGGGCGGCATCGGCCGCTTCGTCAGCCGCCAGGACGTGGTGGTTATCAAGCCTAACATTGCCTGGGATCGCACCCCGGAACAGGCCGCCAACACCAACCCTGAAGTCGTCGCCGAGGTTGTCCGCCAATGCTGGCAGGCGGGAGCGAAGCGGGTTATCGTTACCGACGTCAGTTGCAATGAACCGCGCCGCTGCTTCCATCGCTCCGGCATCCAGGCGGCGGCGCTTGCTGAGCACGCCGAGGTGATTCTGCCCGATCCTGAGCTTTTCCGCGAAGTTGATATGGGCGGAGTGGTGCTGAAAACATGGCCGGTATTTACGCCGTTTTTGGAAGCCGATAAAATCTTCAACCTGCCCATTGCCAAGCACCATGTACTAACCGGCGCAACGCTGGGCATGAAGAACTGGTACGGCATTCTGGGTGGCCAGCGCAACCGGCTGCATCAGCAGATTCACCAGAGCCTCGCGGACCTGGCCAGCTTCATGTTGCCAACTCTAACCATCATGGACTGCTACCGCATTCTTGTGCGCAACGGGCCGACGGGCGGCAACCTGGAAGACGTGGAGCTCAAGAAGACCATCGTTGCCGGAACCGATCCGGTGGCGATTGATGCTTATGTCGCCAAGGCGTATTGGAACCTGGACGTAGCGCAGATGCCCTATCTGGAGATGGCCGCCGCGCGGGGCCTGGGCACCGTGGAGTTCGAGAAGCTGCAGGTGAAGGTGAGCCAGCTGGGGTAGGCACCTGCGGTGCGGCGGACGGCGCTTGCGCGCCATGGGGTTCGTCGTCTCCCCGGTCCCCAAAAGCGAGGGACCGGGGGCACCCGTCTTGTACATCGGGTACCCCCACCCCTATTTTGGATGCAAATTATTTGTTTTCATGAGGTTACAGGAAGGGTTGCGCTGTAAAATCGTCAAAACAAAGGAGTTCCCTGCAAAATATTCCTGGCAAAGGAGTTACGTGACGTTTTGGCCTCTTCTGGCTGATTCAGCGTGATCTCCCCGGTCCCCAAAGGCGAGGGACCGTGGGCACCCAGTGCTGGAAGACAGCGCGAAAAGACATGCCGAACAGTGATTTGAAGGAAGACTTCTGAAATCATTGTGCGACCAACAAGGGAATTAATCTGCAAGGATTGGCCGCCCGCTCATCACGATAAAGCCGTGATGAACGGGGCACAGCTTCTCATGACTGATGTAATCCGTTGGGCCTGATGATCCGGCCATTTGCCAGGTGATTATTTTGGTTCGATTTCCGGCGGATATGAGTTACAATGCTTACATGAGTGACGATGTAAGGATTCTGCCATGAGTACAACTCCTTCGATGGTGGTTAGCATGCGCCTTCCCGCGGAGAGCGGAAAACGCCTCAAGCGCATGGCCAGACGGCATGGATGGACCACGAGCGACGCCAGCGCCCGGCTGGTGGAGGAGGGTCTGCGCCGCTCTGAGTTTGCGTATATCGACTTCCGGGATTCGGCGGTTGGGCGGCAGGCGTATATGCAGGGCAGTCGTCTGGCGGTATGGCAGGTGGCGGAGCTGCTGCGCGGCTACAAACAGAACGCGGAGTCCGTGGCAAAGCACCTGGAATGGCCACTCGAAAAGGTGCAGGCGGCGGTGAATTATATCGAGGCCTTTCCGGAGGAGATCGCCGAGCAGTTGGCGGATTATGACGCGATTGATTTTGCGGCGCTGAAACGGATGCTGCCGAATCTACAGCGATTCCCACGTGAAAAAACCGGGAAGCCGGCTGAAGGATGAAACTGCTGCTCGATGAGCATGTGCCGCGCGCCGTTGCAGTTGGATTGCGACGACGGTTTCCGGAGATCGCAGTGTATGCGATTACGGATTGGGAGAAAGGCCGTCTGCGGGGCAAGCCCGATGGGGAGGTATTAATGGCGGCAATTGCCGGCGGACTCACGCTGGTGACCTACGATTTGCGGACAATTCCAATGCTGCTAACAGAGTGGGGCCTGGAGGGACGGGATCACTGCGGCGTTATCTTTTGCGATGCGAGAACGATTCCGCAATATGCGGTAGGACGGCTGGTCAAGCAGATTGCGAAACTCTACGAAGCATTCCGGGACGATGACTGGATGAATCGGGTGGAGTTTCTGGAGAAGGAGTGAGGGTAGGAGAGATTACAGTAGGCTGTATTGCCAGGGCTGAGGATCGGGAGTTGGGGCAGCCGGACCTAACAACTCGGGACCGTGCACTCCCGTTTTTGACTACGTTGGGCTAGTCGCCCACTATTGAAACATGGGTTAACCCCAGGGAGAACAAGTCATGGACGATGTTGACGAATTCCGCGCGCATTTACTGCCTCTCGAAGAGCTTGAATTGTCGACCGTAGACAAGGAACTCGTGAAATCTCTCCTAGCGGAACGATCGAATCAGGAAATTCGCTATCTTCACATAGCTCGTGGGCTATCGGGGGCCATAAAAATCGTTGCCAAGCCGCGAATGCTGTTCCCATTTATCCTCAAAGTTGATTCAGCTGCCCAAATCGAGCGCGAACACACTGGCGACAAGATCATCCGATTGCGGGTGCCACCTCTGAATATTCCTCCCCTTGAAGGGTTCATGTCTCACAATGGGAGAGGGGTAATCATGTACCGCTATATAACGGGTGGGCGCGTCCGCGAGCGCGTCGATCGACTGGACCAATACCTACCCCGTGTTTCAGATGAGCGGGGCGCTGCTATCTTGCGCGAGATCTTCGACACCGTCCTAAAAAAATGCCATTGGCTGGACGGTGCAGTTACAATGCGGACTGTTCAAATGCCGTCATTGAGTAACCCTGATCCAGGAATAGACCCGCAGGTTTGGTCCCAAGCATTTGAGGCGTACGACTGGCTTCGGAGAAACGCGGAGAGACACGAGGCACCGCATGCCATCATTCACGGCGACCTTCACCCGAAGAACGTACTCGTTAGCCGCGACGGTGGCCCGGTCCTCATTGATTTCGCGTTTGTGAAAGAGAATGCTTGCGTATTCAGAGACTTCGCGAAGCTCGAGGTACACCTTCAATTTCAACTGGATCACAGGCTAGAGACACGCTTTCAAAGAGTCGCATCGCGCATGTATTCTCGAGAACCACTGATCCTCCCACGAAGCAATGTCGGGATTGCTCTGCTTATTCATACATTACGAAGCACGCTGTGGCGGGCATGTCTGAGCCATACGGTACACATGTCCCCTGAAGTGATCGACACGGTTTACCGTGCATTTTTGGCGTATTATTTGGCGCGCATTGTGTCGAAGGTCGGTGTCTCCTCTAATGCTAGGCGTTCAGCACATCAACAGGTGGTCGGACTCGCGGAACATTAGATTGCTACCTAAGAACTGTTCGCGCAAGTGCAAATGGAATTGGGGAATCGCCGAACAAGTCTTTGTTACAGTCCAACATTCCCTCAGGGGCTAAAGCCCGGATTCATTTTGCTGTTCTTTCGGCACGACTAAAGTCGTGCCCTGACACTTCTTGCTACTCCGTTTACATTTTTCTTCAAGCTGTAAAGTCGCCTAGAAACAAAACAAAGGCCGTCCTTGCGGGCGGCCTTTGTTGTTTTGCGCCGAAGGCGCGATTACCTGGACGGTTAGTCTCCGGCGACCAGCTCGGATTCCCTCTGCTCGACAGGTTTGGCGGGGGCGATGGAGCCGAGAGTTACCAGACCCTCGACTGGCTTTTCTCCGAGGACGTGTTCGCGATAGAGCTTGGCCATGCGGGCGTTTTCGGCATCCTGCTTCATCTTTTCGTCGCGGGCGCGGATTTGCTCTTCGCGGGCGGTCTTGGCGATGCCCAGCTGATCGAGCGTGTGGTTGGCCTCGGCGTTGACGTGTTCCATCTTCAGTTCGAGGTCGTGGCCGACTTCGGGCATGTGGACCTTCTTGCCGCCGACGAAGATCTCGTGACGTCCATGCTCCTCGTACCACTTGGTGAGGGTGGCGGTCATGTGCATTTTTTCAATAATGTTGCGCCATCCGATGCCGGTGTTGTAAGCGCAGAAGCTGATCTCGCCCTCCTGCGTGGCGTAGGGGATGATGCACTGCTCGGTGCGGCGGAAGTCGTAGTTGAAGAGGTCCTGGAACCACATACCGGCGATGAAGAGGAAGTTCCAGCGGTCGGCGCGGCGCTTCTTGATGTCTTCGAGAGTGCGCGTGCCCTTGACGCTGCCGTAGTCCTTGCCGGTGGCGTTGAAGGTCTTATCCATCTTCTTGAGCATGTCGGAGATCTTGAAGTGGGTGGGCGACTGGAAGGGATCGTAATTGCGCAGCAGGGCCAGCGCAAAGCCGATGACCGAGAGCCACTTGCCGCGGGCTGCGTCGTTGACCTTGGCCAGGTCCTTGGCCACCTTGTCCATATTGAGGAAGGCGGTGACGGGCGCGGCTTCCTTGGTTTCCTTGTCGATCATCAGCGCCATGCCGATGCCGCAGTTGGGATGGCATCCGCAGGAGAGCTGGCCCCAGTCGGCGGCGGGTCCGTGAATCAGGTCGGCCCAATCGGAGAAGGTGCTCATGAAGCTGATGGGGAACCAGTCGCGCTCCGGCTCGCCGAAGCCCATCTGATTCTTGATGTCGTGGGCCATGTGAGAGAGGGTGTAGCGCTGAGCAAAACGGCGCTCGTCGGTGATGGCCTCGTCGCGGCCGGTAAAGCTGACTGGCTGGAAGCTGAGGAAGCTGATCTTCTTGGGGTTGTCGAGAGCGAACTGAATGATGCGGCCCACCTGCTCGTTGTTGATGCCGTTGATGATGGTGGTGACGGGAACGATTTCGACGCCGGCTTCATGCAGGTTGTTGATGGCCTGCAGCTTTACATCGAAGAGGTTGCCCACCTTGCGATGGGAGTTGGCGGCGTTGCCGATGCCGTCGAACTGGAGGTAGACGTAGCGGAGGCCGGCAAAGGCGGCCTTGCGGCAGAGCTCCTTGCTCTTGGCGAACTCGATGCCATTGGAAGCGGCCTGGACGCTGTTGTAGCCAACCTTGCGGCAGTAGGCCACCGCGTCAAGGAAGTGGGGCGAAAGCGTGGGCTCGCCGCCGGAGAATTGCACGCTCATCTGCCGCTTGGGCTTGACCTGGATGGCGTTGTCGAGCATGGTCTTGATCTCTTCCCAACTGAGTTCGTGGACAAAGCCGACCTGATTAGCGTCCATGAAGCAGGGATCGCACATCATGTTGCAGCGATTGGTCAGATCGATGGTGAGCACCGCGCCGCGGCCGTGGGTCATGGTCGAGGTGCCATGGGCGCGCTGTAATTTATCGCCGTGAGAGCGGATATCGCGGCCGGGGAAGTTATCTTCGAGATGCTTGAAGAAGGCCGCATCCATGGACATGATGTCTTCAAAGCGGCCGTGCTTGGGACAGTCCTTGACCATCCAGATCTCGCCGTTGCGCTCGATGATCTGCGCCTTGATCTCGCCTACTTTTTCGTTGAGCAGGACTTCGTAGGGCAGCTTGCCGTCGAGAATTTGCTTGCGAATCTCGGGGACGCACTTGGGGCAGAGCGAGTCAGTGGCGCGCGGCCAACCCAGAGGCGGCTTTTCCTTCTCGTAGCTCTTCAGGAGGGGCTTGTCGGACCATTTTGGCGTGAAGGACGGGTTGGGGCTGATGCGGTTCAGACGCTCAAAAACTACCCACGCGCCCTTGGCCGCGTAGACGGCGGCTTTCTCGGCGTACTTGACTGCTTTTGCCATATAGATGCGGTCTCCTCGAAGAAATTGGTCGCCGGCGTCAGGACTCATGCTCGGCCCGACCCTTGGACGCCCGTTTGATGAGGGTCGCCAAAGGTATGAAAATGCAGTCTTAGGGTAACCGGGGGGGCCGGTCAAGCCAAAGGAGATACAGCGAATGGTAGAATTCGGCGGCGAATGGTCAAAAGTGAACACCTAACGGCTAAGCGGAGGGGAGAAAGCCGGGCCTGATTTAACTTACTGGCCCCCCGCATTACGAAAGTACTCATTTCGTAAATCCAATGTATCTCCGCGCTGAGGAATTCGCGGAGATTTCGCAAAGTTGAAAATTGAGCACATGCTAAGATATCTGCATCTCTAACCGTGGCTTCAAGTTTGCGATGCCGCAATGGAACAATAGGAGGATTATGCTCAAGCGGTCAGCTTTGTTGACTTTCTTTCTCGCTTTCCTTTTTTTCATGCCTGCCTACGCGCAGCAGAAAGCGACAACGACAAACAGCAGCTCCGCCGAATTAACGGCTGCCCTAGCTGGCGCCCATGCAAATGCGGCGCTTCGGATGAGCCAACCGCAATTGGCGGCCACGCATCCACAAGAAAGCATCCTGGCGGTAACCGGTTCCTTAGGTTTGTCGCCGAGTGCAAGTGATGAATGCCCTTCAGCGCAGCCACTCGATTGTCGCAATGGCTATTGCTGCCCCACTGGCCATACGCTGCACTGCCCGAGGCACGCGGACAGCTCTCAATGTCAGGATGTGCCGGATGGTATGAGAGGATGTTACGATCCAAGTAAACTGACGTCCGATCAGCTCGCGATTTTGCGAAATTGCTGCCCGGGACTTGCATCCTGCAGTTGAAATGGCGTGAACTACACGCCTGAGTTTGCTCCTCAGCAGAATGCCGAAAAGTCACCCCGATTGCGCACTTACGGCGATCAGGGCCCGCTTGTCTTGGCGACCTGGTTGATGATGCGCTGGATGAGGACATCGTGGACGTGAATGCGGCGCGCCACGTCGGGCAGGAACTCGGTGATGAAGTTATCGATGGGCGCGGTGGCCAGATCGATGCCGTAGCGCTCGGCGCTGGCGGGCACGCTGGTCTGCCGGCCCGGCACATAGAAGTTGCCAATCTCTTCGTCGATGGCGAAGCCCACGATGTCGGCGTAGTTCACCATTCCCTTGCCGTTATCGCCCAGGGTCCAGACCACCTGGGTGATGGCGTGGCGGACGCGGCGGGGTATCGAAGCGTTGGGCATGCGATGGTAGTGAGGGTCCTGGTGGACGATGGATGGAATCAGAAAGGTGCCAAAAAACTCGCCGGTCATGTCCTGGGTATAGCCGAGGCCCACGTCGCGGCCCCAGCCGGTCATGCCGGGGCCAGTGGGAGAGTGCGCATTCATGCCCACGTTGATAGCCGAGAGGCTCAGAATGGTGAGGGCATTGAAGGGGTCCATCACATTGCGCGCCGCCAGCCAGTACTTCTCTCTGGGCGTCATCGGCTTCACCTGCGGCCCATTGGTGAACCGCATAAACCAGTTGATCTCCTTCTGAGGGGGGCAGGGCGCGGGTTGCGCTCCGGGTTGGACGCTGGCTCCTGTAGGCTGATTTCCGGTTGCTGAGGCCGTGGGTTTGGCGACGTTCACAGCCGGACAGGGAACTGTGGCTGGCGCAGCATTGGGGGCAGGGTTTTGTGGTTGAGGAGCATCAGGAAGCGATAGCTCAGGAGTTTCCGGCTGCACGGCCCACGCAGGAATTGCGAGCAGAATCGAGCCCACGACCAGCAGCAGAACGGCGCGTCCAGAGCTCCGCGCACTGCCAGACTTCCATTGGGTGGCGCACCGATTCCGAATCTCTTTGCAATCACTTTCCAAAATAACCGGCCCCGCTGATGGAATTGTTAGCCGTCCCGATAAATAACATCGGTTTGCTGCCTGATTCGATTATCGGCAGCATGGCGTAACCGCAGAACTGTCTTCCCTGAAAGTCTACTGAATCTGACGGATTTTTTCTGTGAAAAGTCACAACAAGGTAATCAAGAGCCATCGGCTTTACTTCTGGGGACGCGGATCCCTTATTGACCATTGCGGCACCTTCGGCATCATGGCGATTGACGCAGCGAAGCGCGCATCGGAGACTGAGAAAGAGATGGTTTACCAGAATTTTGTTGCATGAGGTGCATTCACATGAGTTCTTATCCTCCACCCCCACCCCCTCCTCCTGGCTCCGGCGGAGTCGGCGCGCGCGCCGGCGCACGCATCGATGAGGCTATTGAGCTGATAGAGATGGAGCTGCGCCACGCCATCGCCTACGTGAATGAAGCGGTCGTTCCACAGGTCCGCAAGGAATCGATTACGGCCCTGCGCACTGTAGCCGGCAAAATGCGTGATCTGGCCGACCGCTTTGAACAGAGTGGGGGCCAGCGCCGTTGATGAGTGGACACTGGTCAGAAGTAAAGGTTTCCCACCCTTTCCGCAAAAAGAAACGGAAAGGATGGGGCACGGAGGATTTGCACGGTATCAGAACCGGGCTGGCTCTTGTGATTGCGGCCTCGACTGTGCTGATCCTGTCCGGATGCGGGCATCAACAAAGCGTTGCCTCGCTGCCCGCGACGCAAGCTGCTCCGCCTATCGCGGCCACCCCGGCGCCACCGGGAGGGGTTAGCGCGGAAGACCTGAAATTTGTCAGGTCGCATAAGCCCATCCTGACCGAGGAGGGCGTGGCTAGCTGGTATACCGCGCCCTACAAGGGAGCCAAGGCCGCCAACGGCCAGGTCTTCAAGGACCGCGCTCTGACTGCTGCGCATCGCACCCTGCCCATGGGTTCGCTGGTCGTCGTGACCAACCTCAAGACAGGCCAGTCCGCCGCCATGCGCATCACCGATCGCGGCCCGTTTATGGAAGGCAGGGTGGTCGATCTCTCCATCGCTTCGGCCAAGGCCACAGGCGTTTACGAGGCCGGGACTGCCAGAGTCCGGGTGGATGTTTACCGGACTCCCAAGCCCATCAACACCGGCGGCCGATGGTGCGTGCAAGTTGGCGCCTTCACCAGCAGCCGCAAAGCCAACAAGCTCAAGGCGCAACTGGAGCGCAAGTACCCCGGCGCCAGCGTGACCGAGTTTTCCGGAGAAGACAGCTACTGGGTGCGCATCCGGCCAGAAGGCGACGACCGCAAGCAGGCCGAGCGAATCGCCCGCAACCTGCGCCCCGCCGAGGGCGAGGCATTTCTCACAAGGCTGGACTAGCCAAATCGTGCATCTTTCACAGGCCAATGACCATCTCATTATGAATTCTCCTTTTGGAGAGAATCAGGATGGAGGTTGGCATGGCAATTCAGGAAATGAGAGTTAAGCAGAACTATTTGGCGATTGTCGTTGCGGCAATCGCATGTTTTCTGTTTGAAGCGGGCTGGTACTCGATCTTCTTGCATCCATGGCTCGACGGCATAGGACGCACCCACGCATGGCTGATGAACACGGGCGTCAATCCTGCGCTTCAGTTCGCCGTGGCATTGGTCGCGGAAGCCGTAATCGCCGCCAGCATTTCGTGCATTATTCAGAACACCGGAGAGCAGACATGGCAGCGCGGGATCATGGTGGCGGCGATGCTGTGGTTCAGTTTCGTGCTGCCAGTGTGGTGCACGGAATACGTTTTTGAGGTTCGCCCCTGGAGCCTGCTGGGCATCAATGCCGGTTTCTGGCTGCTGGGCATGATGCTGATGGGCGCTATCGTCGGCGCGTGGAAGAAGAAGTAGCGTCTCGATTCGCAGGCATCCTACTCCGGCGGCGAATAGAAGGGCAGCTTGTCATTCTTCCGGTTGGCGCGGCGGATGGTCACATCATCATTTAGCAGCGCTGGGGCCAGCACCATATACTGCACCCAGCCGAGGGAGAGGCATTTTTGACGCGGCTGGACTATGCCTTCTATATAGAATCAACCTATGCCCAGTCATATCGGAATTGTCGCCTGCTCCGCCGAGGGAGCGTCTCTTTGTTACCGGACGATCTGCGTGGAAGGCGCGCAGCTTCTTGGGCCTCACGATCATCCCGAAGTTTCGATGCACACGCACTCCCTCGCCGAGTACATGAAATGCATCAGCCGCGGCGATTGGCTGGGCGTGGGGGAACTCATGCTCTCCTCCGCCGATAAACTAGCCAGGACCGGCGCCGATTTTCTCATTTGCCCCGACAATACGATTCACCAGGCGTTTCCTTATATTGAATCGCGATTGAAGTTGCCATGGCTGCACATAGCCGAGGTCGTAGCGGCTCGCGCCGCAGAGCGCGGCTTCAGGCACATCGGCATAACCGGAACCCGGTGGCTCGTGGAGAGCGAAATTTACCCGGAAAAACTTACCGCGCGCGGTTTGGCTTGTGTGCGCCCGAATGCGGACGAACGCGAAACGATGAATCGCATTATCTTTGAGGAACTTGTTTACGGCGTCTTCAAGCCCGAGTCGCTCGAGTACTTCCAACGCGTCCTGCACCGGATGAAAGATGAAGGCTGCGACGCGGTGATACTTGGCTGCACCGAGATTCCACTGATCTTGAACGATTCAAATTCACCGTTGCCCACGCTTGATTCGACACGCTTGCTTGCGCGGGCTGCTCTGCGATGCGCGGTTGAAGGGCCGGCCTCCTACTCCGGCGGCGGATAAAAGGGCAGCTTATCGTTCTTCTTGTTGGCGCGGCGAATGGTTACATCGTCAATCAGCAGCGCCGGGGCCAATACCGTTGAGGGTATATCGCCCAAGTAGTTAGCGACGCGCAAATCCTTGCCTGCCGCCTCCACGTTGGAGCGCAGCGCGCGCAGGTCGAGGTCGGCAAATTCTGCGCCGCGCACCAGTTCCCGTTTGCCGTCCGGTGTGACGCGATAAAGCAACCGCGGCGTCAGCTTTCCACCCAAGGTGGCCACATAATAGACGCTTTTTAGGCCACGATCCCTGGCCAGCGCCAGCAGCTTGTTGTTCAGCTCCTCGTCCGTCAGCCCGTCCTTCGCCGTCACCCGGAGCACGCCGATGGAAGGCTTCGGAGGTGTAGCGAGCCCGGCGCGTTCGTGGCCGTTCGATTGCGGGAAGTCGCGCACCGGCTCGCGGCCGATCAGATAATTTTCCAGACGGCCATCGACAATCAGCTTTACGGGCTGCGCAGGAACGCCCTCGTCGTCCACGTCGTATGCGCCCACCAGACCTTTGCCGCCATAGCTCTTCAGGCCTGGGTCATCGACCACGTTAAAAGACTCCGGCAGCACGCGCGCATGGAAGCTGGAGGCAAACGACCCATTGGTGCGCGCTTCGGTGCCCAGCCTGGGCCTGGTCGCCGTGACGCTATTTGCCAATAAGGCGTACAACGCATCGGCGCCGGCGTCGGAACTCATCAGCAACGGACCGTGATACTCTTCCTCCACCAGCGGAGCATTGCGCAGATTGGTGAGCGAGGCGATCAGCGCAACTGCATTTTTCTCGAAGACCTCCGGCGCATCCAGATCTTTGAGAGAAGTTCCGATAGTCGCATAGGAGCGGTCCAGTCTCATGCCGTCGGCCGCCTGCGTGCTCACACCGATGAATTCCTCATAGACGGCAGCCGACTTGCGCACGATGGCGCCCTCGCTGGTTACCAGCCAGGTGGTCGTTACACGAGCGGAAAAGTTACTCGTGGAGTTCTGTACGTCGCGCTGGCTGTCTTTGACGGAGTCATCAGTGCGGTAGAGACCGCTCACCCGCGCCACTCTGGCTTCCCAAGCTGGCTCGTCCACATCAAGCTTGAACGGCTCGGCAAGCGAAATCACCGGAGTCTCCTTGCTGAAGTCGTCGGCCTGCGGCGGTGTCTCCACTTGCTTGAGCGCTGCCTGCTTCTGTGCGTAGGCCGCCAATGCGCTTTTGTATGCCTGATCGGTGGCCATCCACAACGCCGACCGCAGCGCAATTGGGTCGTCATCCAGAGCTTCTATTTGGACAGCGCCATCGCCCGGGCCACCTGAACTGTCGGTCTTGTAGTCGCCCACCCGCACCGTTACGCGCGCCATGCGCGCATGTGTGCGCAGGGAGTTGCTGGTGGCACCAAACTCCGCCTTAGTCTCAAAGCCGCTGATCTCTGCTATGCGGTATTGGATAAAGAACGGTTTTTGAAAGTCCCTTAACTGCAACTGGCTCATGCTGCGATCCAACTCGGTGAGCATAGCCTTCAGCACGGGATCTTTTTCGGCGTCGGCGCGAGTGGGCTGCGGTGGTGTTTGAGCGGACGCACTCAGGCAGGTTGCGCCGAGGAGAAGTGCAAGGAATCTGGCTCCAGCAAATCGTGCAACAGTACGAATCGGATTCATTGCGTCTCCTTTTTTGCCGGTGCATCCGCGCCGGGAATGGGCAGAATCGGCGGCCGCGCCGTGCCCTGCGGCTGCTTTTGCGTCTCCATTTCGCTGAACAGCATGGCCGGGGCCACCGCGCTGACCGGAATCGTGCCGGACTCCGCGCCGCACTCACCGTTGAAGACCTCGCTCTTATCACCGGTAACCAGAATCCGCTTCATGGCTGCCAGCGGCGTGCCCACAATGCTGACGCCGCGAACCAGCTCATCCGGCCGGCCATCTACATATACGCGCCAAACCACGAGCGGAATCACTTCAAATGCCTGCGGCGAGCGGCGCTGAGTCACGGCAAATCCCGAGGAGATGTCCTCGAAGTAAAGGCCATAGGACTTGCCTTGTTTCGTTGCTTCATCAATCAACTGCTTGCGCAGTTTGGCTTCCGACTCCGTCTTGGTGGAGGTCACGATCAGGTTGCCTTGCCGTCCGGTGGGAACCTTGCCGGCTTGCGCGCGGCCGTGGCCGTTGGAGTTGGCAAAGCTGGCAATGGGCAGCCGCGACATCAGGAAGTTTTTCAAGACGCCTTCCTCAATCAGCGAGACACGCTGCACCTTCTGGCCCTCGTCGTCATATTGATAGTTGCCGCTCAGCCAGGTCTTGCCGAAGGTGGTCAGCGTCGGATCATCGGCCACCGACAGGAACGTGGGCAGCACCTCCTTGCCCACTTCCTTGGTAAAGGTCTGGCCCTCCTCGTCGCCGCGCTGGCGCTGGCCCTCGAGCCGGTGGCCCAGCACCTCGTGGAAGAAGACCGCTGCCGCACGTCCGGAGAGAATCGCAGGCCCGTCAAAGGGCTCGGTCACCGGCGCCTTGCGCAGAGCCTCGAGGCTGTTGCCCAGCTTGCGTACCGCTGCTTCCATCTCGGCCTGCGCGGGCAAACCCTCCGCGGTCTCGGCTTCGAAGGTCTGCACGCGGAAGAGGTCCATGCCATCATCGGCGCGCGTCACGCCAAGCACTAACACCCGCGCCAGCATATGCGGAGTCACAACCCGCGATCCTTCTGACGAGACAAAGTAGTCGGTCTCGTTCTGCACCGCGAGTATTGCCATGTTCTGATTCACATGGGGAAATTCGCGAAAGACAAGCGAGAGCGCGCGAATGCGCTGCTCCCATGCCGCGCGGTCAATCTTGACAGGCGGCGCTGACTTGCCGATGTAGACATGTGGCGCTTCCTGGCTGAAATCAGGCGAGGTATCTTCTTCCTTGGCGCGGACTTCGGCTTCGGTCTTCACGCGCAGGTAGTTCTCCAACGCTCTTCCGTAGCCGGCGTTGGTAGCCAGCCATAGCGAACGCGACAGCGCCACCCGGTCATCTACCAGGGGCAGCGTGGCGCTGTTCACTGCTGTGCCGCGATGAGTGCCGTGGGTGTTATCCAGTTTGGGCTCGCCGATCCGTACCTGCACGTCAGCCACGCGCACGTGATTGGACACGCTGCTAACCAGCGCGCCATACTGCGCCTGAACCATCGCAACCGATGCGTCGCTCACCGAGTAGCTCAGAAAGTAAGGCGGCAACTGCTTCGCATCACCCTGCTTGCCCAGCGACGTAAAGGCGCGATTGAGCTCGGCGGTCATCACGTCCAGGAGCACAGGGGACCCCGCGGGCGGGTTTTCTTTCGCGGAATGTCGCGGCAGAGCAGTCTTGTGCTGTGCTCCGGCCAGCACAGGCATGGTCAATGTCAACGCGGCGAGAACAGCAATGTGGCAGGCACGGCTGGCCATCCGTCTTGCGAATGCAAAATAAATCTCTCTCATAGGCTAAAAAATCCCTGAAAAAACATCTTCCAATGGAATTGTCTCAGAGTAAGCTACTCAAGAGGAACGACTCATGACATTTATTCGCCGAACATTGTGGACACTATGCATTGCCGTGCTGCTCGCCGGCCTAACCCCGCGCCTTAGCTCAGGCCAGCCTGCTCCGGCTCAGCCAGCTTCGGGTTCCACGGTTACGCCAGTCTCGACTGCGCCCCCGGCCCAACCCGCCAGTTCCCAGGCCTACAACCTGCCGCCCGACAAGCTGGCCAAGGCTAAAGCCCTCAGCCGCATCTCCCTTACCCTCGAGATTGTAGGCTCACTGTGGGGGTTGGCCTTTCTCTGGCTGCTGCTCTCTCTTCGCTGGGCCGCCCGCCTGGCAGCGTGGGCGGAGCGCCTGCTGCGCCGCCGCTGGATGCAGGGGCTGCTCTTCTTCGCCGTCTATCTGGTCATCGGCACACTGGCAAACCTGCCGCTGGATATGATCGGTCACACGGTCAGCCGCCATTATGGAATCAGCGTCCAGGGCTGGCTCAGCTGGTTTGGCGATCTGGCCATAGGGATGGGCCTCTCGCTGCTTTTCATCGCACCTGTCCTGCTGTTTTTTAACTGGATTGTTCGCGTCTCCCCACGCCGCTACTTCGCGTGGATCTGGCTGGTCATGTTGCCCCTCATCGTGCTTTCCATCTTTGCGGAGCCGCTCATCATCGATCCCCTTTACAACAAGTTTGAGCCGCTCGAAAAAAATCATTCCGCTTTGGTGGCCAAGCTGGAGCAAGTTGTTGCCCGCACCGGAACCAGGATTCCGCCCGAGCGGATGTTTCTGATGAAGGCCAGCGAAAAGTCCAACGGCCTCAACGCCTACGTCACCGGCATCGGCGCCACCAAGCGATTCGTAATGTGGGATACGGCCACCGACAGGATGCCCGACGACGAGGTCCTCTTCGTCTTTGGCCACGAGAGCGGCCACTACGTCCTCAACCACATTCCCAAAATGCTTGGCGGCATGGCCGCCGGACTGTTCTTTGTCTTGTGGGCCAGCGCGGGATTTGCCGGCTGGCTGGCGCACCGCTACGGCGCCCGGTGGCAGCTGGTCACGCCGGAAGGATCAACTCCGCTCGCCAGCCGCCAGGGTTTTCTGGTGCTGCTCTTCGCGCTTTCAGTTGCCGGCCTCATTCTGCAACCTGCAAGAAACGCCTTCAGCCGCCACTTTGAGCACGAAGCCGATGTATACGGGCAGGAGGCTATCCACGGCCTGGTTGCAGATCCGCAGAAAACCGCCGTCTCCGCCTTCAACCATTTAGGCGAAGCCTGGCTCGAAGATCCCAATCCCAACGCCTTTGTCGAGTTCTGGACCTACAACCACCCCAGCGTGCAGAACCGCGCCAACTTTGCGCTGCATTATGATCCGTGGGCGAACGGAGGGCGGGGGAAGTTCTTTGAAAAGTAACGATCCGAGAGAATTCGAAGGATGATCTTTACGGCTAATCGGCCGTCGTGGGATCGATCACCGAGCGAATGCGCGAGACCCTGTTGGCCGGGAAACCGCCACGCTGGGCATGTTCCCTTACTGTCTCCTCATCCGGGGCGATGTATACGCAGTAAATCTTGTCATCCGTGACGTAACTCTGAATCCACTGAATCTGTGGGCCCATCTTTCGCAGAACACCGCACGATGTCTGCGATACCGCCTTCAACTGCGCAGATGTCAGCTTACCTACATCGGGAATTTCTCTTTCGATAACGAACTTAGGCATGGGGAAGACCTCCTAGTCCTGGCTCCAAGTGAATAGATCATATCGCATTATGGAGTGCTTTAAGGCGAATTGTGACGGAACATCAGAAAGCAAAGTGCGCAATCTGAAGATTGGATGCGAGAACGCTCCATGCGGGAAATCAAACCTCGGCTCCCGACAACAGGCGGTACAATTTCTCCATGCAATTTCTATCTCTTTCCCGCCGCCTCGTCGATGCCTTTCCGCCTGAAACCTTTACTCCGGAGCTGATGACTCGCGAAACCCAACGGGTGATAGAACTCTACGCCGCGGGCCTTCTGCGCCAGGTATGGCGTCGGGGCGACATTCCCGGCGCGGCCATCCTCTGGGAGGCTGCCAACGAGGCCGAGGTCATTGCCGCCCTCGACAGCCTGCCCATCAAGAGAGCCGGAATGCTGGAAATCCTGATGGTTGTTCCGCTTGCGCCCTATCCCGGATTCGGCCCAGCGTGATGGAAACAGCAGGCTTTTGACCCCTAATCTCCGGGATCAGACGTCTGTTTTCCATCGGACCCCCTCAAGTCGTACACTGGGGTTTCGCTTTTTGGAGGAGCGGAATCGCATGGCTTATCCCGCAAACTACCGTTACACCCGCGAGCATGAGTGGATTGGACTCGACGGCTCCATCGGCTCCATCGGCATCACCGACTACGCACAGAACTCCCTCGGCGACATCGTTTACGTGGACCTGCCCAAGGTGGGCGACGCAGTTACCGCCAACGCCACTTTTGGTTCGGTGGAAAGCGTCAAGGCGGTCAGCGATCTCTACTCGCCCGTCACCGGCACTGTCACAGCGATCAATGAGGAGCTGAAGTCAGCCCCCGACAAGATCAACGAGAAGCCTCACGAAACCTGGATCATCAAGGTCAAGCTGGCTAACCCCGCCGAGCTCAACACGCTGCTTGACGCTGCCGCCTATGAGGCGTTTATTGCGGAAGAAAGCTAGAAGAGCAGCTTCTAGCTGCTAGCTTCTAGCCTTTAGCTAGTTAATGGGGACTGGAAGCCGCATTGATTTACATTGATATTTCTTTCGGCTGACCGCAGAGTGGTCTGCCAAACGGGCTTTTAGCTAGAAGCTAAAAGCTAGAGGATAGAAGTTGAATATGCGCTACTTGCCTAAATCACCTGCTGAACGCAAAAAGATGCTGGCCGAAATCGGCGCAGCCTCCATCGATGATTTATTCGCTGTCATTCCCACTAAGCACCGCCTTAATCGCGACCTGGCCGTTCCGCGCGCGCACGCCGAAAGCGAGATCATCGACTACTTTCGCGCAGCGGGATCGAAGAACTCTACCGGCTATGCCAGTTTCCTTGGCGCCGGAGCTTATCGCCACTATCGACCGGTCATCATCGATTCCCTGATACAGCGCGGCGAGTTTCTGACGAGTTACACACCCTATCAAGCGGAGATAAGTCAAGGCACGCTGCAAGCTATCTTCGAATTTCAGACCATGATCGCTGAGCTGACCGGAATGGACGTGGCCAACGCCAGCATGTACGACGGTTCCACGGGAGCGGCGGAGGCGGTGATGATGGCCGTGCGCGCCACCGGGCGGCATCAGGCGGTAGTGGCTTCGACTGTTCATCCCGAGTATCGCGAGGTGCTGGGCACTTACACAAAGCACCAGGGCTTGCCCACGTCGCTTGTTGGTTACGACCGCAAGACCGGGCGCATCGATCTGACCGCGCTTGCAGCCAGCGTCACGGACGAAACGGCAGCTGTCCTCGTGCAGAGCCCCAACTTCTTCGGAGTCATCGAGGATATTCCAGCCATCGCCGAAATCGCTCATGCCAAAGGTGCCCTGTTGATCGTCTCCATCGCCGAGGCGGTTTCGCTGGGAATCGTTCGACCACCCGTCGAGGCAGATATTGTCAGCATGGAGGCGCAATCCTTCGGCGTGGCGCTGAGTTATGGTGGGCCGTTCTGCGGCGTCATCGCGGCTAAAGAGCAGTTCGTTCGCCAGATGCCCGGACGTCTCGTCGGCCAAACCGTCGATAGCTCTGGTTATCGCGGCTTCGTCCTTACGCTCTCTACACGCGAGCAGCATATACGGCGCGAGAAGGCCACCTCGAATATCTGCACCAACCAGGCATTAGTCGCGCTGATGGCCACAATTTTTCTCAGCGTCTACGGCAAAGAGGGAATCCGCGAGTTAGCCGAGCATAACCTGGCGAAAGCGAGCTATGCGGCCAAGGTCCTCTCCGCCAAGTCCGGCGTAACACAGTTGTTTACCGGCGCGCCTCGCTTCAACGAGTTTGTTCTCGAAACCGAAGAGTCCCCGGCGCAATGGAGCCAGCGGCTTCTCGACGCAAAGATTGTCGGCGGCATCGATTTGAGCCGCTGGTATCCGGAGCTGCGCAATTGCACGCTGTGGTGCGCGACCGAGATCATGCCCCGAGCGCAGATTGACGCCGCGGCGAAAGCTCTGGCGGCCAGGCCGGTGAAGGCATAGGCCAGTTTGTTGAGTTTGTATTTGCGAATGGAGTTGCGCAGATGTCCAAAAGCTTCAGATCCGCAATGCGCAGCAGACAGCGCAAGAAGTGGGAAAAGAGGCGTAGGTTAGGCAAGCGATCTTTCATTGTGCGCAGAGGAGTGCTGAGGTGGGGCAGCATCATGTTTGTCTTGACCACGATCACGAATGCTCTAACTTGCCACGGAAAGATGGATTGGCGTCTTGAGATTAGCTTGCTGATAGCCTGTCCTATCGGCGGATACGTTTGGGCGTGGGGCATTTGGCATTTGAACGAAATGCGCTTTCCGCGCGCGAGGAAGCAACAGGATTCGAGCAAGGAAGAATAGTAGGACATGCTACGGATGATTAGGTTAGGACATTAGCCCCTGAAGCATGTTTTTTCTGTACAAATGACAAAGTCATGACTAAACAAACTTATCCACCACGAATCATGTACATCGAATGCAAAGCTGAATCTCTGAATGGTCCTGCCCGGATCGGCAGAGTCACATTCACAAGAACGGGAGCCACGCTGCGTTATGGCGGTAAGTCTTTTCACAGATTTAAGGGAGGCAAGGCCAACTACATCGAGGAAGGAAGCGGGGATCCCTATTGGATTTCTGGACCGAGGCGAGATGGAACTGACCGACTCTACAAGAGTGACTGGCCCGTCAAAATTGATGAAGATGTGCGTGAAGAATACTGGACTGTAATTCGTAAGAAGCCCGAGTGGAAGAATCGCACACAAACTACGCTTTCATCGATGAATCGTCCAAACGCAACTTCCTTAACGCGCGAATGAAAGAGAATGAGATGAGTTCAAAAGATAATACGACTGTAATAGGTCAGATAGTCAAAGTTCGTCCACATCCGACGCAGAACGAGGCTTTGCTCTTCGAGAAGTCATCGCCGGGCAAGCGCGCCTACAGGCTGGCTCCGCTCGACGTGCCGGCTGTTGTCTCCGCGTCTCTACTTGGTCCCGCCGCACGCGAAGTGCCAGCGGAGCTTCCCGAGTTAAGCGAGATTGAGATTATCCGTCACTTTACGCGGCTCTCGACGTGGAACTACGCCATTGATCTGGGAATGTATCCGCTGGGCTCCTGCACCATGAAGTACAACCCGAGAGTGAATGAGCTGGTGGCACGCATTGAGGGATTGGCTGAGGCGCATCCTTACCGGCCAGATTCCCTGGCGCAGGGGATTCTGGAAGTGATTGATTTGTTGCAGCGCTGCCTGATCGAAATCACCGGCATGGACGCGATTACGCTGCAACCGGCGGCTGGCGCGCATGGGGAGTTCACGGGAATCCTGCTGGTGCGCGCATGGCACGAGTCGCAGGGGAATCCGCGCAGCAAGATTCTCATTCCCGATTCGGCGCACGGCACCAATCCGGCCACTGCGGCCATCTGCGGCTACACGGTGGAGAATCTCAAGTCCAACGCTGAGGGCGGCATTGACCTGGAGGCGCTCACCCGGCAGGTTGACTCCGAGACGGCGGCGCTGATGCTGACCAATCCTTCGACGATTGGAGTCTTCGAGAGCCAGATTGCGAAGATCGCCGAGATTCTTCACGCCAAGGGAGCGCTGCTTTATATGGACGGCGCCAACATGAACGCGCTCGTGGGTAAGGCGCGGCCCGGCGACTTGGGCGTGGACGTGATGCACCTGAACCTGCACAAGACTTTCTCCACGCCTCACGGCGGCGGCGGTCCCGGCTCAGGCCCAGTGGCCTGCAAGGCGTTTCTTGAGCCGTTTCTACCCGTGCCGGTTTTGGCCCAGGACAAGAACGGCGCGAAGGGCTGGGACTACTATCGGCCGCAGTCGGTAGGCCGCGTTCGCGCCTTCTACGGCAACGTTGGAATGTTCATCCGCGCACTGGCCTACATTCTGGCCAATGGCCCCGACGGCCTGCGCCAGACCACCGAAGACGCCGTGCTCAACGCCAACTACATCCGCGCCAAGCTCCAGGACATTTATGAGCTGCCATACAAGACGGCCTCCATGCACGAGGTGGTCTTCAGCGATAAGCTTCAGGCGGCCAAGGGAGTGAAGACCGGCGACATTGCCAAGCGACTCATCGACTACGGCTTCCATCCTTATACGGTCAGTTTTCCGATGATTGTGCACGGCGCGCTGATGATCGAGCCGACGGAGAGCGAGTCGCTGGAAGAGCTGGATTTGTTTATCGCGGCGATGCGCGCGATTGCCCGCGAGGTTGAAGAGACGCCGGAGCTGGTGAAGACGGCGCCGCACTCGACGCGCGTGGGAAGGATGGACGAGGTGCAGGCGGCCAGGAAGCCGATTCTGCGCTGGGCACCTGCGGTGCGGCCAAACGCTCGCTGATCGCTCGCACAGGCTTCGCAGAAACAGCTGATTAGCCTGAGCGCTTATACAACTCTTCCAGCGCATCGCAAGCTGTGCGCACGCCGTCCTCGTTGGTTAGCTGCCGTGCCACGCTGTCGGCTCGCTGGGCCAGCAGCGGTTTGGCCAACATTGCCTTGATGCGGCGCGCCACGCGCAGCGGCGTGTAGTTGCCGCGCTGAATCACTCGCGCCACTTTCAGCCGTTTCATTCGCCGGGCATTGTCGGGCTGGTCGTGCGAGTAGGGCATGATGAGCATCGGCTTGCCCGCGCGCAGGCATTGCGCCGTTGTTCCCACGCCGCCCTGGTGCACTACCATCGCCGCGCGATTAAAGAGCCTGGAGTAGGGTGCGTATTCGGCCACACAGATGGACTCCGGCAGCGGGGTTTGCAGGCGGTTGCGCGGGTCGGTGCCGATCAGCAGCACAGCGCGAATTCCCAGCTTGATGGCAGCCTTAGCCGAAACCTCGTAGAAGTTTCCGGCAGCCAGCACCGCCGCTGAGCCCAACGTAAAAACCACCGGGGGCGGACCCTCGTCGAGGAATTTTTCCAGCTGAGGAGGCAACTCCTGGATGCCGAAGTCGGCATCGAAGTAGCAAAAGCCGGTAATCAGCGTATGCTCAGGCCAGTCTTTTTGTTCCACGCCCAGCACGCGCGAAAACAGGGCCAGCACCAGGTTGGGAGAGTGCTTGGCGTCGAAGAGAGGATTGGCGCCCCTGGGCAAACCCAGCTCGCGGCGCAGCTCATAGATTGGTTCAGGCCACTTGCGGCTGACAAACCGCGCCACCCGCTTGATGACCCTGCCAAAGCCCGGCACTGCCTTGTCGGCGCGCGCCAGACGCGGATATGGAGGCAGCACAGGCGGGTCAAAGGCGGAGAAGAACGAGAGTGGTGCCAGTACGTAGCTGGCCCAGGGGATACCCGTCACGTCGGCCACCAGCGGCCCGGCGTAATTCAGCTCGCCCAGCAGCAACAGGTCGGCGCGCTCGGGACGAGTGGCCGCGTCAAGCAGGTCGTCGTAGGTCTGGCGCAGCGCGGGAAAGAGAAAATCCCTCAGCCCATGCTCGGTGCCGTTCTTGATGTCGTAGATCATTTCAACGAGGGCGGTGTTGGCGGGGTCGATGTCCGGCCGGATAGCATGGAATTCGAGCCCCAGAGGCCGAATTCTTGACTCATAGACCGGCGGCAGCGCCATCACCGGCACATGCCCGCGCCGCTTTAGTTCCAGTGCAATGGCGATGAGCGGATTGGTGTCGCCGTAGGTGCCGATATTTGAGAGAACAACGCGCAATTGGATGTCCCTGGGCCGTTTGGGCCCCTAGATATGAAGTTAATTGATTGGGCTTCGGTTTCCTACCGGCAAATTTCACCACATCCGGGAGGATGGTATTCTTTTCGTGCAGTAAAAGGAGATTATCCATGCGGAATTTGAGCATTCTTCGTCGTGTTGCCCGGCCCCTGTTGGCTGTTTTTTTGCTTTGCGGCCTCCTGGCTGCTGTTCGTCCTATTGCCGCGCAACAGCCCCAGGCTACATCAACTGTTATATCCGCAGATAAGCCCTACAAAATCGTTGACCGCTGGAAGGTCGGCGGCGAGGGCGGCTGGGATTACCTGCTGGCCGATCCACCGGCCCATCGGCTTTACATCACTCGCGGGGCGCGCGTGGATGTCATCGATACACAGACCGGAAAGCTCTCCGGCAGCATTGCCGGCCTGCATGGCACGCATGGCGTAGCGCTCGACACTGCAGGCAAGTTCGGTTACATCTCCGACGGCGGTGGCAACGCGGTGGTCGTCTTCGACCGCGCCACGCTGGCCACCGTAGCCACAATTCCCGCCGGAACCAACCCCGACGCCATCGTCTTTGAGCCGGCTACGCAGACCGTCTGGGCCTTCAACGGGCGCAGCAAGGACGCCACCATAATCGACGCCGCCACGCAGAAGGTTGTTGCCACCATCCCGTTGCCCGGCAAGCCGGAGTTTGCCGCCGTCAACGGCAAGGGATTGGTCTTCGACAACATCGAGGACAAAAACGAGATTGTTCGCCTTGACGCCAAAACCAAAAAGCTCACCGCCGAATGGCCGCTGACCGGCTGTGACGGCCCCAGTGGTCTGGCCTTCGATGTTGCCGGCCACCGGCTCTTCCCGGTATGCGGCGGGAAGAAGATGGGAGTGATCGATTCCAAAACCGGTAAAGTCCTGGCCTTGGCTGAGATCGGCAACGGCCCTGACGCCGCCGGCTGGGACGCCAGACACAAACTGGCCTTTGCCTCCTGCGGTGAGGGAGTTCTCTCGGTGATCGATGCCGGTGCCGCCGGCTATCCCACCATTGAGACGCTGTCTACCCAGAGAGGCGCGCGGACGATGGCGTATGATTCGGCCGCCGACCGCATCTATTTGGTTACCGCCGAGTTCGGCCCGCGTCCCGAGCCCACAGCGGAGAATCCACGCCCTCGCCCAGCTCTCATACCGGGCAGCTTTATTGTTTTGGTTGTCGGCCGGTAAGAGGACACTCGCACCCTGCTTGGCGGTAAAGAGAAACTTCTTGCGAAAAGCAGGGTTTAGGTTGATGATTCTATTGCGATTGTTTGGCAGTTCTGCGGATTTTAACCACAAGGAGAAGACACGTGCGCAAAAACATTCTCGCGGTCGTATTCCTGACAATCTGCCCCCTGGTCTTTGCCCAGCAGGCGCTTGACAATAACGCCATCATCAAGCTGGTGAAGGCTGGCTTGTCGGACGATCTGATTGTCACCACCATCAACGCGCAACCGGGCAACTATGATGTCTCCACGGATGGACTGATCGCTCTCAAGACAGGAGGCGCAAGCGACAAGGTGGTCTCGGCGATTGTGCTTAAGGCGTCGACAGCACCGCCTGTTGCTCCTGTACAGCCGTCGCCGCCTGTCGCCCCAGCGACTCCGGCTCCGACGCCGGTAGCTCCCGCAACACCAGCGCCGCCTGTTACTCCTGCGCCTTCAACTCCAGCAGTCGCTCCCGCACCTCCAACTCCTACGCCGGCAGCTCCTGCTACGCCAACCCCGCCTGTTGCTCCCGCACCTCCAACTCCGACGCCGGCAGCCCCAACTCCGCCAGTGGCACCTCCAACTCCGCCTGCGCAGCCTGTTGCCCCCGTCACGCCGGCTCCGCCTGTGCCTGATGTGCCCGCTCTTCCTCCCGGCATCACCGATGTCGGCGTCTATTACCAGGACAAGAGCAGCACTTGGACGGCGATTCCGGCTGAGACTGTGGCCGCAAAGCTTGGAGGATTTGGACTGAGCGTCAAGGAGTTTGGGGGCAGGAATACGAATGGCCATATCGCCGCCGCGAGGGCCCAGACGACCGCACACCTGCCCATCGTGCTCGCTGTCTACGTACCAGTAGGCCGCACCATTGAGGATTACCGGCTGCTACGGCTGCAGGTTAAATCGAACGAGCGCGTCTTTCCCATCACCTCCGGCACGGCAACCACGGAGAACGATGAGTTGGACAAGAACGCCATAGGATTTTCCTCGGAAAAGATTGCGCCTCGCGTTTACCAGCTCACCCTGAGCGCCCACCTCGGCAAGGGCGAGTATGGAATGCTGCCGCCCAAGCCGCGCGACGCCTCGGAGGGCAACACCTGGAAGATCTACTGCCTGAGCGTGAGCCAATAACTTCACGCACATTAGCCGAACGCGATTGTATTTGGCAGAAGAAACGGCAGGGCCGCTCCCGAAAGCAGGGAGACGGCCCTGCGGCGTTTAGCCGCTGCCAAATAACTTCTTGCGAAGCGCCGGGGTTTAGGTGGATGATTCTAGTGCCATTCTTTAACAGTTTCGGCGGTTTTGAATCGCAAGGAGAGGACTCATGCGTAAATCCATTCTCGTAGTTGTATTCCTGGCAATCTGCCCCTTAGCCTTTGCTCAGCAGGCGCTTAATAATGACTCCATCATCAAGCTGGTCAAAGCTGGCCTGTCAGAGGATCTGATTGTTACCACTATCAATGCTTCGCCTGGTAGCTATGACACCTCGGCGGACGGGATTATCGCACTGAAGACCGCAGGCGCCAGCGACAAGGTTGTTGCGGCGATTGTGGCGAAGGCCAACGCTCCAGCACCGGTTGCCGCGCCTCCAGTTGCAGCGGACCCGAACGATCCAAACGCGCCACACGCTCAGGGCATGTACATTTACACAGCCAATACGATGACACCGCTCACATCAACGGCATACCAGACAAAAACAAGCCAGAGCCTTTTCAATAACAGTTCCATAAAGATCACGGCGATCCTAGGCGGAGCACACGCCGGCGTCCAGAGCAGCGACCGCGGCGCAATCTTTTATTTCTATGCCAATGACAACGACGCCAATACACCGGATAAATTTGTCCTGCTCCATCTTGTGGAACAAGGCGGCAATCGTCAATCGGAATTTGTGCCGGCAGGCATGTTCAAATCCGGGGCCACGTTCAAGGACAACATCCCTTTTACCAGTAGAAAAGTTGTGCCTGGCGTCTACAAACTGACGCTAAACGCCCCACTGCTGCCTGGAGAATATTGCTTTTTTGTCGATGCACAATGGTACGCCACCTCTGCTCGCGAGAATGCGAAGATGAAGACGAAGACGACGAGTCGTGTCTATGATTTTGGCGTTCAGTAGCAGTTCGTCGGGCGGGTTTTCCAATCGTTACAACCCCTCTCTGATCCAGGAAAGGGAGGCTTTAACCATAACCGGCCCGGCTAACAGCACCATCACTTCGCGCCGCGCTCAATCCGCTTGAGTGCTTGACTGGAACAAGCACCGGCGAAGTAGAGGTTGATCCGGGCTTGCGCATCATCCGATCATAGAGCCATATTGGCCAAGGCTCTCGGTTGTCCGTGCACGGATGGTAGAGTGAATTTAGATGAACAGACGCACGCGCAGAACACTCTGGATAGTGGCCGCGGTCTTGCTTATTCTGGCCGTGGCCATCTTCCTGCGCTCCAAAGCCCCGCCTGAGGCGGCGAGGCTGCTGCCTGAGTCCGACGGCATCATCTACGTCAACCTCCGGCCGATACGCGTTTTTTTCCACAAGAACCTGAAGCCGCCCGAGCGCGTTCTGGAATACCGGCAGTTCATTGACGATATCGGCATCGACCCTGAGCGCGACCTGGACGAGGCGGCCATCGCCTTGCACCGCATGTCGGACCCCAACGGGCCCAACGGGCCGGTGGCCTATTCGATGGTGCTGGTGGGCAAGATTACCGGGAAAAAGCTCAATGCCTGGCTCGACAAGCACGCCACGAGCCGCGAATCCTATGCCGGGCACACTGTCTACAGCATCCCATCGGAGGGACGCACCGTGCGTATTGCGCAGATCGGCTATGACATGGTGGCCGTCTCCAACACGCCGACGCCGGAGCAGATTCACTCCATGCTTGACCGGCACGCGACCGCCGCATGGCCCTTTGCCGGCTCCTCGCTGCTCCGACAGCACTACCACGATGTTCCCATGCTTCCGCTACCTTCGCTGGCCTGGGGCGTGGGCCATATCGAGTTGCCCTTCACCGAGAAGGGAGCGATTAACATTTTTGGCTTCTCTTTGCCGCTGGTGACCGACTCAACGTTTATTGCCAGCGTTACTCCGGCCTTGTCACTGGGAGGCGCTCTGAATGTCAAAGTGGTGGAGATTGCTCCCAGCGTCAACAAAGCCGCCAGCCAGGCCGATGCGCTCAACGTATTGCTGATCCTGGCCCGAGGCTTTACCGACCCCCTGGCCGATAACGCCGCCAACAACAGCCTGAAAGAGCTGCTGAGGACCGCCGAGATCACGCAGAAGCGCGACCGGGTGGTGATTACGGCCACGATCTCGCCAGCCTTGTTCAGCGGTCCTGCCGGGAGCCCGAAATCCCCGGATGATTCCTTTTCCGTCCCCGGTACATCCAAGTAGCAACAACAAATCCGGGTGGCCAGCTGTGTGAGGTTTGGGCGACCATCCGCCCGTTCCCGTCGTGCTCCAGACAAGACCAAATTTCCCGCGGAGGTACTATGATTCGTCCCGTTCATTCATCAAGGGCTGGTGCCCTACTTTGCGCACTTGCCTATCTGGCCATACTTCTCTTGCAGATTAACGGCAGGCCGGTAAAGGCGCAGCATCAACACTCCGTTCTTACTGGCCAGGCTGCTTTCACCGACGCGGCACACGAATCTCCCGGCATCCGACGCCACCTCACAGTGGCCGACCTGCCCGCCCCGGCTCCGCAAGAGTCCGTGGACAATGGGCCGAAGATCGTTCCCCGGCCCGCCGGTATGCTGCCCATCGCGCCCAAAGGCTTCAAGGTGGAGCTGTATGCGACCGGTTTGGATAATCCCCGGCTGATTCGCACCGCTCCCAATGGCGATCTCTTTCTGGCGGAGAGCGAGACCGGCAAGATCAAGGTCTTCCGCGGCGTAGGTCCGGACGGCAAAGCTGCCCAGGTCTCGGTATTTGCTGAAGGCCTGCACCAACCTTTCGGCATCGCTTTTTACCCCGCCGGCCCTAACCCTGCCTGGGTCTACATCGGCAACACCGACGGCATCGTCCGCCTTCCCTATAAAAACGGCGACCTGGCGGCGACTGGCCCCGCTCAGCACCTGGCCGATCTGCCTGGCGGCGGAAGGCTGCGCGGCGGCGGCCACTGGACGCGCGACCTGGTCTTCTCCCAAGACGGCACAAAGCTCCTGGCCTCGGTTGGTTCTCATTCCAATGTGGACGACTCCGACACCCATCCTGAAGAATTTCATCGCGCCAATGTGCTGGAGTTCACCCCGGAAGGCAAGTTCATCAAGGTTTACGCCTCGGGCCTGCGCAACTGCGTTGGCGAGGCCATCAACCCCATCACCGGCGAGCTCTGGTGCTCCACCAATGAGCGCGATGGCCTGGGCAATAACTACCCGCCCGACTACATCACCCACGTGCAAGAGGACGGCTTCTACGGCTGGCCCTGGTTTTTATATGGCGGTCCCGGCGGCGGCATTCAGGACCCGCGCCATCCCGGCAAGCACCCTGAGCTACAAGCCAAGGTCATCACGCCAGACATCCTCGTGAATCCCCACTTTGCTTCGCTGGAAATGCTTTTCTACAAGGGCACCCAGTTCCCGCATAAGTACAAGGGCGACGGCTTCGCCGCCGAGCATGGCTCATGGAATCGCGCCCAGCGAGGAGGCTACGAGGTCATCCGCCTGCCCATGAAGAACGGCCACGCCACCGGCGAGTACGAAGACTTCCTCACCGGCTTCACGCTGCCCGATGACACTGTCTGGGGCCGTCCCGTAGGAGTCGCCGAAGCCAATGACGGCTCGCTGTTCGTCTCCGACGACGGCTCGAGGTCCATCTGGCATGTGAGTTATGTGGGGAAATAGCGGTGTTAGCGGAGTTGTCGCATCATCCAGGGCAGTTGATATTGGTTAGCTCCGCACACGCGCGCCAGAGCTGCCATATCAGCCCCAAAGACAGCATCGGCTCCCGCGATGGGAGCCGGCGTTGTTCTTATTTGCGGAGAATATTCACATTGCCGGCGGAGTGGTCTGGCCGGGATCGCTGAAGACGATCTGATCGTAGGTGGTGCGCAGATACTTATGCGGGTTGACCGCAACCTTGTGGACGCGTACCTCATAGTGCAGGTGCGGACCGGTGGCACGGCCGGACTGGCCTACAAGACCTATCACCTGGCCGCGAATTACATGCTGGCCGACGGTAACCGCCATGGCGGAAAGATGCCCGTAAAGAGTAAATACATCATGGCCATGGTCGATCATGATCTCGCGGCCATATCCGGAGTTCATGCCAGCTACGGTTACCTCACCATCGCCCGCGGCGCGCACCGGAGTGCCTAAGGGCGCTTCAAGGTCAATGCCCTCGTGGAAAGCGCCTTCGCCGCTGAATGGATCCATGCGCTGACCGAAGCCCGATCCAACCCGCCCCTCCACGGGCCAAAGTGAGGGCGCATCGGCCAGTTCCGTCCAGTCGCCGGTAAAGCTGGGCGAAAGACCACTCTCCAGGGCACGAGATACCCGCCCGTTCATGGCCTGCGCCCGCAGTATATAAAACTGGTCGATAGTGAGCTTTACCTGCTGCGTGTCCACATCATCTGTCAAACCCAGGCTGGCAGGTGTGGGCTCTGTCGCGGCGCTGGCAGCCGCCACCGGCTTGTTCTCAGCCAGCTTGTTCTGCCGCAGTCCGTAGAGCGCGGTCACTTCACTTGCCAGGGCGCCGAGAGAGGCAACCTGCACGTTGCGGTCATGCGCTATCTGCTCCAACTGCTTGTAGTCCTTGCGCAACGCCTCGCGATCCTGGCGTATCTGGTTGTAGCTCTCTGTCTTGAGTAGCATGCGGGTGTAGGAGCCGGCCAATCCCACAATGGTGAATGCTCCCACCAGCGCCGCGGCCACAAATGCATAGGCATAGTGAAGCGGCAGGGGAATCTTGCGAATCCGCCCGTCATCATCTCTGGCGACAAATAATATGTAATAGCGTTTGCGCAGCATTTTCGCCCTTCATCCCTGCTGCCGGCAGGATCGTAATTCGCCGTGTACTCAAGAAAAACCTAAAGCAAATGGGCCTTCCGGACTGTACAACAATGCACACGCCAATCCGGTATATTTGCTGGAAAGCTTACTAAGGCTAGCAAACCGCATAGTATACGGTCAATTGTATTTGATGCGGTAAGCATTACTTTGGTGCAAGAATTATTGACTTTCTAGATGCAGTATCGGCACAATTCGTCCTCGGCATGAGCCAATCGTAAGAATCCCGTAGGTTTAACCTATTCTCATAAGGTGCGTATGAAGCGGACCCATTCCGAAGCCGGCCGCGGACGAGGCGAACTTGGCCTGCTCGCGGAGATTCGCCACCGAGCTGCCCGTGACGCCAGTCATGGCCAGAAAAGCGGCCTCCGCCTGGGTATAGGCGATGACTGCGCCCTGCTGACACCCCGCGCCGGCGAAGAACTGGCTGTGACGACGGATTTGTCGATTGACGGCCGTCACTTCCGCCTTGACTGGCATCAGCCTGAGGCCATCGGGCATCGGGTATTGGCGCGCGGGTTGAGCGACCTGGCAGCCATGGGCGCGCGGCCTGTAGCTGCCTTTCTTTCCCTGGGCTTACCGCGTTCGCTCACCAAGGCTGCTGCAGGACGCCGTCGTAACAGGTCTCGTAGCTGGATGCAGCGTTTTCTCGATGGTTTTCTGGCCTTGGCTGAGGCCTGGGAGACCCCGTTGGCCGGCGGAGATCTGGCCGAATCCACCCTGGCCGTTGTCGACATTGTCCTGGTTGGCGCCGTTGCTCGTGGACGAGCCCTCCTCCGTTCCGGAGCAAAGCCGGGCGACCTGCTCTACGTTACCGGCGCCCTTGGCGGAGCCGCGGCCGGCCTTGCCCACTTGGCTGAAATTGCCTCGTCCGCCGGAGCCTACCCGCCACGCATCCCCAAAAAGCAGGAAGCGCTGCTCGCCCCGCATCTCTATCCTCAGCCACGCATTGCCCAGGGTCTCTGGCTGCAACGCCGTGGTATGGCATCTGCCGCGCTCGACCTGAGCGATGGCCTCTCCACCGACTTGGAGCATCTTTGCGAAGAGTCTGGTGTAGCCGCCGAGATCGATGCCACGGCTTTGCCCATCCACCCGGAAGCAACCCTCGCCCAGGCCCTCCACGGAGGCGAAGATTATGAACTTCTATTCACCGCTCCCCCCGACACTCGCCTGCCCCGAGCCATCACCGGCGTTCCCGTGACACGCATCGGCCGCATCCTGAAAACCCGCTCAGGCCGGCCCACAATAACGCTGATCTCTTCTCAGGGCGCGCAGCCTCTCGAACCGCGCGGCTGGGAGCATTTCTCCTGAGTTTTATATGATTTTCGAAAGCATTCCCGGCAAGTTCCTATAGCAGCCGCAACTCCGGGAAATCCTGGCTATAACGCTTCGGGTCCAATGTCAGTAGACGCTCAGCCTGCACCAGCGCATGCGCACCAATCAGAAAATCTGCCAGCAATCTCCGCGGGCCTTCTCCAGTGGCTTGTCTGCGACGCGCCGCATAACTGACAAAGCGTAGGCCAGCTTCGGCCCAGACCCTTTCTTCCAGCTTGTAGTCAATGACGACTCCGGTTGCTTCAAGAAACCCATGGACATAGGCTTCAGTGGCTCTGGGGTAAGCTAATAATTCCGCAAAAACAACCGGGGAGATAACCAACGATCCCTCCATCCTTGCTTCACCCAACTGGACAGTAGCCCTCTCTGCCGATGGTTCCCCTGACCAAATTGCCGAAATTACATTGGCGTCGATAGCCGTTCTCACTGTTTGCCCTCTTCAGGGTTCTTGACCACCCATGGGTCGTCATCGCGAAGATCGCGATAAAAGGCATTGATCTCTTCCAGTGAAGAAAATGCCGGTAGCGCCCCGAGATATGCGGTAAAAGGATTCTTCTCTGTCCGCGCAGGCCGCAAAACGGTACGGCCATCCTCATAAATGAACTCCACGCGGTCGCCTTCTCTGAGACCTAGCCGGTGGCGAACTTCAATGGGTACAGTGACCTGTCCCTTGCTGCTGATGGTGCTGGAAGGTGGCATATTTACCTAAACCTCAAGAAGTAAGGATATCATTCTTTACCATAACCGTCAATCAACCTTGACCGGATTTACCTGAATCTCTACCGTCTATCATCGAAACCTGCATGATCGCCCCTTCCCGCGTCCGTGCTACTCCTTCGTCCACCTGATTGCTGCTCGCGAACAACGCCCTTGCCAGTGCCTATTCCGGCCCGGAATTTGATAAGCTGGTTCCACTGATAAATGATGGAATAGACCTAGGCTTCGATATTCCCCCCTGCTTACGTGACCGGGTAAAAAGGTTCTTAGGAGCCTGAGCGTCATGAAAGACATTTTCTGGATCCAAGGCGACCCGCTAGCGACGCTGGCCATTGTCCTTCGTCCACGGGGCGACGCCATGCTGGAGAGTGAACTGCTCCGGTTGAAAAGCAAAGGCATCCATACCCTGGTTTCTTTGCTGGAACATGGGGAAGCGGACACGCTAGGCTTGGCGGACGAAGGCCCGGCGGCCGTGCATGTTGGATTGCATTTTCTCTCGTACCCGTTATCCTACGCGAGTGTTCCGATGGAAATGGAGTCCTTCAGGCACTTTGTTGCCGGGCTGGCGAATCGTCTCCGCGCCGGAGAATCGGTTGGCGTCCACTGCCAGGGCAGCATCGGCAGGTCAACCATTGTTGTGGCCTGCACGCTTATCCATCTGGGTTGGCAGCCCGAGGCGGCACTGGAGGCCGTTGGAGCAGCGCGCGGCGTTCCCGTTCCCGACACGCAGGAGCAGGCGGAGTGGATTCGGAGCTACTCAGCACAACCGTAAGCAACACTTGGCGGCATTTTTTAGTTGAAAGCGGCTGCAAAAACGCATACATTGCACCTTATGTATTCAAATGGCCGTCGCGCATTCCTCAAACAGGCAGCAACCCTGGCCGGAGCCTTCTCCGCCAACAGCCTCTTCCACCAGGCGCATGCCGCCGCGTGGCTGGCAGCATCCAGCAAGATCAGTCACTTAAACCCTGAACTGGCAGCCCAGAACGAAGACTACTGGAGCGTGATTCAGCAGGCTTACACGGTGAATCCGAATCTTATCAACTTGAACAACGGCGGAGTCTCGCCTTCGCCCCTGGTGGTGCAGCAGGCCGTGGAACGCTACAACCAGCTTTCTAATGAAGGCCCGTCGTATTACATGTGGCGCATCCTAGACCAGGGCCGCGAACCCCTGCGCGAAAAACTCGCTGCACTGGCCGGCGCGCTGCCGGGAGAGATCGCCATCGACCGCAACAGCACCGAGGCGCTCAACACCGTCATCTACGGCATCCCCTTGAAAAGCGGCGACGAGGTCATCGGCACAAAGCAGGATTATCCCAACATGATCCAGGCCTACCGCCAGCGGGCTGAGCGCGACGGCATCATCTACAAGCAGATCAGTTTCGATTTTCCCATCGAAGACGACGAGCGGATTGTGAAAGCCTACGAGGAGGCCATCACTCCCCGCACGCGGCTCATCCATGTGACCCACATCATCAACTGGGTGGGCCAGATCATGCCCGTGGCAAAGATCGCCGACATGGCGCACGCTCATGGCATCGAGGTTATTGCCGACGGCGCTCATTCCTTTGGCCTGCTGGATTTCAAGATTCCCGATTTGCATTGCGATTACTTCGGCGCCAGCCTGCACAAGTTCCTCTCCGCTCCCATCGGAAGCGGCATGTTGTGGATCAAGAGCGACAAGATAGAAAAGATCTGGCCACTTATCTGCAGCGGCGCCCCCCATAGCGGTGACATTCGCAAGTTTGAAAGCCTGGGAACACGCAGCTTTGCAATCGAACAGGGCATCGGCGAAGCCATTAACTTCCATGAAGGCATCGGCGGCAAGCGCAAGCAGGCCCGCATCGGCTATCTGAAGAATTACTGGGCCTCTCGCGTGCAATCCATCCCCGGGGTCAAACTGCACACCTCGTTGAATCTGAATTACTCTTGCGCCATCTGCGGGGTCAGCATCGATGGCATGACACCGGCCGATCTGGAAAACGCCCTCTTCAACCGGTACAAGATTCATACTGTCGGTATCGTATGGGAAAACATCAGTTGCGTGCGTGTAACTCCCCACGTTTACACAACCCTCGCCGACCTGGACAAACTGGTTCGTGCAATTGGGGAGATCGCCACCAAAGCGTAGGGCATGCAACGTACACGGAGATTTATTCCGCGGCTTGTCAGGCCCATGCCATGCAGAGAACAGAATGTAATGGCGCAGCCTGCTCCTTCCCGCAATTGCTCTTCGCCATCCCAGCCGTTAGACTGATGATTCGAGGGGGTCCAGCCATGTTGGTTGTGATGAAGGCGCAGGCGACACAGGAGCAAATCCAGGCGGTCTGCGAAGCCATTGAACGGCTGGGCTTTCGCGCTCACCCGCTTCCCGGAGCCCAGCGCACCGCCATCGGCATCACCGGCAACCAGGGCGAAGTGGACCGCGGCAACCTGGAAGCGCTTCCAGGCGTAGTCGAAGTCATATGCATCTCCAAAGCCTACAAGCTGGCCAGCCGGGACGTGAAGGAAGAAGACACCGTCATCCGGTTCGCGGGAACGGATGCGACCATCGGCGGCCGCAATCTGGCCATCATCGCCGGGCCCTGCGCCATTGAAAGCCGCGAACAAGCCTTCGCCATTGCCGAGCTGGTGGCTGCCTCAGGAGCGCAGTTCTTTCGCGGCGGCGCTTACAAGCCCCGCACATCACCCTACGCATTTCAAGGTCTGGGCATTGAAGCGCTGCGCATCATGGCCGAGATTCGCTCGCGCTTCGGGCTGCGTATTGTCACCGAGGCCATCGACAACGAATCCCTGGACCTGGTTGCCGAGTGGGCCGACGTGGTGCAGATCGGTGCGCGCAACATGCAGAACTATTCTCTGTTGAAGCACGCCGGCCAACTGCGCAAGCCGGTGCTCATCAAGCGCGGCCTCTCGGCAACCCTGGAAGAATTCTTAATGGCCGCAGAGTACGTGATGAGCGAGGGCAACTATGAGGTAATTTTGTGCGAGCGCGGCGTGCGCACATTTGCAGACCACACCCGCAACACCCTCGACCTGAGCATTATTCCGGCCATCCGACGGGTGAGCCACCTGCCGATACTGGTTGATCCCAGCCACGGCACCGGCAAACGCGACAGCGTGCTGCCCATGGCCCGTGCCGCGGTCGCCTCGGGAGCCGATGGTATCCTCGTCGAGGTCCACGACCATCCAGATAAAGCTCTCTCCGATGGCCCGCAGTCCATTTATCCCGACCAGTTTGCCCGCATGATGGAAGAACTGCAACAGATTGCCCCGGTGGTTGGCCGCAGTCTGCCGCGCGGAGTTCGCAACGAGGCGGCAAAAGCGTGAACGCATGACCATACCGCTGAACGCCACGATCGCCCGCTTACCACTTCTTGCCCTACTGGTTTTTGCCGGCTGCCGCTCCCACGACTTTCCGCAGTATCCGCCCAACTATCGCGAATACGCCTACGTCACCAACAGCGGCGGCAACACCGTCACGATCCTGGACGTGGTCGATTTGCGCGTGGACCGGGAGCTTGTGGTCGGACTGAAGCCCGTTGCCGTCGCCGTCAGCCCAACGCGCAACGAAGTTTATGTGGTCAACTCCGGCGCAGCGGATGGTCAGGGTTCCGTTTCAATTATCAACGCGGAGACAAATACGGTCACGGGCGCCATTTATGTCCATAATCAGCCGGTCTCCATCGAGATCGATTCCACGGGCGACCTGGCCTACGTGACCAACTCTGGCTCCAACACTATCTCCGTTCTGGACCTCAAGGCGCGGCGCGAGATAGCGGTTATCGGAACAGGCGAGGAGCCTGCCGCCGCCCGCCTTTCGCCTAACAACAAGACCCTGGTGGTCGCCAACCGGCGCGGTAACTCGGTCAGCATTTTTGATCCGGCAAGACGACACGTGCGCGCGATCTTCGAGGGCTGTCCCGGCGCCTCGGATGCCGTCATCCTCCCTGATTCCTCGAAAGTTTTTGTTCCTTGCTCGGCTGGCCACCAGATCATGGCCATTGCCCTGGCACACCCTGAAGTTCGTCCCGCTCAACCGGGCAGCGCGCAAGCCGTTCCCGCACGGCCCGACAGCATGGAGGCATTGCTCGACGTGGGAAAAGCTCCTTTGCAACTGGCTCTCAAGCCTGACGGCGGCGAAGTCTTCTCCCTCAATTCACTCTCCGATTCCATCTCCGAGATCATCACCAACAGCGACGACGTCAACAGCTCCACCACCATCGGAGATACTCCCGTTCGCGGCCTCGTCTCCGCCGACAACTCCTTGCTCTATGTGGCCAACTTCCGCTCTCAGTACGTTACCGTCTACTCCATCGACGACGGCAGGCTCGCCGGCTCGATTCATGTTGGCGACGGTTCATCGGCGATGGCGTTTTCCGGCTCCGGCCTGCTGCTCTTTGTCGTCGATTCCCGCTCCGGAGATGTCGCCGTGGCGCGCACGGCATCGCTCTCGTTTTTTACGCTGCTTCCCGCCGGCCGCGCCCCCAACGCCATTGCCATGAAGGCGTTCAAGCTGCCGTAATTTACAGATGCTTTTGTTTTCCGGTGTTCCCGCAAGGACACCCAGACTCTGCTCTGGATGACATGTTTTTGTCTGCGCAAGTCATGGGTACGATTAATGAAGCGATGAGTTGCCTGAGGGAGCGCTTTGCTTGACCATGGCGGGACCGAACGCCTTTGTGATGCGCTTGACAGCGCGCACAACGGCTAACAGCCAGACGACAGCAAGTGACGTAGGCGGCGCCGGGGGCGGGATGTTTGGCCTCCGCTTTGCGTTGGGACGGGCGGGTTGCTGCATCATTCCGCTTTTCTGCTCCCGTGCAACCTGTTCCCATCGGGCAGCCAGCCCGGCCTGATATTCAGCTTCAGCCTTGCATCCGAGGTCTAGCGCTGACTGTGCGAGCGCATAATGCCGCGCAGCTTCCTGGTGGTGGTAAGCGGTGATTTCACCTAAATTGGCAGGCATGGTTAGTTCCGTTCTCCCGGTTTGACGGGCAAGGTTGGTAGGGGAGTCCCGCCTTTCTGAACTTCCAGCAAAGACCAGAACCATCAAATGCCACTGCCAGGCACATCTCGCACTGACAGTGAAAATGCCGGCGTAACGCTACGGCATTGGGGGATGAAGTAATCATGGCAAAATTTCCATTCCCATAGATGCTCAAATATGCACACAGCTGTTTTTCTCGCGCACCCACTACCCTGGCGTCCAGGAGGCCAGATGTTGCTTGTGCCTCCCACCCGCTTTCATAGGGGTTATCGGCAGAAATTGGGGAAACTGTAAGTACAAAAGTGTTTTTTGCTAGAAAAGGCGTTGTGGCTTTCACCTGGCGGTGAGATGCGGGTAAGTACACAGTTTCACAGTTACACAGGAAATAGGGGTGAGGGGGGCCTGAAAAACAGGATCAGGGGTCAAAGATCAGCCACCCCATTGAGCAAAAATCGCTCACTGGGGACCCCGGCAGGGAACACGAAAGGCCCGCGGCGGTGGAGATCGATCGGATAAAGGTTGGACATAGGTTCATTCTGCGCTGCCGGATGGTAATTATCTGCAAACGGGTTGGGGCAGAGTTGTGCGCCTGGCGAAGCACATCCTGGCGGCGAAGCGTTTTTCAATTAGAGAACCCGAACTCAGGAGCATAGAATCCCGACGTCCTCGAAGCGAAATGATGCATCCATAAATTTCCGCTTGATTCATGGTCATCGCGTCCTACAATAACTTGTAAAGAGTCCGCCTGAAATGGAGCCGATACGGCGACACGCTATGGGTAACCTTGAGCCAGCCATTCCCGTCGATGATCTACTGCGACGCTTCATTGATACTACTCCTGCGTTTCTGCACAGTTCTGACAGCGACGGGAGTTTCGGCTTTTTCAATCGACGCTGGCTTGAATACCTCGGCGTCATTGAACAGGATTTGCAGGGATGGGCCTGGACCACCTTCATTCACCCTGAAGATATAGAAGGAATGTTGACAAAGTGGCGAGCTTGCCTCATCAGCGGAGAAGTGTTCCAGTGCGAGAGCCGCGTGCGGCGCGCCGATGGTCATTATCTCTGGTTTCTGCATCGCAACGCCCCTCTCCGGGATGAGCAGGGGACAGTCGTGATGTGGTATGGGTGCAGCATCGAAATTGATGACCGCAAGCGCGCGGAGGAGGAACTCAAAAAAGCATTTGATGAAATCGAAGCGTTAAAAGACCAGCTCTATAAGGAGAACCTGGCTCTCAAGGACGAAATCGATCAGACATCTATGTTCGAAGAGATTGTGGGAGCGTCGGCTTCCATCAAGCGCGTACTCGTTCTTCTGTGTAAGGTTGCACCGACCGATTCCACCGTGCTCATCACCGGTGAAACGGGAACCGGAAAGGAACTTGTAGCGCGCGCGATCCATAGACGCTCGCGGCGCACATCGAAGGCATTCATCGCGGTGAACTGTGCTGCTATTCCCTCATCGCTCATTGCTTCTGAACTGTTCGGCCATGAGAAAGGGGCCTTCACAGGCGCCATGCAAAGGCGACTAGGGCGATTTGAACTTGCCGATGGCGGCACAATCTTCCTGGATGAAGTGGGTGACCTTCCGCATGAAACCCAAATTGCTTTGCTGCGAGTCTTGCAAGAGCGTGAATTAGAGCGAGTCGGCGGCGCCCAGCCTGTGGAGATAGACGTACGGGTGATTGCCGCCACGAACCGCGATCTGGAGGCTGCAGTGGAGGCAGGGTCATTCCGGCGCGACTTGTTCTATCGGTTGAACGTTTTTCCCCTCCACATGCCGGCTCTGAGCGAGCGTATCGAAGACATTCCCCTCTTGGTTTCGTACCTTGTACAGCGTTATGCCGGCAAGATGGGGAAAAAGATTAGCGACATCGATAGGAGAACGTTGGAACTGTTCCAAACCTATCATTGGCCTGGGAATGTGCGGGAGCTGCAGAATGTGGTCGAGCGAGCCGTCATTCTATGCGAGGGGGCAACGTTTGCAGTGGAGGAGAACTGGCTGCTGCACGCCGCGCAGAAACCTGCACCGAGTGGCATGGGTCTCGCCTCTCTTACCGATAGGGAAAAGCAAATGATCGAGAATGCATTGAGCCAGAGCCACGGACAGGTTTCCGGTCCGCATGGTGCAGCAGCTCATCTAGGTATCCCCCGCTCAACTCTTGAATCTCGGATCAGAAGTTTAAACATTGATAAATATAAGTTTCGTTCCGCCTAGCTGAACCCAAGTACGTCCCCCACCAGCCAGAGCTATTGTTGTCGGAAACTCGGCAAATGCCGAGCTCTCGCCACCATGGACTTCCATCATCTCCAATAATTTCAGTCATTTGCGAATGGCCACAAACTTGCAACTATACCGAGCGTAGTTGCCTAAGAGATCTGGTCCGAATGTTGAGACTCGAAACAAGTCGTGACTCGCACCATCTCCGAGTAAGTGGGCGTATAGAGGCGGGGAACCTTGCGGAGTTGAAGACGCAAATGCAAAGTATTCCGTCGTACATTGCACTCGAACTCGATGAGGTGACGTTGGTGGATGCTGAGGCGGTGCATTTTCTGGCCATCGCAGAAGCCGCCGGCACAAAACTTCATAATTGTCCGTTGTTCATTCGTGAATGGATACGACGGGAACAGGCGGAACTCGCGAAAGATGATTGCAAGGAATCGGCGGTGTAGAGGTTTTCAGCAGGATGATCGGACTCAGGCGAATTATCAAAGGAGATCAAAATGTCAAACAAATTTGGGTACAACCCGTTCCAAGCGGGACTTGAGGAAATTCGCGGCTCCTGGGGATGGTATCTCGCCCTCGGAATATTGTTCATTCTTCTCGGCGTGGTATGCGTGATCGGTAACGTAAGCGCTACCTTCGCCACAGTTCTAGTCTTCGGCTGGGCGCTGATCATCAGCAGCATCTTCGGTCTTGTGCACGCCTTTCGCACTCACAGCTGGCAGGGCTTTCTGCTGTCTCTGCTCAGCGCATTGTTCCGAGGCTTCGCAGGATATCTATTGATACGGTATCCGCTCGGCGGAGCCTTCGGCCTCACTCTGATGGTTGCATCTTTCCTCATCGTAGCCGGCACGTTTCGCGCCATCGGATCGGGAATGCTGAAATTCCCGCAGTGGGGCTGGTCGGTCTTTTCAGGGATTGTTTCGCTTGCACTCGGCATCGTGCTGCTGGCACAACTCCCTGTTTCAAGTGTCTGGTTTATCGGCTTTGCTGTTGGCGTCGATCTCATCTGCGATGGGACTTCGCTGATCGGCCTTGCCACAGCTCTTCATCGCCTGCCCAACCTCGCAGTCGAAAGAGCTGCTTAACCCAATCCAACAACTTCCTCGCTTAATGTGAGAGAAAAAGGAGAATGTCATGGAAAAAATGCTGGTTGTAGTTTTCGATAATGAATCCAAAGCCTATGAGGGATTGCGCGTGCTCAATCAACTCGACATCGAAGGAAGCATCGCGATCCACGCCGAGGCCGTCGTCAGTAAGAACGCTGATGGAACGGTCGCCCTAAAGAAGACAGACGGTGATTTTCCGGTTCGAACGGTGAGCGGCACAGCCATCGGCAGCCTCGTCGGTTTGCTGGGCGGCCCCGCTGGGCTTGCGGTCGGGATGCTGGCCGGCACCTTAGCGGGAAGCCTTGCCGACCTGTTCGCGGCCGGAGTCGACTCGGATTTCCTGGACGAGCTTTCGAAGGAACTCACTCCGGGCAAGTACGCCATCGTCGCGGATATCAGTGAAGAATGGGTGACCCCCGTTAACACCAGAATGGAAGCGCTCAATGCCTTTGTCTTCCGCACGCCCAGGAAGAGCTTCGAAGAAGCACAACGCACACGCGACATCGCCGTGCTGCGCGCCGAAATCGACCAGCTGAAAGTTGAGCATGCTCGCGCAAAGGCCGATCAGAAGGCCAAACTGCAGGCCAAAATCGATGGCCTGAATGCTCGGTTACAGGCGAAGTTGCAGCAGGCCCAGCAACGGTCAGAGCAAGTCATGAATGAGACCGAAGCCAAGGTGCAGGCGCTGAAAACAAAGGCCGCCAAGGCTCAGGGCGATGCAAAAGCCACCATCAATGCACGCGTGACTGAGATCAAGAAGCAGTACGAGCAATGGGTGGAGCGGGCAAAAAGCATGGCGGCTTGAGCCAGGGCTCCGAACTTGATTCATCACCTTTTCCCGTTCAGTGGCGACTCGCTTCTAGTCGCCACTCCTAGGGGCAGATGGTGCAGTACCATACGTCGAAGCATTGATGGACGGCGGCAACGAATCCAGCTGCGGCGCTATTCATCAGAATGCCGGTCAGAAAATTGCGAGTGGCGGCAGGTCACCGGTCCTCAGAAAACGGCAAGCAGGCTTCTGGAGTGTTTCCCGTTATCTTCAGGCGCCGAGCGCGTCACCACCCAACCGTAAACTGCACACCTGCAAAATGGGACCCTCCTGGCGAAGGGTCCCATGGTGTTGCGAGGGAGATGTGGTGGGGCTACTTGGCCGCGGCCTTCAATCCAGCCTGAGCTGCCAGCGCGGCTGCCTTGTCGGTTGCCTCCCAGGTGAAATCCGGATCGTTGCGGCCGAAGTGGCCGTATGCGGCGGTCTTGCGGAAGATGGGCCGGCGCAGGTTCAGGCTCTCGATGATCTGCTTGGGCGTAAGCGCAAAGTTCTTGCGAATCAGCTCGGTGAGCTTGGCCTCGCTGATCTTGCCCGTGCCGAAGGTATCGACGCGCACGCTGACCGGCTCGGCCACGCCGATGGCGTATGCCAGTTGAACCTCAGCTTTGTCGGCCAGGCTCGCAGCCACGATGTTCTTGGCGATGTAACGCGCCATGTAAGCCGCTGAGCGATCCACCTTGGTCGGGTCTTTTCCTGAAAATGCTCCGCCGCCGTGACGGCCCGCGCCGCCGTAGGTGTCTACGATGATCTTGCGGCCGGTCAGGCCGGTGTCGCCCATGGGTCCGCCGATGACAAAGCGACCCGTGGGGTTGATGTGGTACTTGGTGTTCTTGTCCAGCCACGCGGCGGGCAGCACAGCCTGAATGACGTGCTTGAGAATGTCGGCGTGCAGCTCCTCGTTGGTGACGCTTTCGGCGTGCTGGCTGCTGATGACCACGGCGTCGATGCGGGCGGGCTTGCCGTTTTCGTCGTACTCCACCGTGACCTGGCTCTTGCCGTCGGGGCGCAGGTAGGGCAGCTTGCCTGACTTTCGCACTGCTGTAAGCTGGCGGGTGAGCTTATGGGCCAGCGAGATGGGGGCGGGCATCAGCTCCGGGGTTTCGTTGGTGGCGTAGCCGAACATCATGCCCTGATCGCCGGCGCCGCCGGTGTCAACGCCCTGGGCAATGTCGCCCGACTGCTTATTGATAGACGAAATCACGGCGCAGGTGTTGGCGTCGAAGCCGTAAAGGGCGTTGTCGTAGCCGATGGAGGCCACCACGCCGCGCACCAGCGACTGGAAATCGACGTAAGCTTCGGTGGTAATTTCGCCGGCTATAACCACCAGTCCGGTGGCCAACAGGGTCTCAGCGGCAACGCGGCTTTTGGGATCCTGCTCCAGGCAGGCGTCAAGAATGGCGTCGGAGATCTGGTCGGCCATCTTGTCCGGATGGCCTTCAGTAACGGATTCAGAGGTAAACAAGAAACGGTCGCTCAATGTAAAACTCTCCTCCCATTGCAGGGAATTCAATTTGGGCAGTCTGTCACGAGGACCGGTACATGCTGGATCACCGGCGCGGAAAGCTAGATTCCCTGCCGCATCGGACCCACTCTCGCTCAGCACACGCCAGCACCGTCAGGCATGCGCCTTGGGATGCATTGTTCTATGGTAATTGCCGCCAGCCGCCGGGAGCAAAGGCTTGCACTGAACGGGGAGCAGGACGCGCTCAAAGGGGCTTTACGTGGGGCGAAACGCGCAGGCTGGTATCTCCCGATTTATTCAGCCTGAAAAAACCTATCCAATAACCCTGTCTTGAAGAGACAGGATAATCACGGCTCAGAATAAATCCGGGGGCAGCAGTGTAGGCCACCAGCCGGCATACAAGCCATAGTAGCGCACCGCCATGAAAGCAGCCGCTATCCCCACCATCAGCAGCAGGATCACACCGATCCAGCGCATACGCTTCTCCGTTGCATAGCCGCGCTGGGTGCGAGCTTTACCCACGTTCGTGGCAAACTCCAGCCAGCCGCGGTCGTCGTCGAGCATCTGTCCGCTGTCCGCATAGGCCTGGAGAAATTTCTCCGTCCACTCGTTCTGGTCCAGGCCGACGGCGCTGGCATACGCGCGAACGATGCCCTTGCCTAATATCCCGCCGGGAAGCTCGCGGAACTTCTCCTGCTCCAGCGCAATCAGGTGCCGCTGGCTGATCTTGGTCGCCGCCGTGATGTCTTCCAGCGCTATGCCGCGGGATAGCCGCTCCATGCGCAGGTCTTCTCCAAAGTTGCCCATCGTTTACCACAAACGGTTCAGTAGCAATCTAATTTTACTCCTCAACACTAAACTTGCCTCCCGCGCCGGTCAAAGTAAATATCGGCCTGGTTCCCCTGATTTTATGGTAATGATTGATTTTTGCTGGACCGAAGGCGAATTTGACAATGATTTCCCCCCGTTCCAGGACCAGTTAGAGACCGCGCATGGCCGCGGCAGAGACGGCTAACACCCTCCTCCCGCCTGCTCAGGCGCCGCCAACCCCGGGCTGTTACCCTGAAAGCGAGGGTTTTTCAGGCAATTTGCATCCCCTCGGAGCCGTCTTCGGGAATGAACAAGCTCATCTTTGCCAATCTGCTGCATCGCCCTGTCCGCTCCATCATCAGCGTGCTGGCGGTGGCCATTGAAGTCATCATGATTCTGTCCATCGTAGGCATCTTCATGGGCATGTTGAACGACACCAAGCAGCGCACCAACGGCATCGGCGCTGACCTGATGATGCGGCCCTCCAAAGCCAGCATCTTCGTTGGCGTGAGTGGCGCTCCCATGCCGGCGAAGATTGTCGAAGTCCTCAGGCAGTTGCCCCACGTCGCCGTGGCCTCGCCGGTGATTCAGAAGCTAAATACCGACGGCAAGATCGAGATTTTATACGGCATCGAGTATCCCAGCTTCGATGCTCTCAAGCCCTTTGTCTTCGTCTCCGGCGGCCCGTTTCAGGGGCCTGATGACGCGATTATCGATGACATCGCCGCCAGCGCCGATGGCGGCCATCGCGTCGGCCAGCAGATTTCCATCATGGATCATCCCTTTCGCATCACGGGCATTGTGGAGCACGGCAAAGGAGGGCGCAAGCTATTGCCCATCGATACCATGGGCTCGATTATGGGTGTCGAGGGCAAAGCCTCCATCTTCTATATCAAATGCGACGACCCCGCTAACCAGAACGCCGTGATTCAGGAGATCCACGCGACGCGCGGCCTGGCGGACTACCCGGTGGATACGATTGACGAGTGGCTGGGGGAGATGACGCCGGAGAAAATTCCCGGATTCAACATTGCTCTCGATGTGGTCACCTTCATTGCGGTGCTGGTCGGGTTTCTGGTCATCTTCCAGTCGATGTATACGGCGGTGCTGGAGCGGACGCGCGAGATTGGTATTCTCAAGTCGATGGGCGCCTCCAAGCTGGTCATCGTCAGCGTAGTGCTGCGCGAGACTGCGGTGATAGCAGTGGCCGGAGTCCTGCTGGGCATTGCCGGAACCTATGGCGTGAAGCTATTGATGAGCCATCTCTATCCCACGCAGCACTTTGAAATAACCCCGGATTGGCTGATTCGCGGTGCGGTTATCGCCTTCCTGGGTGCTCTGTGCGGCGCCCTTTACCCGGCATGGATGGCTGCCCGCAAGGACCCCATCGACGCCTTGGCCTACGAGTAGATTCCGGCAGCGCCGGGTCAAGACTGCCTTGGCGCAGCCCTTGTACACTAGGAAAGTTCCACAGGATTCCCCATGAAAAAAATTGCCATCAGCCTCTACGCCGCCGTTACCGTAGCCCTCATGATCTGGGGCTTCTACCAGGCCATCTACGTTGCGCCTGACGAGAAGACCATGCACGAAGTGCAGCGCATCTTTTACTACCACGTGCCTTCGGCCATGGTCTCCTTCCTGTTCTTCGCCATCTCGCTGGCCGGCTCCATCGGCTACCTGGCCTTTCGCCACAGCAGCAATGTCAGGGCGCAGATCTCCGACGCCTGGGCCTTGGCCGGAGCCGAGGTTGGAGTGGTCTTCTGCACCGTAGTGCTTATCACCGGGCCGATCTGGGGCCGTCGGGCATGGGGCCTCTGGTGGACATGGGACGCGCGGCTCACCACAACCCTTGTCTTGTGGCTCATCTATGTCAGCTACCTGCTGCTGCGACGCTTTGCCGCGGGCCCGCAGGTCCAGACGCTGGCCGCCGTCCTCAATATCTTCGGCGCCCTCGACGTGCCCATCGTCTATATGTCCAACCGATGGTGGGTTGGGCAGCATCCCCGCCCGGTCTTTGGCGGCGACGCGGACTCCGGCATCAAGGACCCCGCCATGTTGCATGCCTTTGGTTGGAATGTTCTTGCCTGGCTGGCCTGGGGCGTGCTCATCCTGGTTTTGCGTTACGTGGTCGAGCGCCAGCACCAGAAAATCGCCGCCCAGGAAGCGCAAAACGCGCTGGACGCCTGACATCCGCTTGAGAATATAGAGAATAAGAGGAGCATCATGGATCAAACCGCAATTCTGAATCACCAGTTCGTTGTCGCCGCATACGTCATCACCTGGGTCATCCAGCTTGGCTACCTGGTTTGGATCGGCCTGCGCTGGCGGGCGCAAAGGCGCGATGCTGCCCGCCGAGAATTGATTGTGAAATAAGGGGTTATTACGCAAATAGGGAGCCAAATTGTCACTTTCGCGCCCGCAGCTCAAAATGCGTACAACTTCGTGTTGAGTGAAAATACGCCGTTCATCGTTGAGAACATGCGCCTCAACCTCCATATCTCCCATGTGAACGATTCGAAGGGCTGGCGAAATGAGTACCGCTTCAAAATGGTTTGCACATAATAAGCGAGTCATGCGGTAGACTGACGATATAACGAAAATGCCTCGACTGGCATCGAGGCACATTCTCCCTTGGTCTGCAATCAAAGGTTACAGGAGAATTGTGCCCATGTTCAAAAGATTTCTTCACTACGAAACCATCGAAGACAACAGGCATCCGGGCGACTATCGGGTCGAAGCTATTGATAGCGAAGGAGATGGCGAGGTTTACACCGCGATTTTTGTTGGTCCTGACGCCAGAGATCGTGCAGAGGAATACGCGGGCTGGAAAAATGCTTGCCAAGAGGCAGTCCTTAGCTTGGCAAGCTAATACTGAACGGCTTCATCGACGTAATCGACGCATGTCTGCGGACGTGAGTGGTCTGGTGCTGTGTGCCACCTATCAATGTCCATGATCTCGACATTTGAGAGTGCGTCGATGTCGATGCAACGCCAATTATCTGATGAGCCGTCAGGCTGAATTGGACGGCTGTTGCTTTGGCCGCCAAACTGATAGAAAAGCGCATGGCGCTTGCCGTTCTTCATGCCGAGAACATGGGGACACATCTCTCTGTATTGACGGTGATAATAAGCGGTAATGGCTTTTTTCTGTTGAATTGCTTGGCGAATCAATTCATAAGGCATAATTGACCTTTCTGTTCAGAGAATGTCAATTATTTTACGCCAATATTCAAACTGAGACACTACTGAAGTACTCGTCTCTTAACACCTCACAGTCGCTGCAACTTGCTGAATCAGGGTCCGATATTCCTGCTTGGATAATTGCTTCGGGGCAGACCCATGCTTTTTCATTGTTTCAAGCTGCTTGTCGATGTATTCCTTTGCCACTTTGAACTTTTCTTGTTCGCTCATGTGGAATCTCCCTTTACAGGTTCTTGTCGATGATGTATTCGGCAAAAGCAATCACAAATCGCTTACCTCTTGCCCTGTTGTCAGCCTGATGGTCTCGAAAAAGCTGATTCGCCCTCACCACTGGAATTAGCGGATCAAGCAAGTCGTCTGGCCTTGGTTCTTCGCCATTCGTTACTGTGAGCTTTACAAATTCCTTGGCGTTCTGTACCACCTCAACCCATACTGCTGTATGTTTTTTGTAGAGCTTGTCGAATGCCTTGTCTGTCAAATCCTTGAGCTTCGCTTCTGTTAAGCCCATATGACTACACTCTCATTCCACTTCGTAGAAAGTAGCCATCATCGCGTATACCGCTGTCAAGGCTAAAACTATTTTCATTGTGCAAAACAGGTACATCGACGAACCGTGCGCACCCTGAATTGCCCAAATACTCTGCAATGAACAAATTAGCGTGGCAGTAAACGGAACCAACCCAGCTATAGCCATTACCTTGACTTTGAGACGTGCGCTCTTCAAATCGGTTCGGCTTGCACGCTCCAAAAGAAAGCCAATGAACACAAGCAGTAAACCCGCCAAAGCGATTGATGCTTGGAGAAAACCGAGTGCAACATCCTTGTCTGCCATTCTCTTATTTTAGCAATGTTCCTCTTCATTCTTTGATTCTGCACGATACTTCCCTAAATTCTGCAAATTGCGCCAAAATATCAGCAACGCACTCATAGTAAATTAGGGATGGGACATGCATCTGGGCTCTATAATCTGGGAGGGAGGATTCACATGGTACAGCAATGCTTTAGAAAACCAGGGTCAAACCCGCCTATCTGTGGCGTTCACAATGTACCATTACAAGAAACAAAACCTCCGATCCAAACCCTCGCATTAGATTCTTCGTTTGTCCGGCTAGCGGCCAAACGATCAAAGATGCAGCAATGCAGTAAAAGGACACTACCGGTTTGCAGATAATTACCCTTTGTTGGCGCACACTGGCAGAATGAACAAAAGTGCGCCAAAGCCCTCTTCCCTCTGTCAGACATGTCCCCGGTCCGTACCAGGGACCCCCACCCCCACCCCCCACCCCCCCTATACCCCAGGGGGTATAAATAATCCTTAAAACCTTGCAGATTATTTATAAACTCCCTGGAATCAACGCTTGAGAAAATTTTTCACCCCAAATTTTCCCGCATCGTGAGATTTGGCCTCCGAAAATCACCGGAAAATCCGGTTTTTTGCCTCATAAACCAGCCTTTTTGCATGATTCGAGCCGAAAACCTGTCTCGAACAATCCCTTTTCCGTCGCTTGTCTCATTACTACCGTCTGCAAAGGACTCCGTTTCGATCTCCGGCTACAGCCCTTCCGCAAATGCCTTAGAATGCTCACTAGCGCGCTGCGCATTCATTCTGTCCATTCTGTCTAGGAGAAACCGATGCGTTTTCCCGCTGCACTTGCCGTTCTTGCATTGGGCATGGCAACCCTGGCTGCCGTTCAATCCGCCGCACAAATCTTCGATCAAAATGCCGCTCCCTGGGATTACCAGGGCAAGCGAGGCGAACTGGTTTGGGGCAGGCTTGATCCGGCTTATCAGGCCTGCTCAAAAGGGCATGAGCAATCGCCCATCGACATTCGCGGCGCTCACCTGAACAAGTCGCTCCAGCCCATCGAGTTTCACTACATCGCCGGGCCGGTGACGCTTACCAATGACGGCCACACCATCGTGGCGCATGTGGACCCCGGCAGCTACATTGTGGCCGGCGGCGTGCGCTATGAGCTGATTCAATTCGACTTTCATCGCCCCAGCGAAGAGGCGGTGAAGGGCAAGTTCACCGACATGGACGTGCAACTGCTGCATCGCAGCAACGACGGCAGGCTGGCCATTGTGACCGTGCGCCTGACCGAGGACGTTGGCAGTTCGAACGCAGTGCTGGCCATGCTGTGGCCGCATTTGCCCCAAAAGGCTGGCGTTAGCGAAAAGGTTCAGGAAATGGTGAACGCGGCCGGATTTTTGCCAGCCGATCGCGGCTATTGGACCTATATGGGCTCGCTGTCAACCCCGCCCTGCACCGAAGGAGTGCGCTGGTTTGTCTTTGAGCAGGAGTTGAGCGTGAGCCGCGCCCAGTTGCGCGCCTTCGTGGCGCTCTTCCGAATGAATACGCGCGGGTTGCAGGACGTACACGGACGGCGCATCGAGGCTAACAAATAGGCGTCGGCCACCTGCGGTGGGGCAGACGCTCGCTACTCGCTCGCACAAGCTTGTTGATGGCTAGCTTCGTATACCCACCCCCGGTATACTATCCATATGCTTTTCCACGCGGCGCATTCACGCCTCAGCGCAAACAGAACTGAATCCGTGCTGTGTTTTTCGCTTGTGGCCACGCTCGTCTATGTCGTGGTTACCTTCGTCGCCGGATTGCACGCTCATTCGCTGGCGCTGTTGTCAGAGGCCGGCCACAACCTCTCTGACTTTTTCGCCCTGCTGCTCAGCTTTACCGCCGTTTACTTTCAATCTCTGCCCGCCGGTTCCTCGAAGACCTTCGGCTACCAGCGGGCAGGCGTGCTGGCTGCCTTTCTGAACGCGGCCACGCTCATTGTTATTTCCATCTGGATTGTTGTCGAGGCTCTTCACAGGCTCTCGGCTCCAGTCACGGTGCAGCCCCGGCTGATGATGATCGTGGCCGCGGCAGGCGTGGCGATGAACGGCGTGATCGCGGCTTTGCTGTGGCGCGAGGCCCGCGATGTGAACCTGCGCTCAGCCTTTGTTCATATGGCCGGCGACACGCTTTCGACCGCCGCTGTTATCGCCGGAGGCGCCGGGATTCTGCTGACCGGCCGGAACTGGATCGATCCCGTTCTTTCGATGCTCATTGCCGCGTTGATTCTCTGGACCAGCATGGATATTGTTCGCGAGACCCTCAATATTCTTTTGGAAGGAACGCCCCGCGGCATCTCGCTCGCGGAGATTCGTACTGGCATGGGGGACGTCGAGGGAGTGATCAATGTCCACGACCTGCACGTCTGGAGCCTCGGCTCGAACTCCAGCGCACTCTCCTGCCATGTGACCATCGCCGACATTCCACCGTCGGAGAGCGCCTGCATTTTGGTGCGGCTCAACCAGTTGCTCAAGGAGCGCTTCCAGATCGGGCACACCACCATCCAGTTTGAGCACATGGACTGCGCGGAGAAGGATGGATGCGTTGTTCCGATGGAGGAGATGGCCGGGGGACACCGGCATCATCGCGGCCATAAGCATTGATTCGACTTAGAATGGGTGTCCAAACTACTTTGTAATTTGAAGGGTAAGAGTTTCAACCTGTACCCTTCACTTATCATCAAGTTATTGAGTTCATGATTCCGAGATCAGTGGAGGTAATTAATTGCTTCACCGCCGCGCCATAATTGCCATACTTTGCCTTGAGCTGCTGTCTGTCGTGCCCGCTCTTGCTTTGCCGACGCCGCAGGAAACTCAAGGGGCCGCGCCAACAACCGCCCAACTCGAAGCGCTGGCCGGCGAATATACCGACCCACATGAGCCTGACACGCCGATCAGCTTTTACGCGCAGGACGGTAAGCTCATCGTCGAGTCGGAGCGCAACATTCCCACCGAGCTCAAGCCTATCTCCGCCACCGAATTCAGTTGGCCCCATGCGAAGTTCACCTTACAGTTTATTCTCGACACCGAAGGCCGCGGCGGCAGCGTGATCTTTTCCGATACGCCCGGAGAGACTTATCGCCGCACCGGCCCACCTGTCCATCACCTCTTCCACGACTACCAGCGCACGGAAGCGATGATTTCCATGCGCGACGGCATCAAGCTGCACACGGTGATTCTCAAGCCCGCTGACATCAGCGTGCCGCTGCCTTTTCTCATCCAGCGCACGCCCTATGGCGTGGAGGGAACCAGCCGCGCCTTATTCTTCAGCTTTCGTCCTGAGCTGGCACGCGACGGTTACATCTACGTTGCCCAGGACATTCGCGGGCGCTATAAGAGCGAGGGCGAGTTCATCATGAGCCGGCCGCTGGCCGACCATCGCGATCCGAAAGCCACGGATGAAAGCACCGACGCCTACGACACTGTCGCCTGGTTGCTGGCCAATGTTCCCGGTAATAACGGTCGCGCAGGCTTCATTGGCACTAGCTATCCGGGATTTCTGGCCATGGCGGCAGGTATCGATCCCCACTCTGCTGTCAAGGCCATTTCTCCGCAGGCGCCTATGATCGACGCCTGGATGGGAGACGACTTTTTTCACAACGGCGCCTTCCGCCAGAGCTATGGCTACGACTACGTCCTCAGAATGGAGTCCGGCAAGGAAGAGATCATCCCGGATTACGGCAAGGACAAGGAGGGCAAACCCCGCGATGGTTTTGATTTCTTTTTAGAGCGCGGTAATTTTGCTCAAGCCGTGGAACAATCCGGTTCCAAGCTGCTGCCCACATGGAAGCTCTTCCTTGAGCACCCCGCATACGATAGCGTCTGGCGTTCTCGTGGCGTTCAGCATTCCCTCTCTGCGGTCACAGTCCCCACCCTTTCCGTGGGCGGCTATTACGATCAGGAAGATATGTTCGGCCCGCAGATTGAGTACTCCACGCTCGAATCCCACGACCAGAACCACTGGAACTATCTCGTTCTCGGGCCCTGGCGCCACGGCTATTGGTCGTCTTCTTCGCGCCATCTCGGCCATCTCGACTACACCGAGCCCATTGGCAAGGAGTATCGCGCCCGCATTGAGGCAAAGTTTTTTGCACACTATCTGAAAGACGCGCCAGGCACGAACTCATCTGGCTTTGATCTGGAAGACACGGCCAGCTTTCAAACTGGCTCCAACACTTGGAAGTATTACTCTCACTTTCCTCCGAAAGAATCCCGGCCCACCAGCCTGCACCTTGAGGAGGCGGGCATGTTGAGTTGGAGCAAATCAACCACGCAGACAACGACCAGCTACCTGAGCGACCCCGCCAACCCCGTTCCATATCGCCATAGGCCCATCCAGGAGACGTACAGCGAAAGCTCGCAGTGGGGCAACTGGCTCACCGAAGACCAGCGCTTTGTCACCGATCGCAAGGACGTGGCCGTGTGGAAGTTGCCCGTGCTCAAGCGGGACATGGTGCTGACAGGCGAGGTGGTCGCCGACATTTATGCTTCGACCACGGGCACGGACAACGACCTGGTTGTCAAACTGATCGACCAGTATCCCGCGGACGATCCGGATGCGAAGATGCGCGGTTACCAATTGATGACCAATGCGGAGATATTCCGGGGCCGGTATCTGGAATCCTTCGACAAGCCGGCGCCACTGAAGGCAGGCTCGATCCGCGAGTACAAGTTCTCGCTGCACTACGTGGACCATGTCTTCAAGGCAGGCCATACGGTGATGGTCGAGATTCAGAGCACATGGTTCCCGCTTTACGACCGCAACCCGCAGAGCTTTGTGCCCAACATCATGACTGCCAAACCAGCAGACTACCGACCGGCGACGATCACCATCTACTCCGGCGATGGGCACGACTCAACGTTGCGGGTGCCGCTGGTCAGCGCGTGTGAGCCAGCCGAGTGCTATTGAGTCAACACGCCCCCCCGTTCGCTTTACGCGGCGCTTTCGCGCTAGAATAGACACAGTAGCATGACTTTCCATCAGCCCATCCCGGCCCTGCTCTAGCGGCACCCGCCGCAGATACTCTTTCTCCGCCCAACCTCTCTTTCACATAAGATAAACAGAATTACGCTCCCTTGCGGGCCAATAAGGATTTAACATGATTGATCGTTTGAAACAGATGGAGCAACGCTATGAAGAGCTCTCCGCCCAGCTCTCGTTGCCCGAGGTGGTTAATGACCGCGAAAAATATCAAAAGGCGGGCAAGGCGCTCAGCGCACTGGAAGCTCCGGTGATGAAGTACCGCGAGCTGAAGCTGGTGCGCACGGGCCTTGCCGGTGCTCGCGCAATGCTGGCTGAGAGCGACCCTGAGATGCGCGCCATGGCCGAGGAGGAGATCGCCCAGCTTGCGCCGCGCGAGCCGATCCTGGAAGAAGAGATCAAGATGTTGTTGTTGCCCAAGGACCCCAACGACGAGAAAAACATCATTCTGGAAATTCGCGCCGGCACGGGCGGCGACGAGGCTTCGCTCTTTGCCGCCGAGGTCTTTCGCATGTACACGCGCTTCGCCGAGCAGCACCGCTGGAAGGTCGAAGTGTTGTCCACTTCCGAGTCAGGCGTGGGCGGATACAAGGAAGTGATCGCCATTGTGGAGGGAAACCGCGTTTACTCGCAGATGAAGTGGGAGAGCGGCGTGCATCGCGTGCAGCGCGTTCCTGAAACCGAGACGCAGGGGCGCGTGCACACCTCGGCGGTGACCGTGGCCGTGTTGCCCGAGGCCGAGGAAGTGGACGTGAAGATTGAGGCCAAGGACATTCGCATCGATACCTTCTGCTCGTCGGGTCCCGGCGGCCAGTCAGTAAACACCACCTACTCAGCGGTGCGCATTACACACATTCCGACGAACACGGTAGTGAGTTGTCAGGATGAAAAATCGCAGATCAAGAACCGCGAAAAGGGAATGCGCGTGCTGCGTTCGCGGCTCTACGAAATGGAGATGGAGCGGCAAAATGCGGAGCTGGCCAGGGAGCGCAAGCAGCAGGTGGGCACCGGCGACCGCAGCGAGAAGATTCGCACATACAACTTTCCGCAGAACCGGCTGACCGATCACCGCATAGGATTGACTCTGCACCAGCTTGACCAAGTGATGGAAGGCCGCCTGCAGCCTATCGTCGATGCGCTGATTGCCCACTCCCAGGCCGAGCACTTGAAGGCCGACGGCAATCAGGCGGCCTGAGGCATTCCGTGGCTTCGCTGCACAATTACGTTCTACAAGGCATGGCGCACCTTTCTTCTGGGCCGCACAGTGACCGCGCCCGAGCGGACGCAGAGCTGTTACTGCTCCACGTGGTCGGCCAGAATAAATCCTGGCTGATGGCGTATCAAGAAGATGAATTAGCCGAAGACAAAGCAGCGCGCTACATCGAGTTGATCGAACGCCGGCAAAAGGGCGAACCGATTCAATACATTACTGGCGAGACGGAATTTTACGGCTTACCGTTTCGCGTTACGCCGGATGTGCTGATTCCGCGGCCGGAGACCGAGCACCTGGTGGAAAAGGTAATCGAACTCGCAGCGCGCTTCGAGCAGCCGCGAATTGTGGATGTTGGCACCGGCTCGGGCACGATTGCCGTGGCACTGGCTCACAAACTGCCTCACGCGCAGATTGCGGCAACCGATATTAGTGAGCGAGCCCTGGTTGTCGCCCGAAAGAACGCAAAGCGCAACGGCGTTGACTTTCGGTTTTTGACGGGTGACCTGCTTGCACCGGTTGCCGGAGAGCGCTTCGAGATTGTTGTTTCCAACCCGCCTTATGTGCCAAATGCCAACCGCGCCACGCTTTCCGTCGAGGTGCGCGAGCATGAACCTGCACTGGCGCTGTTTGCCGGTGACGATGGTCTTGATGTCTACCGCCGCCTGATTCCCGCCGCCTTTGACGCGCTCACCCCAGGCGGCTTTGTGGCGCTCGAATTCGGATACGGGCAAACAAAGGCGATTACAGAGATGCTTGCGCGCTCCGGTTTTGAGAAGATCGAGTTCGTTCCCGATTTGCAAGGGATTCCGCGCGTTGCCTGCGCACGGCGGCCGTGAGCATTAGTCCCCAACCGTTTTTACAACGTCTATTTTGGTAGGGTTATCTTGTCGCCCTCAGGAGTTGCCATGAGAATCCGTCTGTTGTTTGCAGTCGTCATTGGTCTCGCGCTTACCTTAGCCGCCTCCGCTCAGGATACAAATCCACGTGGTGATCGCGGAGGACATGGCGGATGGGGCGGCGGAGGCGGCTATGGCATGGGTGGCGGGAATGGCATTGCCGGAACCGTGACCGAAGTTGCCACCGACCACTACACCATCAAGACCGACGCGGGAGAAATCTATACGGTTCACTTCAGCGTCAACACTCGCATTGTCAAGCAAGAGATCCAGCGCCGAGGCGAGAGAGGCGAGGGCGGAGGCAATCCACCGCAGGTGCTCAAACCCAGCGACATCAAGGTGGGTGACGCAGTTGGCGTGATGGGAGAAGTGGATGCTGGAGCCAAATCCGTGGGAGCTGTGGTGATTGCGCAGCTTGATCCTGAGCGCGCCAGGCAGATTCGCGAGAGGCTGGCTAGCTACGGCAAGACCTGGCTTCAGGGAAGGGTGACGGCTATTAACGAAACCAAAGTCACGATCTTTGGCATGATGGACAACGCATCCCATACCTTTGAGGCCAACGAGGACACCACCTTTCGCAAGCGCCGAGAACCAATCACGCTGGCCGATATTCAAGTGGGCGACGTGGTGCGCGTAGAGGGAGTCTTGAAGGATGGAATCTTCGTAGCCGCGTCAGTCACCGTTATGGGCATGCCGCCGGGAGGAACGCCGACTGTTCCACGCGACGCCGCTCCCACGCAGCAACCCCAATAGTCAGGCGCGGAGGCGAAGCCGCTAAATAGATTGAAGTTTTTCAGGAAATACTGCTGGGAAGCGTTATTTACCCATCAGGCAACCGTCCCAACCGGCGACTCCGCCCACACCAAGGCCTCGGTATAGCAGGCAATCAGAAACTCCCGGTCCATGCCATAGGCGTGGACCACCGCATCGCACGCGTCCCAGTCGCCTTGCTCATGGCTCTCCAGCCATTGCAGCAGACTGCGTTCGATACCAGCCTTGCCCAGAAGCGCCTCACAAATTTCCTCGCGCAGGGGCAGCTCTGGGGCCAGTTTTACCATGGGAAGGCGCAGCATGGCCGGCAGCAGGCTCATCATACCCAACAGGTACTGCTCTGTGGCATCCAGATCGTACAGCTCGGCGGCCAGTTCGCAGAATCGTCCGCGCACAAAGGCCATGCGCAGAATTTCCGCCGGCTGCCCGGAGTTGAGTTCACTGGCGATGGCCAGCGTGGCTATGCGGCGGAATGTGTCTTCACCTACGGCCAGCAGCGCTGCTTGGATGGAGCGCACTACTTGGCGCATGGCGCACATCGGCGAGTTAACCAGCCGCATGAGCCGGTAGGTGAGCGCGGTGTCGCGCTTCAGCAGCGTGGTCAGCTTGTTCAGGTCGAGCACTTTGCTGCGAAGAGCTTGCAGAATCTCGATCTGGGAGAACCGGTTGGCGGGAATCTTCTGATTTTCAAGCAGCGCGGGGCGGCAGAAATAATAGCCCTGAAAGAGCGTGAAGCCTTCCCCGCAGGCCTGTTTGTACTCCTCCTGCGTTTCGATCTTCTCCGCAACCAGCGCCACCGTAACGCCGCGAAGCCGCTGGAGCAGGTTCTTTCGCTCCTGTGCGCCGGTCTGAAGAAAATCCACCTTGACGTAGTCGGCTATTTCGACCAGTGGATCGAAGCCCGGTTTCCAGGTGAAATCGTCCAGCGCCAGTCGAAATCCCGAGGTCTTCAGCTTGCGGCATGCGGCAATCAGGTCAGGCTTGGGGTCCAGGCTTTCAAGTATCTCCAGCACGGTCATGCTGGAAGGTAAAACATGCACCATATCCTCGACCAGCGACTCGCTCGTGCAGTTCACAAAGGCCGGCAACCCGCAGGTCAGCTTGTCCAACCCGAAGATGACCGTATTGTCGAGCATGGTGCGGGTGGCCATATCACCATCGCCGCGAAAGAACGCCTCCGGCCCCGCCCGGAAGAGCAATTCGTAGCCATGCACACGTCCGTGCAGGTCCATGATGGGCTGGCGCGCCAGATAACGCAGCACACCTGCTTGCACGGGCTGCGCGAGTTGGGTATTCGTAGCCCATGGAGCTTGAGTCACCATGCGCACCATCCCGTGTGGTTTATCGGCGGGATGGGTGTGCAACTTGAGGTAACGAGAAAATCAGGGATGCCGATGTAACAAATCCGCAGTGATTACCGCGCCATTCCGGCGCCAGGCCTACCCTCCCATAAACATGCCGCCATTCACATCTACCACCAAGCCGGTAATGTAGGAAGCTGCATCCGAGGCGAGAAATTTGACTACCTGAGCAATATCGAGGTCCGTTCCACGCCGACCGAGGGGAATACCAGCCAGCATAGCCGCGCTCACCTTCTCGTCCAGCACGGCGGTCATGGGTGTCTCAATGTAGCCAGGCGCCACGGCATTCACGGTAATCCCCCGCGAAGCCACCTCGCGCGCCAGCGATTTCGTCAGCCCGATCAGCCCGGCTTTTGAAGCTGCGTAGTTGACCTGGCCAGCCTGTCCGGCGCGGCCCACCACGCTGGCCATGTTGATGATCCTTCCCCAGCGGTTCTTGATCATGGGCCGCAGCAGGGCCTGGGTGAGCAGGAATGGTCCGGTCAAGTTGATGGCGAGGACGAGGTCCCAGTCGGCGCGCTTCATGCTTATCATCAGCGCGTCGCGGGCGATGCCGGCGTTGTTGACCAGGATTTCGACTTTGCCGAAGCGCTCCAGCATTGCTTTGGCCCCGGCTTCAATTGACTCCTGGCTGGACACATCCAGCCGAAAGGCCGCGGCAGTGCCGCCTAGCGCCTGAATCTCCGCCGCGACCAGGGCCAGCTTTTCCTCGTTGATGTCCGCCACGGCCAGCGTAGCCCCGGCTCGCGCCAGCTCCAGCGAACAGGCTCGTCCGATTCCCTGCGCAGCCCCGGTTACCAGCGCAATTCTTCCCTGCAAATCCGCCATTTTTTTCTTTTGACCTCCGCGCGGCGTTCCGCGCCCTTTCGTCCTCAGTATAGATGGGCAAGAGTCAACGCCTTGCACGCCGGAAGAATTCCCGCGCCGGAGTTTCGCCCTTTATTTGCCCTTAAGAATTGGCTATATTATTGATATAAATATAGTTAACTGATTTGATTTTCATGCCTCAGGGCTATTTTTGGGAAAACAATAGTTGCATTTTCGGGTCTGCGGCGAAGCTAACTCATTTTTTATGAGTGGGTTGCGGATGTGACAGACGCGTAAAGATGCTGTTTTTAGCTGTCAATGGCCAGTGTCAGATGTCAAGGATCGGGAGCTGTGTTGCCTTCTGATTGCTCTGATTGTGCGCCAAGGGAGGGTAATTATCTGCAAAGAGAGTGAACAGTGATCAGTGGACCGTGATCTTCTCCCAGGCGCCCAAATGCGGGCACCTGGCAATAACCTGCGGATATGCTTTAGTTAAGGCGAGGTCCACCCGCCCGCTCATCGCGAAAAAGCTGCGATGAACGGGGCACAGTCCCAGATGGTTTGATTGGTCCACCTGCCGTTTGGCGCAGAAGATTACCCCATGGGCGTGGCCACCACCGTCACGGGCCGCGTTACCATGGCCGGCCGCACCAGTTCCGCTGACCACACATAAACGGCCAACTCGCGCGAGTAGTGCAGCACCGGCTCCTGGTCCGGCAGCTGAAGTCCCAGCACCTCGGCCAGATTGTTCTGCTCGATGTCTGCCTCGGCCTCTTCGAGGGGCCAGGAGGAATGGTGCAGGTTGGCCCGGATAGGCTGCCCGGCCTGGTTGGTCGAGAACAGGCAGTAACGCTCGATCAGGAAAGACTCCAGCGTACCGGGGCGGCTCTCCGCCAGCTTCCGCGATGGGCCCAAACCGCGGTAGCGCGCCTTAAAGACCACCGGCCGGCCGGCAAATCGCCTCCGGCTATAGAACGTGAACTCCCGCTCTGTTCGCTGAGCCATGTGCATCTCGGCCCAGTGGTATGGGAGGCGATAGAAGGCACGCCCCGCTGCCACAGCCAGCAGGTTGCTGGCATCCAGCGAGAGGCAGACCACCCCCTGAGTCCCGGTCCGTTCCTCGCGAACGTAGGTGCGCAAACTCAGGTCAGGAAAACTGCGCGCCCCTGGAATCGACGGCAGGCCGCGAAACTTGATTCGGTCCATCCAGAAGGGCATGATTCCCAGCCAGGCGGAGCCCTGGAAGGTATCCACCAGCAAACCTTCGGGCATCAGCGGCGCAAGCGACGAGGCCGGAACCGGCCAGTGAGCAAAGAGCAGATTGTTCCACCGCTGGGAGATCAACCAATGGCTTGAAGGCAAGTTATGCAGATTGTTCGATGTGCGTATCGGATTCTCCCGCATGGCCCGGTTGCTCCTTGACCCTTCCCAGCGGCTTTCGCGTAGTCTGTCCTAAAGAATGCCTGGAACGGAAGCGCGAGAGCAAACCTTAAACCGCCCCCATGCCGTATTCTGTTCGCGAGCCCTCAGAATGTCCAGTGAATCTATTATGCCCCCCGGCGCCCGCAATCAGACGGAAGTATTCGCCATCCATGGAGCCGACCCCGAAGTGCTGGCCTACGCCATGGCCAAGTACTCCCGTTCCGCGCTCTCCATGCGCGAGTCGCTGACCGAGATCAGCTCGCAGCGGGCAGAGCAGTTTCTCAATACCTTTTATTTCCAGTATGGACACCGCTCCATCGCTGACCTGGCCCACGTGGCCATGGCGGTGGAAAGGCTCAGTTTGCTGGCCGCCATTGTGCTGGTTGACGAACAGAGATGGGACGGCCAGGAGCGATCCACAAGGTATCAGAACTTCCTCGAATCGGGCTGGTTTTTCCCGGATTTCGGAACGGATTCCGCGTCGGCTCTGCTTTATTCCAAGACCATCTCGAACCTGTTTAACGTCTACAAGCGCGTCAATGAAGCGGTTTTTGATGCGTTGCGCCGGCGGGTTGCCTGCCCGGAGGGAACCAAACCCGAGGCATACGAACGAACCCTGAAGGCCCGTGCCTTCGATGTGGCCCGCTACCTGCTTCCGCTGGCCACCAACACATCACTGGGCCAGATTGTGAATGCACGGACGCTGGAAACCCAGGTTTCGCGACTGCTCTCCCACCCCGCTGCCGAAGTGCGTGACCTGGGACTCAAGCTGCGCGAAGCCGCCACCGGCCCCGCCTGGAAGGTGAACGCACAGGCCGGCGCTGCTTTGGTTGAAACACTGGCGGCTTCTGATGCGGAATTGACTGCCGAAGCTGCCAACTTGCTTACTCGCGAGGTCCGCAGTGCTCCCACCCTGGTCAAATATGCCCAGCCCAACGAATACGAGATCCAGACACGCGCTGAATTGGCGCGCGCCGCGAGTGAAATTCTGAAGGGGCTGCCCGTGGCGGCTGCCCCAGTAATTGATCTGGTTGAGTACACGGAATCGCTCGAAGTCGAGCTGGCTTCGACGCTACTTTATTCGGCCAGCCATCACTCTTACCGGCAGATTCGCGACCTGGTTGTTGGGCTTCCCGAGGCTCGCGTGGCGGAGATTATTGAACTGGGCCTGCGCCACCGCGGCAAGCACGATGAGGCGCTGCGCGCCTTCCATGCCGGAGCGGTCCTGCGCTTTGACATCCTGATGGATATCGGCGGCTTCCGCGACCTGCACCGCCATCGCCGCTGCACGCAGATCATCCAGCATTTCACTACCCAGCACGGCTACGAGACGCCCGCGTCCGGCGACTTTGGACCGGAGGTGAACATTCTAGCCGAGGCCGGTGTTCTGGCTGAATACCAATCGGCCATCGAAGCCGCCCACGCTGCCAGCGCGCAGATCGCGGCCAGTCAGGCTCACGAGGCCGCGCAGTCGGCGCTCTATCTGCTGCCGCTGGCCACGCGCGTCCGCAGCCTGTTCAAGATGGACTTCGCCGAGGCGCAGTACATCATAGAACTACGCTCCGGCCCCGCCGGCCACTTCAGCTACCGTCGCGTGGCATGGGAGATGTTTTTGGCTCTTCAGCGGCAGCATCCGGCTCTGGCAAAACACATCCGCGTTACGGATTTTACCCAGCCCATTGACTTGCTGAAGCGGTAGCGAAACGGAATGACAGCAGGCGTGTGGCTCCTTGACCACGCGGCGCTCAGTCGCTTATAAGAGAAGAGTTAGTTGCGGTGAAGGAGTTCACCTTTAACCGCTGTCCACTCAACAGGCCGGACAGATGATGACTCCTGACAGGGAATCCTGTTGCGGAGACATGTCCCGGCTGGTTCCCTGAACGAAAATCCAGGAGTTTGCGTTCATGATGAACACATGGGCTTTGGCCGCATTATGGGTGGGGCTGGCGCTGGCCGCTGCGCTGCTGGCGATCTGGTTCAAGATCTCGACGGCGCTTTCTGAAATTGTGGTGGGCACGGTTGCCCAGTTGGTTGCGGTTGCCTATTTTGCGCAGGGCGGATTGCTGGGCAACACGCCGTGGATTACCTTTTTGGCCGGAACAGGCGCCATCGTGCTCACGTTTCTGGCCGGC
>Ga0181518_10000125_pt1 | contig 85355 bp, 74 predicted proteins | sample PEATcosm2014_Bin_28_FD_119751 | JGI IMG/M metagenome (GOLD analysis project Ga0181518, IMG submission 119751) | Peatland microbial communities from MTU Mesocosm Facility, Houghton, MI, USA - PEATcosm2014_Bin01_60_metaG | ecosystem: Environmental > Terrestrial > Soil > Wetlands > Peat | place...
GCTAACGCGGTACTCGGCGCGCTGGGCAAGCATCCGGACATCCCAGCTTTTGAGATGTACACCGAAGTGATCCAGGATTCCGTTATTCGCCTGATGAAGAACGAGCGCGTGAAGTTCGCCAGCAGTTGCTCGCTGACGGTGAGCCACGCCGTGCTGCGCTCGGTCTATGACAATCTGGAATGGTTTCGCTCGCGCATCCTGCTACGGCCGCAGGAGATCAGCAACAACCCGGAGGTGATCCGGCGGCTGGGCATCATCTCGATCAACACCGCCATCGAGGTGGACATCTTCGGCAACGTGAACAGCACGCATGTGATGGGGCGCCAGATGATGAACGGCATCGGCGGCTCGGGCGACTTCACGCGCAACGCTTATCTTTCGATCTTCACCTGCCCGTCGACGGCCAAGGGCGGTAAGATCTCGACCATCGTGCCGCTGGTGAGCCACATGGACCACAGCGAGCACTCAGTGCAGATCGTGGCCACGGAATACGGCATTGCCGACCTGCGCGGCCGTTCGCCCTACGAGCGCGCGGTGCTGATTATCCATAACTGCGCGCACCCGGATTTCCGCGACGAGCTGAACGGGTATCTGGAGATGGTGGAGGGCGGGCACACGCCGCAGACGCTGACGGCCGCGTTCAAGCTGCACGAGCAGTATCTGAGGACGGGGGATATGCGCGGGGTAGATTGGCGGCAGTTTGTAGGGTAGGATCGCGCGTTCTTATATTCCGGATCCGCAAGGCCTCGTCCGCCGGCCTAATGACAAGCACGGTCACTGAGCAGTTTGAGTGCTGTAGACTCAGATTTGGCTTATCAACCGCATCCGAATTGCGATACGCCCGCCGATGACGCTGTCCTCTGGCGGTATATGGACTTCGCCAGGTTTGTAGACCTTTTGGTGTCCAAGAGCCTGTGGTTATCCCGCCTCGACCGACTGGATGATCCGCGGGAGGGACTCCTTACCGAACGAGAATACGACCGCCTGACAAAGAAACCTGACGGCATGGCGACAAGCGTCGAGAGGCTTAGGTCGTTGAGCTACGTCAATTGCTGGCACCAGGCCGATTGTGAATCGATGGCAATGTGGGATCTATACGGAGCTGGTGCGAGTGGTATTGCCATCAAGACTATCACTGGAGCGATTAAGACTGCCATCGCTGGTACGGCTTGTCCTATTTATATCAGTGGAGTGAAATACATCGACTGGAAGCAGTACGACGAAGATACCCAGAATGCGATAGGGATCGGTGTAAGAAAAGCTGAGGGCTATAGACAAGAGCACGAGGTGCGGCTGCTTTACTGGAAGCCCGAAACTGAGCCAGTTCGTGTACCGGGCGAGGCAGCGGATTCGGGAGCGTCCATCAATGTCGAAGCCTTTTCGCAGGAGGTTACGGTGGCACTCGCTGGATTCCTGCGTAGGGTCGATTTCACCACCGTCAACATCAGCCAGTTGGTATTTCGGTTGATTCTGGAGCACCGATACCGTGACTGGCTTCGGAACGAACCTCCTGGAATATCTGTCAGCATTGACACGGCAGCGCTAATAGACGAGGTTGTCGTCGGCCCCAGGGCGCAATCCTGGATTGAAGCTCGCTCGCACCGTGGTCAAGCAGTATGATCTCAGCGTGAAGGTCCGCGCATCAGAACTGTCTAACCCGACAAGGGAAGGTGACTAGGCAGAGGACCATGGTCCTAGTCCAAAGCTCGCGGCAAACATACCCCGCGACTCGGACCTCAGAAGTCCTGGCCCAGCTTATCCAGCAGCGCTAAGCCCCGTTTTCTGGAACCGCGCTGAGCTAGCGTCCTGAAGCGGTTCTCCGTGTCATACTGCGTCAATGCCGATGTTGCCAACTCGTCCATCAGGCGATTGATGCTCATGCCTCTGGCCTTTGCCAGGCTACGCACGCGATCATGCTTGCCTTCCGAAATTCGAATGGTCAGGGTCCTCATATCAACTCAGCGAATTACAACCCCTCACGATTACATCACACCCGCAACATGCGCCGTCAGCATCCTGCGCACCGCGGCGAAGATCCGCTCCACAGCCGCGCGGCGGTATGCCCACCGTTCGTCGGGCTCCGGCGGATTCACCACCATCGTGGCATTGGCTTCGAACAGCAAAAGATCTCCAGTCGCGCTCAAGCCGAAATCGATGCCGGCATAATCCAGGCCGAGTGTGGCTTGAATCTGGGCGAGCGCCTCCATTGCGCGAGGTCCCAGCACCTCCGGCATATTCTCCAGAAACTCGGCGTCCTCGGCGCGATGGTCAGGTTGCCCCGCCATATCCGCCGTGAAGTAATGGATTTTCCAATGGCTGGAAATCGCCACGTGCAGCGGATAGAGCTCGCCGCCGATCATCATCACCCGATACTTGCGCACCTTTCCGTCGGCGCCCCGCGCGTTGAGGAATTCGATGACGGTCAATTCCCTCCCGGGAAGCTCCGCCACGGCGCCGGCCAACGCTTCTGGGCTTTCTACCCGCAGAAAATAGCGGCCCGTGTGAAAACCGGGAGTCCGCACCAGCAGCGGGAAACGGAAGCCGTGGCGCGCGACCGTAGCCGCGGCGTCAGCAGAGGAGAGAAGTTCCCGAGCCAGAGTGACGGTTGCCGGCATCACCACGCCCGGCAGATTCGAAAGCCGCACGTGGTCGGCGCGCCCCGTCGCGAGCACCGCCGAAGGCAGGTTGATCACCGGCGCCGAGGTGAGAGCCACGATGGACTGCGCGGCAACCAGCGCGGCCGCGGCCAAGTCGGCATCGCCGATGGCATTGAATACTACTTGATGCGGCGGCAGCGGCACCTTAGGATCGTAAAACTCGGGCACCACCACAAACGTCTGGAACTCGCGATCGTCCAGCAGACTGCGCGTCGGTATGTTGCCGCCGAGCGACGAGGCCAGCAAGAGCAACGACACCGGCGGACCTTCGCCGCGATACGGCAATGCAATAACCGGACGATCCGCGAAACCTTCGCGCCGGTGCCATTGAGCGCCATCTTCGTCGCCGAGTTCGGCCAACACCAGCGCCAGGCCTTGATGCGCTTCCTTATGGCCAGGGTCGCATCGAAGGGCGGTTTCATAGTGTTCCCGAGCGGCCCGAAACTCACCGCTCTCGAAAAGGACATTTCCCAGGTTCACGTGGCTCATGGCATCTTCGGGATGGCGCGCTACGGCTTCCGCGTAAGCGGTGCGCGCAGCGGTTCGATATCCGGTCGAATGCAGCAGGGTGCCCAGATTGTTCAGAGCGAGCCGGTGCGCAGGCTCGCGCGCCAGTAGCTCCAGATAGGCGTTTCTGGCTTCCAGAGTCCGGCCCATTTCAGCGAGTAAACAGGCGCGCTCAAATCGCAGACTCACTGCGCCGGGCTCGGCCGCGATGCGGTCGTTGAGATCGCGCAGAGCGGATACCCGCGCGCGTTGCGGCGGCCAATCCTCGCGCGGTCCGCGACTGCGAGCAGCGCTGGCCTGGGCGCTCGCTAGCATCGCGCGCCCCAGGGCCACCGACTTTTCCACCAATTGATCGATCTCCTGCCGCCCGGTCCGGTGATTCACTATAGCCGCGCGAATTGCCAGGCGCCCGTCGATGACGGTGGTGGACGGCGCCACCACCCCGGACTCTTGCAATTCGATAACAATCTTGGAATTGATGCGCTGGGCATCCTCGGCGCGATAACGGAAGCAGACCACGTTGAGTTCCACCGGCGCCAGCAGTTCCAATTCCGGCGTTTCGGCGATCCGGCTTTCCAAATAACGGGCCAGCGCGCAGGTGCGTGAAACAACCGACCCCAACGCCTCGGTGCCGTACACCTTGAGCGTGAACCAGGTCTTCAGCGCCCGAAAACCGCGCGAGAGATCCGGTCCGTAATCGCAAGGCCAAGGCGCGCCCCCGGCCAGACCTCGCAGCTCTTTTCTCAAATAAGGAGCCGAAGTGGCAAACGCCTCGCGATGCAGCACACCGTCGCGCACCAGAATGAATCCGGCGTCATAGGGCACTTGCCCCCACTTGTGAAAATCGAAAGCCAGCGAGTCCGCGTACTCGATGCCCTTGAGCCGCGGCGCCAGATCCGGAGCCAGTATCGCTAGCGCGCCATATGCGCCGTCGACATGGAACCAGACCCGCTCGCGACGGCAGATGGCTGCCAGGGCGTCGAGATTGTCGATGGCCCCGGCGTCGACAGTGCCGGCGGTTCCCACCACCAGGAACGGCGCGAGGTCTGCGCGGCGATCCGCATCGATAGCTTTCTCCAGGGCGCTCAGATCCATCCGATGGTGTCCGTCTATCGGAATCAGGCGCAACGCATCGCTGCCGATGCCGGAGATGTCCATGGCCTTCCCAGTGCAGCTATGGGCCGCCGCCGAAGTGTAGGCTGCCAGCTTTTTCGAACTGCCGGCGACACCCGTGCAGCGCGCCTCGAAACCAAGTTCCGTATCGCGGGCGATCACCACGCCGATAAGGTTAGCCATCGAGGTCCCTGTGACAAACAAGCCGGTCGCACTTTCTGGGAACCCGAAAATCCGCTGCATCCATCGGACAATCTGGCGCTCCACCTCAATCGGAACGTGATCGCGTCCTCCCAGGTTGGCGTTCAAGCCGGCCGCGAGCATCTCCGCCAACATGCCTACGGGCGTGCCGCCTCCATGCACCCAGCCCATGAAACCGGGGTGCACATTGCCTGTGGTGAAGGGCAAAATATCGCGCATGAATTCCCGGTGAACGGCGGCGAGATCGGACGGCGCCGAGGGAAGATCGCCGCGGAACCGGGATCGCACTTCGTCTGGAATCGGCTGCCAGACGGGACGGTCGCGGATGTGCTCGACGTAATCGAGAATGTCGTCCAGCATCCGATGTGCCTGTGTACGAAAGCCCGGCCAATCGGCGGGGTCGAGCGTCCCGATCTTGCCCGGCGGCAGATCGGCGCTCATATCCTTGTTGTTCATGGGTAACGCCATCTCAATTTCGCACGACGGAAAGCATCAGCTCCGTAAGCCTGCCAGAGAGATAGTGGTCGAATTTTCAATCTGGCGCAAGAACTCACCAAGAAATTGGAAAATCTCGCGCCGCACGCCAAATTCCTCGTGGGCACTTAGTCCGCTCACCGGCAAATTTCGCCCGCGCATCGGGATTGTAGCCCTCCCGTCGACATTTGCTAGGTCGGACGGCTGTGGAAGTGTAACCTTTGGACAAGTATGCTGAAAACTGTCGCTCGACCGGCCCTTGTCTGCCTTGCGCTATCGCTCGCTTGTGCATTCTCCTGTTTGGCGCAATCCAGCAGCGGAACGATTCAGGGATCGGTTCTCGATCCTTCGGGAGCGGTCATTGCCAGCGCTGTCGTCACGATTCAGAACCCCGTGTCGCACTACACTCGCAGCGCCGCGAGCGACAGCCAAGGCAAGTTCGAGTTCAAGAACCTCCCGTACAACAACTACCACCTGACTGCCGTCGCCGCCGGCTTTCAGGCCGCCACGCAGGATGTAAACGTACGATCGGCCGTGCCGATGGAATTGACGATTAACCTGGCACTCGGCCAGGAGACCCAGTCGGTCACGGTGGAAGCCGGCGCGGATTTGATCGAGACTACTTCCACGACTCACACCGATGTCGATCGCGACCTCTTCGACAAGCTGCCTCTGGAAAGCCAGTCCTCCTCGCTCAGTTCGCTGGTCACCATAGCCACGCCCGGCGTCGCGGCCGATTCGAACGGCATGTTTCACGGGCTGGGCGATCATGCTTCCAACTCCTTCTCCATCGATGGGGAGCAGATAAGCGATCAGCAAAGCAAGACATTCTCGAACCAGCTACCCGTGGATGCCGTGCAGTCGATGGAAGTGATCGAGGGTGCGCCGCCGGCGGAATACGGCGACAAGACCAGCTTGGTAATTGTGGTGACGACGCGCTCAGGGCTCGGCCAAACTCAGCCGCACGGCGACGTCACGGCTTCTTACGGCAGCTTTGGCTCGAGCAACGGCGGATTTGACCTGGGTTATGGGAACCAGAAATGGGGCAATTTCATTTCGGCCAGTGGCATGGACACGGGCCGGTTTCTGGACGGCCCGGAATTCAGCGTCATGCACGATCGCGGCAATGAAGAGAGTCTCTTCGACCGCGTGGACTTCAAGCCTTCCCAGGCGGATACGCTCACTGCGAATCTTGGCTTTACGCGTTCCTGGTTCCAGACGCCCAATTCGTTCGATGCCCAAGACGCCACCGCGTGGTCTGGACTAGTAGTGAATAACGACGGCCTGGGCCCCAATGGATTGCCGGTAGGCTCCACGGATCAACGTTCGCAAATCAGGTCGTTCAACGTGGCGCCCTCCTGGACGAAGCTGGTGAATGCGAATACGGTGTTCACGTTCGGTGCCTCTGTGCGGCAGGATCAGTACAACTACTATCCGAGCGGCAATCCCTTTGCCGACCTGCAGCCGGATCTGCAGCTTCAGACGATTGGGCAGAATCGCACGCTCACCGACGCGGGCCTGCGAGCGTCCGTATCGTACGCGAAGGGCGTCCACAACCTAAAGGCGGGGATCACGTATGCAGACACGATACTGACGGAAAAGGATGCTTTCGGAATTGTGGATCCGGTGACGAATGCCGTGTGCCTGAATGCAGATGGCAGCGCCTATACGGGCGCTGGGTTGACAAACCCCACGCAATGCACGGGTGCGTTGACGCCGAATCCGAGCTTCAATCCGCTGCTGGCCTGTTACGATCTGACCAGAACGGCGGCGTTGCCGGCCTCGGACGGCTGCCCGAGCTCGAACAGTGGCTTGTACCGTTTTCTCGGCCACGCCAACATCCGTGAATTGTCCTCGTACATCCAGGACACCATTACGAAACACAACTGGACCTTCAATCTCGGTCTGCGGTTCGACTACTACGATGGGCTGGTCACCGCCACGCAGCCGGAGCCGCGCATGGGCATCGCGTATAACATCAAGCCGACCAGCACGGTGCTGCGCATTTCCTACGCCCGCACGCTGGAAACTCCGTTCAACGAGAATCTGGTGCTCTCCAGCGAGGGATGCAACAGCCCGGTGATCGCCGCGCTCATGGCATCCACGATCTCCCCTTGCGTGACCAACGTTCCGCTGAGCCCGGGCTGGCGCAACGAGTTCCACGCGGGCCTGGAGCAAGCGTTTGGACGGCACCTGGTGGTGGATGGCGAATACATCTGGAAGTACACGCACAAGGCTTACGACTTCAGCGTGCTGGGTAATTCGCCGATCACGTTTCCGATCGAGTGGGATCGCTCGAAGATCCCCGGATACGCCATCCGCGCGAGCGTCCCGAGCTGGCGCGGCTTGACGGCGTTTGTGGTGATGTCGCATGTGTCGGCGCGATTCTTCGAGCCGCAGGTCAGCGGCATCGGCGCCACTCCGCTTGGGTCGGAGGTGTTCCGCATCGACCACGACGAGAATTTTAACGAGACCACTCATTTGCAATACCAGCCCTGGAAGAAAGGGCCGTGGTTCAGCTTCAACTGGCGTTACGATAGCGGCCTGGTGGCCGGTCCGGTGCCGTGCATCGGAGGCAATTGCGCGAATGGGCCCAATGGAACGGACGGCGAGGTGGATGTGTCCGGGCTTTCGCCGGATCAGCAGTTCCAAGCGGGCCTTTATTGCGGGAGCGTGCACGCGACTTCCACCACGCCGATCAGTCCGACTGGCTTGTGCCCGGCATCGCTGTACGGCTCGAACCTGGTAAAAATCCCGGCTCCCGGCACGGAGAACGACGATCACAACCCACCGCGCATTCAGCCACGCAGCCTGTTTGATATGGCCGTGGGTCACGACAATATTTTCAATGGCGACAAATACAAGTGGAGCCTGCGTTTGACGGCCGTCAATGTGACCAACGAATACGCGCTTTACAATTTCCTTTCGACCTTCAGCGGAACACACTACGTCACGCCGCGCGCCATAACGGCCACGCTAGGTTTCCACTTTTAGTTTTCGACCGGGTTGCCGGTCAGGGCCATCGCGCGTTCGTGGTCATTTGAAATACTTCAGGATCTCGCCTCTGTCTGCCGGTTGGACGCGTGCCCTCTCGATAGCGTAAAGCGGCTTCGAGCCGGCTGGATCGCCGGCGGTGGCCCGAAACGTTCCCCACACCCAGACCAGAGCCCTCCGCGAGAACCGGACTCGGGCGTCGGAAGCGAGGTGAACGGTGATCATTTGGTCCCCGAATCGATGCGCCGGATGCAACAAGTTTCCGGCTTCGGGTAGCAGGACGAAATCCCGGACCCACTCTCCCTCGCCGTTTACGCGATCACTTTCGACCATGTATCCGAGAGCTTGTACTGACGCTCCATTGAAAAGCGAAGAACCGGCATCCAATGCATGAGGATGATCGCGCAGTAGGGTTGACCAGTTGAGAACGACGTAACCTTCTGCCGAATTCTTGATCGGGACGAGATCGGAAAGATCGGGGCGCCCCGTGATGGAGATGGCCAATAGTGCTCCGGCGAGAGGAATAGTGACGCCGGCACCGATGAGGAGGAGGGTGCGGGCTTCCTCTTTTCGCGAAATGGAAAGCTTCCTCTTTCCCCGGCCTGGACCACGCACGCAGTAACTTTACGCCTAATGGCTGTTACGCCAAAGGAATTTCCGGCAGGCGGCCTGCTTTTCTGGGTGATTGATCTACGTTACCGGACAAAGGGGATACTGCTCCGAAGAGCAACTCGCGCACGGAACAGCGCCTACCCGCACGGAACAGCGCCCCCCGGAGGATGCAGTCTGCCGCAGCCAGTCAAGGTCGTCAAGACCCTGAAGCGGCAGAGCAGCGTCAGCCCCTCGACCGGTGGACCACGGGAGGCTTGCGCGCAGTGAAAGGCCGGCAGGTTCGGTTCGATCTGGTGCCAGACGTTCTCAAGTGCTAACAGCAGGCCGGTCATGAGCCATTCCAGATCACATACCTACTCTTGTCGCCCGCTCGTGCGAAAACCTTAGGCGTTTTGAGGCACCCATGCTAAAAAGAACCACAAGAAATCTTAGCTTTGGACTCCAGCATGAGCTTGAAGACCCTGATTGTGGACGACGAGCCGGTAGCCCGCAAGGTCCTACGGGAAGAACTGGAGTCCTTCGCAGACGTGGAGATCGTTGGAGAGGCGGACGACGGCCCTACGGCTTTGGCGAGGATTGCCAGGGATCAGCCCGATCTCGTCCTTCTGGATCTACAGATGCCAGTCATGGGCGGCTTGGACGTAGTCCGAAGTTTGAAGGGCGGAGCGCGCGTGCCTGTGATCGTGATCGTCACGGCGTACGACAAATTCGCGCTTGAGGCTTTTGATGCGGGCGCTATTGACTACCTGCTAAAGCCCGTTGGACATGCGCGTCTGGCGGAGGCTCTGGAACGGGTCAAGCGTCTTAGCGGCCGGGAAACCATCGAGAGACTCGCCAGGCTGCAGGACGTCCCGGACCCGGCTGCGGGACCGCAAAAAAGGAGAATCGTCGGGCGGGCCGGCCAGGAATTCTTCTTACTGAACGTCGATGAGATCCACGCATTCCAAGCCGACGGAGACATCGTCCGGATCATCACCGCCAACCGGATCTATGAGGCGAGTCAGACGCTCAAAGTCCTTGAGCAGAGTCTGAAGGATAGCGGCTTTCGGCGGATTCATCGGAACGCCATGGTGAATGTCGATCAGGTTCGAAAGATGAGCAGCCTCAGCAGCCAGAGATGGTTGATCACTTTGGCCAACGGCCTGGAGTTCGTGGCCAGCAAGAGACAGGCACGGGGCGTTCGTCAGCTTCTGCATTGGTGATGGAAGCACGCGGTCTGGTGCGTCCAAGCCCGGCTAAGCCAAGATTTACCGGTCCGCTTACCGCCGGCTCCAGCCCGCGTATCGAGGTTATAGGCCTTCTGTCGATTTTTACTAGGTCGGACGGTTGCGGCGTTGTAGTATTCGGAAACGATGCTGAAAACTATCGCTGGCCCAGTTCGCACATACGTCATGCTCGTCCTGTCGCTTGGCGGAGCACTGTCTTGTTTCGCACAATCCAACAGCGGAACGGTCCATGGATCGGTCGTGGATCCTTCGGGCGCTGTCATCGCCGGCGCCGCCGTAACGATTGAGAATCCGGTCTCGCACTACAACCGCGACACCGTGACGGATAGCCAGGGCAAGTTCGAGTTTGATAACGTTCCGTACAACAACTACCATATGTCGGCGGCGGCTACGGCCACCGGGTTTCAGGTCGCCAGCCAGGACATCTACGTACGGTCGCCCGTGCCGATGGAAGTGAAGATCAGCCTTAGCCTCGGCAAGGAGACGCAGACGGTCACCGTGGAGGGTGGTGCGGAGGATCTGCTCCAAACCGAGTCCACCACGCGCACCGACGTGGATCGCGCGCTGTTCGATAAGCTGCCGCTCGAAAGTCAATCTTCCTCGCTGAGTTCACTGGTGACTTTGGCCTCGCCGGGAGTATCGGCGGATTCGAACGGTCTTTTTCATGGCCTGGGCGATCACGCCGAGAACTCGTTCTCCGTTGATGGGCAACCGATTACCGACCAACAGAGCAAGGTGTTTTCCAATCAGCTCCCGGTCGATGCCGTACAGTCGGTTGAGGTCATCGAGGGCGCGCCACCGCCGGAATTTGGCGGCAAGACCAGTCTGGTGATTGTGGCAACTACGCGGTCAGGCCTCGGTGACTCTATCCCCCACGGCGATCTGACCGCCTCCTACGGTACGTTCGGAACTACGAACGAGGCATTTGACTTCAGCTACGGCGGCCCTCGTTGGGGCAACTTCATTTCCGCAAACGGATTGAACACGGGCCGGTTTCTGGATCCGCCCGAATACGCCGTTTTGCACGACAAGGGCAACGAAGAGAATCTTTTCGACCGGATCGATTTCAAGTCTACCAGCGTGGATACCTTCAGTTTGAAGCTGCAATTCACGCGCTCCTGGTTCCAAACTCCCAACACCTGGGACCAGCAACTTCAAGACTGCACGATTCTATCCGCAATGTGCAGCGGCGCCCCGTATGCTCCAGGCTCGGTGGTTCTCAACCCTCTTACGGGCAGTCCTCTCGGGCCGACCGATCAGCGATCGCAAATCAGGACCTTTGACATTGCGCCGACATGGACCCGCACATTGAATGCCAATGCCGTGCTTAACATCGGTGCATGGGTGCGGCATGACGAATATAACTATTATCCGAGCCCCAATCTTTTCGACGACCTGGGGCCCCTTCAGGACGAATCTTTCTCCCAGTTCAGGGTACTGACCAATGCGGGCATTCGTTCCGATGTGACCTACGTGAAAGGAATACACAACATTAAATTGGGGGGCACGTTTCAACACACATTTCTTACGGAGAACGACACGTTTGGAGTCGTGAATCCGGGGTTACTCGCAGGCTGCACCAGCGCCGCTTGCATGACTCTGCAGCCATACGACCTGACGAACCCGGCGACGGACCCAACTCGGGCCCAGTTCCCTTATCACGGCCACACGGATATCAAAGAGGAAGCACTCTACTTGCAGGACACCATCACCAAGGGGCCTTGGTCTATCATGGTCGGGATCCGCGGAGATTTCTATAACGGCTTGCAAGCCATTTCCAAACAACCGGAGCCTCGTGCCGGCCTCGCCTACAACATCAAAAACACAGGTACCGTGATCCGCGCTTCCTATGCTCGCACCATGGAAAGCCCATTCAATGAGAACCTGATTATTACGGGCACTGGGTGCTTAACCCCTGCCGTCGCCGCGATTATGCAACTCGCCCAGGGCTTCCCCTGCGGTGAGGTTTCACCCTCCGGCGCAATCCTACCTCAAGCCCCGCTGAGTCCTGGCTTCCGCAACGAATTCCACGCGGGCCTGGAACAGGCCTTTGGGAAGCATTTCGTCTTGAGCGGAGAGTACATTTGGAAGTACACACACAACGGATATGACTTCAACATCCTGGGTACAAGTCCCATCACCCTCCCCATCGAATGGGCCAATTCCAAGATTCCGGGATATGCCATCCGCGGAAGTTTTCCAACGTGGCATGGTTTAACTGCATTTATTGTGATGTCGAGTGTCGCCGCTCGCTTCTTCCCGCCAACGGTTAGCGGAATCGCACCCCCTCAGCCACCGGGGGTGTTCCGCATCGACCACGACGAGCATTTCAACCAAACGACGCATATCCAATATCAACCGTTTAAGCGCGGCCCTTGGCTGGGGTTCAACTGGAGGTATGACAGCGGACTCGTGAGTGGCCCGTTGCCCTGCCTTGCCGCGACGGCAACATGCTCATTTTCAACGGGCAGTGCCGATTCGCCAATTGCAGTCTACGGCAACGTTCCCGTTCCACAGGGCGATGTGCTCCTCCAGAATAACGCCACCGGATTGCCGCTTACCGCCGATCAGGAGTTCGAGGCTGGGCTCTCCTGCGGCGGCATGAAGGCTACCCCAACCACACCCATCGGGACGCCTCTAGCCGGATTTCCCAGCTTTTACGTTTGCCCCGCGAACCAGCTCACCTCCAACCTGGTGAAAATACCGGCACCTGGGACAGAGAACGACGATCACAATCCACAGCGGATTCAGCCGCGCAACCTGTTTGACGTGGCCGTGGGACACGACAACATTCTTCACGGCGACCGCTTCAAGGTGAGCGCCCGCGTGTCGGTGATCAATCTGATGGACAAAGAGGCCACGTACAACTTCCTGTCCACCTTTAGCGGAACGCATTACGTGACGCCGCGGACGGTAACCGGAACCATCGGCTTTCACTTCTAGTGGGACAGCCTCCCGGCCTGCCCGCTCCTTCTGTGGGGCAGCGCCGTGGCGCGGGCTCCCCGCGTGCTGTATCCACACTCGGGTGGATACAGTTGGCGAGCGAAGCCGATGGACGACACATCCAGCAGAGCGATCTGGGATCGCAAGTATCAGGAGGGCCTGCCCTCGCTAACCGAGCCAGACCCCTTTTTTGTCTCGGCTTACGAGCGGCTAGTGGATCAGGCGTTCCCGAAAGCAGGCACGGCGCTGGATCTTGCAGCGGGGCTAGGAAGACATGCGTTGTGGTTGGCGGAGAGAGCGTGGCAGGTAAGCGCAGTGGACGTTTCCGAGGTCGCTGTTAGTAAGCTCAGTCAAACCGCCGGTCAGCTCAATGTCAAAATCAAACTGTTTGCGGTCGATGCCGCAGAGTACGACTTTGAGAGTGCACGCTTCGATCTGATCGTCCTGTTTTATCACATGGACCGGACTCTCTTTCCGAAGGTCGTTTCCGCTTTGAATCCCGGTGGCCTGTTCATCTGTAAGATGGCCGTGCATTTGGGCTCGGAGATCGCCTTACCAAACGGCAACTTCAAACCACTGGGAAAGAATGAACTCGCGTCACTCGTTCCCGGTTTGCAAGCTGTCGACTGCCACGAACGACCAGTCCGCGATCGGGGAGTGGTCGAATTCGTGGGAAGGAAGCCACTTCCACTTTTGATCGATTGACGGCGAACTGGGCGCGGCAGGCAGCGGCCCGGCGGAGGACCGCGGCCTCTACTCCTAGCTCGCGCGAACCACTTCCTCGCTGGTCGTGATGGACGCATCCTCGGCGTCGACTGCGGCCGCCACCTCCCAGGAGATGGCCGAGACGCCGACTTCCAGCGAGAGGCGTGTCACAATCTGTTCCAGGGCGTCCTCTTTAGGCCGATGGATTTCACGTATGCCTTCACGTTCACGCGCGAGCAACTCGTCGTCCGAACTGTGCGAGGCGATCAGGGCTAACGCCGTGCGTTCGACGCTCCGAATCAGAACAGTCCGGACATTGGCTTCATCCGCGGTCCGGCAGGTACAGCGCAGCCGGTAGAGGATTTCATGCTCCCCCTGCTGAACAGGCTTGCGATTGATCATTTGGGCCAACGGGCGAAGGACCACGTTGGCCCGCCAGCACGCCGGCGGCTCCGATGGCGGCAAAACCCAGATATCCTAACCCGGCCAGTGAGCCGCCACCGCGGCCGTGCACCACAGCGTAGCGGCGGTATTCAGTCCTCGAATGTTGAAGCCGTCTTTCAAAATGACGCCGCCGCTGATAAAGCCGATGCCCGAGACGACGTAGTCGGCTACCCTGCGCTGGCTGCCGTCTCCCGCGATCACGCCGCCCATCATGACGAACATGGCGGAGCCGATGGCCACCAGCCCGTTCGTTCTGAGCCCGGTCATGCGCCGCCGCCACTGGCGCTCCAGCCCGATCGCGCCGCCCAGGCAGAGCGCGACAAACATGCGAATTCCGAAGTCCAAATAGCTCACGATCATCCTTCTACGGCGGATCTCCACTTATCTTGACAGGGAATCGCTGGCCGTCGCGCGCGGCTCAGGCCGCCGTCTGTTCGGTGGCGGGCGTCCCCATGCCCGCGCGCGAGAGCGCCGGCTGCGACGCTTTGGCCGGGCGCGAAAGCAACCTGGCGGAGTTGAGAATAAACAGCATCTCCGAAGTCACGTGAATCAGCGCCGCCAACACCGGGTTCAGAAATCCGAACGCCGCCAGCGCGACCCCCGCGGCATCCACGCCCAGAGTCCCGGCGAAATTAGTCATGATGATGCGGTGGCACCGGCGCGCAATCTTGATGACCTCAACCACCTTCAGCAGGTCGTTGCCGAGTAGCAGCACGTTGGCGCTTTCGCGGGCGATCTCGGTGCCGGAACCCATCGCGATTCCGACGTTGGCTTCCATCAGCGCGGGAGCATCGTTGATCCCGTCGCCAACCATAGCCACCGTCTTCCCGGCGCTACGCAGGTTTCTAACGCGATCAAGCTTCTGCTGGGGGAGAAGTTCCGCCTCCACCTCATCTACTTGAAGCTGACGCCCGATTGCACGGCCGATGGAGGCCGCGTCCCCCGTGAGGAGAACCGTCCTGATGGACATCTCCCGCAGCGCGCGCACGGCCTCCACCGCTTCAGGCCTCAAAACGTCGGCAATTCTCAGGCTCCCCAAATGAACGCCGCCGTGGCCTACCGATATTTCGGTGAAGGAATCGTGGTCCGCGGCGGCGGTGGAAGCCTTCACGCCATGCTCCAGCAGAAATGCTCTGGTTCCGACGACCGTCTCCTCCCCGTCCACACGGCAGGAAATGCCTTTGCCGGGCGTGTACGAGAACCCTTCGGGATTGACCAGTCCAAGGGCTGCTCCGTTGGCTGCCGTCAAAATGGCGCGCGCCAAAGGGTGTTCGGAAAAGCGCTCCGCGCTAGCGGTCACCTGCAATAATCGTTCGCGCCCGATTCCGGCCGAAGGGTGGACCGATACGACCTCGGGGTTTCCGAGCGTGAGCGTGCCCGTCTTATCGAGCACTACCGTATCCACCTTGCCGAGAGTTTCCATATACAATCCGCCCTTCACAATGGTGCCGTGCCTGGCTGCGCGTCCGATGGCGCCCAGGATGGCCAGCGGTGTGCCTGCGGCAATGCCGCACGCGCCCGCCACGATCACCACCGAAATCGTGGAGCGGGCGTTGTGCGTGAGGATGAACGTGAAAAGAGCGCAAGTCAGCGCAAAGTAGACCAGGTAGCCCGCCAAGCGGTCGGCGGTCTTCTGAACTGGAGCGCGCGAACGCTCGGCCTGTTCGACCGCCTCGATGATCTTCCCAAAAGCCGTGTCACCGCCCACGGTTACAGTCTGGATTTCGAGTACTCCGGACTGATTCACCGTGCCCGCATAAGCGTGTGAGCCCGGAATCTTCTCGACCGGCATGGACTCGCCGGTAATAGTTGCCTGATCGATGAACGAGTGGCCGCCCACCACCACGCCATCAACCGGCACCCGGCCGCCCGGCCGGACCAAAACCACATCGCCGGCGTGCAGTTCGCTCAGGCTCGCGGATTGTACGCCGTCCGGACGCCGCAGCTCCACCTGCTGCGGCAGGAGATTCAGCAAATCCTGAATCGCCTGCCGTCCGCGGCCGACAGTCAACTCCTCCAGAACCTCGGCGATCAGGACGAAGAACACAATCACCAACGCCGTGAACACTTCTCGGATGGCGAGCGCGGAGACCAGCGCGATCGTCATGGAGAGTTCCATGGTCATGCGCCGGGACACAAGATCGGCGAAAGCTTCGTGGAATATGGGGTAGCCGCCGATCAATACAGCCGCAAAGCCGGCGATATCGAAGTGCGGCAACGGCTGCCAGAGCCTAAGCCACGTAACCACGATCGCCAGTCCAACAAAGCCGATTCGTCCTAATTCAACCCGCTCCACGTGCCCACCCTGGTCGTGCGCGTGTTCGTGAGATTCCGGCATGCCCTGTCCCTCCCAATCCTGAGTGCTTATTTCATGTACATCTTGATGACATCGATCAACTCTTGGGCCGCCTTGGCACGCTCTGAAGTCGGATGCTGGTCCGGATCCACCACGTGAAATCGGATGTGGCCCTCAATGACCTCGCCCATCAGCCCGTCTATCGCGCCCCGGCAAGCGGCGATCGTGTGCAGGATGTGCGAGCACTCGGCGCCTTCCTCCAGGGATCGTTCTATGGCATCGATCTGCCCCTTGATGCGGCGAATCCGATTCAGAAGTTTGTTCTTATCGCGAATAACGTGTGCCAACGGGAGCGCTCCAATCCGTCATTTCCATGATAATATACCCCGGTAGGTATATCTGTCAATACTGAGCCCCGTCCCCAGCCCCTGGCCCCAGCGCGCGAGAGCCCGCCAAACCTCCCGCCTCGCCGCGCGTCTATCTCAACATCAGGCTATAGTATATAGATCTGGGCAACACTCTCCCGAGGATCTCGTGAAAGCATTTCTAATCTTCATCCTGCTGGCCGGTGCCGCGCTAGATGCGCAATCCACGCGCGGCTCGATCGGCGGAGACGTCACCGACGCCGCCAAAAAGCCCCTGTCGGGCGCCACCGTCACGCTCGTCCAGCAGGAGACCGACCAGAAGCGCACCGCCGCCACCGGCGCGCAAGGTGAGTTTTTGGTGACGCTGCTCGCCCCTGGCGCCTACCGCCTCGAAGTGGATGCGCCCGGTTACCGCACCCATGTCCGGAACCTGGTCCTCGATCAGAATCAGGAAATCCGCGTCGAAGTACCCCTGCTGCCCGGCAAGACCAGCGAGCAGGTCACCGTTTCAGCCACCCGCAGCCTGATGCGCACCGACTCAGCCACCGTCGGCGACGTAATCGACAATCGCCAGGTGCAGGGACTGCCCCTGGATGGCCGCAATTTCTACGACCTGAGTCTGCTGGTGCCCGGCGTCGTGCCGGCCGCGGAGGGCTCCGCCGCCTCCGTGCGCGGCTCCTTCGCCATCAACATCAACGGCGCCCGCGAGGACTCCAACGACTTCCTGCTCGACGGCGTCTTTAACGGCGACCCCAAGCTCAATGGCGTCGCGGTCACCCCGCCCGTAGACGCCATCCGCGAATTCGAGGTTCTGTCCAGCACCTACGACGCCTCCTTCGGACGCAATGGCGGCGGACAAGTCAGCGTAGTGCTGCGGTCCGGCGGCAACCAGTTCCATGGCACCGCTTACGAATTCTTCCGCAATGCCGTTTTGGACGCGCGCAATTTCTTCGCGCCAGCCGGCGCGCCCGCCCCACAGGACCAACGCAACCAGTTCGGCGGCACCCTCGGCGGACCCATCGTCAAGAACCGCACTTTCTTCTTCGCCGACTATCAGGGCACCCGCGACAGCACCGGCATCACGCAAGTTACCAATGTGCCCACGCTGGCGGAACGCGCCGGCAATTTCTCGCAGAGCAGCTTGCCTGCCATCGATCCCTATACGGGCGCCCCGTTCCCGAACAACACAATCCCGAGCGCGTACTTGGACCCGACGGGCCTGGCAATTGCCGCGCTTTATCCCGCGCCCAACCGCAACGTGCCCAACCAGAACTATGTGTCGTCACCCGATGGGCGCATGCGCGACGACAATTTCGATCTGCGCGTGGACCATACGCTGGCGCCTTCCTCGCAGTTGACCTTCCGCTATAGCTTCGTCGACGGGACCCTTTTCGAGCCGTTTACCGGCCCCAGCTTTCCCCTGGTGCCGGGCTATGGCGACAACGTTCCCACCCGCGATCAGAATGCCATGATCGCCGAAACGCACGTCTTCACGCCGGCCCTGCTCAACGAAATCCGTGCTGGATTCGATCGCGTCTCGGAGGGCGTTTATCAACAGGATATCGGGCAAAACGTCAACTCCCAAGTCGGATTGCCAACCATCTCCACCGACCCGCGCGATTTCGGACTCAGTCTCATCTCGGTCACCGGATTCTCGCCCCTCGGCGACGAAGACAACAACCCGCAGCACTCCACCACCAACGTGTATCAGTTGAACGACAATCTGACGTGGGTGCATGGCCGCCACCAGGCGAAGTTTGGCGTCGATTATCGCATTACGCAGCAAAACGCCTACCGCGACATCGAGTCCCGCGGCTTTCTCGATTTCCTCGGCGACATCACCGGCAATGCTCTGGAAGAGTTGCTGCTGGGCTTGCCGACGGATTCAGGAGTCGCCACGCTCGATAATCCGGAGCATCTGCGCACCCACAGCTATGATTTCTTCGCCAATGACACCTGGCGCGTGCGCCCCAATCTCACGTTGATTCTGGGACTGCGTTACGAATACAACTCGCCCGCGGTGGACGCGCAAAATCACGCCAACCTGTACGATCAAGCGACCCAGACGCTCGTTCCCGTGGGCACGGACGGCATGCCGCGCGCCGGCTACCTTCCGGATCGCAATAACTTCGCCCCGCGCGTGGGCCTGGCTTGGTCGCCCTCCGGTTCGCCGCGCACCGTGGTACGCGCGGGTTATGGCATCTACTACGACCAATCGTCGCTCGCTCCGGGCGAGGGCCTCTATTTCAGCCCGCCCTATTTTAATCTCAACGTGTACTATCCGCTCAGCGCCACGGCGCCGCTGCTGCTTTCCAACCCGTTCCCTAGTAACTTTCCCGTGCCCTACCCGCCCTCCGCCCTGGCCTTCCAACCTAACCTGCGCACGCCCTATGTGCAGCAGTGGAGCTTCAATATCGAGCGGTCTCTGGGCGGCAGCCGGATGTTCGAGATTGGCTACGTCGGGTCGAAGGGCACGGACCTGATCGGCGCGCGCGACATTAACCAGCCGCCGCCCTCCACAAACCCGTATTTCGAACGTCCGCTGCCCGAGTTTGCCGATATCGACCTGGAGGAGTCCAACCGCAATTCCAGCTACAACAGCCTCCAGGCCCGCTTCATCCAGCGCCTCAATTTCGGTTTGTCGCTGCTGGCTTCTTATACCTTCGCCAAATCCATCGACAACGGTTCGAGCTTCTTTTCGAGCGCCGGCGATCCGAACTTCCCGCAGGATAGTTACGATCTGCGCGCGGAGCGGGGGCTTTCCAACTTCGATGTCCGCCAACGCTTCGTCGCCAGTTACGCCTACGATCTGCCCTTCGGCCAGCGTTCCCGCTGGCTCAAAGGTTGGCAGACGTTCGGCATTCTCCAGTTCCAGACGGGCCAGCCCTTCACTGTGGCACTGCTGGCGGATGACGATAACAGCAACACCGGCATCGACAGCCTGGGCTTCGGCGCCAACGACCGGCCCAACGTTTTAGGGAATCCGCGGCTTTCCAATCCTTCGGCAAACGAATGGTTCAATACGTCGGCATTCGCGATTCCGCCCTACGGCACATTCGGCAATTCCGGCCGCAATACGGTGGAAGGGCCGGGAATGGCTACCGTAGATCTTTCGCTGGTAAAGAACACGACGATCCGCGAGGCCGCCACGCTGCAATTCCGCCTCGAAGGCTTCAATGTGCTGAACCACACGAACTTCGGTCTGCCCGATAACTTCATCGGCTCTCCGACGTTTGGCCAAATCCTCTCGGCCGGCAACCCGCGCCGACTGCAACTGGGCCTGAAGCTGCTGTTCTAGAGGCGGGCAGGCGCGTGGGGCAGGCGGTTTCGCCTGCCAACCGTCTCCCCCCGTCTCCCCAAGCAGCATTGTCCCAAGGTGTATAATTGAGGCTAAACCGGATGCTAACCGAAACCGAACAAACTGCCGCCGGGAGCTACTTCGTCTCCAACTACCCCCCCTACGCGCTATGGGACTCCGCGCACGTTACCGACGCTTTCGCCGCCCTGAACCGGGCCCCAGTGCCCGGAACTCCCCTCGGCATCTATCTTCACATTCCCTTCTGCCGCAAGCGTTGTCACTTTTGTTACTTCAAAGTCTATACCGACAAGAACGCATCTGAAGTGGAAAGTTATCTGGATGCCGCCGTCCAGGAGTTGACTCTCTATTCCCAAAAGGCTTTCGCCGGCGGCCGTAAACCGAAGTTCATTTACTTTGGGGGAGGCACTCCCTCTTATATCTCGTCGCGGCAGCTTGCCAGCCTGGTCGATCGCATGAAGCTGCTCCTGCCCTGGGATGAAGCCGAGGAAGTCGCCTTCGAGTGTGAGCCCGGTACCCTCACTGAAGGCAAGCTCCGGGTGATCAAGGATCTGGGTGTGACCCGCCTCAGTCTGGGCATTGAGAACTTCGACGACGAGATTCTAAAAGCCAACGGCCGCGCGCACACTTCAAAGGAAATCGCGCCTTCCTACAACTTTGCGCGATCCATCGGATTCCCGCAAATCAACATCGACCTCATCGCCGGCATGGTCGGAGAAACTACTGCCAACTGGCGTGAGTGCGTGCGTAAAACTATCGAGTTGGCTCCCGATAGTATCACCATCTATCAGATGGAAGTTCCGTACAACACCACCCTATTCCATGAGATGAAGGTGCAAGGCCAGCCCTTCGCGCCTGTGGCCACCTGGCAGACTAAGCGCGACTGGGTCGGTTACGCCTTCGCCGAACTGGAGAAAGCCGGCTATTACGTGCGCAGCGCTTATACGGCCGTCAAGGGCCCGGCACGCACGCGGTTTGCCTATACCGATCTCCTGTGGTCCGGCGCGGACATGGTCGGTCTCGGCGTGGCATCTTTCTCACACGTACAGGGCGTTAACTTCCAGAATGAGCACGAGTTTGGACCCTATTGCGATAAACTTAATCAAGGGACTCTTCCTATCTACCGCGCCCTGCCACTCACTTGGGAAGAACGCATGATTCGCGAGTTCATCCTTCATTTGAAGCTCGGACAGGTTCAGGAGCCGTACTTTCGGAATAAGTTCGGCGTACGGATTCAGGAGCATTTCGCGGCGCCACTGCGTAATCTGCAAGAACAAGGCTGGCTCGTGGCTGACGCGGATGGTGTGCGTCTCAGCCGCAAAGGCCTGCTGCAAGTGGATGCCCTGCTCCCCGAATTCTTTCTGCCCGAACACCGCGCGCCTCTACCGCCGGAGCTTATACCCGCAGCGTCCGCTCCCAGGCCGGCGCAAACCTGCTGATCGAGGATTTCCATGGAGCGCACTTACGACGCCATCATAATCGGAGGCGGCCCGGCTGGATCTACGGCCGCGGCCGTACTTTCGGCAAAAGGCCGGCGCGTGGTGGTGCTGGAGAAGGAAAAATTCCCCCGCTACCACATCGGCGAATCGCTGCTGCCATACGGTTATTTCACACTGGAGCGCATCGGAGTCCTCGACCGCATGAAAGCCTCTCACTTCACAAAGAAGTACAGCGTCCAATTCGTAGGCGCCAGCGGCCGTGCCTCCGTGCCTTTCTATTTCTGGCAGCAGTTGGATCACGAAGCCTCCATGACCTGGCAGGTCCTCCGCAGCGAGTTCGACCAGTTGTTGCTGGACAATGCCCGCGAAAAGGGCGCCGAAGTGATCGAGGAGATTACCGTACGCGAGCTGATTCAGCCTGATGGCGCAGTCGCCGGCGTCACGGCAGTCGCGAACAGTGGCGATATCCGTGAGTTTCGCGCTCCTATGACGATCGACGCTACCGGGCGTGACGCCTTCGCGGTGACACGAAACGGGTGGAAGGTCCGCGATCCTTACCTGAATAAGATCGCCGTCTGGACTTATTACACAGGCGCCCTCCGCGATCCTGGGATGGATGAAGGCGCCACCACTGTAGCCTACCTCCCCGGTAAGGGTTGGTTTTGGTACATTCCCCTGGCTGATGACTTAGTAAGTGTAGGTATCGTCGCCGAGAAGGACTATCTCTACAAAGATACGCACGATCTTCCCACTATCTTTCATCGCGAAGTGAACAAGAATGCCTGGATCGGCCAGCATCTGGCTGTCGGTGAGCAGACCGGACCGTATCGCGTGACCGGAGAGTATTCCTACCGTTCTCGTTACTGTGCGGCCGATGGCTTAGTCCTGGCCGGCGACGCTTTCGGCTTTCTTGATCCGGTATTTTCCTCCGGTGTCTTCCTGGCCCTGCGCAGCGGAGAACTCGCCGCCGACGCTGTGGATGCCGCGCTTGCCGCAGGCGACGTTTCCGCATCGCGTTTCCGCGAATACGGTGCGCAGGTCTGCCAGGGTGTGGAAGCCATGCGCAAACTGGTCTATGCGTTTTACAATCACGCCTTCAGCTTCCGCAGTCTCATCAAAGAGTTTCCGCACCTCAAGGGCGACATAACCGACTGCCTCATTGGGAACCTGCACCGGGACTTTCAGCCGCTATTCGATGCCGTCGCGAAATTTGCTGACGTGCCGCAGCCTCTTCCCCATGGCCAGCCCCTTCTATGCCGGTAAACCTCTCACCAGAACAGAGGCACAAGCTGCGCGCGCTCTTGGGTGCGGTGCTGCGCAGCAATCCTTTCTATTCCGCGAAGCTGCGCGGCGTGGGTATCGATTCCGACTTATCGCGTTTGCCGTTTACCGTTAAACAGGAGCTGATCGAGGATCAGTTCGCGCATCCTCCCTATGGCTCGAACCTGACTTATCCCCTCGATCGCTACACGCGCTTCTGCCAGACCAGCGCCACCAGCACCGGCAATCCCATGCACTGGCTGGATACGCCCGAGAGCTGGAACTGGATGGTCGAGAACTGGGCGCGCGTTTATCGTGCGGCGGGCGTGCGCGCCGGCGACTCGATCTTCTTCGCGTTCTCCTTCGGGCCCTTCCTCGGGTTCTGGGTGGGATTCGAAGCTGCGGCGCGCCTCGGCTGCCTGGTCATTCCGGGAGGTGGCATGCGTAGCGCCACCCGGCTGCGCGCCATTGTGGATACGTCCGCCACGGTGCTGTGTTGCACGCCTACCTATGCCCTGCGGCTGGCCGAAGTCGCCGCCGAAGAGAACATCGACCTGGCGGCCGCCAAAGTGAGAACCCTCATCGTCGCCGGCGAGCCGGGCGGCAGCGTTCCCTCCGTGCGTATCCATATCTCGAGGCTCTGGAATGGCGCGCGGGTCGTCGATCACCACGGTATGACCGAAATCGGCCCCGTCAGCTACGGATGCCCGAAACGCCCCAGTGTGTTACACGTTATCGAGACCTCATACATCGCCGAAGTGATCGATCCGGTGAACGGCAACCCCGTTCCCCGCGGAGTTACAGGCGAACTGGTCTTGACTAACCTCGGCCGGCTAGGATCGCCGCTCCTGCGCTATCGCACCAGTGACATGGTGCAGGCCTCTCCCGGCGATCGCTGCGAGTGTGGCGCGACTGACCTGGCTCTAGACGGCGGCATACTCGGGCGTACGGACGACATGCTGGTGGTGCGCGGCGTCAACGTGTATCCCAGCGCCATAGATAACATACTCCGCGGCTTTCACGCCGTGCGTGAATATCGCGTGGAAATCCAGAATCACCGCTCTCTGCCGGAACTGAGTATCCAAGTCGAACCCGCGCCGGAGTATGCCGGCGATTTCAATTTGCCCCACCGGCTGGAAGCCGCGCTGACGAACGCTTTCGCATTGCGTATCCCCGTGTCACAGGTCCCCTGCGGAACCTTGCCGCGCTTCGAAATGAAGGCGAAGCGGTGGGTGAGTGCGTAGCATGTGGGGCAGGCGCTTTCGCCTGGCGCTTTCGCCTGCCAACCGCGAACTTCAGTTCGCCGTCCCTACCTCCCCAAGTCATACGCCGCGATCGTCTTTCTGTCGCGCAGATACAACCGCGTGCCCACCAGCGTCGGCGGCGTCCAGGCGATACTCTGCAGCACCGATGCCTTCGAAAGTAACTCGAACTTCCGAGGAGTCACTCGGCAAAGCGCCAGCGTTCCATCCTGGTCGGCAACGATCAGCTTCCCATCCGCCCACAGCAGTTGCGCTTTGGCAAAGGTGCGATCCTGCCACGTGATCTTACCAGTCTTCAGCTCCACCGCGCTCAGGAAAGCCGGTCCGTCGTAACCTCTGGAAATGTACACATAGCCATCCCGTTGGATCGCCGTCCCTATATGCAATTGCACGTGCGGATCGTACCAAAGCTGCTTCACCGTAGTCTTCCCGCCGGATTGGTTCAGTTGCAGCACGCGCGCTCCGGTGCCGTAAGCCGATGCCACGAACAGCAGATTGCCGGGCGCCCACACGGGCGTGCTGACCGCCAGGCCGTAACTGGTCTCGTGCTCGTGACTCCATAGCAGTGTGCCATTGTCCGGATTGAAGCCGAACACGGTGTTGGCCGCGAGTACCACTACCTGCGGCTGGCCGTCGACGTCGATCAGCAGCGGCGACGAATGCGAGTTCGTGAACTGTAGAGCCTTCCAAACCACCGCCCCGTCGCTCTGCCGGAATGCGATCACGCCGTCGCCCTGTCCCCCAGCCTGGTAGATCAACATATCCTTATACGGCAGCCCATGGCAGGAGTAACCGTATTTCAGATGGCTTGCATGGAACTCGCTATAAAGATCGTGCGACCAGCGCACCTTCCCGGTTTTCTTGTCGAGCGAATGGATCCTACCCGTGGCGCTGGCCGTAACCACGCGATCGCCGATCACCTGTGGCATGGCATAAGGGCCCGGACCCACCTTTTCCGAAAAGTCGTTCGTGAACGGGTTCTCATATTCGTACTCCCACAGTGTCTTGCCGGTCGCCGCGTCAAGCGCAGTGATCACGTCGCTGGAATTCCGGCGAAACCCGGTGTACAGAACACCACCTTCCTCGGCGACCGCCGAGTAGCCGTCCCCCAAGGCTCGGCTCCAGATCTTCTTCGGACCCTCCGCCGGCCAGGAGTCCGCCAGCCCTGAGGTATGCACCACGAAATCGCGGTTCTTCCCGCCCCATACTGGCCAGTCCTCCGCGATGGCCGCTGGCTTGGCCGGAGCCGTCGCCTTCTTGCCCGGCGCGCGCTTTTCGCCGTTCTGCGCGGAGAGCATGACCCCCAAGAACAGACATATAGCTATGCCGGAACACCGCATGTTTTGATTGGACGCCGCAAGCCGCCGAATGTTCCGAAATCAAGCGGCGCTTATCCACAATCCGGATGTGCCATGATAAAGGCAGGTGACCTGAGGCGCGAGCCTGCAGACACCCAACCTTGGGATGCCTCGCGGGGCATCGTGACCGCCCGGCGGGTCTGGCGCGAGAGCCCGCGATGCTTGTGGCGTTCGATTTGACAAATCCATGATCGGAAAGCTAATCGGCAATTACCGGATCGTTAATAAGCTCGGCGAAGGCGGCATGGGAATCGTCTACAAAGCGATCGACACCGCGCTCGACCGTCCCGTGGCCGTCAAAGCGCTCAACTCCGGGCTCTCTCAAAATCCCTCGCTGGTCGAGCGATTCCGCGGAGAGGCGCGCGCGCAGGCGCAAATGAATCACCCCAACCTGGCGACGCTCTATGCCTTCCTGGTCGAGGACGGCGCCGCCTATATGGTGATGGAATTCGTGGAAGGCGAGAACTTCGCTCAGATCGTAGCGCGCCGCGGTCCGATCCCCGCCGCGGAGGCGCTGCCGCTATTCTGCCAGGCTCTTTCGGGCATCGGCTACGCGCACCGCCTGGGCATCGTGCATCGCGATATCAAGCCCAGCAACATCATGCTGAACCGCGATGGCATCGTCAAAGTTATGGACTTCGGACTGGCCAAAGTCATCGGCGACCGCGGCCTCACGCGGACCGGCGTGCAAGTGGGCACCATTTGCTACATGTCGCCCGAACAGGTCCTGAACAAACCCGTCGACATACGGTCCGATATTTACTCTCTCGGGGCGACCCTGTACGAGATCCTGACCGAACACGTGCCCTTCCGCGCGGACAGCGAGTTCCACATGATGGACGCTCACGTAAACACGCCGCCGCCCCCGCCTACGGGTTTCAATGCCCGTATTCCGCAGAGCGTGGAAGATGCTGTGCTCAAAGCGCTGGCCAAGGATCCGGACGCGCGATTTCAAACCGTGGCAGAGTTCGCCGTGGCGCTGGGGCAGCCCCAGGATTTCCATGCGGCGCCCACCAGGTTCGATGTCACGCACGCCGGAGGAGACGACGTCATCGAGCCGCCAACCACCCTCGGGGTCGCGCCAGTCACGCAGCCCAAGCCTGCGTTCTGGACGCTCCCGCGCAAGTTGACGGCCGCTGGCTTGGTTGTGATCGCTGCCCTGCTTGGGAGCTGGCTGATTCTCCGTCCAAAGCCTCAGGCCACTCCGCTGGCTCCGCCTTCCACGGCCGTGGTGGCGCCGCCGTCAGTAGTGACACCGCCGCCCGCAGCGGCGCCCGCGCCGCCTCCCATTCCAACCCTGACCATACGCCCCGGAACCGTCATTACCGTCCGCACCGTCGATCCCATCGATCCCAAGAACAGCGCGGCTGGCCAGGAGTTTCGGGCAACGGTCGCGGCGCCAGTTCTGGTCGGGGGCAGCGAAGCGATACACCGCGACGATGACGCACGCCTCCGATTGCAGGAGACCGCCAGCGGCGGCTCCTCGGGAAAGCCAGATATGATTCTGGAGTTAGTTGAGATTACTTCAGGAGGCCAAACCTACCAGTTAAGTTCCACGCCGTATCTTATAAAGGGCGGCATATTCCACAAGAAGCGCGTCGCGCCGAGAACCGAGATCAAGTTTACCTTGCGCGCGGCCGTATCCGTCACCCGGCAGCCTTGAAGCCGGCTCTGCGGAAACGTCAATGCGCGGGCGATTCGTAGACCACCTTTCCACCCACCATAGTCAACAGCACCTCGGTCTTACCTGTCTGCTCGGGCCTGACCTCGAATAGGTTCTGCGAAAGCACAATCAAATCTGCGAGCTTTCCCACCTCGAGCGAACCTTCCGTCTTATCACGCCGCCCGGCGAACGCGGCGCCCAGCGTATAAGCCTTGATGGTGTCCTCCAGGCTCACGCGCTCCTGGGGCAGCCAGCCGCCCGGAGGGTCGCCCTCCTTGGTCTGGCGGGTGAGCGCATTCTGCACCCCCGGCCACGGACTCAGCGTGACCACCGGCCAGTCGCTCCCAAACGCCAGCCGCCCGCCCGTGTTCTCAATGCTGCGCCACACCCACGCCCGTTGCGCCCGGTCCGGTCCGGCGTTTCGCGCCCAGACCTTCAGCGTGTCGTCATCGGGATACGCGTGCAGCGGCTGGAAACTGGCGATGACACCCAGCTTGCCGAAGCGCGGAATGTCCGCCGCCGTCACGGTCTCGATGTGCTCGACTCGCGGCCGTGCATCTGTTGTGTGGTTCTGGCTTTGCGCCGCTTCGTAGGCGTCCAGCGCCAGGCGCACGGCGCGGTCGCCTATGGCGTGAGTGAAGATCTGAAAGCCGCGGCGATCGAGTTCCGCGACCGCCTGCTTGTACTTCGCGGGGTCCCAGAACAGCTTCCCGCTTTGCGTAGGATCGTCGCTGTAAGGCGTCAGCATGGCTGCCGTATGCGCTTCCACTACGCCGTCCAGCATGGTCTTGACGGCGCCGCAGGAAATCCAGTCGTCCTTATATGTGCCCCGCGCCTGTTCCATACTCTCGATAGCCGCCGGCGTCAGCTCCGGCGGATCGAGGAAGTACGAGATGTACTGGCGAACCGTGAGATCGCCATTCCGGCGCAGCTCGTCGTAGAGATCCAGCCACTCGAAATCGCCGCTCGCGCTGTGTACTCGCACCAGTCCAAAGCGGTTCGCTTCGTGCAGGCCTTTGCGCAAGGCCATCAGGCGCTCGTCGCTGGTGGGTTTCGGAGCGAATTTGGAAACCAAGTCGCCGGCGCCCTCTTTGAGCGCGCCTGTGGCATCTCCCTTCTCATCGCGCACGATCGTGCCATTGGGTGGATCGGGAGTCTCGCGCGTGATGCCGGCCAGCTCCAGCGCCTTACTGTTGGCCCACGAACTATGCGCGTCGTAAGCCTCCAGGAATACCGGCCGGTCCAGCACTACCTCGTCGAGCATCTTCCTGTCCGGCATTCCCGAGGGCGCGAACGCGGGATAGGTCCACCCCATGCCCAGAATCCACGAATCGTGCGGATGTGCGATGGCGTAAGCCGCAACCCTTTTTTGAATCTCCCTGACCGTAGCCGCGCCATTCAGGTCCACGTGGGCCAAGCCCAGCGATCCCTCCATGAAATGGATGTGGCAGTCGGTGAAACCGGGCAGGACCAGTCGGCCTTTGGCGTCGATGACGCGCGTGGAAGGTCCACGGTAGCGAGCGATCTGCTGGTTGCTGCCCACCGCCAAAATCCTCTCGCCCTGCACCGCCAGCGCCTCGGCCCATGGCTGTTGCGGGTTGACGGTGTAGATCCTGGCGTTCACCACCACACTGTCCGCGGCCCCGGTTGGCTGCGCCTGGGTCGCGGCGCTGAGAACCAGGGCACAGAGCAGGACCACCGGCAGCTTTACCATACGCCCTGCTCCTCAGGGAACTCGCAACAGGTGTTGCAGACGCGTTTGAAGACGTCGAAGCCTCTGAGCTCGACCTCGGGGGCCACGTAGTGCTCGCGAACTGGCTCCGCGCGCAGTAGATCCGTCGTCAGGTACTTCTTGTTGTCATCGGCAAAGACCGTGACCACCACAGCATCGGGTCCCAGGCGTTCCTGCACCTCGATGGCGCCCAGGAAGTTCGCGCCCGACGAGATGCCCACCGCCAGTCCCAAATCCGCCGCGAGTTTCTGCGCCATCAGGATGGAGTCGCCGTCGGACACGCTGACGATCTCGTCCAGCTCATCAAGCTTCACGATCGCGGGGATGAACTCGTCGGAGATTCCTTGGATGCGATGGCTGCCAACCTTGTGGCCGGCGGAGAGCGTCGGCGATTCGAGGGGCTGCAGCGGATGTATGCGGACGGCCGGGTTACGCTGGCGAAGGTAGGCTCCCACGCCCATCAGGGTGCCGCCAGTACCTACCCCGGCGACGAACGCGTCGGGCGTCAGTGCTTGCTGCCGAAGCTGCCACCAGATCTCGGGGCCGGTAGAACATTCGTGGGCTTTCACGTTTGCGCAGTTCGAGAACTGGTGAGGCAGGAAGAAGCCGTCGCGCGCATGGGCCATCTCCTCGGCCTTTGCGACGCTGCCCAGAAAACCGCCCTCGTCGCGGGAGACGGGCACGACGGTGGCGCCGAGGCTGCGCAGCAACTCTTTGCGTTCGCAGCTCATCCAGTCGGGCATGACGATCGTCACCGGATGTCCGAGAGCGCGGCCCAGGGCTGCGAATGAAATGCCGGTATTGCCGCTGGTGGCCTCCACGATGGTGTGTCCCGGTGCGATCGAGCCATCTTGATAAGCATGACGGAGGATGTAATAGGCCATGCGATCCTTGATGCTGCCCGTCATGTTGAGCTGTTCCGACTTGGCGTAGATACGCCGCATGCGGCCGCGCCACAGGAACTCGATGGCCAGCATAGGGGTGTTGCCGACCAGCCGCCCCAGGCTGCGAATCCTGCTTTCAACGGCGGGGTTGATGGCCGTTGGCTCGTGCGAGGTCATTTGAACGGAAGTCTCCGGCCCAATTCTAACGCACGGCACGAAGGGGACGCGGCGGTCAAGGTGCGCGGCAGTTACAGAGCCGCGACCGTCAGGAAGCGATTTCCCAAAACGGTTGACCACCGAACAGGCGCAGCTCAAAGCGGCCACGGCGCCGGTTGCGGCTCGTGGTCTGGCAACGGTTCGGCTGGTTCTCCTGCGCGGGCGGGCTCAAAGCGGCCACGGCGTCACGGGCCAGTGCGTCTCCGCCTCGATCGCCAGCAGCCGGTTGTACTTGGCCAGGCGCTCGGATTGCGTGATTGAGCCCGGTTTGAATTGATCGCCGCGCCAACCCACGGCCAGGTCGGCGGCCCAGTTGTCTTCCGTCTCGCCGCTGCGCACGCTGATGGTCACCTGCCAGCCGGCATCCCGCGCGAGACGGTCCGCTTCCGCGGCTTCCGTCAGCGTGCCGATCTGGTTAGGCTTGAGCAGAAGCGCGTTGCAGGCTTGTGTGTCTATGGCACGGCGTATGCGCTGCGGGTTGGTGCAAAGCAGGTCGTCACCCAGCACCAGCGCGCGCTTCTCCAGCGCCCGCCGGAGTGTGGGCCACCATTCCCAATCGTCTTCCGCGAGACCGTCTTCCACGCTCACGATGGGATAGCGATCCGCCCAGCGGACCAGGCGGTCAATCATGCCGGCGCTATCCAGCACCGCGCCGTCGAGATAATAGCGGCCGTGCTTGTAGAAGTGGCTGGCCGCCACGTCGACCGCCAGCATCACATCCAAGCCGGGCCGGTAACCTGCGGCCTTAATCGCTATAACTGCAGCCTCGATCATCTCCTCCGCGCTGTCACACGGTGGTGCTAGGCCACCTTCGTCGGCGGTGAGCAGGCGCATCCTGTAGCGCTTCAGAACCAACTCGGCGGCGGATTGATAGACGTCGTATGCCATCGCCAACGACTCGTCGATGGTTGCGGTGCGGGCGGGCACCATCAGCACGTCCTGAATCGCGACCTGCCTGCCTGCGTGCACGCCGCCGCTGAAGAGGTTGATGGTGAGACGGGGCAACCGTTCCGGCGCGGCGTCCCGCATTCCAGCGAAATGTTGATAGAGTGGCAGGCCGCGCTCTTGTGCGCAGGTGCGCGCGAAAGCGACCGACACAGCCAAAACAGTGTTCGCACCCAGGCGGGATTTGTTCGGCGTGCCGTCCAGTTCGATCAGCGCGCGGTCCAGCGCGGCCTGATCAGCGAAGCTGGCGCCGGCAAGCGCACGGGCGATCTCCCCTTCGACAAGTGCGACGGCTTTGCGGCAACCCAGGCCGCGATAGCGCCGCGAGTCGCCGTCGCGAAGCTCCAGCGCCTCGGCCGCGCCGGTGGATGTTCCCGCGGGAACGGATGCGGAAGCTATCGCGCCGCCCGCTAGCCGGCACGTTGCGCTGACGGTGGGCCGGCCCCGGCTATCCAGGATTTCCGCAGCGGTGAGGCGTTCGATTACCGGCACAGTTCCTCCTCGAGCATGGCGACCAGATCCGCAATTGTAGCCGGCGCGGCGGGCATGATGCGCAGCACCGCCTGCCGCTGGCGCGCGCGCTGGTCATCGTCAAGATACTCCAACGGCGACCGCCCCACTACCCGCGCGAGCAGGCAGCCCAAAGTGTGGCGCACCGCTCGGGGCTCCAGGTCCGCAGCCCACGGGCATGCGCCCAGCGCTTCCCTGTATGTGCGCCAGTACGCAAGCGCGGTCGCCGCGAACTCACGCCGCAGCGCCGGCAGGTGATGAGCCTTGCTAAGGAAGTGCGTCAGAGAGAATCCCAGATCGAAGGCCGGGTCGCCGAAATGAATCACTTCGTGATCGAGCAGCACCAAACGGCCCCCATAAATGAGGATGTTCTTCGGGCTGTAATCCCCGTGAACCAGGGTAATACGACACGCCCGCGTTTCGCGAATGAGCGAATCCAGGAACCCGGCAGCGGCCGGCGCCTGCTGCGCGGAATAGCCGTAATAGGGTTCCAGGCGCAGAGACTCGAAGAACGAACGATCCCCGAAGACGTCCTGCAATTCCGCCCGGCGCTGGTATGCCTCGCGGTGCACGGTAGCCAGCAGCGCGGCGAATTGGTGGACGTGATCGGCGCATACTCTTCCAGCCAACAGCACGGATTTCCAGTTCTCGTGCGGCTGCGGAACGGCCCGCATAGCCAGCAAATGTTGCTCGGGATCTTCAAACAACAGCGGAGTGATCGCGCCCGGCGGGGCCAGCCGGGCCAGCCATTCCAGGCCGAGAGCTTCCCGGTGGATGCGCTCCGGCGAGCTAAACCAATCCACCGGCACGCGCAGCTTCGAGAGTGCCTGTTTCAGCACCCATGCCTCGCCCGACTCGCGTTCCACCGCGACCGTGCGGTTCGAGACCCCGCCCTGCAGGTTGCGCACACGCGGCTGCTCGCCAGGCGCGATCCGGCTTGTCTGCCGCAAGTAAGCGAGCAGCGACGCGCGGTCCTCGATGTCGATCTCGTCAGGCAACCGCCGCACCCTGCTTGGCGGCGCCGTCGCACTCCATGGCGGAGTAGGCGGACCCGACCACCACCAGGAACATCGTGAGCACTTCGCTGTCGCCTAGGTTGTATTCGAAGACGCCGGCGATCATGGTGGCGATCACCACCGCCACGGCGCCGTGCAGCATGAACTTTAAATCGCTGCGGCCCGGCGAGAGCCGCCATAAGCGGCGCACGCAATCGTACAGGATCTGGCCCAGTATCCAGAGCATACAGAGCATAGTGGGAATGCCGCGCTCGGCCGCGTATTGCAGATAGATGTTGTGCAAGTGCCCGTACCAGCCATCCGGCAGCGGCCTGGGGATATCGGCGGGCACGTACCGATCGAACTCCGGCTTGACTTCCTCGAGTCCCAGCCCAAACCACGGATGCGCGCGGATCATCTCGATGCCCGTCCGCCACGTAACGATGCGGTGCTGGTTGGAATCCGACTTCCCCGGCCTGAGCAGGGATGAGAAGCGCTCGCGAATCGAAGCAGGAGAAAGCAACGCGATCAGCAACAGGACTACCGGCAATACCACCGCCAGCAACCGTTTCCAGAACCAGAGCAGGTAGAGACCGGCCCCGGCGCTCGCCAGCCAAATACTGCGGGTGAATCCCAGCAGTAGCGCGAGGGCCATCAGGAAAGCACACAGCAGCCATATCCAAAAGCGCCGGCGCGCGAGGCAGGCAAAGAAGAGAAACGCAGACGTCATCAGCAGCGCGAACATCTCCTCGCCGCCGAAGGTCATCCAGTGGCTCATGAAGCCAGTGATGCGTTCCGCGATGTAGTAGTCGTAAAACGGGCGGCCCAGCGCGTGCGCTTCCTGCACCTTATGGCCGAACTGCACGAACCCGCGCAGCGAGATCAGCGCGCCGGCGCCCGCCCAGCAGAGGAACAGCCGCCGAATCACGACCATGTCGCGCAGGGTAGAGAACGTCACCAGCAGCATCGTGAAAACGAAGATCTTGCGCACCTGCGGAAGGCCGGCCGCGGGGTCTGGAGAGAGCGCCAGCGAAAGCAGCGTGCCTAACAGAAACAGGCAGAGTGGAATCCAGATGCGTGGCAGCCGCATGCGCGCTCCGGAAAGGAGCAAAGCGGCCAGCGCCAGCCCCAGCAGGATTTGCGATGCGGCGATAGAGACTAGAATGGTCACCGCCGAGCCAAACGTAAGCCACCGCGCCACGCGGAAGAGCAGGGGTTCCGATGAGTTCATGAACCCTTTCAGTATACGTGGGGCGCACGGGCTCGCCGTTGTGGGCGCGCTAGACTGTGGGTATGACACGTGCGAGTCTGACCTGGATTTCCGGCATGATCCTGACGGCTATTGGGACTGCCGCCGCCCAGATCGCGCCACCGCAGGTTCCCGAGAACTTGAAGGTTCCCCCTACGCAGGTGGTTCTGCTGAAGGCCTTAGGGAAGGGAAAGCAGATATACGTTTGCAGCGCGAAGCCTGGAGACGAAAGCCAGTTCGCGTGGGTGCTCGACAGGCCGCAGGCGGACCTGATGGACGAACAAGGCAGCGTCATCGGGAAGCATTACAAAGGTCCCGTTTGGGAAGCGGCGGACGGTAGCAAGGTGACGGGCCAGGTCCTGCAGCGCGCAAGCGCGCCGAACGCAAACGCGATTCCATGGCTGTTGCTAAAGGGCACCTCCAATCAGGGGACGGGGATATTCGCGCGCGTGACCTACATTCAACGGGTGGGCACCAAGGGTGGGTTGGCTCCGGCAGAGGGCTGCGACAAATCCCACGCAGGCGCCGAAACATCGTCGGATTACCAGGCTGCGTACTTCTTTTACGTACCGCGACCCTGAACACGCCGGACCCTCAGCCGGCATGTCCAAAGTGGTACGCTGCTTTGGTAAACCCATGCGCCTATCCTGCACACTGTTGTTCGCGGTCCTGTCTGCGTTCGCCCAAACTCCCGAGACGCCGCTCCAATCGCTCCCCTACAGTCCAAGCTTGGACCTGACCGACATGGACCGCACGGTCGATCCATGCACCGACTTCTACCGCTATTCCTGCGGCGGTTGGCTGAAGAAGAATCCCATTCCGCCCGACCAGTCCAGTTGGAGCGTCTACGCCAAGCTGACTCAGGATAACGAGCGCTTCCTCTGGGGCATTCTGGAGGATACCGCCAAACCGAACCCGGCGCGCTCGCCTGTGGAGCGCGAGATCGGCGACTTCTTCGCGGCTTGCATGGATGAACCCGCCATCGAGAAAGCCGGGGCTGCCCCGCTGCGCGAGGAACTCGACGCCATCGCCGCCTTGAAGTCCGTCGGCGACTTCCCGGAATTGCTGGCGCGCGAGCACCTCACCCAGGACTCTGGCATGCTCTTCGGCTTCAGCTCGAGCCAGGATTACGCCGACTCGTCCCAGGAGATCGCGTTCGCCGGCGCAGGCGGACTGGGCTTGCCCGACCGCGACTATTACACCAAGACCGACGCGAAATCCGAGGAAATCCGCCAGAAGTATGTCGCGCACGTCGCGCGGATGCTCGAGTTACTGGGAGATTCCAATGCCGCAGCCGCGCGCGAAGCACGGGCCATCATGCAGATCGAAACCGCGCTGGCGAAAGCTTCTCTGACGCGCGTGGAACAGCGCGACCCTTACAAGCTCTTTCACAAGATGGATCGCGCACAGTTGCAGGCGCTGACACCGGCATTGAACTGGACGCGTTACTTGAAAGCCAGCGGACTGGGCGATCTGAATGAGTACAACGTGACCGAGCCCGCCTTCTTCAAGGAGTTGCAGACCCTGCTGACCGCCACTCCGCTCGCCGATTGGAAAGCGTACATGCGCTGGCACCTGGTGCACGCCCGCGCGGCGTATCTTTCGTCGTCGTTCGTGCAAGCCAATTTCGAATTCTTCGGCAAGTACCTGCGCGGAACGCCCCAACAGCGGCCGCGCTGGAAGCGCTGCGTACAGTATGTGGATGGCGACCTCGGAGAGGCGCTGGGGCAGGTGTTTGTGGAGCGCACCTTCGGCCCGGATATGAAGGCGCGCACCCTGACCATGACCAAACAGATCGAAAAGGCGATGGAGGACGATATCAAGCAGTTGCCCTGGATGAGCGACGCCACCCGGCAACAAGCGCTCTCAAAGCTGCACTCGGTGACGAACAAAGTCGGCTATCCGGACAAGTGGCGCGACTATAGCTCCATCCGCATCGATCGCGGCGATTTTGAGGGTAACGTGTACCGCGCCGCCGTTTTTGAAGGACGCCGCCAGTTGGCCAAGATCGGCAAGCCTGTGGATCGCGGCGAGTGGGGCATGACGCCGCCGACGGTGGACGCCTACTACGATCCGCAAATGAACGACATCAACTTTCCGGCGGGCGTGCTGCAGCCGCCGTTGTTCGATTCCAAGATAGACGACGCGCCCAACTACGGCGACACCGGCGGCACCATTGGTCACGAATTGACGCACGGTTTCGACGATGAAGGCCGTCAGTTCGACGCGCACGGCAACTTGCACGACTGGTGGAACGAGGCGGATGCGAAGGAGTTCCAGAAGCGCGCCGATTGTGTGGCCGATCAATACGCGCAGTACACCGTGGTGGACGACATCAAGATCAACAGCCGCCTGACGCTGGGCGAAGACGTTGCCGATCTTGGCGGGGAGTTTCTCACCTACATGGCCTGGAAGGATGCCACCCGCGACCAGAAGCTAACTCCGATCGACGGCTTCACGCCGGAGCAGCGCTTCTTCATCGGATTCGCGCAGTGGGCCTGCGGAGACGAGCGCGCCGAGAGCAAGCGCGTGCACGCCATCACCGATCCGCACTCGCCGCCGGCGTATCGCATCAACGGCGTGGCAGTGAACATGCCCGAATTCGCCACGGCTTTTGCGTGCAAAGTGGGCCAGCCCATGGTGCACGAGAAGCCCTGCCGCGTCTGGTGACGTGGCGCAGGCGAGCATTGCTCGCCTAGACTTGCCCAACTCCAGACATAGGCCATTTGCATGGCGCCGTGTCCTAACATCGACGCCTTCTGTCGACGTTGGCGAGCCCTGCTCGCCCGTCAGGCACTTTCGGCTGACGTTGGGATCTCGGCTGCCGTCAGCCTGCGCGGCCGTATATCGATCGGCTTCGGGCTCTCCAGCACGAAGCCAAACGGGCTGGTCTCGAGCTCTTCGAACTTGCGGGCAGTCACCAGTACACGCGCCTCCAGTGAGCCGGCCGCTTCGTTGTACGCTTCCACGGCGCGGTCCAGGCTCTTACCCAGCCGATCCCAGTGGCCGCTCATGTAAGCTAACCGCTTGTAAAGTTCCTTGCCCAGCCGGCTGATCTCCGCGGCATTTTGCGCGACGTTCTCCTGCTGCCAGCCGTAGTACACCGCTTTCAGCAGGGCGATCAACGTGGTGGGCGTCGCCAAAATGACCCGCTGTCCGGCGCCTGCTTCAATCAGCGACGGATCGCTCTCGAGAGCCGCGCTGAAGAAGCTCTCACCGGGCAGGAACAGAACCACGAACTCCGGCGCGGGGTCGAATTGTTCCCAGTATTGCTTGCGGCCGAGCGTGGCCATGTGAGTGCGCACCTGGCGCGCGTGATCCAGCAGGCGCGCGCGGCGCGTCTCGTCGTCGGGAGCTTCGCTGGCGGCCAGATAGGCTTCCAGCGGCGCCTTGGCATCCACCACGATGTTCTTTCCGCCAGGCAGGCGGACCAGGAGATCGGGACGCAGCCGCCCATCTTCGGTAACGGCTGTCGGCTGGGAGTAGAAATCGCAGTGCTCCAGCATCCCCGCCATTTCCACCACGCGCTTGAGTTGCATCTCACCCCATCGGCCGCGCACCGCGGGTGCGCGCAGGGCGGTCGCCAGCCTGCTCGTTTCCGAGCGCAGTTGCGCTTGCGTCTCCAGCAACGCGCGGACCTGCTCGCCCAGCGCCGCATAAGCGCCGGCGCGGGCGGTCTCCAGTTCCTGCATCTTGCTATCTACCTTTTCGAGCGATTCGCGCACCGGCCCGATCAGGTTTTGAATGGCCTGCTGGCGCAGATCCAGATCGCCACGGGCCGCCTCCTGTGTGGTTTGCAAGGTGGCCTTGGCAAGCTCCAGAAATGCCTGGTTGTTGCTCTGCAGCGCGTCGGCCGATAGCGCCTTGAAGGTATCCGCCAGCTTCTGCCGCGCGTCATCCATGGCGGCCTGCAGTTCGCGGTACTGCTGCTCGCGATTCTGGAGCCGCTCGTTCAGGACGGCCTTCTCGGGCTCCCATTCCGCTTTGGCGCGCTCGTAAGCCTGCCGGGCCGAGGGCCGGAGGAAGGGCCATGCCAGCACCATCCCCAGCGCCAGTCCGAACAAAAAACATGCAACTAGCAGAATGTTTTGCATTCTGGCTGAATTATCGCACAGCGGGCGCGTTCCACACGAATAAACTAAAGTAAAGCAGTGTCGATCAAGGCCAGGAATGCGGCGATCAAGCGGTAGCTATCGTAGTAGTCATCCACGCGAATCGCCCGAAAGCTATCTCGCGGGCTGTGCAAAATGGAGAGCGTCTCCTGGGTGACCGAATGAAACGTAATGGCGTGGACGTGCAACGGGACGAAGGACTCGGCATCGTCCCGGCCCACCTGCTCCACGTTGATCGACTGCAGCGGCAGATGCACGGCCCCTGCGGCCTGACGGGCCAGTGTGGCCAATTGCGGATCCGCGTGGCTGAGCCAGACCGCGGTTGGCGACAGCCCCAGGCACTCGATATTCACCAAAGCGGCGACGTTAGCTGGCTGCCCGGATCGGATGGCCTTCACGTAGAAGTGCGAGCCTACCAGGCCTTCTTCCTCGCCGGAAAACCCGATAAAGACGAAAGTGTGGCGGCGCGGCGTTTCGCGGAGACTTTCAACCAGACTGGCCAACAGAGCAGCGCCGCTCCAGTCATCCACCGTGCCATCGCCGGCTTTGACGTAATCGGTATGCGCGGAAACCAGGATGCGCGAATCAGTGGCGCCCGGCAAGCTGCAGATCACATTCGGGACCTTCAGATGCTTGACGGGCTGTTCCTCCAGCCGCTCTGGCGCGCAGCCGGCTTGTTCGAATAGCTTCTTGAGTGTTTGCTCGCGCTCGCGGTTGTCGCGCGCGGCTTGACGGAGGCGGGAGATGACGACCTCTTTGGCGATCCGACTGAATGTAACCGACTGACCTGCTGCCGGGAAGGCCGCTGCCAGCGCCACAAGGAGCAACACAGCCAGACGCAGGCCTGCATCCGTCCTTGGTCTACTCTTCGTGGTCGTCGTGCCCGGCCTCGCCGCCCGCGCTCCCGGTTGCCAGAGCAGCCATTTCGTCGCGAGTGTAGCTACGGGGCTTCGGCTTGTTCTTATCCTTCTCGCCGGCGGCCGCGGGTTCCACCAGGAACTCCCGCGCGCCCGAGAGCTCATCTTCAAGATTGAAGGCCGGAACCGCGCGCAGAGCTGGGACCTGTGCGACGCCGTGCTCGTTGAGGACGCACTCCATCCCGTTGGAAAGAGCGAAACGGATACGAAGATTCTTTTTGACCGTGACCTTGCGCAGGTCGGAGAGCTTCATCGCTCCGCTTCCGAGTAGTTTTCGTCCTGCTCGAGCAGAGCGCCGCTGGCGATTCGCTCCTGGCAGGAAACGCAGAACTTGGCCCAGGGCACCGCATCCAGCCGTTTGACGGAAATGGGTTCCTCGCAGCCTTGGCAGGTGCCGTAAGTTCCCAGGTCGATGCGCCGAAGGCCGTCCTGCACTTCGCGCAAAAGCTTCATGTCCAGCATGTTCCGATTCAGGAAAATCCACTCTTCGTGGCTTTGCTGGCTTAGATCGCCTTCGTCGTGCGGGTGCTCCTGACGGGTAATCACCTGGGCAGCGTTCTGGGCGGACATGCTGCGCCGCAGTTCGTCCGCCTTCCTCTCTAGTATCTTTCTATAAGTCTCGAATTTGCTTTTCACGCTACTTCTCGATTCCAGCCCGAATACAGCCGCAGAAGATATGACGCCCGAAGAACCCGAAAAGTTGCAAACACGGCAAAACCAGTGAAGAAACGGGCGCCGCGGAAGAGCGCAAACGCCCGGCTGCTCACTGCGTATCGATCCAGGTTGCGGTCGCGAGGCCAGGCAGAATCTGATGTGCGGTAATACACGGTACTGGGGCTAGATTTAGTACTTCGCCGATGCGGGCGAAATGCGGTCCGCGGATTTCGGAGAAAACGCGACGCTCCCACCGCGCTGTGAATGTGCAGCCTGGTGTCGCTGGGGAGCATTGATGGTACCGCCTGATGGGGACCCGCCCCGTTTTTGAACCAGAGGCAACCACCCGGCATTGTAAAATCACGGAAGAGCATGCAACGCGTCGCAATTACCGGTGTAGGCCTGGTCACGCCTCTGGGGCTTTCCGCGGCGGAAAACGTGTCACGCAGTTGCCGGGGTGAATCCGGAATCGGGCCCGCCCAGGCTTTCGTCGTGGAAGGGCACGCGGCCCAGTCCTTGGCGGCGGTGGCCGATTTTGATCTGGAGCCTATTCTGCGGGTCCCCAAGAACATCAAATTCATGGGTCGCGCGGTGCAATTCGCCATGCGGGCGGCGCGCGAAGCGATCGATCAAAGCGGGCTCGATCCGCGCAATATGGATGCGACGCGTGTGGGAATCCAGGTCGGCTCGGGCCAGACGGGCGTGGAGTACGACGACTTCTTCCCTTCGCTCCTCATGGCCTGGGACGCCGGCCGGGAGATGGATTACAAATATCTGGGGGGCCTGCCTTCGCACCTCATCGACCGCTACATCTGCTTGCGGACGCTGGCCAATGGCGGGTTGGCGCTGCTCTCGACCGAGTTCGGCATTCGCGGCCCGAACGGCAACTTCACGCAGAAAGACACGGCTTCCGCCCTGGCTCTGAACGCCGCTTGGCTGGACTTGCTCGAGGGCCGTTGCGATGTAGCCATTGCGGGAGGTTATGACTCGCTGGCCACGCCGGGGAATTTCCTGGCCTATGAACAGGCCGGATTGCTGTCGCAAGCCGATCCCGCGGAGGCGTACCGGCCCTTCGATGCGCAGGCCGACGGACTGGTGCTGGGCGAAGGCGCGGGTTTTCTGGTGCTGGAGCGCTGGGAACACGCCGAGGAACGCGGCGCCACCGTGCTCGGAGAGTTTTTGGGCGCGGGCTTGGCGATGGGCGCCAACGCCGAATGGCGCCCGGCGTGGACGGCGGAGGCCATCTGCCAGGCCGCGCGCCAAGCTGCCGCAAACGCGCGCGCGGACTTCGTAGTGGCCGCCGGATTGGGCGCCGCCGCAGAGGACCGCTGCGAGGCTGCGGCGCTGAGCGCCCTGGTGGGGAATAGCATCCCGGTGACCGCACTGAAAAGCCAGACAGGTTACATGGGCGCCGGCACGGCAGCCGCGGAATTGGGTCTGGGGCTGTTGTGCGCGCGCCAAGGTTTCCTGCCGGCGATCGCCCGCCACCGCCTTGCCGATGCGGATTGTGCGCTCGACCTGGTGGCTGGCAACGCGCGCGATCTGGACGACGCGCAGCAACTTGGCTTGTTCCTTTCCTGCTCTTGGGGAGGCGCGGTGGCGGCCCTGGTGGCACGCGCGATCCGCGCTTAATGGATTCGCGCACTCCCGTCGCCTGATTCTTGGGAAACGCCGAATACTGGTAATCCAATTTGTATTGTTAAACCGGAACCCTCGGTGCGTTGGTTCATCTATTTGGACACATCCTCGAAATCGGGTTTGTGCACGTCGGCAAATTACTGCTTTTCTGGCCCCCGCCTTCAATCTGGAACTAGAGCCACCGGCTCACACCGATGGCGTCACTTCGCGACATCCAGCTTCAGATTGTCCGAACTACCCGAGGCTACCCGCACTTTCTTCGCGCTCCCCAGGTAGGGCCGGATCGCCGCGCGGTTGGCGTACTCCAGATCGGCCCCGTCCTCAACGGCAAACAGCGCGTATTCCCCGGGCGCCAATCCGCGAAATTCGTAGCTGCCGTCACTATTGCTTGGCATGGCGCGATTGGCTGGAGTCAGCACCACTAGCGCGCCTGGAAGCGGCTGCCCGTCGCGATTCACCGTGCCGGAAATGCGGCCCACGCCTTTGGCGGCTGACAGATTGAGCCGCACAGCGGCGCCGGCCGGGATATTCAGCATCTCGCCCTCCCGGCGGCCGCCTTCCGCAAACCAGATCTTCAGGTAGAACTCGTCTGCGCCGCGGAGCTCGATACGATATCGCCCGGGAGGAATCGCCGGAATTGAGAATCGCCCGCCGTTATCCAACGCCAGCGCCTGGCTGCGTCCGGACTCGCCGTACAGCCGGACCGTGAGTTGCGCTGGCAGGCTCCCTCCAGTCTCCAATACGACCATCCCGCTCAGCGAAGGCGCCTCGTGCAGGGCCACGCTGACATCCGTATCGGCCGCGGCTACGTCGAACTCGTTTGTGCCATACCAGGTATGGCTCCCGTCGGTCGCTTCTGCCCGGAGCGTATAGTGCCCCGGCGGAACGTCCCAAAGATTGTACAGGTCTCCTGTCTCGCTCCCCTCGCGGACGTGCACGGGGTTCCCTGGAAGACCTGCGGTGGTCAGCGTGTATTGTTTCGTGAGGTTCTCGCCCTGCTCGCAGTGAACGTACACCGATACCGCGGGAACCGGGATCAGCGCGAAGTTCGCGGTGGCCTCCTGGCCTGCCTTGAGGATTAAAGGCTCCGCCGCGCCGGGATCGCTGACATTCGGATGGTATCGGATAGCGTATCCGGTATGGGTCATGCTACGGGGCGCTGCGTCTCCCAGCATTTCATTGAACTTGGCGTACCAGGGAACACCAGATACGACCAGGTAATAGCTCCCCGCCGGGAGTGCGGAGAATCGATATCCGCCGGTGTCATCAGTCCGCTTGGAGGCGGCTTCGATCAGGGAGCGGTGTCCGTCGATAAGGCGTGAGGCAAGCAGTTCGACTAGCGCAAGCGTGACGGGCTCGCCGGCATCATCCACCACTTTCCCTGAGATGATGGCGGGCGGCGACAGTCGCAACAGGATGCCATCCGTATTCTGACCGGGTCCGGCGACGATCGCGCCGGTCCATTTCCCGGCTAGCAGGCCGCGCCGCTGACCGGACAGTTCGTACTTGCCTTGCGGCAGGCCTTTGAAAGCAAAACGCCCGTCGTCTCCGCTGACCACGGATAACCGCTGGTCGCGGCGGTCGACGGACGCCAGGGTCACGCGGGCGCCCGCGACCGGCTGGCCGCTGGCGGCGTTCACTACGACACCCCCGATTCCGTGACCGCCGGCGGCCTGCCCTCCAGCGGCCTGGAGCGCCGCCATTAGCCCGGCGACCAACAGGGCAATCATGGCGTTTCTCCGGCCGTAATTTTGAGGGTGATGCTTTGGCGATCGCGCTCGCCAACATGAACGCTTACGGCCCGGCCGGCCCAGGCTTGACGGGCATCCGGATTGGCGTACTCGAATGCCTCGGGGGCACCAGTCCACGCGTAAGCTTGATAGTCCCCCGGTGCAACTCCGGATAAGATGAGCTTCGAAGCAAGACGCGCGAACCGGGTACGGAGTTCGCTGCCGGAGGCGGGCAGCAGAATGACCCACGCGGGGCCCGGATCGCCTTCGGCGGACGCCGTCACATCCACCGTTCCGCCATCCAAAGCCAGCACAGCCTCGATCGGCGGCGGGGCCGTACCGGGTGCAATCCTCAATTCGCCGGTTGCCAGCAGATCGGCGTCTCCCATTCGGGCTGCGGCAATGTAGCCACTGGCACAGTCCATGCCGACCCGGTAGCGTCCTGGCAGGACATCTTCGACCGCGAACTCCCCGGAGGGTTCGGTGGAGGCTTCCAGGGGGTCTTCGGCGGAAATCCAGTCCTCCGCGGGCGAGAGCTTGATCGCGCAATTTGGCGAGGACGGCGACGCGGGCTCGGAGGATGCCGCCACGCGCACGATGCCTCTCACGACCACGCTACCAGCCAGCGGCACCACCACGGCCTTCACATCCGCACTGACCGGCTGCGCCAGTTCGCCTCGGTTGCGCTCGCGGCCTTTCCCCTGGGTAGCGCGGAGGATGTAACTGCCCGGCACCACAAAGTCGATTTGGAACGCGCCTGTGGCGGTATCCAGGGTGACGGGTGTACCGCTGGGCTCTCCGCCCACCCCGAGCAATTCGATCTTCGCCGGGAGAAGGGGCGAAAAGCTGGTGATCGAGCCGCGAATCCGGTATGCGGCACGGAGGCTGACGGAAAAATCCGCCTGTAAATCGCGCCCCGGCTCGGCCGTTACAGGGGAGGCAGACGCCAGTTCGGTGGCTCCGCCGTAATAGACCGGGGCGAAAGCCTCATTCGCGTCGGGATCCGGCGCGGCGCCTTCCCATCCCGCGGCCCTCAGAAAGTAACGGCCAGCGGTAACGCCCGCCAAACGATACTCGCCGCGATCGTCTGTGGCGACGGCGGACTCTGCCCGCACCTTGCGGCGGCCGTCCGCTACCAGGGTCGAGAGCAATTGGACCAGAACACCTTGCAGAGGTTCGCCGGCCTCGTCCACCACCTTGCCCGTGATGACTGACAGAGGCTGAAGCCGGAGAACCAGGTCTTCGCGTGACGGACCCACCACCACGCGTGAACCGCTCGCCACGAAGCCCGGCTTTTCGGCGTTGGCGTAATAAGCTCCGGCGGACAGTTGACAGAAGCGGAAGGTTCCGGCGGCGTCGGTGAGCGCGGCGGATTGGGGAATGGTAACCGCGGCCCGGTGCAGAGGCTCGCCGGTTACGGCATTCAGCACTGTGCCGGCAACGCAGAATTCCGGCTCGTCGGCGAGCAAGGGGGCGGCAAACAAAGCCGCCGCCACGGCGAACCACACCGGCCGCACTGCCGGATAGGAGGGCATACCTAAGATTATAGAGGCGAACTAAGTTCGCCGAAGCGCGGGCTAAAGCCCCGCGCGAAAGTCCCGCGCCGGCTAAAGCCCGCCCTCTATTAAGACCGCGACGCTAGTTGGAAGCGGTGCCGGCGAGGCCCAGAACCGTCTTACCCAGGATGGACGCGGTATACGACACTTGGCTGCCCGCACCACCCGCCTTTGTGGCTGCAGTAAGGGTCTGCGGAGAAGGCGTGAATTTCTGGGGGTGCTTGGTCACCGCAGCGGTGAAGCTGCCCTTGGCCAGCGACGCGGTGCCCACTATGGTTGAATTGATGCCGTCAGCGCTAACAGTGGAGGTAAGGACGAAGGTATCCGGGCCCGCGGCCGGGAAGGTATACTTCAATGTCGAGGTCCCGGTGGTCGCGTAAGCGGTGCCCGCGATGGTTACCGTAACGGCGCCAGCCGGCAGTGTATAGGTCGCTGAAGTTTTCGTCTTGCTCGTGGGTGTCGCCGTGGTGCTCACGACTGCGGTAAGAACTCCGCTTTGCCCATTCCCGCCCAGTGGATCCGATCCCGACAAGACAGGACCCAGCGTACCGCTGATCGTGTAGGTGATGTTCGCCGCCATCAGCGGGCAAAGCCCTAGCAGAGGCACAGCGACAGACAACAACAGTGACCTTCTTCGTAGGTACATTCGATTTCTCCCTCTCTCTGAGTTGGTTGCGGATGATCCGCGGCTATTGAGTCTACTTGGTATTGCGCCGGAAAGCAAGAGCAGAAAAGACCTAAATCGGTACTACACACGAGTCAGGCCTTGAACTGAGCGATCCGGATAATTCTGAGCCTGCGTGACGGCCTTGGCCGCGCCCGCGATCCCGGCTCTAGCGGTATCCGCACCCCCTACACTTTGATTTCTTGGGGTACCGCGGAATACACTTGTGGACCGTCGCCTACCGGCCGTTCATTTACAGCGGAGGGAAAAGGAAAGTGCCCGGCGGCCGATTTCTGATTGTTACGAACCAATGACGGCTAATTGGGAATGCGCTGCGCTCCGGGGTTAACCGGGGCCGCAGCAGACGAAGTTCCACTGCGTGATCACGCGGGTTTCCCGCTCATAACCCAGAATGCTAAGCGACGCCGTGCCGAGCGCGAATAGTCTGCCGGCGTCGGGAGGCAGTCCCAGCCAGCAGGCTGTGAGCACACGTAGCAGGTGTCCGTGCGCGAACAAGGCAACATCGGCGGGCTGCCCGTCGGGCACAGCGGCCGCCGCGGCCAGCGCGCGCTCGATCACCTGCCGCGCGCGCCCGGCTACCTGCTGGATGGTTTCGCCCTGCGGCACCTGTCCCGTCCAGATGGTCCAGTCCGGCACGTCTTTGCGGATCTCGGCGCTGGTGTGGCCTTCGTAGGCCCCGTAGTCCCATTCGTGTAAATTGGGATCGATCTGGGCCACTTCGCCGTAACCGGCCAGCCGGCACGTTTCGCGCGCGCGACCGAGCGGGCTCGTCAGCACCAGGGCAAAGCGCCGCCCGGCCAGGCAACGGCCGATTTCCGCGGCTTGCCGCTCGCCGGCCGGGGTTAGGGGGATGTCCGTGCGTCCGGTGTGGGCCCCCGAGAGGGTCCAAGCGGTCTCGCCGTGGCGCATTAGCCAGATTTCGGGACGGGAATCAATCGAGGGCATGATAAAGGATACCCGATAGAGCGAAAATGGGGAACATGTCCCTCGATCCGAATGCGGGCAAGCCCGCGCAACCTTCGATGCTGGTGAACGTCCCCCGCCTGATCACGGCCTACTACACGGGCCGGCCCGACCCCGCCGTGCGGGGCCAGCGCGTGGCGTTCGGGACATCCGGGCATCGCGGCTCGTCGTTCACGCTGTCGTTCAACGAGGCCCACATCCTGGCGATCACGCAAGCCATCTGCGACTACCGCGTGCAACAGCAAACCACCGGACCGCTGTTCCTGGCCATGGACACGCATGCGCTTTCCGATCCCGCCTGGGCCAGCGCACTGGAGGTGCTGGCCGCCAACCGCGCGGACGTCATGATCGACAGCGCGGGCGGCTATACCCCGACTCCGGCGCTATCGCACGCGATCCTGACCTATAACCGCGGGCGGACGAACGGATGGGCCGACGGCATTGTAATCACGCCCTCGCACAATCCGCCGGAAGACGGTGGCTTCAAATACAATCCGCCGAACGGCGGTCCGGCGGATACCGGCGCCACGCGCTGGATCGAAGACCGGGCCAACACGTTCCTGGAGGGCGGACTGCGCCAGATCCTGCGTATGCCTTACGAGGGCGCCCTGCGGGTCTCCACGACACACCGGTACGATTATGTTTCGGCATACGTGAACGACCTGGACAGCGTGCTGGACATGGAGGCCATCCGCGGGGCGAAGCTCAACATTGGGGTGGATCCGCTGGGCGGCGCCGGGGTCGCCTATTGGGGCCGCATCAGCGAGCGCTATGCCGTGCCGCTCACGGTGCTGAACGACGCGGTGGATCCTACCTTCCGCTTCATGTACGTCGATTGGGACGGCAAGATCCGCATGGACTGCTCCTCGCCCTACGCCATGGCGGGACTGATCGCGCTGAAAGACCGCTTTGATGTGGCCTTCGGATGCGATACCGACCACGACCGGCACGGCGTGGTGACGCGCAGCGCGGGCCTGCTGAATCCGAATCATTACCTGGCGGTGGCGATCTCGTTCCTGTTCCAAAACCGGCCCGGCTGGCCGGCGCACGCGGCGGTGGGCAAGACCCTGGTTAGCAGTACCATGATCGACCGCGTGGCGGCCAGCCTGAAGATCAAGCTGGTCGAAGTTCCGGTGGGATTCAAGTGGATGGTGGACGGGTTAGTAAAGGGCACGTTTGGCTTTGGCGGCGAAGAGAGTGCGGGCGCCTCGTTCCTGCGGCGCGACGGCACGGTGTGGACCACCGACAAAGATGGCATCATTATGGGCCTGCTGGCGGCCGAAATCCTGGCGCGCAGCGGCCGCGATCCTGGCGAATGGTATCGCGAGTTGACGAGCCGGTTCGGCGAGCCGGTCTATGAGCGTATCGATGCGCCGGCCACACCCGAGCAGAAGGAGATCTTGCAGAAGCTCTCGCCGGCGCAGTTGCATGCCGCCGAATTCGCAGGCGAAAAGATCGAAGCCATGCTCACCACGGCGCCCGGCAACGGCGCGTCCATAGGCGGGCTGAAAGTGGTGACTGCGAACGGGTGGTTCGCGGCGCGCCCTTCCGGCACCGAAAGCGTCTACAAACTGTATGCGGAAAGCTTCCTGGGCGAGAGCCATCTGCGGAGGATACAGAAGGAAGCGCGGGAGCTGATTGCGCAGACGTTTGCCAGTGCGCCGGCGGGCGCGGGGACGTAACCAGGCGCCCGGTGTTATCCGCCGCACGGCCCCGCAAAAGTAATCAGCCATGATGAGTTGCCTCCGGGAACCTGCACCTCCGGGACACCGTTATGGATCAGAAGCTGCGTACCCTCAAGATTCCATCTACCGAACATTGCATCGCCATACTGTGGGGCGTGCTCCGGAGCGTCAGGGTCGTTGAAGCGTGTCAATTGCTGGACGCCTGTTCCGTCGGAGTTCATAATAAAGAGCTCGTTGTGCAGATAGTGTCGGTATTGAGTCCAACGAAGCGTGCCGTACTGGGGGATGATACTGGGGAACGGCAACGAAGAGATCCACGCTATCTTCTTCCCGCTTGGAGAATATCTTGCATGCTCGTCCCAGGTGTATGGCGAATTTGTAAGGTCTGTGTACTTTCCGAACTGCGGGCCGGGCTCAAGATTTACCGCGTAAATATCGACGCCGTAGGCGTGCATCCCGGGCGCGACAGACTGCACCAGTAGTTGCTTGCTGTCCGGCGAAACATCCTGCATCTCATAGAATACATCCCCCGGATAGCTTATGTCTCGAACGTTGGCCAGGGACGGTACTCCGGTAGACTTATCAACCACGAAGTCGGCCACATAAAGCTTCCAATAGCCCTGCAAGTTTGTACTATCTGGCGGCTTGTACGTCTCGGGAAAGCCGACCATCTTCCCATCCGAGGACCACATAGGATTCAACATCCCGACCGCGCCGGGGTTTCCGCCTGGCGGTGGAGAAAAGTGCGTAAGCTGGTACCACTTGGAGCCATCCGGGGTTGTAATCCATAGATTCGTCCAGTATCCATTGTTTCTTTCCACTTGAAGAATCGGCGGACTTTGCTGATTAATTACCGGCCCGTTCGGATTTTCGACGTCAAGAAGTATCCAATCGCCTTGCGGCCGGAGTTTGGCGAAATGTTTGAATCTATTGACGGGCGGCGCGCTCGGGTTATTACAGGATAAGCACTGGGCGTTTCTAAGTGAACCATCTGGCGCGACATCTCCGAGCAGCAGTTGGTCGACGTCAGTGCCGGGATTGGGATATCCGACTGTCCAGACTCGCTTGTTTGCGATACTAGGCCAGGATTTCGGCGGAAGCAGCATTGCAGTGTCAACGCGAACCATGCTCGCTATGGCGCAGTTGCCTGGGACAGTCTTGGGAAAGCTATACGGCGGCTTTGTCCATACGGTACATCCGGCACAAGCAGGTGGACCAGCCGCGCTGGAGGCTGGAGTTTGGCTTGAGGCGGGATAGAACGAGTTACATGCTGCTACCAAGAACGTAGCGACAGAAAGCGCAGACCATAACTGTTTCATAGGTTGAGATTCAGGCCGGCCCTCTGATTCATATTATTTCAGGCTCGCAGAGGTCCATTTACGGCAAAACCCCGAAACACTTGCAATCCCCAAGCTCGGATTCCGCCGCCATTCGCCAACGTCATTCTTCGATGAGTGTAGCATGAGCGCGATAGGCAATCGTGGCACAATTAAATCGATCTGTGCATATGATTACGTATTGTGAACGTAGATCGACGACGAGGGTGGCAATAAGATGATCTTCGCCTTCGTAACCGAATAGCACTCCAGTACAAGAAAAGCGTGGCGGGTCTGGACGGCGTAGGATGGCCTGTCACGGGAAGCGCGGTGGCACGGTGCGAAGAGACAGCGGCCGGTGAAGCTGCTGTTCCGGCCACCTGCGGGAGTTTCTGGCTCATGGCTCTTGGAGGTTTCGCCGCGATTTGGCGTACTCTGTTTTCATGGATGAATTCAGAGACGCTCCGAAGGGATCTCCTAAGCCCTCACCAGGGGCAGCCGGGCAACGCGGCTCTGGGCTTCTGCTAAATGCGATCGGCCGGCGGCAGTTCGTCGCGCTTGGCGGTATGGGGAGTAGCCGTTTTGCGCCAAAGAAGTCCTTAAGGCCCATCGTAATCACCGTGCAAGCGATGTTGGACAGGGGGGCGCACTCCGGAAAAGGTCTCGGAGAAGGCGAAATCGCCCGGTTCAGGTATTTTCAAGAAAAGGCGCGCCGCGAATACGCAACAAGTGGAATTCGTTTCGACGTTCACGTGCTGGAAGGCGCTTATCTGCGACAGCAGGGATACTCGGAAATTCCCTCAAAATTCCTGGCGCCGCGAACGATCAACCTCTTCGTAACGGAGTCGCTTGGCTACGACATCGACCGAGATCGTACAGGAGGCTGTTCGATGGGGCCGCGTCCGCCCTCGCGGAGATCCGGAGGAGACCCATTCTACAAAAGTTTCCTAGGCTTGCGGGAAGCCGGTGAAAACACGCTCGCCCACGAGTATGCCCACCACTTTACTCTGGACACGCGGCGAAGTCCAACGGCCGCGCGCAATTTCTGGGCGGATATTCGTAACGATTACTGGCTTTGGTTGCAGCGACACGGTATGGCGATTATGGAGTTCCGGGCTTGCGCCAATTCGCAGTGGGCTAAGGTTGAGTGAGCGCCGTGCCTTAGCGGTACAGCCGCACCACCCATTCGGCGTAAAGCGCTGGTTTGCGCGCGCCTTCGGCCTCCACGGTCACCGCCCAAACCAACTGAAAGCCCTCCTCGATGTCTTCCAGCGATTGCAAGATGAATCGCGGGCGGATGCGCGCGCCCGCCGGGACCGGCGCTGGGAAACGCACCCGGTTCAACCCGTAGTTGATCCGCATCTTGAAATCGCCGCGGATCTCGAAGCACAGATGCGAGAGGCAGCTCAGCAGCGACAACGTCAGGAACCCGTGTGCAATGGTGCCGCCATAGGGCGATTCTGTTTTGGCGCGCTCGACATCCTGGTGGATCCACTGATGGTCTCCAGTGACATCGGCGAATCCGTCGATGCGCGCCTGGTCGATCGTGAACCATTCGCCGACGGCGGCCTCCTGGCCCATCAGGGGCCGGAGCTCTTCGACATTTTCGAAAATACGCATAGATCGTCACCGGAAGGTGCGCATTCGCGGCTCGTTCAGATGCGGCACGCCGTTGTACCCAAACAGCATCAAGTCGTCGCGCAGACGCAAGGTGCTGACGGCTGAATTGTACATCGCGCCAGCCAGCCGCATGATGTGGCCGTTGGACACCCCCAGGGTCGCGGCCACCCAGATGGCTATAGGAGTGGCGGAGGTGAAGATGGCGACCGCGTCTCCGGACGCGTAGGCTGCCAGGGATGCTCGGCGGCTCAAGACGCGCTCGCAAAAGGCCGCCCAGGATTCCGTGCGAGAGGGATACCGGCCTTCCATCCAGGCACGCATTGCCTGCGTATCGCAGTCCGTCCAGGCTTGATGAATCGGTGAGTTCGCATCCTCGAGCTTCCGCAACAGTTCCTGGTAATCCTGTTTGAACTGCGGGTCGGACTCGCTCAACAACGGCGCAAACTCGCTGAAGACCGCGGTCATGTCAAACTCGTTCCAACCGGGATCGGAGACGATGTCCGGAACCGGGACACCAGCTTCGCGATACGCGCGCAGGACTCCGGCGGCGGTTTGCTGCTGGCGATTGAGGCATCCTGCGATCAACGCTTTGAATTGGATCTTCTGGCCGGCCAGGTGTTGCCCCAGTAAGTACGCCTGCTGGTGTCCCAGATCGGAGAGCGCATCATAGTGTCCGCGCGTGCCGGCTTGGCCGTGCCGGATCAGGTAGAGCGAGCTCAACCGGTTTTCTCCGCGACATCCGCCGCGATCTCCACGAGGCCGCGAACGCGCTCGTCGAAGTTGCGAAACCGCTCGTCCCGCGTCTGCCCGCGGTGGTATCGGAAGTAGATCTGTTGTAGGACCACGGCGATCTTGAAAATCCCGAACACTTCATAATAGCCGAGGCCGGAAACATCCCGTCCGGTGGCAAGCGCGTAGCGTTCCACAAGCTGTGCGCGGGTGAACCAACCGGGAAGCGTGGTGATGCTGCTGAGGGCCTCCCGGCGCACCAGCGGATCGCCAGCTTCCGGCCAGTAGCAGAGCACGCAGCCCAGGTCGACGAGCGGATCGCCGGCGGTGGCCATCTCCCAATCCAGCACGGCCTCCACGCGGCTGGGATCGTTGAGGTCCAGCATGAGGTTATCGAGCTTGTAATCGTTATGCACCAGCGTGGGCGGCGGCGATTCCGGCAGGCGGTCGCTGAGCCAGCGGACAAGCTGGTCCATTTGCGGCAGCGTTTCGGTCTGCGCGCGCTGCCAGCGTTCCGCCCAGCCGCTCACCTGCCGCTCCAGGAAACCGGCGGGCTTGCCCAGCATCGCCTGGTTCACGTCCACGGCGTGCAGCGCCGCCAGGCAATCCACGAAGGCTTCGCTGACACGGCGGCCGAAATCGGGATCGCCAGCGTATGGGCTGGGAAGTTCGCGGCGCAGCACCAGCCCGCGCCGGCGCTCCATGATGAAGAAGATGGCGCCGATCACGGCTGGGTCGTCACACAGCAAGAAGACGCGCGGGGCCGGCGGAAAAAGTGGGTGCACGGCGCGCAGCACGTTGTACTCGCGCGCCATGTCGTGGGCTTTGGGCGCGACCGGGCCGAGCGGCGGGCGCCGGAGCACATATTCACGCCCGCCGGTCTCCAAGAGATAAGTCAGGTTGGAGTGACCGCCCGGAAATTGCCGGACCGTCAGGCCGGCCTCGACGCCTTCGAGCTTGCCGCGCAGGTAGCCGGCCAGCGCTCGTGTGTCGATCTGCTCTCCTTCGCGGACGGGCGTGGATTCGGACGGCATGTCGCTCATACGATGGCCAGCGGGCGGATGGGCGAGCCGGTGCCGCCGCGAATTTTGAGCGGCGCGGCTACGAACAGAAAAGTGTAGCGGCGCTCCGCGGCAAGCTGCTCCAGGTTGAGGCACTCGATGATGTGTATGCCGCTTTCGACCAGCAGATGAACATGCACCGGCATGTTTGGCGAAGGCACCTTTTCAAACGCGACCGTATCGGACCCGGCGGCGAACACGCCCCGTCCGCTCAGCCAGCGCGCGCCGGGCTCGCCCGGTCCCGGCCCGTGCACTTGCGAGATAAAGCGCGCGGCGTCGGGCCAGAAGCACGCCCATCCGGTGCGCAGCAGCACGACATCGCCCGCTTCGACGGCGATCTGCTGCGCCGCCGCGGCCCCTTCCAGGTGTTCCGCAGCGATCTCGAAATCGGCCGGCAGTGCCTCCACACCCGCCTGCCCAGCGATATCTAGCAGGACGCCGCGGCGGAAAATGGGTGCGATAGTATCCACCGTGTGCCGCTCCAGCCCGCTGGCGTAGCTCTGGCGACCGGCAGCTTCTTCACCGCCGTGCAGCTTCCCGCCACACGAAAAATGGCACAGCGCGTCGATATGCGTGCCCACGTGGCCGCCCAGCGTCAGGGCTTCGGACGCCGAGCTTGCGCCGTTGGGCGCGATGTAATCGCCATGTTTCTTGTTCAACCCGAACAGGAACGGTGGATGATTGGGATGGTGCGGCATGCCGGGGTAATACGGCTGTGCGAGATCGACAATCCGGGCGGTCCGAATCAGTTCGAGTAGTTGCTCCATGCGGACGTTCTAAGATTCTCGCACAGCGCGATACAATCGGAGCAAGCGTGAAGATCACCATTTCCAAGGAAAACTACCTCAAGGCCATCGCCGAAGCGGAGTCCGAGGGCGAGAGTGTCAAGGCGGCCACGCTTTCGCGGTGGGTGAACGTCTCGGCTCCCGCGGTGACCATGGCCATCAAGCGCCTGAAGCGCGATGCGCTGATCCGCGTGGACGAGGAAGGCCACATCACCCTAACAAGCGCCGGGCGCGAGATCGCCAATCGCATTCTGAACCGCCATCACCTGATCGAGCGCATGTTGACCGAGATCTTCGGCATGGAGTGGTACAAAGTGCACGAAGAGGCCGAGCAGCTCGAGCATGCGGTTTCCGGCGACTTCGAGCGCAAGCTGATCGAGAAGCTTGGAACCGAAGGCGCCTGCCCGCACGGCAATCAGGTGGGTATGGATACGCCGGCGGACCGGCGCCGGCGCGGGCTGAAGACCCTGGATGAGAGCGCCGCCAGCGAAACCGTGGCGGTAGTGAGCGTGTACGAGCGCGACCGGCGGCTGCTGGAATACCTGGAGGGCCTGGGCGTGCGGCCGGGTTCGCTGGTGAGCGTGGCAGCCCGCAACTACGACGACACCCTGACTTTGCGGCTGGATGGAAAATCCGTGCAACTGGGGCAGTCGGCCGCGCAGAAGGTGTGGGTCAAGGCGCGCGGGTGAGGGAAACACCGTCGTAAGCCGTGAAGAAATTGGTTGGCAGGCGAAAGCGCCCGCCCCACTTGCCCTGCAAAGAACCCTCCCGCTGCGGAGTGGGACAGGCGCTTTCGCCTGTCGACCCGGCGCTACGCCCAATTTTTTCACAGCTCCTCAGGGAGCGGTTTCGCGCGCTCAATGGCTATCGCCTTCGTGGTCCAGGTCCAGCGATGCCTTAGCTTGCGCACTCAGCCGACGCTGTCGTGCGCCAGGGTTTGCCTGGGGCTCCAGGGTAGCCGCGTCAATCTGGTTCGGCATCACGGCGTATCGACCGTTGCGCCGGAATGTTGCGGGGGGCCGTCCTACGCGCCGGCGGGCTTCTGCGGATTGCGCGACCTAGAAATGGCAGGCGTCTCCGGCGTCTCCGGCTGCAGGTACGTCATCAGGTGTTCCGTCAGCAGTTTGAACGCGGTCTCGGGATCGTCCGCATAGTGAAAGAGATCGAGGTCCGCGGGGCTGATCACCCCATGCCGGACCAGCGCATCGAAATTAATAATCTCCTTCCAGTAACTCGACCCGTAGAGCACAATACCGATCTTCTTGGCCAGCTTCTGTGTTTGCGTGAGCGTGAGGACTTCCGTCATTTCATCCATCGTGCCGAAGCCGCCCGGAAACACGACCAGCGCCTTCGCCAGGTAGGCGAACCACAGCTTGCGCATGAAGAAGTAGTGAAACTCGAAGCTCAGCTCCGGGCTGATGTACGGATTGGGCAACTGTTCGAACGGTAGGCCGATGTTCAAGCCGATGGTCTTGCCTCCGGCCTCCGCCGCGCCGCGATTGGCTGCCTCCATAATGCCCGGACCGCCGCCGGAACAGACGACGAAGCGGTAAGTGCCGTTGTCGGTGAATTGCGCGGCCCACTCGGTGATCTTGCGGGCCAGCGTACGCGCATCGTTGTAATACTGCCCCAGGGGGCCGTCGTCGCGCACGCGGGCGGAGCCGAAGAACACCACGGTGTCACGGATCTTCTGGTGGCGGAAGACGCTGAGCGGCTCCAGATACTCGGCCAGCAGGCGGATCGCGCGGGCGTCCGGACTGTTCAGGAAGTTGTCGTTCAGGTAGGCCACCGGCTTGCGGCCTTTAGGCTCTCTTTGATGTTCCATTTTGCAGTTTCTCGATTCGTTTTTTCAGCTCGCGCACGGTCTTCAGCAGTTCCGGCAGCCTGGGAAAAGCGGTGATGGCACGCAGCCATTCGTTCGCCGCGAACGCCGGAGATCCCGAGATACGCGCGCCGGCGGGCACGTCCCCCCCGATTCCGCTCTGCGCGTAAACGATGGCGTCCTGGTGCACCGTGAGATGGCCGGAAACGCCCACCTGTCCGGCCAGCAGGACGTTCCGCTCGAGGATGGAACTGCCGGCGAGGCCGGTCTGCGCGCAGATGATGTTATCCTCGCCCACCACGCAAGCATGCCCGATCTGCACCAGGCTGTCGATCTTGGCGCCGCGTTTGACGCGGGTCTCGCCGACCGTGGCGCGATCCACCGAGGTCAGGCTTTGCACCTCGACATCGTCTTCAATCACGGTTACGCCCGACTGCACGATCTTGTGATGTGTGCCGTCGGCCCGCTTGGCGAAGCCGAAGCCGTCGCCGCCCACGACCACGCCGTTCTGCAGGATGACGCGGTTGCCGACCTGGCAGAATTCGCGCACTACGGCGTGCGAATGGGCCAGGAAATCGTCGCCGATTTGGGCGCCTTCGTAAATGACCACGTGCGGATGCAGCACGGCGTTCCACCCGATGCGCACGCGCTCGCCGACCACCGCAAAAGGCCCAATGGACGCGCCCTCGCCAATCGTGGCCGTCTGGGCGATCGAGGCCAGCCGATGGATACCGGGTGCAGGCCGGGGCGGCTGATAGAAGATCTCCAGAGCCCGTGCGAAATCGAGGTACGGATTCTGCGAAACCAGGCTGGCGGCCGCGGCATCACGCACCGGCTCGGTGACCAGGATGGCTCCCGCGCGTGTGTGCTTCACCTTGTGCGCATATTTGGGGTTCGCCAGGAAGGTAAGCTCGCCGGGCCCGGCGTGCTCCATGCCGGCGACGCCTGTAATCTCGGTCTCCGGGTCGCCCACCAGCTCGCAACCCAGGCGGGCGGCGATTTCACGTAATTTCATGCCAAGCTTCAGGGTAGCCTAATTCGACAGCACGGCTCACATCTCGTCCACTTTGAGCTTCACATCCGCTTTGGACCAGGCGGCGTCGTACTCCCGCTTCACCCACTCGGCATCCTCGTTCTTTCCCTGAGCGCGGAGAGACTCCATCAACCCGAACAACATGCGTCCGTTGCGCGGCGACCGCTTGACTCCCTCGCGGAAGACGCTCTCTGCCTCGACCGCCTTACCCGCCAGGAGCAGCGAAGCCCCCAGCGACTCGCGCACCGGATAATACCAGGCCGGCGGCTCGTCATAGGTCAGCGTATCCTGCAGGGCTACCGCGTGCTGCAGGTGCGGTACGGCCTCGGCGGGCGTCGCCGCCAGTCTGGCTGCGACAATTCCCGAGGCGATCGTGAATACATCCGCCGCCTTGTTGTATCCGCCCCAGGATGCGCCCGCCGGGAGCGCGGCGCGTATGGCTTCCAACGCCGATTGTTCGCGAGCCGCGGCGACCCGGTCACCGCGTCCGGCAAAGGCCAGCGCACGCGCATAATGCCAGGTCGCGGTCGAAGCGTGCAGGTTCGATCTGGGCTCTGGCAGGTTCAGGATGCCGTCCCAATCCCGGAAGCGCACGCGGCCAAAGACTGCAATGGCATTGAAAGCATCCGCCATCGCCGGCATGGTCTCCAGCATCGGCGCCATGGCGGCGGACATCTCATCCGCGGCGCGCAAGCCGTCCGCTTTGCGGCCCTGCATCCACCTGGCGTAAGCGACGAAGTGTAGATTGTGCACGTAGTAGGCGGCGTAGCCGCTGGTGGTCACCTGCGACTGAGTCATGTACTCGCGGTCCACGGCGACCGCCCGTTCGTTTAACGTGGCCGCCATTTCGTAGTCGCCCAGCACCAGCCAAATATGCGCCGGCATGTGCACCATGTGTCCGGCCCACGGCATGATGCCCATGAGCCGCTGTGCGCTGGCGATGGCGCGTTCCGGAGTCGGGGAAGACTCCACCGCGTGTATGTAGAGATGATTGGCGCCGGGATGATCCGGCCAGCGCCGCAACACCTGCTCGAGCGTGCGCTCGGCTTCCGGCACTCCGGGAGCGGGCGTGCCATCAGCCGCATACCAGTGCCAGCGGGTCGCGACGAGCAGGCTCTCGGCGTAAAGCGTAAGCGCATCCAGGTCGTCCGGCCAGCGTAGCGCCAGCGCGCGCATGGCGTCGATGTAGAGTTGCGGCTGATATGCCGGGCAGCGCTTGGCGGCCGCCTCGAGATAGGCCTGTTCGTGTTCGGGCGTGCCGGCGAGCTTCAGTCCGGCCTCCACGGCGGCGCAGGACGCGGGCATCTTCAACTCGGCGTCGCCATCCATATTGACGTACGGACCTTGGGCCATGGCGATGCCCCAATACGGCATGGCGGCTTCCGGGTCCAACTCGGATGCTTTGCGGAAGGAGCGCAGCGCTTCGTAGCGGTTGAACCCGTACATCAGGGCAAGTCCCTGGTCGAAGAACTTCTGCGCCTCGGCGCTGGAGGTGTGGATCTGATGATGCCAGATTCCCAGGCCGGGGTACAAAGTCACGGGCTTTTCGGAAGGTGGCGCCGCCTGCGCGAGCGCCAGGCTGAATGGAAACAAACAGAACGCAAGCTTCATGTTCAGGGAGTATCTCATAAAACCGATCCGGCGTATTCCCACCTACGTGCGAAGCGGCGCGCGATCAGAAATAGGACAATGCCGGATCCTATCAACACGGCCACTTGCGGCGCGAGATGCCAGACGGGCTCAACGCGCCAGAAGACCTTGATGCAGCCGTCGATCGCCCAGGCGTTGAACGTGACCAGGCCGGTTTTCTGCATGGCTGGCGGCATCAGAAAGCGCGGAAACATGCTGCCGCCGATGGCGGACATGGTCAGGATGAGGAGCGTCGAGATGGCGGACTGCTGTCCACGGGTATGCGACAGGCCGGCCAGCAGCATGCCAAAGGACGCGCAGGCGAAGGCGGTGGCCGCGGTCATGACGAAGAAGCCGGGCAGGTGCGTGAACAGATCGAAATGAAAGACGGCGGCGCCCCAAAGGAACATTGAGTGTGAGCTGCGCGCAAGCCAGCAAGGTGCAGTACCATTTTGCCGGCCAGCAGAGTGGTCATGCTGACGCGCGAGCTGAGGTTACGGTCGAGCGCGCCGCTCTCGGCTTCATCCAGCAGGCTGCCGCCCGCCGCGCTCGCGGTGAACAGCAGGAACATGACGCCGATGCCGGCCGCGTAGAACGCGATGGTCGGGCTGCGCTTCTTTTCACCCACCACGTCGCGGATTTCGAGGGCCACCGTCCCGTTGTTATTGGAGTTGCTCACCTCGGCGCCATCGCGGAACCGCGACAAAGTCGATTCGATGTTCTTCCGCTGCTGCGGTGTCAGGCCGCCGCTTTCGAGGGAGGCGCTGCCCGCGGCGTCCAGTGGGGGGTCGAAGCGCCGCCAAAAGGCAGGGAAGAGCGGCCGGCGATCTTGTAGTTGGGAAGCTAAATCTTAGGGCCAATGGGCACGACGATGTCGTTGGCGACGAGTTTCTCGCCTAAAGAGGGATAACGCCTTAGTCTATACTAGTCAGACAACGTCGCGAACGACCACGCCGCGCGGCGGAGTCTCCATGAAATACCAACACCGAGTGCTCGGCATGCTGTCGCTGCTCGCCGTAATCACCTATCTGGACCGCGTGTGCATCGCCGTCGCCGGCCCTCGCATGCAGGACGCCTTGCATATCAGCCCGGCCGCCTGGGGCTGGGTGCTCAGCGTTTTTTCCCTTTCCTATAGCGCTTTTGAAATACCTACGGGCGCTTTGGGAGATCGCATTGGCCCGCGCCGCGTCCTCACCCGCATAGTCCTTTGGTGGTCGGCCTTCACGTCGCTCACCGGGGTTGTGTCGCGCTACTCCATCTTGCTGCTCGTGCGGTTTTGTTTTGGGGCCGGTGAAGCAGGCGCCTATCCCAATGCGGCAACTGTCATCGGCCGTTGGATCCCGGCCGCCAAACGCACGCGCGCTTGGGGCATCCTATGGATGACCAGTCAAGCCGGTGCCGCCTTATCGCCGCTGCTCGTCGTGCCGATTCAAGTGCGCTTTGGATGGCGGGCGTCTTTTCTCGTATTCGGCGTGTTGGGAGCGGTCTGGAGCCTGGTCTGGTACCTGTGGTTTCGCGATTTCCCACACGAGAAAGCCGGAGTTAGCGAGGCCGAACTGCGTGAAATCGATCCCGCTCCCGGTTTGCAACACCACGGCATGCCCTGGGCGATGGCGTTGCGCAGCCGGGCGCTGTGGCGCATCGCGGCCATTGGCGCCTGTTATGTGTACTCGTTTGGATTCTACCAGGCGTGGCTGCAAACATATCTCGTGAGGGGCCGCGGATTTACCGAAAAGGCGCTCGCGCTCTCCGCGCTCACGTACGCGGTCGGGGCCGTGGCCAACGGACTGGGTGGCGTTGCGGGCGATTGGATGGTAAAGCATCATGGCCTGCGCATCGGCCGCCGCTCGATCGGCGTAGTGGGACTCGGCGCGGCGGCCCTGTTCCTCACCTTAGCCATTTACGCCCCCAGCGGTAACCGGGCGCTCATATTCCTTTCAATTGCTTACGCCGGAATTCTGTTTCAGCAGCCAAGCCTCTGCACCCTTTGCCTCGACGTAGGCCGCAAGCACGCGGGCGCCGTCTTTGGCTTCATGAATACGGCGTGCAACGCCGCTCAGGCCCTCTCGTCGGTGATCTTCGGCTATCTGGTGAGCTATTTCGGCAACTACAACACGCCGTTCATCCCGATGGTGGCCTTGCTGTGCCTTGGTGCGATTCTATGGTTGCGAGTGGACCCTACCCGCGAGCTGTTCCCCGAAATACTTCCCTCCGAAGTAGTAGCGGTTTCTTAAGCTCGGGCGGCTGGCGGTCACGCGCCACTGCCCAAGGTCCGGATCACGGTGTAACCGTCACCTGCTTTGTCAAATTCACCGCCTGGCGCGGAGCTGAGGTGCGGGTCAATAGTCCGGCCATCTGGACGGAACCCGGACTTACGAATGAGTCACTACTTGATGCGTTCCCACAACAGCTTATACGTCGCATTCTTTCGGTCAATCACGCCTCCTTTCCCGTCCTCGCTGGGGATAAGCAGAAGGCGATCGTTGCCTTGAAATTCGAACCAGCGGACATTGTTGACACCGCGCCAATTTGGTGGAGTTGCGTCTTCCAGGTGGTGAGTGACGATTTGCGCTTTCAAATCCAGCGTGTAGGTGCCGTAATACGCGATGTAATTGTCGAAGGCAGCCACCTTCTCTGCACCAGTGCCGAATGCGGGCCCGTTAACGAAGGGCTTGCGAACGCCCTTAACATCGATTTGGACAGTCATCCAGCCGGACCGATCGTAGGTGATGATGCCCGTAGGGTGATCGAAAGCAAAGTGAAACGTGGCGTCGGTGCCCTCCACTGAAACCAATCGCCAGGCGCCTACAAACCTGTTACCAGCATTGGCGGGTCGCGATTCAGCGGAGAACAAGAAGACGCAAGAGAGGATCAACAGGAGGATGCGGCCTTTGCTCATAAGGCACCTAGTATACCGCGGCCCAAATTTTCTTCTTGCTTGGAGTCGCCGATTGTTGAGGGCGGCCGGCCCCAGTTCGCCTCCTAAGAACCCTTCTGCCAGCGGTATCGGCGGCATTGCGCGGTGGAGCAGGGCGTATCCGGAAGTAATTCGAATGTGACACTCGTGGAAGGGCCGACCCACGGGGCCGGTCCAGAAAGCCCGTTCACGGCATTAATCGTCATTATCGTGCGGGCAAAACGGTCTCGGCCGATTTAAAGGCCGCGTGAGGCTGTAACTAGGTGCCGTTTTCTGTTAGCCTCTACAGAGTAAGGAGCGCGCATCGATGACGCGACTTAACGCTCTGGGTACGCTGAACTGGGGGAAGCAGGCGTGCGGTGTTTTCGTGTTCTGTGCAACCACCGCGATTGCCCTACCGGCGCAAATTCTCACCACACTCTTTAGCTTCGATCAGTTGGACGGCGGCAACCCCCAGGCGGCGCTGATCCAAGGTACGGACGGGAACCTGTACGGCACAACAGTGAATGGCGGCGCCAACGGTGCTGGCACGATTTTCAAAATCACCCCGAGCGGCTCATTGACGACGCTATACAGCTTCTGCTCTGAAAGCGGGTGCACGGACGGCGACGCTCCCAACGCGCTTTCCATTCCCGCGGCCATCTTCACCGATCCTCCGCCACGCAATACCGCTCGGCGATCTTCTACAAAGACGCCGAGCAGAAACGCATCGCGGAAGCCTACATCAAACAGCTCGCTGACGCGCACGCCTTCAGCAAGCCAATCGCCACCGAGGTTGCGCCCTTAAGCCGCTTCTATGTGGCCGAGCCATATCATCACAGTTCGTCAAGCGGAATCCGGATTATCCTCACGTGGTCTACAACTACTTACCCAAGTTGGCGAAACTGACAGAAGAGTTCGGGCCGCTGCTAAAGAAATAGTGGCGCAGGCACCCCTGCCGGCGCGGGCGAGCATTGTTCCGCCCTTCGCTCTTTGGCCGCACCCTGTGGGGCAGCCCGAAGACGAATCGCCGCGTCGCCCGCTCGTAACATCCACGCCTTTTGTCGATGTTGGCGAACTGCGCTCGCCTACATCCCCTGCTCGTCCGCCGACGGCCCGTAAATCGCCGGCACCGGAATGTCGTTAAGCCGCAGATACACGCCAAGCTGCGCACGATGATGAATAGTGTGGTTCAAGACGAAGCTGCGTATGCAGACGATGCGAGGCATGCTGAACAGCGTCTGCCCGCCGGAGAGCAGCGACCAGGTCTGCATGAAATGCTCGTCGCTGGAGCCGGCGAGGGCGGCCCGTGCTGCGGTCACGTTCTTGTCAAAGTGCGCCAGCAGCTCGCTTCGGGAAGTCAGCGGCTCTTCCTTATAGGGCGGAGCGCCGGGCGGCGCGATGTCAAACGAATCCTTCTCGATGGTATCGACGCACCAACCCGTCATGTTGGCGATGTGGGTTGCAAGCGAACCCATGCTGAAAGATTTGGGGTGCGGCTTCCAGCCGAACTTATCCTCCGGGCAGCGCTCCAGAGTCTTGCGCGTACTGGCCATCTCTTGGTCGAATTCAGGCAATAGGGCGTCACGGATACTCATGTTTCCTCCAGGCATTAGTTTCGCTGTTTGTTCGCCATGAGTCAAGCGCGAAATTGTAAAATTTGTGGGGCGCCTCACCGGCGCTGGCACTTCGGGCAATAGTGCGTGCCGCGCTGCGCGACGAGGGTGCGGCGGATCGGCGTACCGCAGTTCACACAAGGTTCGCCGGTGCGCTGGTAGACGCGGTGCTCGAACTGGAAAAACCCCTTGCGGCCATCGGCATCCACGTAATCGGATATCGAGGAGCCGCCCTTCTGGATGGCTTGCGTCAGCACTTCCACCATGGCCTGTTGCAGCCGCTTGACGCGTTCCGTTCGCAGGCGCGCCGCGATGGTCAGCGGATGTATGCCAGCGCGGAAGAGCGCCTCGTCGGCGTAGATGTTGCCCATGCCCCGGACGAAGTGCTGATCGAGCAGAACGGCTTTGATGCGCGCCTTCCGCCGCTTGAGCCGCGCGGCGAACTCGTTGAGCGTCACCTCCAGCGGCTCCGGACCGAGTTTCTCGACCCTGGCGGGCAGTCCCCGGCTGACTTCCAGCTTGCCGAACTGGCGTTGATCTTCGTAGCGCAGCACGCCGCGATCGAGATTCAGCACGGCGTGCGTGTGCCGGCCGGGTGAGCCGTTCAGCAGGAGCTTGCCGGTCATGCCGAGATGCACGGTCAGGCATTGGCCGCCATCCAGTTCCATAACGATGAACTTGCCCCGCCGCCCGATGCCGCGTATGCGCCGCCCCGCCAGCGCCGCGCTCATCTGGTCGGGGTCACCCCGCAGGATGCGGAGGCAGAGGAATTCGGCGGAGACGATGCGCCGGCCCACCACGCGGGTGATCGACCGCACTACGGTTTCGACTTCGGGGAGTTCCGGCACTTTAAGGAAGCTGCAGCAGGACGTCGTCGCCCTGGATTTCGACGCCGAAGGTGGCGACCTTCTGGGCAGGGTCGAAGTCGTTAGCGCCGGTCTGGCAGTCCCACTCCCAGGCGTGCCAGGGGCAGACGACGTGGTTGCCATGAATCGCGCCCTGCCCCAGAGGCCCACCGCGATGCAGGCATGTTCCGCTAAGTGCCGTAACGCGTCCGCCCACATGGCAAATGGCGTATGTATCGCTGCCGACCGTCACCTCCGTGACGGAATCGGCGGGCAGTTGCGAGAGAGCGGCGACTTTGACCAGCGGCATCTCTTCAGCCTACCGCAACTGCTGCGCAGCGATCAGGACTGGGTCCCAGACGGTGGCGAAGGGCGGCGCATAAGCCAAGTCCAACTGCTCCAGATCCTCCACGCGCATGCGATTGTGGAGCGCCGTCGCGATCACGTTGATACGGCCTTCAACACCCTCCTCACCCCACACCGAGCCGCCCAGCAGACGGCGCGTGGCTGAGTCCGCCACGAGTTCCACGGTGAGGAGCGTTCCGCCGAAGTAGCCTGGGCGGCCGGGTGCTGTAATGCGCGCGGAGATCGGTGAAAAGCCTTCACGCCGCGCCTGCTCCACGGACAGTCCCGTAATCGCGATGCCCAGGCCGAAGACGCGCACGATGGCGGTGCCTACAATGCCGCCGAATCGCTCGCGCCGCCCCGCTGCGTTGGCGCCCGCGACGCGCCCCATTTTGTTCGCGGTGGTGCCCAGCGGGATGTATGCCGGCCGTCCCGTCACCAAGTGGAGCGCTTCCGCGCAATCGCCCGCCGCATACACGCCTGGCTGATTGGTTTCCATGTGCTCGTCCACCCGTATGGCGCCGGTGCGTCCCACTTCCACGCCCGCTTCGGCCGCGATCTCGACATTGGGCCGCAGCCCCGCCGCCAGGATGACCAGATCGCAGGGTATATCGCCGGCGCGATGGGGCGCGATGCTGGCGATGCGGGTGCCGCAGCGCAGCTCGACGCGGAAACGCTCCAGGCGGTCGCGCACGGCTTTGGTCAGCACGGCATCCTCGCGATGCAGCACGTGCGAGCTGTGCTCCACGACGGTGACCGCCAGACCGTTGCGCCGCAGGACGTCGGCCGCCTCCAGCCCGATGTATCCCGCGCCGATCACCACCGCCCGCTTGGGCTGCTTTTCGCGCAGGTACGTCTTCAGGCCTTCGGCATCTTCGAGGGTGTGCAGCATGAAAACATGCGGCAACCCCGCGCCCGGCAGATCCGTGCCGAGCGGCCGCGCGCCGGTGGCGATCACCAGGCGGTCGTAGTGCGCACGGTCGCCTCCATCGAGAACGACTTCGCGGCGCGGATGCGAGATCGCCACCACGCGCGCGCCCGTGCGCACCGTGATGTGGCGCTCTTTCCGGAAATATTCGGGAGGGTAGACGACGAGTTGCCCGGCGCTACGGACGCGGCCTTCAATGTAATAGGGCAGCCCGCAAGCCCCGTAGGAGATGGTGGCGCCCTTCTCCAGGACCAGGATTTCCAGGCCGGGATCGATTCGGCGCGCGCGGGCGGCAGCGCTCAAGCCCGCGGCTACGCCGCCGATCACCAGCAGCCGCATGGGCCCGGCTATCCCTCTTTTTTCATTTGCTCGACGAAGTTCAGGATATCGAACGTCTTGATTTCGCGGTCGGGGAAGAAGCTGTTCACCGCGTCCTGCTCATCGGTAAACAGGTCGAATACGGTGGCCAGCTTAGTCATCACCAGGAGCTCGATGTTGCGGCGGTTCAAATTCACCAGCTTCAGTTGGCCGCCTGCCCTGCGATAGGTGGTGGAGCACATCACCAAAGCGCCCAGCCCGGTGCTATCGATGTAATCCACATGCGCGAGGTTGAGGATCACGTCTTTCGTTCCGGCGGCCAGCAGCGCCGACGTCTTGTCGCGCAGCGCGCTGGCCTCCTTGCCCACCGTGATGCGGCCCTTGAAATCGAGGATGGTGATCCCTTCGTGCTCCCGCTGCGTAATGTCCAGGCTCATATTAGACCGTCATTTTGAAGCCGAGTTGCGCTTCCACTTCTTCGATCGGAACCATTTCGATGGCGTCCCAGGGGCAGCCGTCCAGAAAGGCGCCATCCGGCCCTTTGCTGGTGCATTTCTTGCAGCCGATGCAGAGGACGGGGTCCACCTCGATGCGGCCAAAGGGCGCATGGTCCTCGTCGGGCACCCAATACATGCAGTCGGCGACGGGGCAATAGGGCACGCAGGCGGGCGATCCGGCGCAACCGGTGCAGCATTCGGTGATGACCGCGAGTTCCTTGGGCCGCTTCTTGCGCGGCGTGGCGATGCCCTCCGACTTGGGCTCCATCTTGAGTACAGCAGTGGCTGCCATGCAGAGAATTATGACACAGACGGAGGTCGTGGCGCACGCAGCGTGGCGCAAGCTTCAGCTTGCCGCGGCGAACTTCAGTTCGCCGTCCCGGTGAGCACAGCTCGGCCAACGCGCGCCGCGCTAGCTCCGGCGTTTCGCGATCAACTCCCGAACCTTGGGAACGAGATCGCGCGGCACATTCATGACCGTCTCGGAAGGCGCAACGCCGGCCTCATCCTCCGCCAGCGCCTCTTCTTCGGTCTGTTGCCCGTAGTGCGCAAGCACCCGCTGTACTTTGCCCTCGTCCCATCCGTCTGGAAACTTGTTCTGGCTCATTGGTATTTCTTCCTTCTGCGCCGGCGATACGCTGCCAGGGGTTTCCCAGTCAGGTCATAGTAATCACAAATACAAAGTCCGGATCGCTGTCCGGGACATAGATGACACGCAGGTACCTGCCAGAAGCCGTCTGGCCCAATGCAATCCTGGAGCCCTCGCGCCCCGCACGATCCTCACCAGGTTGCTCCAACACCTCAACGACCTCATCCTCGTTCACTTGATGGCTATAGATATGGGGCGCACCGGTCGCAGGATCTATGTAGAATCGGGCTTGCAAGCTACGCCTAGCCCCATTCTAACGCTAAATGCCAAACCCATTCCTTCAGCGCGCATGAACACGACGGCTGAATGGCAGCGTGAGGTCCTACCGGCCTATGACGCGCAGTCCACTTCAAGACACAGACTGGGTCGCTTCGCGAATCCGCTCCATCACTTCGTCCAAAGATCGCGCCTGCGAATGGATTCTGGGATCTGTGGGATGGAGGCAATGTAGCAGCCCTTCTCATCGGGCTCGATGACGACGTCAAATTGGCGTTGCAATTGGCTCCCTCAGCTTTATTGTAGACCGTCGACCGCGTGGCTAATCGGCAGTCCGCGGCTGTCGACCTTCCGTCCAAGTGGCGGAGAGATCTTCCTGTAAGGCCCATTGTCTCCGCTTGCAAAATAGCGCGATAATCGGTACATGTTGGTCCGAATTGCGGTCATGCTTATGCTGCTCGCCGCATTCGGCGTGCCGTGTTCTATATCCTTTTTCAAAGCCCCGTATCACAAGGACCGGCGTTCCGATACTCCCCTTTTCCGATTCGAGAAGCATGGTCATGCTGGTTTTATCAATGCAGAAGGGAAGGTGGCTATCCCGCCCAAGTTCGATATTGGATGGTCTTCGGAAGAGGACTTTGTAGAGGGGTTGTCACCCGCTCGCGTGGGCGAGAACTGGGGCTTCATCGATAGTGCCGGTAACTGGGCGATACAGCCGAAGTACTGGCGAGTTCAAGCCTTTTCGGAGGGACTAGCGGCCGTCACCTATCAACGTATGCCATACGACTCTGCCGCATACATTGACAGGAGTGGAAAAGCCATTATCGAGTTTCACAAGGGGGTCACGGACGCTGGCCCATTTAGCGAGGGCTTGGCGGCGGTGAGAACGAAAGGTTCCACGGGCGTCGGAAAACTCGGGTACATCGATCGTTCCGGCACCGTCGTGATCCCCTATGAATTTGCTCTCGGTGGGCCCTTCCACGACGGATTGGCCGCGGTTGTCTTCGACGGGCTGTGCTACGTGGAAGAGCGCGACGGATTGCCCAGGAGTCCTCCGCCGTCCGTCCCCGCTGCCACAAGCTGTGGCGGTGTCCCGATCTTCATAACAGAGCGATGCGGTGAGGGATTCATTGATAAGGCTGGCAAGGTCGTTTTTCGATTCCAAGGCGTCCGGGATTTTTCTGAGGGCTTAGCTGCCGTTGAGAAGGGTGGCAAATGGGGATTTGTCGAGCCTGATGGACGGTTTCATGTGCAACCAGCTTTCGAATCGGTCCGATCCTACAACGGAGGGCTGGCAGCCACTGAGTACGACGGAAAATGGGGATATATAGACCGTGCCGGCCAATGGGTTATCCGACCGCAATTCGCGAGCGCGGACGACTTTTCTGACGGCCTCGCCCTCACCGAGAAGGGCTATATTGACAGGGCTGGTAATCGGGTGGCTGTCGCGAAAGACGGGACGGCATTTGTACTGGGCCTGGCGCATGTAACTCTCGGCAGGAACAAATTCGGCTACATAAACCACCGTGGCAAAATCGTTTTTCGATATCGTTACGACGTCGTCAAGCCAAGCATGTTGCCCTATTCCGGGGAGTAACCGCTAGGCTATCATCGGTGGATAGCATGCGCCGACAGTTGGATCCGGACACAACGATGGGCGGGCCTCACGGCCAGTTTCCTTCCACACAGCTTTCGCTGCTGGAAGCCGCAACTGCCGGCCTGCCGAACGATGCTCTGGAACGCGTGATCGCGCTGTACTGGAAACCGGTCTATCGATTCATCCGCATCAAATTCCGCAAGGACAACGAGGACGCCAAAGACCTGACCCAGAGCTTCTTCACCACCGCACTCGAACGCGATTTCTTCGTGCGTTTCGACCCGGCCAAAGCCTCGTTCCGGACCTATCTCCGCATGGCCGTGGAACGCTTCGCCGCTAACCAGCATGCCGCCGCGAACCGGCAGAAGCGTGGCGGCGAGGTCACGTTCGAGCCGGTGGAGGAACAGGCGGTCACCACCGAGTCACCTGAACAAGCCTTCGAACGCGAGTGGCAGCGCCAATTGTTCGCCCTGGCGATCGAAGATCTGCGCGTGCTCTGCGAAGAGTCGGGCAAGCAGATCCAATTCCAAATCTTCGACGCCTACGACCTGGCCGGCGGCGAACGTCCCTCCTACGCTGAATTGGCCGCGCGACATGGCATCGCCGAAACCTCCGTGACGAACTATCTGGCGTGGGCCCGCCGTACGCTGCGCGGGTTCGTGAACGATCGGCTGCGCGGCGTAACATCGGGCGAACGCGAACTGCGCGAGGAGATGCGGCGCCTATGGATGTAAGCGATTCCGTTCTCGACCATCTGCGCCATGTGGCGGCGCTGCCCGATCTCTCCGGAACGCGCTACGAGCTGGAATCCGAGATCGGCCGCGGCGGGATGGGCGTGGTCTACGCGGCGCGCGACCGCCAGCTCGATCGCCGCGTGGCGCTAAAGGTCCTCGACTCCGCGCTGGCCGGCGAAGCGCAGCTCATCGCGCGGCTGGAGCATCCCGCGATCGTGCCCATCTATGAGACCGGCGAACTGCCCGACGGCCGCGCGTTCTATGCGATGAAACTGGTGGCCGGCGCGCGCCTCGATCACTACCTGGCCGGATCGCCATCGCTGGGCGAGCGACTGCGCGTGATACGGCGCGTCGGCGAGGCGCTGGCTTTCGCCCACACCCGCGGCACGATTCATCGCGACCTGAAACCGCAGAACGTGATGGTCGGCGAGTTCGGCGAGGTCTACGTGATGGATTGGGGCGTAGCGGCCATCGCGGGAACGCCAGCGTTTCGCGCCCCGGAGGCGAGCCTGGATCAGCGTTCGGATATTTACGCGCTGGGGGCTTTGCTCGAATTCATGCTGATCGCGCCGGGGAGTTCGGCGGCGCCGCCCGCTCTACGCGCCATCGCCGCCAAGGCCATGAGCGCGGATCCCGCCGCCCGCTATCCGGTTGCCGCGGCGTTACTCGCCGATATCGATCGCTTCCAGGAAGGGCGCGCCGTGGAGGCTTGGTCTGAGCCGCTGTGGCATCGATTGCGACGATTTGGATCGCACAATGCCGTGCTGCTGTGGCTGCTGGCAGCCTATGCGATCGTAAAGTTCGCGCTCTTTTTCCTGCGAACCCGTTAAAGGAATCCCCGCCAACGCGGAATACTAGTGTGAAGGAGTAAACGATGAACAAGATTCTGGTCGGACTGCTGTTCGGCCTCCTGCTCGGGGCGCTGGACGGCGCTACCGCGGCGTTTTACCCGGAAACACGCAACCTGATGACCGGCATCATGGTGGGGTCGTCCATCAAGGGCATGCTGGTGGGCCTGCTGAGCGGCTGGTTCGCGCGCAAAGTGCAATCCACGAAATGGGGAATCGCGATGGGCGCGGCGCTCGGGCTGTTGTTTGCCTTTGGGGTGGCCGCGATGCAGCATGAGCACTACCTGGAAATCATGCTGCCCGGCTTCGTCACCGGCGCGATCATCGGCTTCCTCACGCAAAGGATGGGGGCGGCCAAGCTCGCCGAGAAGAGGGAAGCATGAAGCGTTCGCTGCTGCTGCCGATTGGCCTGATGATGGCTCTCGGCGCCGCCGCGCAGCCGGACCCTTGGGCGGTCGTGCGCGTGTTCAAAGGGAAGTGGGAAGGCCCCACCTCAGGCAAACCGGGAAAGGGTTTCAGCTCCCGCGAGTACCGTTTCGAGATGAATGGACACTTCCTGTCGCAGCGCGACAAGACCGTTTGGGAACCCGTCGCGCCAGCGACGAAGCCCATGGTCCACGAGGACTTCGGCTGGTTCAGCTACGACACGAACCCGAAGAAGATCGTGTGGAGGCAATTCCACAATGAGGGCATGGTCAACGAATACACGTTGGATTCCGTGAGCCCGGACGGCAAATCGCTGGAGTTCGTCACCTACCGGATCGAGAACCTGCCGGCGGGCTGGCGAGCGAAGAAATCCTACACCATACTGTCTGCCGATGAGATCGAAGAAACCTTCTGGCTAGCGGCTCCCGGCAAGGACTTGGAAGTCTTCAGCCGGGCGCGGATCAAGCGCGTAAACTGATGCTTCGTCATCTACTGTGGCGGCTGCTCCCCAATTCCGCCGCTCGATCACCGTCGCCGGTTCGTAGGTGACCCCGCGCGCGAGACGCTTCTGCTCCCGCCGCGTGCTCCACAGAAGCGCCGGGCCGAGCGCGGCGCATATACGCGACAGCAGCCCGAACTCACGGCCAAGATCCTGGCGCAGCGCGCGTATCTGGGCGCTCACGCCCTGGTTGGTCTTGCGCAACTGGTGTTCCATGGCCCACAGCAGGCCGCTGGCCGCGCTCTTGAGCGAGCGGACTTCCCACGCGAAGCGTTCCCGCACCCGCGCGTCCGGATAATCCTTGTAGCGCTTCCAGCCCGCCAGCGTGGTCCGCCAAACGCGAAACAGACTGGGGCCGTTGCGTTCGAAATCGCGGCGGAAGGCCCAGTCCAGAAATTGCTTGGATTGTTCCCGCGAGATGGCGGCGTGCCGGAAGTTGAACTTGTCCTGCCCATGTATGTCGGCGAGGTCCACGCCGCTCAGCATGCGGTCCTGCTCCTGCATTTCCTGGTGAAGCGGTGTGCCGGGCACGGGCGTGTACAGCATGAATTGATGGAAATCGGTTTCGTGCGCGACGGCGTGCTCGATCTCCTCGTGGATGTTCTCCGGCGTGTGATGCTCGAGCCCGACGATCGTAGAACCGAGCAGCTTGATGCCATGCTGCCGCAGTTGCTTGGTCAACGCCAGCGTGTCGGAATCCTGTAGCTTGGCATAGCTCGAGTGCGGCGATTCCAACCCCATCCAGATCCACGAAATCCCGAGTTCTACCAGTTCCTTGATGGAGTATTTGCGAATGGCGTTGGCCGAGGAGAAGACGTACAGCGCCCAAGCCTTGCCCTTGGCCTTCATGCAGTCAAGCAGTTCCATGGCGCGCTTTTTGTAGAGGAGGAAGTTCTCGTCCATGATGAAGAACGACCGGACCTTCATGGTGGCTTCCATCTCGCACATGATGCGAAACAGTTCCTCGCCCGTTTCGTAGAAGTTCAGGAACTTGCCCTTGCCGCCGAAGAAAGCCGAGGTGGTGCAGAAGTTGCAGCCCATGGGACATCCTACGGACGGAATAATAGTGGCGGCGGTGCCTTCGCCGTCCGGAATGTGCAGGCCCATGGTCCGGACACCGTATCCCGAAACGATGTGAGGATGGCGAATGGGAGCATTCTCATCGTCGCCCAGGTAGCGGCGCATCCAGGAGATGCCGTCGCCGCGCACAATGTGATCGGCATCGACGATTTTGTCGAGACCAGGAAGGGCAGCCACGTGGCCGCCCACAACGATGGTGGACTTGGGCGATAGCTCGCGCACCATGCGGCACATCTCCCGCACTTTGCCCACGTTCACGATGATGGACGAAATACCCACCACGTCGTAAGAATTTTCGGCCAACTCGCGCGCGAAGGCCTGGCGCGTCGGAAAATCCAGCACGGTGCAGGGCGCCGAGATATTCTCCTGGATCATCATGATGCCCCAGGAGCGGTGGAACATGCGCAGCGAGAAGGCGCCCTGTTCGCGGGTCACCTGGTTGTGATACAGCTCCATGGGATTGACGGCGCGGCTGCCGAATTCGTCGTTTTGCGCGTACGGGCCGAAGACGGCGGTCAGCAGAACGCGGGCTTGGTTACCTTTGGGATGGGTTGGCATTTTCAGATTTTCAGCGGTCCTTAACCTATTTTGTGCGCACCGCTGGCCTGCGGATCGTAATATTTGTGTAATTCCTTTCGTGGTTTGGGCCCGGCCGTCTTGCACGACGGCACAGTATAGAATGGACTGATGATCAGGTTTGCTTATCCTTTTCTTGCCATCCTGGCTGCTAGCGCAGCCCTCGCCGGCGATTCACACTTGAGTAACTTCCGGCAACTGACGCATGGCGGCCAGAACGCCGAAGCCTATTGGTCTCCCGATGGCAAGCGCCTGATCTTTCAGTCCACGCGCCCGCCGCACGAGTGCGACCAGGAGTACATCATGAACGCCGACGGGTCGGATCAGCACATGGTCTCAACTGGCAAAGGGCGCACCACCTGCGGCTACTTCCTGGCCGACAACCGGCACATCATCTACGCTTCCACGCATGCCGCCGGCGATGCTTGCCCGACCCCGCCGGACCGCAGCCACGGATATGTCTGGGGCGTCTTCGCGGGCTACGATATCTACCTGGCGACCGACGCCGGCAAGATCGTCAAAAGGCTCACCGACACGCCGGGATACGACGCGGAAGGGACCGTCAACTGGAAGACCGGCACCATCGTGTACACGTCGCTGGCCTCGGGCGACCTGGACCTGTGGACGATGAAAACGGATGGTTCCAACAAGAAACAGATAACCAAAGAGATCGGCTACGACGGTGGCCCGGTGTTTTCCCGCGACGGCAAGAAACTCGTCTGGCGGGCCAATTACCCCAAGACACCCGAAACCTTGGCCCGATATAAATCCCTGCTTGCCGACAATCTGACCGTTCCCATGAAGATGGAAATCGTGGTGGCGGACGGCGATGGCAGCCATGCCCGCACCATCACCGATTTCGGCTGCGCCAGCTTCGCTCCGACCTTCACGCCGGACGGCAAGAAAATCCTGTTCGCCTCCAACAAGCACGCCTGCGATACGCGCCGCTTCGAACTGTACATGATGAACCTGGATGGCAGCGATCTGGAGCAGGTCACCGATTTCGGCGGCTTCACCTCCTTCCCGGAGATTTCACCGGATGGGAGGACGTTGGTTTTCTGTTCGGACCGGGACGCCAAAGAGCGCTACGAATTCAACATTTTCACGGCGGACTGGAAGTAGCTCGCCGTGTCGCCGCGTCGCCGTGTCGCCGCGTCTCCCCTCGCGCAAGTGGCAGGCAGACATCCGCTCCTGCTATACTGCAATAGTTCATCGGTTCGCAACGATCCAGGAATATCCATGCCCAAGTTGAAGACCCACACAGGTGCGGCCAAGCGGTTCAAAAAGACCGGGACCGGCAAGGTGATGCGCAGCCACGCATTCGGCCGGCATATCCTGACCTCGAAGTCGCGCAAAAGGAAAAGGAAACTGCATAAACAGGTAATGGCCGACAAGACGAACCAGCCATCCTTGCAGCGCATGCTCCCGTATTGAGGGAGCCAAACGCGTGTGGACGGAGCGCGTGGCACGTGCCCGATCCACCGCAAACGATCGTCACCAAAAAGGAGTAAAACGTGCCCAGAGTCAAACGCGGAACTAAACGCAGGGCGTCGCGCAAGAAGACGTTAGAGCGCGCGTCCGGTTATTTTCTCACCAAGAGCAAACTGCACCGCGCGGCGCAGGAAGCTGTCGAAAAGGCTCTCAAATATGCCTACGTCGGCCGCCGCAACAAGAAACGCGATTTCCGTTCGCTGTGGATCGTGCGCATCAACGCGGGCTGCCGGCAAGCCGGAATCTCCTACAGCAAGTTCATGCACGGCCTGAAGGCCGCCGGCGTGGTCCTCGACCGCAAAGTGCTGGCGGAAGTGGCGGCCACCGATGTTGCCGGATTCCTATCGCTGGTGGAAAAGGCCAAAGCGGCCTTGGAACAGGCGGGTGCATGAGTCCGGCGGAACAGGAAACCGATTCACTTCAGACGCTCGAGCAACGCATCCAGCAGGCGGTGCAGTTAGTGGTCCGGCTGCGGCAGGAGAAGGACGGGGCTGTGCAGGAAGCCGCCCAGGCGCGCGCGGAAGCCACGCGGCTTGCCGAAGAGTTGCGCGTGATGCACTCCGAGCGCAAACAGGTGCGCAGCCGCATCGAGAAGCTGCTGGGGCAGATCGACCAACTCAGCGCCGGCTAAAAGCGGTGGCCGCCAACACGCCAGAAAAACGTCCGGTGCGCGTTACCATCCTGAGCCAGTCTTACACGCTGCTCACGGCGGGCGATCCGCGCGAAGTCGAAGAACTGGCGCGCAGCGTGGATGAGCTGATGCTCTCGATCGCGGGCAAGTCTCCGCATGCCGATTCCACGCGCATCGCGGTGATGGCGTGTTTGCATTTGGCCGACCGGCTGCACAGCCTGGAACAGGATCTGAGCCACCTGAAGGAGCGCGTGGACCGCAAAAGCGAGGAGTTCGCGGGCCTGTTGGAGCAGGCCATCGAAGGGGGACAGTGAACCTGAGCGGGCGAGGGGGCGAACGGGCGAGCGGGCGATTTCGTGCGCGAGCTTTCGAGACTTGCGCCGCACTGGTGGCAGTGTGCGGCGTTTTGTGGGCAACCTCGGAATCCTATCGCGCGCAGGTCGAGGAATGGCGGCGGCATCGGGAGACGGCGCTCAAGGCGGATGGCGGATGGCTTACCGTCACCGGGTTGTTCTGGCTGCACGAAGGCGCCAACAGTTTCGGCGCCGCATCATCCAACGAGATTGTGCTGCCCCCGGAGCCGGCGTTGCGGGGCAGCGGCTCTTTCGATCTGCACGGCGGTAAGGTAACCATGCGGCTGGACGGGCAGAGCCGCGAATTGCGGCCGGATTCCAACGCCGCGTCCGACATCGTGACGCTGGGCAGCCTGACCATGTTCGCGATCCGGCGCGGCGATCGCTACGGCATACGCCTCAAGGACGCCAACAGCCGCCTCCGGAAGGAATTCACGGGCCTGCACTACTTCCCGGTAAGCGAGGACTACCGCATTACCACACGGCTCACGCCGGATGCGAAGAAGATCCCGATTCCTAATATCCTGGGCCAGGTCGAAGATACCCCCAGCCCCGGATACGTCGAGTTTGAGATACGCGGCCAGAAGCTGCGGCTGACGCCGATCGAAGAATCGCCGAACCAACTATTCTTCATCTTCCGCGACCTGACCGCCGGCAGCCAGACCTACGGTAGCGGACGGTTCCTCGATGCGGAGTTGGGGAAAGACGGCGCGGTGGTGCTGGACTTCAACAAAGCCTACAACCCGCCGTGCGCGTTCACACCCTACGCCACCTGTCCACTGCCGCCGAAGCAGAACCGCTTGCAGGTGCGCATCGAGGCCGGCGAGTTAAAGTACGGTTCGCACTAGTTGCATTCGGCGGGCGTCATCGCGTGGCGAATTGCAGCCAGATGGCGATCAGATTCCAGGTGATCACCGCGGCAAACCAGAAGTTCAGGAATACCAGTACGCGCTTGCGGTTGAGGAAAACCGCAAAGGCTGCCAGCCCCGCCGCAAGGATCTTCGAAACGACCAGTCCGGATAGCGGTCCTGTACTGAGTAACTTGCCGATGAAGCTACTGCCTTCGTGTGCGCCCACGCGCAGTCCAATAAGAGTGGTCAGCACGTCCAGGATTTGCAGAAAAAGAAACAAGCCGATGGATGGAACGGGGAACGATCTCGGTACTCTTACCGGGGTGGCTTGGGTTGCCTGCTGCACGTTGTCTTTCCATTATCCCCGCCTCCGGACGGTGACTCCAGTCATCTTAAGTTAATCGGATCGGATACCGGCGCCCGCCAAAAAAATAGAACGATTTCCCTGTTAAGTTAAATCGATGTTACAAGGGGTGAGTCGCCCCGAGGTCACCCCCGCATGCACTCCCTGAATCACCCCTCCAGCCTTGTTTTGAAAGAAACGGTAGCGTAGAATAATCCGAAAGCGGGCGGCCCTCTCTCGATGCGACCTGCCCGCCAATTTTGATGCGGAGGGTTTATGACGACAGGATGGATGAGTGGAAGTGTATCTTTACGAACTTACGACAGCGGCTGGATGAGGGTGTCGGCCGTTTTGTTCATGGTAGCTGGTCTGGGCGCGGTGCTTCTGGCTACGCCAGCCACAGCGCAAGCGCAGGGCGAAGCCGTGATTTATGCCTTCCAGGGCCCCACCACCGATGGGGAGAATAACACTACGGGCCTGGTGGCCGGATCCGGCGGCGTACTGTACGGTACTACGACGTACGGCGGTAGCGGCAACTGTAGCGGTTTTGGTTATTCTTCCCCTATCGGCTGCGGTATCGTTTACGAATTGACTCCGCCAGCTACCTCCGGCGGAGCCTGGACCGAGACAGTCATCTATTCCTTCACAGGCGCGGTGGACGGCGCCTTTCCGAACACGCTTACGGCGTCCAAGAGCGGCATCCTCTACGGAACGACATTTGGTGGCGGCCCCCGTCAGAGTGCCGGATCGGGTCATGGCGTCGTGTTCAAACTCACCCCGCCGACAACCAGCGGCGGCGCATGGAAGGAAACCGTCATGTACAGTTTTTGCAAGGAAACCAACTGCGCCGACGGCCAAAATCCGAATGATGGACCGATCCTGGTCGGCGCCGATCTTTATGGGACAACGGGTTACGGCGGGTCTTCGGGCTTCGGCACGGTTTACCAACTGACGACGGCAGCAAAACCCGTGTTTACCAGCCTCTATTCATTCAAGGGCGGCAGTACCGACGGGGCTAATCCGTACTACGGTTTAATAGCCAACAAGTCGGGGACACTTTACGGTGAAACCAACACCGGCGGCGGAACCGGCTGCGGTGGCGTCGGCTGCGGCATCGTTTATGAGCTCACGCCGCCGGCGACCGCCGGAAATCCCTACACGGAAACGGTACTCTACACCTTTCCCGGCGGGGCCAACGGCCAAAACCTGTCCGGGCGCCTTACCCTATCGGGCAGCGATTTGTATGGTGTCGCAGGGGGCGGCTCCTTCAACTATGGCCTTGTTTATAAACTGGCGCCACCCGCTACCGGAACGGTGTGGACTGAAACGGTCCTCACGAGCTTCGACCCGGGGAACTTGTATGGCGTTGCCGGCGGAACGTTCCCGAACGGCAATCTTGTGGTTGGCGCCAACGGCTCCATCTACGGAACGACCTACGGCGGTGGTGACCCGAACCTGTCTTTCGGCTACTATTTCCCCGGCACGATATTCGAACTGACACCGCCGATTGCAACGGGCGGGGCCTGGGTGCAAAGCCTCCTTTACACATTCCAAGGCGGCAGCGATGGCCTGACGCCGGAATGGGGTTTGATTACGGGGCCGGACGGCACGCTTTACGGCACCACGTCGGTCGGCGGCGGAAGCGGCTGTCCAGCGCAAGCGTATAACGGTATGAACGTGGGTTGCGGCACCGTATTCCAATTCACGCCGTAATCCCGTTGCCTTGTCCCGGCCCGGCGGTAATCCCCGTTGGGCCGGGCGAGGTGTTCCGTTTCGACAATCGCGAACTGCCCATGGCATCTGATAAGAGGAGTAATCCTATCGCCAGCAGTAGAAACGAGGCCCACCAGAGGAAGTAACCTACTCTGAGGTCATCACCAAACCAAAGAACCCAATGTGCGTTGATGATGAAAGCACAAGCAGCAATCCACGCGGAGACGCGGCGGAGTATGCGTGATCGAATCGCGACTACCCACCCTGCTCCTAGCACGAAAAGGATCGTCGTTAGTGCGCTGGTCGTAGAAAGGACCACGAAGTACCATCGGTCGATCTTCCCCTTGTTTAATTCAAGGGCTGCCATCTGAAACGCTTGCCAGCCCGGCAGACCATCAGGAAGCGTGACTCCGTCCTTGACGACTCGCAGAAGCCAAGCAACCGCATGGACCAAAAAGGCAGCGGCAATCAGCAGATGAACCTTTCTCATTATCAGATGTTACATAATCTCTAATTCGGCTGCCCTTATCTCTATTCGGCTGCCCTTTGCATTGATACGCCGAATTGCCGCAAGCACACGTTGTTCCGGCAGCTCCAGTCCGCCGCCGCACAGACGCCATGCGCGTTCCCTTGCCGGCGCGCGAACCCGGTGCCCGCCTTCGTGGCAGGCCCGGGAGCCCGGCGCCATCCCTATTCGTAGCGCAACGTGTTCACGGGATCGACCCGCGTAGCGCGCCGGGCGGGGATGTAAGTCGCGGCCAGAGCCACTACCACCAGCAGCGCCGCCACTCCCGCGAAGGTTAGCGGGTCTGCGGGGCTGATCCCGAATAGCAGAGACTTCATCAGAGAGGTCAGAGCCAGCGCTGCCAATATCCCGGCAATCAGACCGCCCGCAATCAGCGTGGCGCCCTGACGCAGGATCATACCCAGGACGTCGCCGCTCTGCGCGCCCAGCGCCATGCGCACGCCGATCTCGCGGCTGCGCTGCAGAACGCTCTGGGCCATCACGCCGTAAAGTCCCACAGCGGCGAGCAGCATGGCAATGAACGAAAACGCCGCCAACAGCCATGCGGCGAACCGCCGGTTGGCGAGCGAAGCGGCCACCCGCTGACCCATGGTCTTGACATCGAAGATCGGCACATCTTTGTCGAGGCCCGCCACTTCACGTTGCACCGCATTGGCGAGCGACATGGGATCGCCGGCTGTGTGCACGACGAACTGCAGGCTTTGCGCGTGCGCCTGCAGGTAGGACGAATAGAACGTGCCCTTGCGCAGCGTGGCATCTAGGGCATTATGCTGCACATGTCCCACGATCCCAACCACAGTGGCCCAGGACTTGTCGTTGTAATGACGCAGATGCCGCCCGATGGGGTCCTTGTCCTTCCAATACTGTTGCGCGAGAGCCTCATCGATGACCACTGCCGCGGGCGCATCCGCGCGGTCGGCGTCGGAGAGCACCCGTCCGCGAAGCAGCGGGATTCCCATGGCGGCGAAATAACCCGGACTGACTACCCTCTGGTCGGCGTGCGGGTCGGTTCCGTTGGCCGGCACCGTCAGGCCTTCGATATTGAACGATCCGGAGGCGTTGCTGCCGCTGAACGGCAACGGGTTGACGGCGCCGGCGGACTCTACCCCGGGCAGCGTGGCTACGCGATCGAGCACCGCGTGAAAAAATGCGGAAGTCCGCACTTGGGTCGGGTAGCGGGCGGGCGGCAATGAGACGCCAAAAGTAAGCACGTTCCGCGCGCGAAATCCTGGATCGACCTTTTGCAGCCTGGCGAAGCTGCGCAACAGGAGTCCCGCACCTACGAGCAGCACCAGCGAGAGGCCCACCTCGGCGATCACCAATGCGCTGCGCGTGCGATGACGGCGCAAGCTTCCGGCCGCGCCACGCGCGCCCAGTTTCAACAAGTCGTGCAGATTCCCGGCCGCCACCTGTATCACCGGCGCAAGCCCGAACAATACGCTGGTGAGCAGCGCCAGAGCCGCGGTGAACGCCAGCACCCGGCCATCCACGGTCACTTCGTCCAGGCGCGGAAGCTCGCGCGGGCCGCCATTCACCAGCAGGGCCACGCCCCACATGCCAAACAGAATGCCTGCGCCGCCACCAAGCAAGCCCAGCATCACGCTTTCAGTGAGGAGTTGCCGGGCAATCCGCCACCTTGCCGCGCCGAGAGCCGCCCGTATGGAAAGTTCCCGCATCCGGCCCGCGGCGCGCGCGATCAACAGGTTCGCAACATTCGCGCAGGCGATCAGCAGCACGAAACCTACCGCGGCCAGCAGGACGAGCAAGGCGCCGCGGATATCGCCGACCAACAGTTCGTCCAGAGAATCGACGCGGATCGCCCAGCCGCTCGATGCCGGATAGAAGTTAGGGAAATTCTTCGCCAGGGTGTGGCCAAAGGCGGCCATCCCGGCGCGCGCCTGCTGCAGCGATAGGCCCGGCTGCATACGAGCCAGGATGAACAGGAACTGGTTGCTGCGGCGAGCGGGATCCATGTCGTGCGGGGTGAAGCCCGTAGGAATCCAGGCGTCCAGAGGTGCGAACCATTGCAGGATGGAAGGCACCACTCCCACCACCGTGTAAGGCTTGTCGTCGAGGCGAATGGTGCGGCCGATCACGCCCGGGTCCCCGCCGAAGCGGCGTTTCCAGAGGCCCTGCGTCAGCAGCACCACCTGGTTCTTACCCGGCTGGTCCTCTTCGTAGGTGAACACGCGACCGAGGATCGGCTGGATGCCGAGCACCGCAAACAATCCGGAGGTGGCTTCGCCGCATTGCAGTCGTTCCGGGCGATCCACGCCTGTGAGGTTCAGGTCGTCTGTGTTGACGGCTGCGACTTCCGTAAAGAGCTGTCTTTGCTTGCGATAGTCGATGTAATCGGCCACCGAAGCCGCCGCGGAATCCAGGCCAATCGCTTTGTACTGGTTCTGTATGACCACGAGGCGCTCGGGGTGCGGGAAGGGCAGCGGCCGCAGAAGCGTGGCATTCACCACGCTGAAGATGGCGGTGTTGGCGCCGATGCCCAACGCCAACGTGAGGACCGCGGTGACGGTGAACCCCGGGCTCTTGCGCATGATGCGCAGGGCGTAAAGCATGTCCTTTATAAGAGTGGTCACAATTTGCCTCTGCGTGCGGTCATTGTGATGTGCAATCGCCCTGCCATCCCCGGCAATGACAAGCTGTGCACGCTGAGCGAATGGAGACGGCGCTCCTGTCCGTTTGTGGGATGGCGTGTCCGGTTTCGTGTTTGACCGGCTGCACCTCGGACGCGATACTAGAGAGATGCCCGGAGCCGCCCTGCGCGTGCACAACCTCCGCAAGACGTATAAAGACGTCGTCGCCGTCGATGGTCTTGAGCTGGAAGTGCGACTGGGCGAGTGTTTCGGTCTGCTAGGCCCCAACGGTGCGGGCAAAACCACCACCATCGAAATCTGCGAAGGCTTGACCGTTCCCGATTCTGGTGACGTTGAGTTGCTCGGGATGCGCTGGAGCACGCACGCGGCGGAGCTGCGGCAGCGCCTGGGGATTCAACTCCAGGAAACTCAGCTCGCCGACAAGCTCACCGTCATGGAGACCCTCCGCCTGTTCGGCAGCTTCTTCCACCATGGTCCGTCCGCGTCTGAAGTGATCGCGCAGGTGCAGCTTGAAGAGAAGGCCAAGTCCCGCGTCGGCGGACTCTCCGGCGGACAGAAACAGCGCCTGGCGCTGGCTTGCGCGCTGGTGGGCGATCCGGATTTTCTGTTTCTGGACGAACCCACCACCGGGCTCGACCCGCAGGCCCGCCGCCAGCTTTGGGAATTGATCGAGCAGTTCAAGCTCCAGGGGCGCACCATCCTGCTGACCACTCACTACATGGACGAGGCCGAACGCCTCTGCGACCGCGTCGCCATCATGGATCACGGAAAGGTGATCGCGCTGGGCACGCCGCGTGAATTGATCGCGTCGATCGGCGTCGAGCACATGGTGGAGTTTTCCGCCGGTGGCGCAGCCAAGGCACTCGAAATTCCCGCGCTGCGCCGCATCGATGGCGTGCGCGATGTGCGCACGGACAATGGCAGCGTGCTGATGCAGGTCGGCGAGTTGCATCGCGCTGTGCCGGCTCTGCTCGACGAGCTCGACCGGCAAGGCGTTCCGCTGACCGAGTTGCGCACGCATTCGGCTACTCTGGAGGACGTCTTCGTCACCTTGACGGGACGGCATCTGCGCGATGAGTGACGTAACCGCGATCCCCGATATCCGTCCCAGAGAAGCGGCCGCGAAGTCGCCGCGCGGGACCGCGCTGGCGGACCATCCGCTGGTGCAATTGACGCTCACGCGGTTTCGCGAATTCCTGCGCGAGCCCGAAGCGCTCTTCTGGGTCTTCATCTTTCCGATCCTGCTGGCGGGAGGTCTGGGCCTGGCGTTTCGCAACCGTCCGGCGGAAGTGCTCAAGATCGCCACCGTCACGCCCGAATTGGCGCAGTCGCTGCGGCAGGATAAGCTGCTCGACGTCGAGCAGTTGTCCGTACCGGCCGCCGAAGAAGCGCTGCGTACCGGTAAAGTGGCGCTGCTGGCCGTGCCCGGAGCCGCCGGCACCGTCGTGTACCGATACGACGACACCAACCCCGAGGGACGCACCGCGCGCATGCTGGCGGATCGTGCCGTGCAGCACGCCGCAGGCCGGGTGGATCCGGTAGCCTCGAGCGACCGTCTGATGCGCGAGCCGGGCTCCCGCTACATCGACTTCCTGATACCCGGCCTGCTCGGCATGAACCTGATGGGCAGCGCCATCTGGAGCATGGGCTTCGCCATCGTGGACGCGCGCCGCCGAAAGTTGATGAAGCGCCTGGTAGCTACTCCCATGCCGCGGGCGTACTATCTGCTGTCGTTCCTGTTCTCGCGGCTTCTGATGCTGGTGATCGAAGTCAGCTTCCTGTTGAGTTTCGGCGCGCTCGTTTTCAAAGTGCCGGTGCGCGGTTCGCTGCTGGATCTGGCGCTGCTGTGCGTGCTCGGGTCGCTCTCCTTTGGCTCCTTGGGCTTGTTGATCGCCTCGCGCGTGAAGACCATTGAAGCCGCGTCAGGGCTGATGAACCTGGTGATGATGCCTATGTGGATCGTTTCCGGCGTCTTCTTCTCCGCGCAGAGATTCCCAGACATGCTGCAGCCGGTAATCAAAGCGCTGCCGTTGACCGCGGCCATCGACGCCCTGCGCGCCAACATGCTGCAGGGCGCGGGTCTGGCCCAAGTCTCCCCCGAACTAATGGTATTGGCTGGCTGGCTCGTGGTGTGCTTTCCGGTGGCGCTCAAGCTGTTCCGCTGGCGGTAGTGGAGCAGGCGCTTTCGCCTGCCAATCGAGTTTGTACATCTTCCTAAACCGCGAATGCCGTGCAGGCATGCGGAGCCGTGCGTAGCACAGGCCTCTGGCTGCACAAGCGCCAACTTAACGCCAGAATCGCTTCCATCGGAGATGGTCCGCGAAATGCGAACATCCTGGAAAGCGCCGCTTCTTTGCCTCTACTGCATTAGACGGCCAAGCGGTGTGAGGGGACTTCACGGGAGTAATCCTGGACAGTCCTTGAGCGTATGCGCGGAGCCAAGCGCGTTTTCGTCACCGATCCATGTTCATGGGCCAACAGCAGTGCCACACTTCCCTCTGAGCTGTAGTCGAAGATCAGGCAACCAAATCACCTCCTGCCTCGCAGTTCATCGCAGTTCGATGGATCGCCCTCGGTCGCGTTTGCCATAACCACTACGCAGGTCTCTGACTCCGCGCCCGCAAAGCGCATACGCACCAGTGCATGCCCCAGACGCAACGCGGTAACCGCCCCAGTCGCCGGATCCAGCCGAATCACCGGATCGCTCGGCTGCTGCACTGTCGTCGTCACATTGCCCGGCCCCAGTGCAATCTGCCAACCATCCTGTTGGAACCGTGCAAAGGGGTAAAGCCATCGCACATTGTGCGGCGCCTGGATCAGCAGATGCATGGTGGTAGCCTCGCTCGCGCCAGCTTCCATTAACCTTCCGTCAAATGCGTCGGTCAGCCGCACCGGCGCATGATCCGGCAGTTTTACCGGCACGTTGATTGTGCGCGCCGCCACGCCGCCATCGGCAAAAAGCATGTTAATGCGAAACTCGGCCGTGCCCAGCCGCCGCGCCACTACCGTCACAAACGCGCTTCCATCCGGGGCGTGCTCGACCGTGCCGATATGCAGCGTGTCGAAGGTCTCCATGTCCTCGTACGAGGATGGCTTGTCCGGGCCGTTGTACTGCACCAGCCTTTGATAGACCTTCGTTCGTAAAACCTCCGGCCCACTGAGACGAATGGCCAGCCGGGTGGGCTCGCCAAGCGGCAGCGAGATATCGTCCAAGGGAATTTCCAGCCGCGCGTCGGCATTGAACCGATCGCTTACATGCGGGGAGACCAAAGCCACCTGAATCGCCCGGTGCTGTTGCATCTCCCGAAGCATGGCCGCTGCGTTCCGGCCCACAATCTGCGGCATCTTCGGCGGTGGCGGCGGTTCCGGCAATGGCGCACCGTACTTTGCCCGGAGAGCGCGGCAGTTTGATAGATCGGCGTCCGGCTCGGCGTTGGGGGTAACCACAAAGCAAGTCTCGGCTTTTAGCCCGCGAAATTCGCGTTCCAGCAATGCCTGGCCCGGCCGCAAAGGAGTGACTTGGCCCGTTACGGAATCCACCTGGATCGCCGGTTGATTGTCCTCGCTCAACACGCGGTAGGTCAACACCTTGGGCGGCAACACCACAAAACCCGGGATCCCGTCATAGCACGCATTGATCCAGAGATCCGTTGTCGGGGAACCTGCCTCGCTAGGATCCGGTGCGAACAAGCGCACCGGCAAATTCTGATTTCCATAGCTGTCGTTTCCGCATGGCATGTTCAAGCCCCGCGGTTGTTTCGTGCCGAATCCTAAGTTGGTGGTAAGGGTCTTGCGCGCCACCCCACCGTCCGCGAAGTAAACAGCGAAGCTGAATTGTGCCCCACTCAGATTCAGTTGCGAGGGAAAAACCTGCACCACAACCTTTCCATCTCCCTGCTGCTCGAAGGTGACCGGAGGGGGCGACTTGCCATAGCCATCGAGGGGAACGCAGGCGCTGCTCCCCGCCTCGCACTCCACGCGGGCAACGGTTGAGCCGTGCACCTTCATTTCGATTGGATTGTCTTCGGCAATGTTCAGTGGATGGGCCGGGGCAACGATCTCCAGCCGGTCGTCCGCTACAAAGCGCCCCAAGCGCCCGTCGGCGGAGGTGTACGGCAGTTTCGAATCCTGCTCCGCGCCAGGCGCATCCGCCCCTTGTGCCGTTGGCAACACGCCATCGGCGCCCGCCAGCAGCTCTTCGCAATTTTCGGGGTCATAGCCATTAGACTCGCGCACCAGCACGCAGGTGGTTTGCTGCGCGCCCGCATACAAGCTCTCGATCAGCGTATCCCCAAGCCGCAGAGAATCGATCGTCCCGGTTGCGGGATCGAAGCGAATTGCGGGTTCGCCCTTCGTTTGACGTACTTTAAATTGCACGTCCTTCGCCGGAATCGAGAGGGGATGCGGCAGCCCCTCGAAATCAGCCTGGATCCAGACAATCTGCCGCTGCCCCACCGCCATAATTTCCTTTGAAGGATTCCCGAGCAGCGTCCCTTCGATCTCCAGCCTACGCGGCGGATGCGAAGCCACCACAGTAGCTGTCACCGTGTCGTGCTCGAAGCCTCCATCGACAAAACTCGCGATGAAGTCAAACTGCACGGTCCCAAGCCCGACCGGCACAACATTGACAAAGGTTGCGCCATCCGGGCGCCGCTGAAGCGACGGTTCCTGGCCCTGATCGCCCAGATCGACGGGACTACCAAAGGAGTCCTTCTGGCCCTGGATCACAGCCAGATGCTGCAATGCCGGTCCCTTCAGTGCAATCTCAATTTCGTTCGCTTCGCCCAGATGGAGCGCTCGTTTAGGAACACGGACGGTCAACCGGCCTTCCACTGAAAGCAAGTCTGGCGGGGAATTGCTAGGGTTTGCCGACGCGTTGGCGGCCTTCTGAGCAAATGCCGGTGGATCAACGGCCGCTGCCCCAACGATGACCAACGGCAAGCATAATGCCAGTGTTGACAGGTCCACTCGGCCTGTAACAAAAACTCCACGGGCAGTCATTGCCTGCAACATGCCTCCATTATGCTCCAGGCACTACCAATCCTTAGGCACCTGCAGATCGCGCCGCTGTCCTCCCCGCCGAGTTCTGAACGAAGCGGGCTGCCAACGCGAGCATGATCTCGACCAGGGTGGTGAAAAACGAAGACGCCCGCGCCTATCGTTTTGCCATGTGCCGCGTCATACGCTATAGTTGATAGCGATATAGTGGATGACGCCATAGTCATCCCCATCCTCATGAAGGAGGGGAAATGTCGAACTCACAAGGCGCCTTAACGCCCGCCATGTTCAACGTCCTATTAGCGCTCGCCGATGGCGACAAGCACGGCTACGCCATCCTGAAGGACGTCGCCGAACATACCAGTGGCGAGGTACAACTGAGCACCGGCACGCTCTACGCCATCATCAAACGGCTGCTGGAGGATGGCTTCATCGTGGAGGTCACCAGCCGTCCCGCCATCCCAAACGA
>Ga0181518_10000126_pt1 | contig 85078 bp, 70 predicted proteins | sample PEATcosm2014_Bin_28_FD_119751 | JGI IMG/M metagenome (GOLD analysis project Ga0181518, IMG submission 119751) | Peatland microbial communities from MTU Mesocosm Facility, Houghton, MI, USA - PEATcosm2014_Bin01_60_metaG | ecosystem: Environmental > Terrestrial > Soil > Wetlands > Peat | place...
GCGCTGCGCCTCGGCCTGCTTGGTTTGGGAGAGCGTCTCCGCCAGCACGCGCTCCTGGTCGGCCTGCGCTTTGGCGATGGCGGATTCGCGGGATGCGTTCGCCCGTTTGATGGCCGTATCGCGCTCGGCTTCGGCGGATGCCACGTCGGCGTCGCGCTTGATGCGCGCCACGTCCGGCCGGCCCATGTTGGCGATGTACTCGTTCTTGTCGCGGACTTCCTTAATGGTGAAGGAGATCACCTCCAGTCCCATCTTGGTCATGTCGTCGGCGCAGGTAGACCGCATCCGCTCACCCACCATCTCCGGCTGCTTGACGATTTCTTCCACCGTCAACTGGCCGATGATGCCGCGCAGGTGGCCTTCCATCACCAGCCGGATCAACCCTTCGCGTTCATCCGGATTCTTGGTCAGAAATTGCTCCGCCGCGGTGAGAATCGATTCGGGATCCGATTTCACCTTGATCTGCGCCACAGCTTCCACCGTCACCGCGACGCCCTGCCGTGTGTACAGGTCCTGCTTGGGCGCCACATCGAACGACATCAGCTCCAGCGACAGCCCGCGCCAGGCCTCCACCATCGGAAAGATAATCGTGCCGCGGCCCTTCACCACGCGCGTGCCGCCCAGTCCGTACACGATGATGGCTTCGTGCGGGCCGGCTTTGCGGTACAGCTTGGCAAACGCGGTCAGAATGAACAGTAGGACCAGGACTCCCAAAAGAACGAAGATCACGATCGGGTTTTGGAAAACTTGTTCCATTTAACTCTTCAACTCCGTTTCTCCGGCCAGGTCTTCCCAGCGCCGGACGTAGGCAATGCCCTTCTCGTAGCGCGTCACCACAACTTCCGCGCCCTTGGGGATGGCTGCGCCATCCTCGCTGCGCGCGCCAGCTACGTGGCGCGTACCTTCCTGCGCAAAAACAATCTCGCCCGTTCCGCCGTCGCGAATCCGGATGCTCAGATGCCCGAGCACGCCGACCATCTCGTAATCCGCCGCATCGAGCGGCGCTTCATGCGCCATCAGCACCTTGGCGAGAAACACGAACACCACCGCCGCGGCGCCCAGCCCGCAGAAGGTCGCTACCGCGAAAGCCAGGAAATACCAGACATGGTAGTAATGCTCCAGCAGATATCCCGCGCCGCCAAACCAGGCCAGAAACGCCGCTAGGGTTCCGAAATTGAGCCACGGCAGCTCGCCCCGCCCGCCGTGCGGAATGTGCCCGTGCGGAATATGCAAACCATGGTGCAAATGCAGATGCGGGATGTGCACGTGCCCCGTTCCCGCCAGAAACGCCAACGCGCTCAAAAGGAAACCGACCAGAAAACATGCGAGGTAGAAATCCGCCCAGTTCATTTACTGCCTCCTCGTCTTGCGGGCCGCCGGCGTCTTCAGGACCTCCATCAACCGCTCGGCCAGGCCCGGGTTCTCCAGAATCTCACCCAGCAGAATGATGCACATGCGCGTATCCGCGTGCCGCGCCAACGCGAGCAGCGCGTGCTGCAGCTCGGGATCGCGGCGAAACCGCTCGGCGCCGCTCACCAGCCACAGGTCCAGCTTGTCCTCGAGCGCCCCCACGTCCGATACCAGCTCGTTCTCAAACCCCTCCGGATCGTCCACCAGGTAGCCCGGATGCACTTTGAAAAACTTCGCCAGCAGCATCCGCGTCGAATTGGTCAGGTGCGGCCGCGCCCCGCTCTCGATCTGCGAAAGGTAGCTCTGGCTGATCGATTTGCCGAGCTCGCGCTGGATCAGCCGCGACATCTCCAGTTGCGACAGTTCGCGATTGAATCCGCGCAGGGTTCCTTCGACCTCGCGCAGGTACCGAAGTTTTTCACCAAGCTTCATATAGCAATTTGTAATTATACTATTGCAATTTGTGATTGCCTGTCAAGAGGAGAATTGCGCCCGTTTTCAATCAGATAGCGCCATCCTTTTTTGCGGGGCCATGCTCTTGAGAGTGCTGGCAAGCTAAAGCGTGCCCTACCGGACACACGCACGGCATTGGTGTGGCACGCTTTAGCTTGCCCTGCTGGGCGGCGAAATGGAACACTAAGGATTGCCGGCCAATGCCGGACTTGCGAACTCATGCCACGAGACCTGGCGATTTTGTTTTTGGCGGCGACGGCGGCGCTGGCGCAGTCGGACCGCAGCACGCTGACGGGGTTGGTCATGGACCAGACGGGCGCGGTGATTCCCGGCGCGTCCGTTGAGGCCGAGAATCAAGCTACCGGCCTCAGGTACGCCACGACGAGCAATGCTGTTGGGGTCTACGCTTTACGGCAATTGCCGGAGGGCGTCTACAGCGTGAGCGCAGCCGCAAAGGGCTTTAATCCCGACACCCGAATAGTCCAGATACATGTGGCCGAGACAGTCACGCTCGACCTCGTGCCCTGGGTGTCCAGAAGTGACATCGACGTAATCGACGTCACTCCGGTCGTCGACACGACAACTTCCGGCAACTCCACCGCCGTCACCGAAAAGCTCGTCACCAATCTCCCGCTCTCGATTTCCGGCAACATGCGAGATCCCGAGAGCTTCATCTTTCTCACGCCCGGCGTGACCGGCACCACCGCCAACACGCAGATCGACGGCTCGCAATCGCGCGCCAAGGAGGTGCTGTTCGATGGCGTCGGCGCCACCAGCCCGGAAAGCGGCGGTACGCTGTTCACCTATCCATCGGTGGAGGCGGTCTCGGAATTTCGCTTGGTGAACAGCGATTTCAGCGCGGAGTACGGACGCACAGGCGGCGGGTTTGAAGTGTTTTCGAGCAAGTCGGGGACGAACACATTTCACGGCGCGGCATTCGATTATCTGCGCAACAACGTCTTCGATGCCCGCGGCTTCTTCGCCACGGCCGCGCCGGTGAACCGGCAAAACGAATTCGGCGCGGCGCTGGGGGGCCCGGTCGCGATCCCGCGCGTGTATGACGGGCACAAGCGCACGTTCTTTTATTTCGTCTACAGCGGATTCCGTTACCTGCAATCGTCCTCGAATTCGCTGGTGAGTATTCCGCCGGTGGCTTTTCGCGACGGCAATTTCTCCTCGCTGGTGGGCAGCGGCGGAAAACCGATTCTCATTTACGACCCCTCCACCACGACTCTCGCCGCCAGCGGCGCGTACACGCGCACGCCGTTTCCCACCAACATGATTCCGCAGAGCGCTTTCAGCTCGGTTTCCTCGAAGATCCTGCCGCTGCTGCCGCAGCCGACGAACGCAGGCAACCTCAACAACTTTCTGGCACTGGGTGCCAACAGTTTCAGCCGCGACCAGGTGGATCTCAAGATCGACCATTCCTTCACCGACGCGAACCGGCTGAGCGGCTTTCTCTATGTCGGCAGGCAGGCGCAGATCAGCGCGGATACGTTGCCCGACCCATTCACCAACGGGCTCAACAACGACTACAACTCGCGTTGGGCGCGGCTGAGCGACGATTGGTCTCCGTCTTCAACCCTGCTCAACCATGCCGCAGCCGGTTTCACGCGCGAGGCGCAGTTGTGGAACTCGCTGGCCGCCAACCAAAACTGGCCCAGCCAGATCGGTTTGACCGGCGTGCAGACCGGCCCCGGCAACGCGTTCCCGTACGTGACGTTCAACGATGGCTACGCGACCTGGGGATCCACCAACGGCACCAAGACGGTGGGCGAGCAGATCAACAACGTGTTTCAGCTCGACGACACGGCCGGCTGGATGCGCGGCCGTCATGGCCTGAAATTCGGCGCCGATGCGCGCTGGCTCCAGACCAATGGCGCGGATCATTTCGGATCGCAGGGCAGTTTCGCGTTCAACACGCTGGAGACGGGTCTGCCCGGCGTTTCGTCCAGCGGCAGCGCCTTCGCCAGTTTTCTGCTGGGAGACGTGCACCAGGGCCAGCTCAACCAGCTCACGCTGGTTCCGGGAATTCGCTATCGCTACGTAGCCGGTTTCGCGCAGGACGATTGGAAGATCAGCCGCACGTTGACGCTCAACCTGGGTCTGCGCTACGAAATCTATTTTCCGCGCACCGAGGCGCACGACAATCTGGCGAGCTTCGACCCAGCGCTCGCCAATCCTGGCGCCGGCAATCTGCCGGGCGCAATCGAGTTTCTGGGCACCGGTCCCGGCCGCAGTGGGTTGACCAGCTTCGCTAAAACGGACTACAAGAATTTCGGACCGCGCGTGGGGTTCGCTTACGCTGCTACGCCGAGGGCCACTTTGCGCGGCGGATACGGGATTTACTATGGGCCGGGCAATGCCGACGCCGGTCTGCGGCAATCGCAAAGTTTCGGTTTCGGCTTCAATGCATCGCCGGTATTTTCGAGCACCAACAACGGCGTCACGCCGGCTTTCAACTGGGATGCCGGCTTTCCGCAGAACTACGTGCGGCCGCCCGATATCAGCCCGACGGTGGCCAACGGCTCGGCGGTGACCATGATCGGCGCTGGCGACGGCCGCCCGCCATACTTCCAGAACTGGAGCTTCGGCGTGCAGCGCGAGCTGGCTGAGAATCTGCTACTGGAAGCCGATTACGTGGGGGTGAAAGGCACCCGCTTGGGAACCGCTCTCATTCAGCCGAACGAGCTGAACCCCAGCTATCTGAGCCTGGGCAACCTGCTCACCGCCCCGGTGACTTCGGCGGCCGCGCAGGCGGCGGGCATTCCCATTCCCTACCCCGGGTTTACCGGCTCGGTGGCGCAGGCGCTGCGACCGTTCCCGCAGTACCTGACGATCACCAACCTCAGCAACCCGAACGGCGATTCCACTTACCACGCGCTGCAGATGAAGATGGAGAGGCGCATCTCCCACGGGCTGACCGGAGTGGTGGCATACGCCTGGTCGAAGACGCTCACCGACGCCGACATCGCGGCCGGCGGCGGACCTGCTGGGCAGACCTATTACAACCGCAGCCTTGAAAAAGCCGTCAGCGATACCGACGTGCCGCAGGCGGTTTCCATCAGCTTCCTATACGATCTACCTTTCGGTCCAGGCAAGCGCTTCTTCCAGCGCGGCGCACTGGGGAAAGTGATGGCGGGCTGGACGCTCACCGACATCGATCAATACTGGGCCGGCATGCCCATCGTGCTTACCGCCAACGACACGCTGCCACTGTTCAACTCCACGTTGCGGCCCGACGTGGTTTCGGGCGTGCCGCTCGAACTGAGCTACAGCAATTTCAACCCGGCGGTCGACCGCTACATCAATCCGTCTGCATTCACCGTGCCCGCGCCCTTCACGCTCGGCAGCGCCGCGCGATCTTACGACAGCCTGCGTGCGCCATGGAATTTGAATGAGAGCGTGGGCGCCGTGAAGCGTATAGCGATTACCGAGCGGGTGACCCTGATCTTCCGCGCCGAGTTCTTCAACGTGTTCAACCGCGTGGTGTTCGGCGCGCCGGCATCGAACATCAGCGCCGCGAATTTCGGCATGATAAGCAGCCAGTCCAATGCGCCGCGGCAAGGGCAGATGGCGTTGCGCCTGGAGTTTTGAACGGGCCGTTTCACGCCGGAGCTCGCCGCAGCTTCCGGGCGGTTGGCATCGTTAATTACGTACGCGCCCCTTACAACACCAGCACCACGTCGAGTGTTCTGGGGCCGTGAACACCCTTGACGCGGGTCATCTCGATATCGGAAGTGGCGGAGGGTCCGGAGATGGTGGTGAGCGGCACCGCGCGGAACTCCTCCACGCGGCGGATGGCTTCCGGCAAGGTCTCCACCACCTGTTCCGCCCGGACGACGCAGAGATGATAATCGGGCACCAGGGTAACGGCGCGACGGGGCTGACCGGGCCCATGGCGCAGGATGATGGTGCCGGTGAAGGCAACCGCCGCCTCGCAGCCAGTGAGCACGCCGTTACTCTGATCGAGCGCGGCATAGCTCAGGGCGTTATCCTCCACAAATTCGAAGCCCTCGGGCAGCCAGCTTGCGGGCACACCCTGAGAAACCACGATGGCGGTGCGGCGGCGCTGGGTGAGCGCCTGCGCCACGGCATCGGCAATCTGCGCGGCAGTGCAGCGGTAGACACTGGCGCCGTAGTCGTAAAGGCGTGCTGCAAACAGCTCCAGCCGCGCCTCAGGCGCCATGCCGCCTTCGCGCCGGTACTCGCGCGGAATCGCGGCGTACTCCGCGGCGCGATCTCCCGCGCCGCCAGTGGCCTTGCGGATTCGTTCGAGTATCTCCTGCTTGGCGTCCGGCATAGCGGCGCTCATGAGATCTCCTTGCGCTGGCGCTTGGCCCACCACTGGCGGAACGATTCGGCGGGAACCGCCGGCAGGTCGCGGAAGCGTGTCCAGTTCGCCATCATACCGGGCAGCCGCCCGATCACACCGTCCTCGACAAACGGCTTCTGCGCGATGCGCACCAGCTTCTGCGCCGATTCGAGGCGCCCGCCTTTCGAAAACGCCCGCGCCGCCACTTTCATCGCCATCCACTCGGCAAATGGCGCGCCGTGGCCCTTCACCACCTTGTTGCGCAGGTGAAGCAGGATCTCCGGGATATCGATCTTAACCGGACAGACATCGTAGCAGGCGCCGCAAAGCGTCGACGCGTAGGGCAGAGATTGCGAATGCCGCATCGCCTGCAACTGCGGCGTCAGGATGGCGCCGATCGGCCCGGCGTAAATCGAGCCGTAAGCGTGGCCCCCCGTCTGACGGTAGACGGGACAAATGTTGAGGCAGGCGCCGCAGCGGATGCAGGCAAGCGTGGCGCGCGATGCCGGGTCGTCCAGCACGCCCGTGCGGCCGTTATCGAGCAGCACCACGTGAAACTCCTCCGGGCCGTCGCCGGGCGTAACGCCGGTCCAGATGGAGTTGTACGGGTTCATGCGCTCGCCGGTAGCCGAGCGCGCCAGCAGTTGCAAGAACACTTCCAGATCGCCAAACGTGGGAACGATCTTTTCAATGCCCACCAGGCTAATCAGGACCTTGGGCAGGGTGACGCACATGCGGCCGTTGCCTTCCGATTCCACTACGCAGAGGGAGCCCGATTCGGCGACGGCAAAATTCGCTCCGCTCAAACCCACGCGCACGCGCAGGAACCTCTCGCGCAGATAGCGGCGCGCCGCGGCGGTCAGGTCCTCGGCGCGCTCGCCCAACTCCTTGAGTTGCATCTTCTCCATGAAGAGGCGGCGGATCTCGGCCCGGTTGCGGTGCAGCGCGGGCACCACGATGTGGGAAGGCTTGTCGGCGCCGAGCTGAATGATGAGATCGGCCAGATCGGTTTCGATGGGCGTGATGCCGGCCGCTTCCAGCGCGGGGTTGAGCGCGGTCTCATCCGAAGTCATGGTCTTTACCTTGATGACCTCGGAGGCGCCGTGCGAGCGGATGATGTCGACGATCTTGCCGTTGGCCTCGTCCGCGTCGCGCGCCCAGTGCACTTTCCCGCCGGCGGCGGTGCAGGCGGTTTCGAACTGCTCCAGATAGGCTTGCAGGTGGCGCAGAACGTGGTCCTTGACGGCGCGCGCGGAATCGCGCAGTTGCTCCCAGTCCAGTGTTTCGGCCACGGCATGGGCGCGCCGGGCGCGGATCACATCGGTGGCGTTGCGCACATTATGGCGGAGCTGCGTGTTGCCCAGCATGCCGCGGGCCGCGTCGGCAAACGACGGCGCTCCGGCCGCTTGTCCCACCTTGGCGCTCATGCAGGCTCTCGCGCGGTGGACGCCAGAATTTCCGCCAGGTGCAGGCAGCGAACGCCGGCCCGCTGCCGGCTGAGCGCGCCGCCAATGTGCATCAGGCAGGAATTGTCCACCGCCGTACAGATTTCCGCCTGGGTGTCCAGGATGGCGCGGATCTTGTCGCTGAGCATGGCGGCCGAGACGTCCGCGTTCTTGATGGCGAAGGTGCCGCCGAAGCCGCAGCACTGGTCCGCTTGCGGCAACTCGACATAGCTAAGGCCCCGCACGGAGCGGAGCAACTGCACCGGGCGCTCCCCGATCTTGGTGCCGCGCAGCGAATGGCAGGTGGTATGCAGCGTAACCGTGTGCGGAAAAAACGCGCCGGTGTCGACGATGCGGAACTTATCCACGAGCAGCTCGCAGAACTCGTACACCCGTGGCAGCAACGCGTCCACGTCGCGGGCTACGGATGCGTCCGGGCTGGCGGCCGCCATCTTCGGGAAATGCTCCCGCATCATCGCCACGCACGACGCCGAGGGCACGCAGATCGTCTCGGCGTCGCGAAACACCTCGAGGAAGTGCAGCATCATGCGCCGGGCGTCGTCCTGGTAGCCGGTATTGTAGTGCATCTGGCCGCAGCAGGTCTGCGCCTGAGGGAAATCCACGGTGTGGCCCAGCCGTTCCAACACCGCGACGACAGCCTTTCCCGTGGCCGGAAAAAGCGTGTCATTATAGCACGTGATAAATAGGGATACGTCCACAGTGCGCTTTTGAGGTACTACCGGAGCTATCCTAGCACGCTTGCAAAGTGGTAGAGTGACGGTAAGTAGTTGGCTAAAGGAAGGGAACAATGGCACATTCCACCAGACGAGATTTCTTGAAGACTGCCGCGGGCGTGGGCCTGGCGGCCGGCTTGGGCGGCAGGGCGCTGGCCGATGCGGGCAAGCGCACGGCCACGGATTGGGTAACGCTCGGGCGCTCCAACATCAAGGTCACCCGATTGGCATTCGGCACCGGCAGCTTGGGCGGCATCGTGCAGCGGCAACTGGGACAGGACGGGTTCACGCGCTTAGTGCGCTATGCCTACGACCGGGGCATCCGCTTTTTCGAAACGGCCGAAAGCTATCACGGCATGCCCGAAATGCTGGCCACGGCGCTGAAGGGTCTGCCGCGTGATAGCTATCGTTTGATGACCAAGTACAGTACGCCGCCCTATGGGCCTCCCCCGGCGGAAAAGATGGACATGTACCGGCGGCAGTTGAACTCCGAGTACATCGACATCCTGCTGCTGCATTGCCTGCGGCCGCCCACCTGGGAGCAGGATTATAAGGCGCTGGAGGACGCGATGTCCGAGGCCAAGGACAAGAAGATTATTCTGTCGCACGGCGCTTCCATCCACGGCCTGCCGGCGTTGCGGACGATTCCGGGCAACCAGTGGCTGGATATCGCCATGATCCGCATGAATCACGCTGGCGTCCGCATGGACACCGAACAAATGCGCGACACGAACGACATCGGTAACGTGGACGAAGTGGTGCAGCACACCAAAGCCGTTCACCAGCAGGGCATGGGCGTGATCAGCATGAAACTGGTGGGAGAGGGCCGCTTCACGGACTTTGCGGACCGCGACCGGGCGATGAAATTCGCCATGAATCTGGGCTGCGTGGATTGCGTTACGCTCGGGTTCAAAAACACCGCCGAGATTGACGAGGCCATCGACCGCATGGCGCGGGTGATGGCGTAAACCACCAAACAAGTAGTTTGCTTGCATTGGTGGGGCATGCTTCAGCTTGCCAACGCCCGCTTGCGGGCGCGTTTTTTTCACGGCGGGTCTTACCGCGCCACGATCCGCACCGGGCCCAGAATCCCCGCGGGCAAGGGCTGAATGGCGCTCATGTTCTGGTCTTGGAACCGGTCTCCGTATTTGGCGATCAGCGCGCGATAGTCCGGCGGCGGCTGCGCAGCGAGCGCGTTAATGGCGAGATTGGCCACCACGACTCGCAGCGTATTCTCGCCGCCGTGGAGCAGGCCGGTGACCTCGATTTCATACGGCGGATGCCACACCGAACCGGCGCGCTGGCCATTGAGATAGACGATGGCGGCTTCGCGCACCGGGCTCTCGAGCAGCGCGCGCATGCCGCTGCCGCGCCGCTCCGGCGCAGGGACGGGAGTGCCTTCGCCAAAATCGAGATACAGATGGCGATCCTTGAGCATCGCGGCATCCACGTCGAACGTCTTCTCGTAAGTTGCGGTGCCCGAGAAATTCTTCATGCCGGGGACCTCTGTCCAGGAAGTTAGCGGGTCCATCGCCATCGGCTGCGCGGAACCGGCGAAGGTAACTTTCCAGCCGCCGCTCAGATCGAGCAGCGTGGGAAGCGGGCCGGCCGGTGCGGTGGCGCCAGGTCCAAGAATGGAAAACGGCCCGGAAAAGGAAATGAAGACACGCGACTCATAGGGCGCCATATCCAGATCGATTGCTCCCGGCGGGCGCCTGTCGAGCGCCCACGAATCTCTTTCGCCGGTGAAAGGATCCCACGATTCGGCGACCCCCGCGCGAAAGGCTACCGCGCTGTGCACGCGATGGTTGGAGGTGTTGACGACGAAATAAGCATGGTCCCCCGACGTCAGTCTCCGATGCACGAACCCGATCTCGGGCGGCGCCGTTACATCGGGCTTGAACAGCCCATGCAACGTTTCTCCCAGCTTGGTGTCGTTTTGCAACAAATGCCCGGGCGCTGCCACGGCTTCGAACAACGCCCGCGCCAGTTCGCGGATCTGCGGCGTATCCGTTTTGGCTTCCAGGAACCCCGGCGCCAGCGAGGGAACGCGGCCGGTGGCGATGACGATGCCGCCCTTGCGCGCGTACTCGGCGATTTTCACGAGCGTCTTGAGCGGCATTCTCTCCACATTCGGCAGCACCAGCACGGGATACTTGATTCCAACCGCGGCGATGGCGTCATCGTCGATGAAATCGTAGTTGTAGCCGCCGTCCAAAATCTGTGGAATCACCCTAGGGCCGAGCAGCCGGTCCATCGATTGATCCACCGAATCGTGCCCCAGCGTGAAGCCGGCATAAGCGTCGGCGGTGGGCAGATACAGCGCCACATCGTTGACCGGCTCGCCCTGCCGCAGCAGCCAGCTCACGCGCTGCAAGTAGGCGGTGATATCGGGCATCACGATCCACCACGGGTTGTGTTGATTGAAAACCGCCGCGGCGTAGAAGTGCCAGCCGGGTTCACCCGCCTGCGGCGGCGAATAGGGCCAGCCGTGGCCCACCAGTTGGTTGATGCCGTTCAAAAAGTGCAGGTCGGCTTCCGCCTTCATGTCGAGCGGAGTGGCGCGAAAGACCGGTGAATGCAGCCATGTCCACGTTTCCGACGAAGTCACCGGCCGCCCGTAGAGATGGCTGGCCGAGGACGCCCAGCGCGTGGCCGCGAAGCGCTTCCACGCCGAACCCTCGCCTTCCGGCAAATCCACCAGCGCGTTGCTCGAAAGGTTCACCGGCGGAATGCCGTAGTTCTGCGAACGGAACCGCGTGCCATGCGCGGCAGCCCACTGCCGCAGCGGCGTCAGATAATGTTCGTTGGCGAGCTCGGTCAGCGTCTTGCCCCAATCGTGCCGGATGCTCGCTGTGGTCTCGCCCATGTCGCCAGCCAGCGCGGGAAGGTAAGGCGTGAGGTCATAGCCGCGGCGCTTTTGAAATTCCGCCAGGAAATCGCCGGTCCAATCCGCGCCATATGCTTCCAAACTGTCGCTGAATACCGCGTAAGGCGGATGCGCGCCGAAAGTCTGCATCAAACGGTCGCCGACATATTTCAGATGGTTTTCGATGGCCGCCGCGCTGTAGTGATCGAGCACAGGACCTTCGGCGCCCACCGCTGCGCGCTTCACGGCCTGATGAGTGCGGCTCGCAATGAAGACCAACACGCTGCCACCCGGGGTTGCCGGCGAAACGTGTATTCCGGCATCGTCGATATCGGTGATGCGATCGAATCCGCCGCCGCGCTCGACAAACGCCGCGACGAACTTCTCGCCTTCGGCCGTCTTGGGCATCGCCACCGTTCCGGCATTGGCCGGCACTGCCAGGCGTTCCACCCGCAGTCTGGCGGACGCGAGATCGACCGGCGTGTGCGGTCCGCCATAGGGCCAGCCACTGCCGAGCGTGATATCGACGCGCATTCCAAGCTCGCGCGCTTTGTCGTTGGCGAAACGCACGGCGTCGAGAAAGCCATCCGAGAGATACGGCAGGTTCACCAGGCCGCGCGCCGGGTCGTCAAGCGTCAGCGGATAGACGGGTTGGATCTCCACGCCGCCAATGCCGCCTTCCTTCATGACGCGCAGCTCGCGTTCCAACTCGCGCTTTTCCACCGCCGGGCCGAACCACCACCAGCGCATCATGATCCGGCAGTTATCCGGAGGGCGCGCGAAGGCTGCCCGCATTTCCGCCATGGCGTCGCGCGGCGCAGGCTGGGAGCAGAGCAAAGCCGCACATGCCACCGCACCCACCGCTACTATGCTCCATCGCATGCTTACCATGCTAATCTTATGCGAGCGCCCCGGCGGTTTTGGTTTTTCCCGCGCCCGTGTCATTATTTGAACTATAGGCCAGGCAAAACGTGACTAACAATCGACAAAGCGAGATCGTCCATACCGCGCTCGACCGGTTTCAAATCGAGCTGCCCAGTTGGGGATTTGCCAACACCGGCACGCGCTTCGGCAAGTTCCAGCAACCGGCCGCGGCCAGCACCATCGCAGAGAAGTTCAGCGACGCGGGCCAGGTGCACCGCTGGACCGGCGTGTGCCCGTCGGTGGCGCTGCACGTGCTTTGGGATCTGCCGAAAGGCGTTGGTGACGTGGATGAGGTGCGCTCGCTGGCCGCCACACACGGCCTGCGCGCCGGCGCCATCAACCCCAATGTGTTTCAGGACCAGATCTACAAATACGGATCGCTCGGGAACCCCGACGCCGTCACTCGCCAGGCCGCCCTCGACCACTTGCTGGATAGCGTCGAAATCGGCAAACGCCTGAACAGCCGCGATGTTTCGCTTTGGTTCGCCGACGGGAGCAACTATCCGGGCACGCAGAACATGCGGCAGCGCAAGCACTGGTTTGAAGAGGGCCTGCGGACGATCCATGCCCGCCTCGATCCGGGGCAACGCATGCTGGTCGAATACAAGCCCTTCGAACCGGCCTTCTATCACACCGATATCGGCGATTGGGGGATGGCGCTCGAATTCGCCCGTTCTTCCGGCCCGCAGGCCAAGGTGCTAGTGGACACCGGCCACCACTACCAGGCGCAGAATATCGAACAGATTGTGGCGTGGCTGCTGGATCTCGGGCTTCTCGGCGGTTTCCACTTCAACGACCGCCGCTACGCGGACGACGACCTCACCATGGGCTCCATCGACCCCTACCAGGTCTTCCGCATTTTCCACGAGATCCTGTTCTTCGAATGGGAAACCGGCGCGCGCGCCGATATCGCCTACATGATCGACCAGAGCCACAACTTGAAAGGCAAAATCGAGGCCATGATTCAGACCGTCCAGACGGCCATGGAGCTCTACGCCAAGGCCGCGCTGGTGGACCACGAGAAACTCGCGCTTGGCCAGAAAAGTTGCGCCCTGGTGGATGCCGAGAACTGCCTGAAAGACGCCTTCTCCACCGATGTTCGGCCCGCCATCCGCGAATGGGCGAAGATCCGGGGCTTGCCCACCGACCCGATGGACGCCTTCCGCCAGAGCGGCTACCTGGAGCGCGTGACGGCTGAGCGCCGCCAGCGGAATATGGCGAACGCCTCGACTTACGCCTGATATGCCACGCTTCGCATTCCAACTTCGCATCAAGCCGGACGCCATCGAAGAATACGAGCGCGAACACCAGCGCGTCTGGCCGGAGCTGCTGGCCAAACTCAAGCAAGCCGGTATCTCCGATTACTCTGTCTTCCGGCGCGGTCAGGAACTGGTACTGTGCCTGCGGGTCGACGATTTCGACAAGGCATGGGACGAGCTCGACCGCGACCCCGTCAACCAGCGCTGGCAACAATTCATGAGCCGCCTGTTTGAGCCGGTACCGGACCTACAGCCTGGAGAACGATTCGCCATGATGAAGGAAGTTTTCTTCATGGAGTAAACGGCGCAGCGGCGGCGTGCGGGCAGCGTCACTGTGACCGGCGTCGACAATCGCGGCCGGGCTTGCTGACTCGGCGAATCCGTCGGACGAACCCGTGAACGCCCTGCGCCGCGCGGAAGGCATTACACTGGTCAAGTCAACCATGCGCACCCTTGCCCTTGCATACCTGGCTTCCTCCGTTTGCCTGTTGGCCGCCGACGCTCCCAAGCTGCGCCTCGGCGCGGATATACGTCCCACACGCTACACCGCCGAACTGACGGCTGTGCCCGCGGCCGCTACCTTTTCAGGGGTCCTCGATATCGACGTCGTACTCGCCACGCCGGCCTCGCTGGTGTGGCTCAACGCCAACGATCTCACTATCCAACAAGCCACGGTCAATTCCCTGCCTGCAGCCGTCGAATCGGCTGGCGACGACTTCATCGCGCTCCGCCTGCCTGCCGCGCTCCCCGCCGGGCCGGCGAGAATTCACATCGTCTATCAGGGCAAAATCAGCGCCAACTCGAGCGCCGGTATTTTTCAGGGCGAAGACGCCGGCACGCCGTATTTGTTCACCCAGTTCGAAGCGCTCGACGCACGCCGCACGTTTCCCTGCTTCGACCAGCCCGGCTTCAAGACTCCCTGGCAGCTCACGCTGCACATTCGCCAGACGGACAAGGCCTTCTCGAATACGCCGCAGGTTTCCGAAACCGGCGAGCCGAACGGCATGAAGCGCGTCGTCTTCGCCGAAACCAAACCGCTGCCCAGCTACCTGGTCGCCTTCGCCATAGGCCCCTTTGACGTGGTCGACGCCGGAAAAGCCGGGCGCAATCACGTTCCGGTGCGCATCGTCACGCCACGCGGCAAGGCAGCCCAGGCCAATTACGCCGCCCAGGTCACGGCCACCATCGTCGGCCGCCTGGAAGAGTACTTTGGCGTTCCCTACCCTTATGAGAAGCTCGACGAAGTCGCCATCCCGTTGACGTTCGGCTTCGAAGCCATGGAGAACGCCGGCCTAGTCACCTATGCGCAGACCATCCTGCTCGCCGATCCGGCCACGGATAGCATGAATCGCCAGCGCGCTTATGCCTCAGATGCGGCCCACGAGCTGGCCCACCAGTGGTTCGGCGACCTGGTGACCACCGCCTGGTGGGATGACATCTGGCTCAATGAAGCTTTCGCCACCTGGATGTCTTCCAGGATTCTGGCTGAGTGGCAGCCGGATTGGAACACCCGGCTGACCGATCTGCAATCCAAGTTCGGCGCCATGGTATCCGACAGTCTGGTCACCGCACGCCAGATCCGCCAGCCCATTGAAACCAAGGGCGACGTCGCGAACGCCTTCGACGGCATCACCTACGAAAAGGGCGCCGCAGTCATCCGCATGTTTGAAGTGTGGACGGGCGAACGGCGATTCCGCGCCGGTGTCAACGCCTACCTCAAGCGCTACGCTTTCCGCAACGCCACGGCCGGCGACTTCCTCGATTCCATCGCCACGGCGGGCAAGCCACAGCTCGCCGCCGCCTTCAAGACCTTTCTCGACCAGCCCGGCATTCCGGAAGTCTCGGTGGAACTGAAGTGCACCGGCCCACCGCGCGTGGCGCTCAGCCAGAAGCGCTACTTGCCGCTAGGGTCCACGGGCGCGCAAGGCGCCCAGTGGCAAGTGCCCGTCTGCGTGCGGTACGAGGCCGCCGACAGCCCCGCCACGGAGTGCTTCCTGCTCGATAAACCCAGCGCCGAGTTCCCGCTCAAGAACGCATCCGCCTGCCCGGCCGCCATCTCCGCCAACGCCAACGGCACCGGATACTACATCACCTCATATCAAGGCGGACTTCTGGACAAGTTGCTCGGGGAAGAAGGCGATTGGCTCAATGCCGCCGAGCGCGTCACGCTGTTGCACGATCTGAAGGCGCTGGCCGATTCGGGCGACGCCAAAGAGAGCGCCGCGCTCTCTGCCGCGCGCGCCTCCGCCAATTCGACCGAGCGCCAGCTCGCTAGCGAGGCCCGCGAAATCGTTGGCGGGGCGCGTGACCTGGTGCCTCCTACGCTCCGTCCTAACTATGCAGCCTTTATTCGCAAGACGTTCAGCGCCCGCGCGGCGGACCTCGGTTGGTCGGCTAAGCCGGATGACGACGCCGACACCCGTCTGATGCGCGCCAGCCTGGTTCCTTTCGTGGCGCAGGAGGGCGACGACCCTGCGCTCCAAGCCGACGCCCGCCGTCTGGCCATAGGCTGGCTCGATACTCACAAGGGCATCGACCCCGACATGCTCCGCGGGGTGCTCTCGACGGCCGCCTTTTCCGGCGGCCAGGACTTGTTCGACCGCCTGCTCGCCGAGCTGAAGAAAACCCAGGACCGCCGCGAGCGCAGCGCCATCATCGCCGCGCTGAGCGGTTTCCGCGATCCCAAAATCGTGCAGCAGGCGCTGGGCCTGCTCTTAGCGCCCCAGTTCGACGTGCGCGAAACGGCCGGCCTAATATTCAGCGGCGCCGGCGATCCGCAAACCCAAATGCTGCCCTTCGAGTTCGTCAAGTCTCACTATGACGAGATACTGAAGCGGCTGCCGCGCGAGGGCGACTTCGATGCCGCCGCGTCACTGCCGTTTGTCGGCGCACCGTTCTGCGACGAGCCCTCCCGCCGCGCGTTCGTCGAGTTCTTTCAGGATCGCGTCCGGAACTTCCTCGGCGGCCCGCGCAATTACGCCCAAGTGCTGGAAGGCATCCGCCTGTGCGAAGCCCAGCGCGCCGCGCAATCCGAAGACGTGGCGCAATTCTTCGCGCGGCAACCGTGACCCGTGGCCCAACGGAGTTTGCCTGATCGTGTTGCGCAGGACGTAAGACCCCGCCCCGCGCTAGAAAATGGTGGCCGGTCTGGTGTCCGTGCCCACCGCAATCGCGCGCGGCACGTGTTCGCCCGGCGGCACGTTCAACAGGCGGGGACGCAGCAGCAGAATGACCTCGTCGCGGGAGGTGTCATGCTCGTGCGTGCTCACCAGCGGGCCCAGGAAGCGGATCTCCGACAAACCGGCCAATCCCGAGATGTTGCGTCCTTCGTTCGTATCCAACAATCCGGCCACCGCCGCCCACTCGCCGGTATTCAACCGCACCACTGACTTCAAGCTGCGGTTGGAGACTACCGGAACGCCGTTGACCGATTGGCCGGTCAACAGCTTGACCTCGGCCTCGATATCGAGCGAAACCTCGTTCATGCCGTGTACCGCCGGCGTCAATTTCAGGCTCAGCCCCAGGTCCTCGAATGTGAAAGAGGGAGGTGGCGTATAAGTGGAGGTCCCATTGGTTCCGCTGCTGATCGCACCCACGCTGAAGCTCACTTGAACAGTCTGCGTGACATCCGCCACTGTGACGGTAATGGCGCCGATGTAGGTATCCGCCGTAAGGTTCGTAGGATTTCCGTACACAGTGAAGGTGGTGGGCGTCGCTGCTGCCACTGTCGAACTGACAGTCGAAAGCGATAGACCCGACCCGGTGACACTGGCCGACAAGGTTCCGGCGGTGTCGCTGGTCACCGTCACGGTTTCCGACACGGTGGAACCATCGAGGGACGCACTGAGCGAGACTGGGTTCGGCGTAATCGTGAGACCTGTGGCGGTTCCCCCGTTCACCGTCAAAGTCACGTCGATGTAAGCGATCGAGCCATCCGATCCAGTCAATGTCACGGTGCCTGTGTAAGTTCCCGTGCCGAGACTTGCGAGACTCGAACTGGGTTCAACAATCAACGTGGCCGGCAGCGGACCCGAGACGGTCGTCTCGCCATCCACCAGCAGCCAGGAATTCGCGCTCGAAACGGTGGCGGTATAAGTGACGCCGCTGCTCGTGCTCGACACGTTCACATTAGCGGCGTCCGGCAAGCTTCCGCCGGAGGTGTACGTCCACGGAATCGAGCTCTGGCTTAGTTGCAGGCTCCCACTCGAAGTCACGGTGAAGGTCACTAGTGTCTCCTCGGTAACTCCACCGGCCGTCACGCTGAGAATGCCGAGATAGGTTAGCGCTGAAAGCCCCGTAGGATTTCCGAAAACCGTAACGCTGGCCGGCGTGTTGGCTGTCACCGTGCTCGCGGAAACCGAAAGCGAAAGGCCGGAACCGATCACACTAGCCGACAAGGTCCCGCCGATCGTACTGGTCACCGTCTCGGTCTGTTGCGCCAATAACCCGCCGGCTGCCGCGCCAAGCGCGACCGGGCTGGGCGAAACAGTGAGATTCGGCGCACCGCCGTTGACCGCCAGGGTTACGGTGAGGTAGGTGACGGAGCCGTCCGAACCGCTCACCTGCACCGTTCCCAGGTAGGCGCCCGTTCCGAGCGCCGTGAGGCCGGTGCCAGCCGAAATGGTCAATGTGGCTGGCAAGGTGCCCGAAGCGGTTGCCGCGGAGTTCACGACCAGCCACGGGCTGGAGCTCGCCACGGTGGCGGTGTAGCCGATGACTCCATTGGAGCTGGTGACGTTGATGCTGGCAGCTTGCGGGGATACACCCGCGGAGGAGTAAGTCCACGCTACCGTGGTCTGGCTCAACTTCAAAGTGCCAACGCCGGTTGCGGTGCCAGTCCCGGTGGCAGTGCCAGGCACCGTGGCCGTGCTGCCCGATGTGGTTGTCGAAGAGCCCGACGCTCCAAAATAGCCGGACGTGAGCACGGGGTAGCGGTTGCCCACGTGCAGCGTCATAGGCTGGCGTTCTTCGCCGCGCAGTTCAGTGGTCCATAGCGTTTTGCTGGAGCTTTCAGTCATTTGCGCCACCGCAGCGGCATCCATGATTCCCATCCCCAGCAACGTTTTACCGCCGCCGAAAGAGAGTAACCCACTGATGTTCGTCGGCAGTGTTATCTGATTGTCCAGCCAGTTGGTCAGCGCGGTTAGCGAGAACATAGTCGGAAAATCCACGCCATAAGTGGTCGTTTTGCTGCGGCTAACTTCCACCATCCTCATCTCTATCATCACCTGTGCCCGCGGATAGAGAAGTTGCTCCAGCAGCGCTTTGGCCGGCAGCACGCGCGACAGGCGGTCGCGGATCACCAGGGTTCGCGTCTGCGAATCCATACTGACCCTCTCAATGGCCGTCGCCTGCTTCACACCGTCCACCAGGCTGGTGAAGTCCTGCTGCACGCCGGCGTCGGGCAGCGGAATCGTCACTGCCACCACCGGCTCGTTTTGCGTTCGTTTGAGCGGGGTGTCTTTGGACACCAGAAAGAGCTTTGGGGAAAGCGGCGCAATGAAGGTCCCCGTGGCGAATTCGAGGCCGTGCAGCGCCTCCCGGTACCCCACTCCGTCCAGGTGGAAGTGGAGCGCGGGCATTGGCTGGTAATCGCCGTCGAAGACGCAGTCCAGGCCGAAAGCCTTGGCCACGTCCGTGTACACCTTCTTCGAATCTCCACTCAGATCGAAATCGCGGGCCAGGTCGCCGCCCGCCAGATCCGAGGGCGGCAGTGCCTTCCTCGCGTCCGCCAGGTCGCTCGTGGTCGCAGCCTCCAGCGGCGGCCCCGTTTCCTCCAGGTTGCCATCGCCAACCGCCGCCGACAACGGAGGAACCGGCTTCGCTTCCAGGGCTGCGCGCGAACGAACGGCCTGGCTGCGCAGCCAATACGTCTGGTTGCGCGGCTCCATCGCGGCGGCTTCCGAATACAGCAGGTAAGCCTGCGCCATTTGGCCCTTCTTTTCCGCGTCCCGTCCAAACTCGTAGAGTTCCCACGCGCTCAGTTCTTCCGCCGCCAGGCAACCGGCCAGCAGCAGCGCCAGTATGGGCACACTCCACCGCACATCAAAATGACGGGCGCACGGGCTGTAACGTGCAGGCGTTTTGTGTGATGCTGGTAAAAACCCATGGAGACATTCCGCGCTCTGGCGCGCGAGCCGAGGCAGTTGATCGAACCGGGCGTCGTGTTGGTGGTGACCTTCGCCATCGCGTACCTGGTGCGCAGCCTCATTCTGCGCGGCCTACGCGCCTGGGTGGCGCGCACCGGCAGCCGCCCCGGCCGGGTCCTTTGTGCGGCGCTGGCCGGCCCCACCACCATCTGGGCGTTGATCCTGGCCGTTCATCTGGCCATCCAATCGGCGCCGCTGCCCACCATCGTCACCGATAAGTATGCCCCCAGGATTCTGATCGCATTGTGGATTTTGAGCTTCACCCTGATGGCGATGCGCATGGCGGGAGACCTGGTGCGCGGCTACGGCAACCAGGTTCCCGGCGCGCTGCCCGTCACCACGCTCACCACGACGCTAGCCCAGCTCACGGCGCTGGTGCTGGGGTTGCTGCTGCTGCTCAGCGCCGAGAACGTTCAGGTCACGCCGATCCTCACCGCGCTGGGCGTGGGCGGCCTGGCTGTCGCTCTGGCGTTGCAGGACACGCTTTCCAATCTCTTTGCCGGTTTCTACATAGCGGTCGCCGGGCAGATGCGATTGAACGATTACATCAAGCTCTCGAGCGGCGAGGAAGGTTACGTGTCGGACATCGGCTGGCGATCCACGGCCATCCGGTCGCTCGGCAACAACCTCGTCATCGTGCCCAACTCAAAGCTCGCCCAAGCCATCGTCACCAATTACCACCTGCCGGAGCAGCGCATGTCTTCCTCGCTCCAGGTCAACGTCCCTTATGATACCGACCCGGACCGGGTGGAACGCCTGCTGGTCGAGATTGCCACCGCGGGCGCCAAGGACATTCCCGGCCTGCTGGCCGATCCGGCGCCTTCGGCTACGCTCGACCCCGGTTTTCAAGAATCCTCGCTGGGCTTCACGCTCAGCTACCAGATCGCCGAGTTCTCCCAGCAGTACGGCATCCGCCACCAGTTGCGCAAGCGCATTCTCCTCCGTCTGCGCGAAGAAGGCGTCGCGGTTCCCTACCCCACTCGCGAAGTTCACCTCGACCGGGACCGGCCGGCGTAACCGGGCGCGTGCGAAAATCGAGTTTCCGACGATGAAGACATACACGATCGCGGTGATTGCCGGCGACGGCGTGGGCCAGGAGGTCGTGCCGCAGGCCAGGCGCGTCCTGGAACGCGCCGCGCAAAAACACAAGATAGCTTTCGCGTTTCAGGATTTCGACTGGGGCGCGGAACACTACTTCCGCTGGGGACGCATGATGCCGGCCGGGGCCATCGACCTGCTGCAGTCCTGCGACGCCATCCTGCTCGGTGCCGTCGGCCACCCGGACATCCCCGACCACCTCACGCTCAACGGCCTGCTGCTACCCATCCGCCGCGCCTTCGATCAATTCGCCAACGTGCGCCCGGCATATCTCTATCCGGGCGTTGCGTCGCCGCTCGCCAAGCCCAAGGGCGGCGAGATCGATTTCGTGGTGGTCCGCGAGAACACCGAAGGCGAGTACGCACAGGTGGGCGGATTCGTCTACCAACACCAGCCGGAAGAAATCGCCATCCAGACCTCCGTGTTCACCCGCCGCGGCGTGGAACGGATCGTGCGCTTCGCCTTCGAGCTGGCCGTGGCGCGCAACAAGAAAAAGCGCGTCGCATCCATCACCAAATCCAACGCCCAGGGCTTCAGCATGGTGCTCTGGGACCGCACCTTTCGAGAGGTAGCTGCGCAATTTCCCGATGTCGAAACCGAATCGCTGCTGGTGGACGCGGCCGCCATGAATTTCGTGCGCCGCCCGGAAAGCTTCGACGTGGTGGTGGGCTCGAACCTGTTTGGCGATATTCTGAGCGATCTTTCCGCCGCCATCATCGGCAGCATGGGCCTGGCCGCCAGCGCCAATCTCGACCCGCTGCGGCGCTTCCCATCGATGTTCGAGCCGGTTCACGGCTCGGCGCCGGATATCGCGGGTAAGGGCGTGGTCAACCCGCTGGCAACCATTCTCAGCGCCGCCATGATGCTCGATCATCTGGAAATCGTGGACGCCGCGCGCGAAGTCGAAGCCGCCGTAGCCGCCGTACTGGCGGAGGGCAAAGTGCGCACGCCGGATCTGGGCGGCTCGAGCACCACCGAAGCCGTGACCGCTGCGGTGCTGGAGAAGCTTGTCTAGGCCGCGCGCGAGACGCATGCCCGAGACCATCCAACCTAAGAGCAGCCAGCCTTCGTCCACTGCCCGTCACGCCACGCTGGTCGGCGCCGGCATCCTGCTCAGCCGCCTGATCGGCCTCGTGCGCCAGCGCGTCTTCTCTCATTATTTCGGCCTCTATGATGCCGCCGACGCCTTCAACGCGGCCTTCCGCATCCCCAATTTTCTGCAGAATCTGTTCGGCGAAGGCGTGCTGTCGGCATCGTTCATTCCGGTGTACGCCCGCTTGCTGGCCGAAGGCGACGAAGAGCAAGCCGGCCGCGTAGCCGGCGTGGTCGGTTCCATTCTGGCGCTGGTTTCTTCGGCGCTGGTGCTGGCCGGAGTGCTGGCCACGCCCTTGTTGATCGATGCCATCGCCCCCGGTTTCCACGGCGCTAAGCGCGAGCTCACCATTCGCATCGTGCGCGTTCTGTTTCCCGGCGCGGGCTTGCTGGCGCTCTCTGCGTGGTGCCTCGGCATCCTCAACAGTCATCGCAAATTCTTTCTGTCCTATACCGCGCCGGTGGTGTGGAACCTGGCCATGATCGCCGCCCTGGTGCTGTTCCGCCGCCAGCCGCCAGCCACACTCGCGGTCACTCTGGCTTGGGGATCTGTCGCCGGCAGCGCGCTGCAATTCGGCATTCAGCTTCCCGTTGTCCTGCGCCTGGCGCACCGTCTGCGGGCCAGCCTCGATACGGGCGAGCCCCAGGTGCGGGAAGTGATTCGCAATTTCGGCCCGGTGTTCATCAGCCGCGGCGTAGTGCAGATCAGCGGATGGGTGGATTCGTTGCTGGCCAGCCTCTTGGGCACAGGCGCGGTGGCTGGCCTCACAAATGCGCAGACGCTGTACCTTCTGCCGGTCAGCTTGTTCGGCATGTCGGTGTCGGCGGCGGAATTGCCCGCCATGTCGAGCGCGCTGGGCGCCGCTGACGAAGTGGCTGCTCACCTGCGCCGCCGCCTCGATTCCGGACTCCGCCAGATCGCCTTTTTCGTCGTGCCTTCCGCCATGGCCTTTCTCGCGCTCGGCGGCGTCATCACAGCCGTGTTGTTTCAAACCGGCCGTTTCACCGCCGCCAATTCGCGCTATGTGTGGGCCATCCTGGCCGGCTCCGCCGTGGGCCTCTTGGCGCAGACCTTGGGGCGACTTTACTCTTCCGCATACTACGCGCTGCGCGATACGCGCACGCCGCTCCGCTTCGCCGTGGTGCGCGTGATCCTCACCACCGGGCTGGGCTATCTGTGCGCCATTCCGCTGCCCGGCTGGGTTGGCGTCGATCCGAAATGGGGCGTGGCCGGGCTCACCGCATCCGCCGGCGTTGCCGGATGGGTGGAATTCACGCTGCTGCGCCGCACGCTCAACGCCAGAATCGGCTGCACCGGCCTGCCGGGATCGCTGGTCGCCCGGCTCTGGCTAGCCGCCGCGGTGGCCGCCGCCGCCGCGTGGGGAGTGAAAGCTGCGCTCGGCCCCGGTCACCCACTCGAATGCGGGTTGGCCGTGATCGCGACCTATGGCGTCATCTACCTGGCCGCCGCCGCGCTGCTGCGCGTCGAGGAATGCGCGGCTCTGGTCCGCCGGTTCAGACGGGGGATCCGGCTGCGCGCCGATTGATCCCACATCCGGCCCGCAGTCTGTGACACAATCGTTTCCGTGAGCACGCCGCCTGCCATGATCACCGACCTGGTGCAGATTAAGTTATTGGGTGAAAAGAAGCTGGATGAAAACCTGCGCTTTCGTCGCTTCATGAAATCGCGCGATCATTCGGATCGTATCCTGCGGCGGATCGCCGAAGGCATTCAAGAGCAGATCGATTGCACCCAGTGTGCCAACTGCTGCAAGACTTCGACCACCGAAATTACCGAACGTGATATCGAAAAGCTGGCGCGGCACCTGCATATGGCACCCGAGCAGTTCATCGCCGATTACACGATGATCGAAACCGACGAGGGCCAGATGACGCGCGTCCTCAAGTTCACCGAAGGCCACGGTTGCGTGTTCCTGGAAGGTAACCTCTGCTCCGTGTACGACGCGCGCCCAGGGATCTGTCCGCGCTATCCGCACCTGGTGCGCGGCAACGGCTCCATCGCCAGCCGCATGTGGAGCTTCGTCGACCGCGCCTCGGTCTGCCCTATCGTCTACAACAGCCTGGAAGCCTTCAAGGACGAACTCCGTTTCCGGCGGTAGGACGGGCCATCGCTTTTCGTGGCCTGCCGCCGCCCGTAGTAGTCAGCGAACGACAGACGACAAAAACCGATCGTCCGTCCTACCGCGACGCGTTAACATGAAGCCGATGGGCTTTTATCTCTGGCTCGACACCGAAGTCGCGTGGGCGCAAGGCACCTACGAGTACCGCCCCTTGGGCGCGGCCGTGATTGCCTCTTCCGACCTCTTCCGCCGCCGCGATTTCGACCCGCACCGCAAGCCCAGCCCGGCGCGCACCGCCGTCTACGCCGGCCAGTTCGCATCCATCGGCCACCTTAACGCGCATTTGAAACGCACCCGCCGCTAGCGGCGCCCATTTCGCAGCTTCTCTCTGCGATGGCTTGAGTTTCCCGGGAGCGGCGGGTTGCCGAGTCCGCACTATTTGCTGCGCGGGCAACAGCTCCTCGAACCGGGCTAGCGTTTTTCACTAACCACATGCCCGCGTCCATCGCGCATTTCGTTTCCCTTGAAATGCGCAGTTTCTATATGCTTTCTTGGATCCGCTTTCTCGCCACGAGCCGGCATCGGGCCCTTATAACCATGTTCCGGATGGAAGTGGTTATTCACGTGGCCCCGGAAATCGTCGCGGCCATGGAACCATGGGCCAGCGCCGATGAACACGCCTCCGCTGAACCACTCCGGACCGTAATAACCAAAAGGAGCACAGTTATAGGGGGCAACGTCGTAATAGCCGTAGGGACAGTCCGGGGCTACTCCGATCTCGACGCCGACCTGGGCCTGTGCTCTGGGAGCGGCTGGTGTCAAGCCAAGTCCGGCGACGGCAGCCAAGAATAGAAACGTAGATCCGCGCATTGAACATACCTCCGCGATTACAGAAGCAAGTCGCCTGCCACTGGAATGCATGACACGGATTGGCCAGCCCCTTTGTGCCTATTCACACGCCCGCGGATTCTCGCCTCGCCTGCTGTGTTAGGTTACACGGTTCCTGGGAGTACTTCTGCCGACGCCCTTCGTTGGCGCGAACGCTCCGCCCCCTACATCGTCCGCGTCACTTTGCTCAGCGTGCACGGGCGGTCGGGGTCGAGGCCTTTTTCCACCGCCAGGCACGCAGCAAAGATCTGCGCGGGCACGATGTAGGGGATGGGCGTGAGCGCTTCCGGAATTCGCCGCGGCAGGCGGATCACCCGCGTGGCCCGCGTTTCCACCTCGCGGTTGCCCGGATCGGTAATGGCCAGAACTTCGGCGCGCATCCGCGTCAGCTTGTCCAGCGTCTGCCCGATCGAGCTCCATGTCACGCCCGACGGCGCAAAGGCAAACACCGGAAAGCTGGGTCCGGCGAGCGCGATCGGGCCGTGCAGGAAATCGGCCGCGGAAAACCCTTCCGCCACTACCTGACACGTCTCCATCAGCTTGAGCGCGAGTTCGAATGAGTTCGAGTAATTCAGCCCGCGCCCCACCACTGCCGCTCGATTCATGAACCGGTAGCGCGCCGCCAGTTCGGCCACCTCTTCTTCCAGGCCCAGAGCGTCTTCCACCATTCCCGGCAGGCGCTCCAGGTCGGCCAGGCGGATATGCCCGCCCAGCGCAAAGGCGAGCAGGTACAGCAGCAGCATCTGGCCGGTGTAAGTCTTGGTGGCCGCCACGCTCCTTTCCTTGCCGGCGCGCACCAGCCACACGTGCTCCGCCAGGCGCGCCAGCGTGCTGCTGTGCTCGTTGGTGATGCCCAGGGTCATGGCCCCGCGCGCCCGCGCCCATTCGAGCACCATATTTGTATCGGTGGATTCGCCCGATTGCGATATGGCCACCACGAGCGCTTCCGAATAATCCACCTTCGCCCGGTATAGTGTGGCGATCGAGGGCGCCGCCAGCGAAACCGGAATCCCAGCCGCGATTTCCAGCAAGTACCGCCCGAAAAGCGCCGCGTTATCCGAGGTCCCGCGCGCCGCCAGCACCACTAGCCGCGGCCGCTTGCCTTCCACCAGCCGCCGGAACCGTTGCGCATTGCCGATGCCCGCCTTCAAGGTGTGGGCCAGCGCCGTCGGCTGCTGCCGTATCTCGTCGATCATGCGCGACATGGCAACTCCACTCTAGCAAGCCACCGGCTGCCGTTTCGAGGCGCCGGACGTTACCCAGTACCCGACGTATTCAACCTTTCGGCCCGGTCTGCTATCCTCTTAGGGAGCGCACCTCCGTGTCCGCGCCTTCCGGGAAAGTCAATGAAATACACGTGCCTTGTTTTTTCCATCGTGTTCTTGTCGTCCACCGTGGCGGCCGACGCGCAGACGCAGACCACCCCGGTCACCCCGGTCACGCTCAACGGCAGCCCGTCGCGTCAAATCGGCCAGCCGCTGCTGATCCCGAAGACCGCCAATCCCAACCTCGTGGAAGGTCGTGAATTGTGGAATCCCACTGGCATCGCCTTCGATCCCTCCACTTCGCCGCCCCTGGTCTACGTGGCCGACACATTGAACAACCGCGTCCTGGCATGGAAGAACTCGACCGGCTTTTCCAACGGGCAGCCGGCCGACCTGGTGATCGGGCAACCGGACCAGTACTCGACTGCCAAATCCGGTCCGGGCACCGTTTTTACCACCGGCTTGAGCTATCCCACCGGCCTAGCGGTTTACAAGGGTGACCTCTACGTCGCCGACAGCGGCAACAACCGCGTCTTACGCTATAAGGCGCCCTTTGCGCAGTACGCCCAAACGGGATCGTATCCCACTCCGGATCTGTATGTTGGCCAGCCGTCGCTGAAATCGAACACGGCGAATTATCCGAGCGGCGCCCCCACCGCGCAGGGTCTGTCCTTTTCCCCCGGCGGCCCTGTGCTTCTCGCCAGCATCGCCTTCGATAGCAGCGGAAACATGTGGGTCACCGACCCCGGCAACCGCCGCGTGCTGATGTTCCCTGCCGCCGCTGTCGCCAGTGGAGGCGGCCTCTTGACCGCCACCGTCGAGTTGGGACAACTGGATTTCGTCAGCCTGCAACCCGCGCTAAACCCGGCCAACTCCAGCAGCCAGCAAACCGCCAACCAGTTTGCGGTGCCCTCCCAGTTGATTTTCGATGCGGCCGGCAATCTCTATGTTTCCGACGCCGATCCGAACAATCCGCAGCTTCTGAGCCGTGTGTTGGTCTTCACTCCGCCATTTTCCAGCGGGCAGTCCGCCACGCGCATTATGGGCGTCCTGGGAGGGACGGGGCTGCAGAACCTCACCACCGCCCAGACTCAGGCGATTGCCGATGAAACTCGTTTCTCCAATCCGGGCGGCATCTTCTTCCTGGCCGATAGCAGCGTGGGCGTCGTCGACACCAACGATAACCGCGTCCTGGTGTTTCCGCCTTATTCTTCCTGGCCCAGCGCGACCACCTATTTCTCGCCGCAGGCGACCGGCGTGCTCGGCCAGAACGGATCGTTCCAGAGTTTCCGCGCCAACGGCAACACGATTCCCACCGTGCTCACTCCGCCCGCCAACGCGGGGGTATTCGCGAACCCGATCACGGCGGCCTTCCTGCCATCCACCAGCGAATTGTTCGTGGTGGATACCGGCAATAATCGCGTCGTGGTGATGCCAAGTGGGTCCGGGACGGTGCCTTTTGGCAACGCGACGCGGGTCCTCGGGCAAGATACGATGACCATGAATTCGCCCAACCTCATCGAAGGCCGCGAATTCCAGTTTTATAACGGCCAGACCCTTTTTAATGGCCAGCCCCCTTACGATGCCGGCATCGCCCTCGATACCTCCGGCTCCGTGCCCCACCTTTACGTGGCCGATCCGCGTAACCACCGCGTAATGGGGTTTTACGATGCCCGCAAGCTCTATGCCACCGGAGTGCCGCAAGGCCAGCAGGCCAGTAACGAAATCGTCATCGGCGAACCGGATTTCAACACAGCGCTCTGCAACTATCCTTCCGGCGACCCGACCAAGACCACCGCTTCCGGCCTTTGCTTCCCGAGCGGTGTGCTCACCGATTCTAACGGCAACCTCTACGTGGCCGATACCTACAACAGCCGCGTGGTCCGTTTTCCGGCGCCGTTTGCCAACTGGCCGCAAACACAAGTGCTGGAATCCGCCGACTTGGTGCTGGGCCAGACCAGTCTTACCGGCGCTCCGATCACCGATCCCAGCGCCGTCAATATGTTCGCGCCTTACGGCCTCGCATTTACCGGCACCAACGGCCTGATGGTGTCCGACCTCGTCGACAATCGCGTCCTCTATATTCCCTTTTCGAGCGGGCAAACCACCTTCAACGCCCCAGCGGACAATGGCAAAGCCGCCACCAAGGTATTCGGCCAGCCGGATTTTGTGACCATCACTCCGGGTGCGGCCGCCAACCAGCTCAACTCGCCGCATCACATCGCCACCGATACCAACGGCCAGGTGTACGTCACCGACACCGGCAATGGTCGTGTGCAGATTTTCGGCGATCCCAACAACCCGCTGACGGCGCCAGCCTCCGCCGACCCCATCCTCAGTTTGCCGAACCTGACGGCCCCACAGGGCATTTTCGTCAACCCGTCCACCGGTGAGATCTGGGTCACCACCGTCACCAATGGCGCCCCCGCCGCCACCCGCTACCCCAAGTACGACACTCTGGAATTGAACCCTGCGTCCACGGGCACCGTCCAGGCCGCTGACACCACGCTGGCAGTGGCCCAGGATCAATATGGAGACCTGTTCCTGGCCGACGCGACCAGCCGCGTCGCGGTTTACTACCAGGGCCTGGCGGGCGAGAATGCCCAGGCCACTTACCAGGGCCAACCGCTGGCGCCTGGTGTCGTCGCCAGTCTGTATGAGGTAGCTTCCCAGACCCAGTTCAAGACCGGCTCGATGCCCTCGGCGCCGCCGTTCCCCGCGCTGACCGGGTATCCCATGCCCATCACGCTCGCCGATGAGCAGGTGATGTTCAACGGCGCAGCCGCGCCGCTGTACTTTGTTTCGCCCGGGCAGATCAATTTCCTGGTGCCCATGAACGCCCCGGTCACCGGCACCGCCGACGTCGAAATCGTCCAGGTTTCTACCGGCCAGGTTCTGGGCGCTGCCTCCGTGGCCATGGCCGAGGTCTCCCCGGCAATCTTCTGCGGCGCCTCCGGCGGATGCTTCCTTAACGGCGGCTTTTATCAGGCAGCCGTGCTCAATCAGGACTTCTCGGTGAACAGTGCCACCAATCCGGCTGCGCGCGGGTCCGTCATCTCGATCTATTGCACCGGCCAGGGAGCCTTGAACAATGCGCCCGCCGATGGCGCCGCCGCTCCCGGTCCCCCCAACTTCGCCACTACCCCGCAAACGCCGCGCGTGGCGATCGGGAGCTGTTTCGTGGACGACTGCGGGCCCCTCCTGGGCGGCGACCCGACCAACGGCCAGTGGGTCACTTATTCCGGCCTGGCGCCGGGATTCGCCGGCCTCTGGCAAATCAACGTCCAGATTCCCATGGCCATTGTGCCCGCCGCGCAGGTGCCCATCGGTATCCAGTACGACGGCGTCGGCAGCGCTGACCTCAGCTCGGGCTTCCATCTCACCATCGCCGTGAAATAACCCTCCCGGCCAGCATGCGCTGGGTATTGTCTGCTCTTGGGACAATACCCCGCGCGATTCGGCACCGTTCGAGTGATATCATGAGAGTCGAATGAGCTTCCTGTCGCCAAGACTGCAGTTGAAGGTGTCGCAGAAGCAGATTCTTACCCCGGGCCTCGTCCAGATGGTCACGGTCCTTCAGCTCAACCGGCTGGAACTGAAGGAGATGATCACTCAGGAAATCGTCAAGAATCCGGTCCTCGAAGAGGCCACCGAGGAGGCCGGCGAGGAGATCACACCCGAGGAATTGTTGCCGCTGCTCGAGGCCGAGGCGACCACTGACCCGGCCGACCGGCAGATCCTCGAAGCCACGCCTGGCAACCAAACCTCTACCGCCGATGGCGAGCGCGCCGACGTCGCCATCAACGGCAATCTTTTCCCGGATCCCGAGGAAACCGCCGCCGTCGCCACCGTCGAGCCCGAAGCTGTCACCGCCGGCGATCCGCCCACCGAACCGGCCGCGGCCGACCCTTTCGACGAAATCGATTTCGGAACGTTCTTTGACGACTACCTCGATCCCGGCTACAAGAGCCCAGCCGCCGAATCGGTCGAGAAACCGTCTTTCGAAACTTTCCTTTCCGCTCCCGTCACCCTCGGCGATTATCTGCGCTCCCAGTTGGCGGTAGTCGTCATGCCGGACCCGGTGCGCGACGCGGCCGAAGCCATCATCGGCAACCTCAACGAAGACGGCTATCTTTCGGCGTCGCTCGATGAAATCGCGCCCCTCGGCGACCACCAGGCCGAAACCGTGGAGGCTGCCCTCGCTGCCGTGCAATCGCTCGATCCGGCCGGCGTCGGCGCGCGCGATTTGCGCGAGTGCCTGCTGCTGCAGATCGAAAGCGTCAACGGCAAAGGCGGCGTCGCCTGGCAGATCGTTTCCAACCACATGCGCTTGCTCGAAACCCGCCAGTACAAGGAGATGGCGCGCCTGTTGGGACGGCCCCTCGAGCACATCGAGATTGCCGTCTACATGATCCGCCACCTGAATCCGCGGCCCGGCTTGCGCTATTCCGGAGCCGGCGCGCGGGTGGTCGAGCCGGACGTTACCTTCATCAAGGACGGCGACGAATACATCATCCAGATGAATGACGAGGACGTGCCGCAGCTCCGCTTGAACGCGCAGTACCGGCGCATGCTCGACCGCGACCAGGGCGCCACCAAGGAAGTGCGCGACTATGTTCGCGAACGCTACACCTCAGCCATCCAGTTGATGAAGAACATCGAGCAGCGCAAGCAGACTATCCTCAAGGTCTGCCAGGCCATCGTGCGCCGCCAAACTGAATTCCTCTCGCACGGCATCGACTCACTCAAGCCGATGATGATCAAGGAGGTGGCCGAAGAAGTCGGCGTCCATCCCTCCACCGTCAGCCGCGCCGTCGCCAGCAAGTACGTGCACACGCCGCAGGGCGTTTTCGAGCTGCGCTATTTCTTCTCCGAAGCCGTGCAGGGCCCTTCCGGCAGCGGCACTCCGCTGCTGCTGCTCAAGCGCAAGGTGAAGAAGATGATCGAGGCCGAGGATCGCACCAAGCCGCTTACCGACGAGCAGATCACCGCCATGCTGCAGGCCGAAGGCATCGACGTCACCCGCCGCACCGTCGCCAAATACCGTGAGGATATGAAAATCCCCTCCACCCACCAGCGCCGCGTACGCGATTGAACCTGTCCGAGTGCCGGATGGTTTCCGGGTAGCCCGCATCGTGTATCCTTGAGTACGGAGCACATTCATGTTTTGCGATCGCTGCGGTACGCAAGTAAACCCCGACCAGCAGTTCTGCACCAATTGCGGCCGATCGTTCGCGGGGCCTCCCGCCGCTTCCGGCGCTGTACCGCCACCCGCGTGGACTCCTCCCACGGTCGTGCAAGTCGCCTCCGGCCGGTGGATTGGAGCCGGCTGGGATCTGGTGAAGGCAGACATGGGCGCCTACGTTTTGGCCACCCTGATTTTCTTCCTGCTCAGCGGCGTGCCGTTTATTCAAGGCGCGCTCATTACCGGCTTCCACATCTACACCATGAAGAAGATCGCCGGCCGCCGCGCCGAGTTCGCGGATCTCTTCAAGGGCTTCAATTATTTCATCCCGACCCTGGTGGCGATGTTGCTGATTGGCGTGTTCACGTTCATCGGGACGATTTTCTGCATTATCCCCGGTCTGGTGGTGGCGGCGGCGTTGAAGTTCACCTACCTGTTCATCTTCGACAAGCGGATGGATTTCTGGCCGGCCATGCAAGCCAGTCACGCCATCGTGAAGCAGGACTATTTCGGCTTCACCATGTTCCTGATACTGTTGTTCCTGGTGAACGTGCTGGGCCTGCTGTGCTGCGTCGTCGGGCTGCTGGTGACGTTCCCCTTGTCGATCGCGGCCATTACCGTGGCGTACAAAGAAATTGTCGGATTCGAACAGCAGACCATCGACGCGCTGTAGCAGGTGGGGCGCCTCGACCGCCCCGCGGCTGGCTGGCGCGGGCCTCCTCCTGGTGCTTCTGTGGTGGGCCTCGCCTCCGGCGGAGCCCGTGTTTCGCGCTTGCCCTTTCCATTGGCTCACCGGCAAGCCGTGTCCGCTGTGCGGGCTCACGCGCGGTTTGTGCGCGCTCGCCCAGGGGCACTGGAGCCAGGCGATTCACTGCAACGCCCTCAGCCCGCTTGGGCTCATCCTGCTGTTCTCTCTCTTTTGGAACGCCCCGTGGCGCCCGCGCCTATGGACCTTTGGCGTCGCCGCATTCGCCATCTACGGAATCTGCCGCATTGCCCTGGCGTGAATCCTCACAGTCCGCCAAGCCGCGTGCGCACGGCAAGGTATACATTCCCAGCGCTATCCTGCGTCAGGCACTCTCCACCTTGCTCCCAAAAGGGCGTAAGCCCGGAGACAGTCCCATCCGCATTCACGCTGCTCAGGTCTTTGCCACCGCCGCCTTCACGCGCTCCGGCGTCATGGGCAATTGCAGCAGGCGAGCGCCCACGGCATCGAAGATGGCGTTTGCCAACGCCGCGCCCATGGCGATGATTGGTGGCTCCCCGCCGCCCAGCGCCGGCGTCTCCGGATTGTCCACCAGCACAATTTCGATCTTCGGCAGCCACGAGAATCGTGGAATCTGGTACGTGTCGAAGTTGGTGTCGAGCACCTCCCCGTTGCGGAACCGCACTTCCTCGGCCAGCGAGTAACCCAGGCCCATGATGACGCAGCCTTCGGCCTGCTGCCGCATTCCGTCGGGGTTGACGACCAGGCCTTCGTCCAGCGCCATCACCACGCGCTTTACCTGAACGGCACCCGTGCCGCGGTTCACCGCCACTTCCACCATCGTGGCGTTGCAGGCGTTGGAGTACATGCCGCACGCCATCCCGGCGCCGCGTCCCGTGGGCGCGCGGCCGGCCTTCCAGCCGAACTGTTTGGCGGCGGTTTCCAACACGCGCCGCACCCGCGGATTCGTCAGGTTGTTCAGCCGGAACTCCAGCGGATCCATGCCCGCCTTCGCCGCCAACGCGTCGATATGCGATTCCCGCGCGAACGTGTTGCTGTTCACCGACGGCGCGCGCCACGCGCCGACCGCGAATGGGTTCATCCCCGCTGGATTCCCGCCCATCCATCCACCCGCCGATGTCACGCGCTTGTGCGGGATGTCGTAAAACGGATTGGCTTCCCGATCCCCCGCCCCGAACACGTGGCTGTCCCACAGCACGATCTTGCCGCCCGCCACCCCGGCGCGGATTCTCATCACCGCGGCCGGCCGGAACCGGTCGTAGAAGAATTCCTCCTGACGGCTGTAGACCACCTGCACCGGTTTTCCTGTGATTTTCGCCAGGCGCGCCGCCTCCACTCCCTGGTCCGCTTCCGTCTTGCCGCCGAACCCGCCGCCGACGTACCGGGAAATGATCCGCACCTTCTCGGCCGGCATTCCCAGCGCCGATGCCACGGCGCGCTGCACCTGGAACGGAGCTTGCGAACTGGCCCATACCGTGACCTTGCCGTCTTCGGTCTGCGCCGTCGCCGAGTGGGTCTCCATGGGAGCGTGAGCGACGTAGCTGTTCAGGTAGGTTTCCTCGATCACGCTCCCCACCATCCGCTCGCCCTCCGCCAGATCGCCGCTCTGGCCCACTACGCGCGGCTGCGGCGCGGTCTTCTGAATGTGCTCGAAGATCGTTTTGTCGTCGGGACCGGTCGGCGGATTCTCCCAATCGGCCTTGATTTTGCCCAGCGCCTCCACTGCAATATCGGGCCGCTCGTGCAGCACCGCGATCATCCCGCCGTCCTTCACCACCCGCACGCCGCGCGTCTTCTCCGCCGCCGAAGTGTCCGCCGACTTCAACGTCGCCCCGTGCGCCGGCGGCCGCAGAATCGCTGCGTGCAGCATCCCCGGCAGCACGATATCGCCCGCATATTCCGCCTTGCCCGTGACTTTGTCCACGCCGTCTTTGCGCATCGGCGAGGTGCCGATCACCGCAAACCCCGCCGCCTTCACGGGCACATTCTCGAGATGCCGCTCGATGCGTTTTCCTTCCACCAGTTGCCCGTACGTCACCGCATTCGACGGCTTGCCCAATTGGCGGATGCTCCCGGATTTGACCTGCAATTGGCCGACTGGCGCCTGCAACCGCTCCGACGCCATTTCGAGCAATACCGCTTTGGCCTCCGCTCCCGCTCTGCGCACCGCCGGCCAGAGCAGCGGCGTACACATCGATCCGAAGGTTCCCATATCGTACGGGCACAGTTCGGTATCGCCCATCACCACGTCCACCGTGTCCAGCGCGACATCGAGTTCTTCCGCCAGAGCTCCTGCCAACTCCGTCATCGCACCCTGGCCCAACTCCACTTTGCCAGCCAAGCACGTCACGCGCCCGTCCGCCCCGATTTTCAGATAGGCGTTGAAATCCGCCGGACCGCTTTGCCGCCCCGGCAGCCTCCCCGGCTCCTGACCCTCCACCGATTCCGCGCCGAAAAAGACGAACAGCCCCGCCCCCGCGACTTCGAAGAAGTCGCGCCGTTTCATTTCACCCTGAACAACCAAGCTCTCAGCCATCACACACCCGCCTGTGCCGCCCCGGCGGCTTCCTGAATCGCATCCAGAATCCGCACGTGCGAGCCGCAACGGCACAGATTGTCTTCCATGTGCCGCACAATCTGCTCGCGCGTCGGACGCGGCGTCTTCAGCAGCAACGCATACGCACTCACGATCATCCCAGACGTGCAGTATCCGCACTGGAACGCGCGGTGCTCCAGGAACGCGTGCTGGATGGCGTGCAGCCCGTTCTGGCCGATCCCTTCGATGGTCATTACCCGTTTGCCGGCCACCGCCTTAAGAGGCGTCGCGCACGACCGCACCGCCTCGTTTCCCACGATCACCGTGCAGGCTCCGCACAATCCTTCGCCGCACCCGAATTTCGTGCCTGTCAGCCCCAGATCGCTGCGCAGCACCCACAGCAGTATCCGTTCGTCGTCCGTTTTCACGGCCGCCGCTTTGCCGTTTAACGTGAATGAAATGGTCCGTTCCATATTCGTTTCCCAAGCCGACTATAACAGAGAGCAAGTCCGTTTACTCACATGTGCTCGGGGATGCTGCGTAGCGCTCGGTATGGGTAGGGGGTGCTTTAGCTTGCCTTTTCTGCTCGATCCAGCACCGCTCAGCCTGAACCCCCAAAAAGATTCCATGTCCTCCGCGCACGCGAGTAATCGGCCTGCGCCGCCTTCGTCTCCGCAGGACGGCTAAAATAGTTCACACCCATGCCGCGCACAATTCTGATTCAAGGTCCCGAGGGGCAGACGAGAACCCTTCCGCTTTCCAGCGGCCGGTTGGCCGTGGGACGCTCCAGCGCCGCCGAATTGAGCTTCCCCGAGGATTCCGGCCTCTCGCGCCAGCACTTCGCCCTGGAGCCCTCCGGCGACGAATGGACGGTGCAGGATCTGGGCAGCAAGAACGGCACCTTCGTCAACGGCATTCCGCTCAAAGCGGTACTGGTGCTGCGCCCCGGCGACCGCATCACCGCCGGCCACCTGTCCATCGTCTTCGCTCCCGAGCCAAGCGCGCCCGTGTCCTCCGTGGTGGTGTTCGAAGGAGCTGAGACCGATTCGCCCAGCACTTCGACCCTGGTCACCAGCCTGGGAGATGCCAACCGCACCATCGTGGTCGAGCCCGGCGGCGGCGCCAAGCCGTCGGCCGCGATGCAGGCCCTCATCCACGCCGGCCAGGAGCTGGCCGAGAACCGCCCGCTCGCCGACCTGTTTCCGCTGATCCTCGATCTGTCGATTCAGGCCGTCAACGCGCAACGCGGCGTGCTGCTGCTGCTTGAAGGCGATCAGCTCACCGCCAAGGCCCACAAGGGCGATGGATTCCGCATCTCGACCGCGGTTCGCGACCGCGTGCTGCGCGAGAAATCGTCCGTGCTGGTGCGCGATGCGCAACTCGACGACGCCTTTAAGGCCCGCATGAGCATCGTGGAACAAAAGGTCCACACCATGATGGCCGTCCCGCTCCAAACCAAGGACCGCATCATCGGCTTGATCTACGTGGATTCTCCCTTCATCCTGCGCGAATTCACCAAGAACGATCTGAGCCTGCTGACCGTGATGGCGAACGTGGCCGCCATTCGCATCGAGCACGCGCGTCTGGCCGAAGTCGAAGCCGCCGAGCGCATCATGCAGCGCGATCTGTCGCAGGCCGCCGAGATCCAGGGCGGCATGCTGCCGGCGCGCGCGCCCGAAATCGCCGGTGTGGATCTGGCCGGTTTCAACGTCCCGTGCCGCACAGTGGGTGGCGACTACTACGATTTTTTCCCCTACGCCGGCCCCAGCGTGGGTTTGGCGCTGGGCGATGTATCGGGCAAAGGCATGCCGGCGTCGCTGATGATGATGGCCCTCCACGCGCGCGTCCATGTGCTGGCGGAAACCCCCGGCAACCTGGGCGATTTCATGGCGCGGCTCAACAAAGCCACCTGCGCCACCTGTCCCAGCAACCGTTTCATCACGTTCTTCTTCAGCGTCCTCGATGCCGCCTCGGGCGATTTGCGGTTTGCCAATGCGGGCCACAATCCGCCGGTCCTGTTGCGCGCCTCCGGGGACGCGCAAATGCTCGAAGGCGGCGGCCCCGTGCTCGGCGTCATCTCCATCGCGCCCTACAGCGAACAGAGCGCCAACCTCGCTCCAGGCGACCTGCTGGCGCTCTATAGCGACGGCGTCACCGAAGCCAACAATCCGGACTACGCCCAATTTGGCGAGGAACGTTTCATCCGCGTTCTGCGCGATAACCGCGCGCGCCCCGCACGGGACATCGTCGGCGCCGTCACCGCCGCGCTCGGGGAATTCACCGCCGGAGCGCCACAGGCCGACGATATCACCCTCCTAATTGCTAAGCGCCTGTAGCCGAAAGTCAGCCTCCACAACAAAGTGGTGTTGTATCCAGAGCCCCATGACCCGAGCGGCCGCTTCGTGACCAACCCGCTTGAAGATTTGCGGTGGGCTGTGGTCTCGCTCCTCCTCAACGAAAAATGGACACCTTCGAGTCATGTCGTTCAAAACACGGCCTGACCTATGCGGAAAGCATACACCAAAGGTACTAGTATTCGCAGACAAGGAGAGCGTTACCGGCGCCTAAACTCTTCAACATCTAAATTTTCCGGCTACAAATCCGGCATTCTCGGTTAAAGTAGTCTTAGGGCCAAAGATGCAGATGTCCGCTGGCTACAAATCGAACTACAAGGCGTTGGACCTTGCCCGTATTTTGCTGATGCATGGCGATCTTGCACCAAGGCTGACCATACAAACGATTCTCCAGGCCAGCGGTTATGCGGTGGACGCAGCCGCCACGCCGGCCGAGGCGTTGGCTAAACTCGACGAGGGAGAATACGACTTGGTGTTGAGCGATGGTGAAGGCGGCTCCGATGCTGCCGGGCACAATCTGCTAGCCTATGCTCGCGTGAAGGACTATCGGCCAGCCACCGCCTTCATCACTTCGGGCCATATCAAGCCCAAGGGCGGATACCAGCCAGCGGTTTCCGAAGTTTCGATTTACACCGAGAACCTGCCGGCGCTGCTGGGCGAAGTGGCCGAGTTGATCGGTGTCCGCGCCAGCCGCCGCCACCGCCCTCTGCGGCTAGCCGTGTAGCTGCCACGTACGGATTAACCAACCCTTTCAGAAATATTCTCTAATCAAAAGAAAAAAAGTCAGATGGAACTATTGTATCTGACGCCGTTTCATCCGGACTGAACGGGTTTCTCAGACAAAACCGGCCAAACAAAAGGAAAATAGCCGAATGGCAACTGTGTCATTCGGCCCTGTTCCGTCCCCGATAAACTAAAACTTTCAGATCTATCAACTAAATAAAAGAAAAAAGGCCGAATGGAAAGCCAACCATCCGGCCTCTCTGTCAAAAATCCCGGTGAATACCGGTTCCTTTACCGGCGTCCGCCGCCTCCTCCTCCGCCGCCGAAACCTCCGTGGCCACCCGCACCAGCGGATGCACCACCCCCAGCAAAGCCGAAACCGCCAGTCGATGCACCACCGCGCGCAGCCGATCCCGCCGATCCAGAGGATGATCCACCGCTGGCGTAACTAGCCGAACCACCATGTCCCGAAGCCGCCGAACCGTAAGCGGATCTGGTGCCCGTTCCCCCTCGGAACCCAGGTGTGTGAGATCCATTAACTGCCAGCGTCAACAAGGGACGTTGCACCGGCCGGTGTATTGGACGAGGCGTGACGCCGGTGCCGCTCGTGGGCGAGTTGATAACGCTCTGAACGCGGCCCGGACTCCAGAACCCGTAGCCGTACGGGCTAAAAGCCATGCCGGCACAAGGAATGTACGTATACATGTCGTACCAGGGGTTGTACGACCACATACCGGACGGCGCGTAGCCGCCAAATGGGTTCAGAAAGCCCCACGTGCCGCCTGCGTAACCGAACGATGGCATATAGCCGAGACCGGAACAGCCCAGGAACGGCATCCCCATCCCTGCCGAGTAGCCCGCGCCGTACAAACCTCCGTACGGACTTAACGAACTGGCGCCCGACACGTTCGCCATGGCCATGAGCTCGGCTCGGCGTTCGCTCCAGTGATCCAGCGCATCCGTGTCGTCCGTCTCGAACTTCTTGACCGCAACCTCGGTGCCGCCCAGCGGGCACGTTCTGCCGGCTCCCACCAGCTTGGTCTCGGAGCCCGTCAGTACGGCGGCTTCGCCCTTGAACACCCTCAACTGCGCCGGCTCAAAATTGAACCGATAGATGCCAGCCTTGGGCAGCGACACGGCGGCGTTATTGACGACGATAGTAACGCTGGTGTCTTTGCCGATCTGGTCAGCCTCCACAACGGCCTTGCCACCTAGCAACTCCACACGCGTGTCGATCAGCCGGTTGGTGATCATCTTGAGGCTCGCGTGGTCGCCCAGGCGGAGAGTGACGCCGGGGGTGAGCAGAACCTCCGCGCGGCCATCCCCGGTAGAGAGCACGCTTCCCTCCTTGATGTCCGGGTAGTGGGTTATCGACGATTCCAGGGTGTGGCCATCCAACTGCACCTGGCCTTCCGTGAAATTGACCGTGCCGGATTTGGCGGAGACCACGTACTGCGCCAAGCCCGGGGTCGCGGTGAGGGCCAGCAGTGCGCTGGCCAGGAGTGCGATCCCGATCGGTTTCATCTCATCCACCTCTCAATTACAGTGTGACTCTATTGTACGGGAAGTCAATGGCTTCCCGATAGCCATTTAGAGGCATGGACTCATATTTACGCATGCAACATGGCGGCATCGGGTCCGCCAGGTTGACGCGCCCCGGCCCCGCGGGTCCGCCGCGGCGTACTACCATCTTCTATTGGCACCCGCGAATCCCCGAGTTTCGATCCTCATTCCGGTCTTCAATGAAGCGGAATATCTGCCGGCGCTGGTCGTGCGCCTGCTAGCGGTGCCGCTGTGGGAGCAAGTACCCGTCGAAATCGTCGCTGTCGATGACGGCTCCACGGATGAGTCGGCCCAGACCCTGGATGATCTCGCCCGGCTGCACCCAGGCGTAATTCAGGTCGTTCGCCACGGCCGCAACCGGGGCAAGGGCGCCGCCATCCGCACCGCCATCGAGCACGCGTCGGGAGAGTTCGCGGTCATCCAGGACAGCGACCTCGAATACAATCCCCTCGACCTCGCCCGCGTGCTCGCCCCGCTACTGGAGGGCCACGCCGACGCGGTCTTCGGCTCGCGCTTCGCCAGTTCGGGCGAACGCCGCGTGATGTACTTCTGGCATTCGCTGGCCAACCACTTCCTGACCACCGTAGGCAACGCCGTCGCCGACTTGAACCTCACCGACATGGAAACCGGCTACAAAGCCTTCCGCCTGTCGCTGGTGCGCTCGATTCCGCTGCGCAGCGACAGCTTCGGTTTCGATCCCGAAATCACCGTCAAGCTCGCCCAGCGCGGCGTGGCCCTGTATGAGGTCCCTATCAGCTACCGCGGCCGCACCTACGAGGAAGGCAAGAAGATCGGCTTTTGGGACGCCGTATGGGCGCTGTGCGCCGTGCTCTGGTATGGCCTGCGGCGCGATATTTATCGCGATGGCGGCGCCGGCATGTTGGACGCGCTTTCCCAGACCCCGCGCTTTAACCGCTGGATGGCCGATACCATTCGTCCGTGGGTGGGCACTCGCGTACTCGAGATTGGCGCCGGCATGGGCAACCTCTCGCGGCACCTGTCCCCGCGCCGCCAGCTTTACATCGCCAGCGATATCGACCCCGAACACCTGGCCCGGCTCCGCGTGCGTTTCCAGAACCACCCCAATGTGAGGCTGATGCGCTGCGACTTGAGCGCGCCCGAGGACTTCGCCCCGCTCGCCGGCCAGGCCGACACTGTAATCTGCCTCAACGTGCTGGAACATATCGAGGACGACGCGACCGGCCTTGCCAATATATCGAGCGCCCTCGTCCCCGGCGGCGTCGCCATCGTGCTGGTGCCGCAAGATCAGGCCATCTACGGCACCCTCGATGAGGAACTCGGCCACTACCGGCGTTACAGCGAAGCCGAACTGCGCGCCAAGATGGAAGCCGCCGGCCTCGCTGTCGAGCAAGTGCTGCACTTCAACCGCATCACCCGCCCCGGCTGGTGGTTCACCGGACGCGTCCTCAAGCGCCGCAGCTCCAGCCGCGTCCTGCTCTGGGTGTTCGACCGCCTGGTCTGGGCCTGGCGCCGGATCGATAGCGCGTTGCCCTGGCCCGCCGTAAGCGTGATCGGAATAGCGCGCAAACGTTAGAACCGGGCTTTGAGTGGCGCCCGAAGCAATCGGATATCCGGAACCTGAACTATAATAATCAGCGTAGCGGAGATGCTGCGTTGACAATGGGTCGCGAAGCATCAAAAGCTGTCGGAATAGACCACGCAGCTCTGGGCTTACGCGTTTTGCCCTGCGCTACGTCCCGTCTGTCAACGTGCTCTCTGGACCAAGGGTGTAGTGTGGCAACAGGCAAGCGGTCATGAAATCCGAACGGCAGAACGTCGAGTTTGCGATCTGGCGCAAGAAGGTGCACAAATCCCTTTTTGAGTATGGCGGCATAACGATTCCCATGTGGGCATGCAAGATGTGGACTCTTCCCGCCCTGTTTGGCGGAGTCACCAGCAAGAACCAGCCCGAGGCCGCCGCGCACGTGACCTTCCAGGATCAGACCTACAGCGCATCAGTTACCGCCAGTTCACCACATGGTAGGCGCAACCCCGCGTTTCGCCTGTGGTTTGATCCCGCCCTGTCCTACGAGTTGAAGCAGTCGTTCCTCATGAGCTACATGCGCTCGCTTGAAGCCGACCTGGGGCATGCGCAAGACATCGAAAGCGACATCCCATTTGCGGAGTTTCTGGATATCGAATTTGACCATGAACAGCGGATCTTTCGATTTGTTTCAAACTACACGATGCGGCCCGAATTCCCGCATCTCTTCAAGAGGTTGCTCGGTTCGCCGGCCATCAAGAGCATAGATGACGAGCTTTCCGGAAAAGGGACACATCGGATACATAAGCAGGATTGGAAGGCGCGCTCGGAGGTCGCGTTCGAGCTTGGCGCAAAGAACGTCATCTATTTTCTGCTGGCGACGGAAACTAAGCGGTTCTACGTTGGGGAAGCACGCGATTTGGTTAAGAGGCTTCTGCAGCCGCATCCATCCATCCCTGATTGGGACTACTTCCGCTACGACGTGCTTCCACCCGCTCTCGATCCATACAGGGTCGCGCTGGAAAGGATGCTCATCAGGGATTTCGCGACGATTCTGAGCAACACGACGGGGATTGGGCACAGGGATATCGGCGGTCACACCCTTGCCAACGATCGAGTTGACAGATAAGCGCTAGAGCACGCCGCGCAGTTGTGCGGTGGTGGCAATCGGGGGCCGCTCTGATCGGCGAACCTTCAGCGGGGCCAGGCGGGAATCTCAGCTCGCCCGATCATGCCGTCTTTACCCACGGGGATATTGAGCTGAAGAACCTCCGAAAGCGGCCGCTGAAGGTGCGGAAAGCACGCCGCGAGCTGCTCCGGCGTAAGTCGGACATCCTTTTCGCGATATAGTCCTTCGACCGTCGCCCGATCAAGGGGCCGGGTTTGAGTAAGCATCGAAAACAACCCTTCGAATTATATATAATACACCCCGGAACCATGGCAGGCTACGGACAAAGACCCGGTGACCAAAAACCCGCTGACAGACGGGACGTAACCTTCCTCGGAGTGGGCGACGCTTCGGTCCTGGTAAGCCTCATTGCTGGCGGCGCTGTTGCATCAGATGGCGGAGATAGGCGTTGATTCGAGTCTGATACCCGTCACCGGTTGCCTTCAACCACGCCACGACATCCACATCAAGCCGGATCGTCACGGTGGTCTTCTTGGGCCGGTAGAACCTGCCGATCACGGCATCCGGCGGAATCTCCCGAATTTCCGGGATGTCGGACAGGTCGATTTCGCGGTCCGGCTTGGCAGCGAGCTTCTGAAGCTCTTTGCGTTTCTCAGCCGATAGCTTGCTCATAGAGCCTCCTTTCCTTCGTGGTCGCGCGACGGGCTGAGATGATGCGGATCATTTCCTCCGAATCCACTTCCCGATACGTATGCACGACGACAAGTACAACGAGCTTCTCGATCGAGCCGATTGCGTGCCATCGCTCTTCACCGTCAGTTACCCGCTCAACGAAAGTGATGCAGAATGGATCGTCGAAAATGAGCTGCGCTGTTTCAAAGTCGATTCCATGCTTGCTGCGGTTAATCGCGTTCTTGGCGTTGTCCCAATCAACCCGCATTGGTATTTACAGTATCGTCCATACAAAGATCTACCGTCAAGGGATTCGCGGCGCCTGCTCCCCCGCCCTACTTCTGCGGATTGCGGATCATTCCGGCCAGATCCGCCGCCAGGGTCCGCGCCTCGTGAATGTAGGTTTCGTTGTTGGCAATGCTGTCCAGCATCGGCAGGAACTGCGCGGCGGCCACCACTCGGCGATCTTCCATCGCCTCCGCCAGCGTTTCCAGCGCATGCATCACGCCCGACCGACCTCAGTATGCGCTGGGGGATGAGCGCTGGCAATCGCTTGTCAGCGAATGGTAACCTCCCCGGACTTCCCCCTACGCCTCCTTGTCCCGGCCCTAGCGGCGCGGCTGGAAGCTCAGAACAAGGGCCTCACCCCACCCGACGGGAATCTCACGCGCCATGCCCCGATTGGCCCGTATGTCTTCGTCCGAAACTGAATGCCAGTGCGCTCCGGCGTCCGTGGTGTAATACAAGACCGATCCCTCATTCGTGCCCCCCATGATCCAACCTCTGCTCCTACTCACAAGATACGCGCTTTGAAGAAAGTCAGGCTCGGGCAGCGCAACAGGGCTCCAGTGGGTTCCTCCGTCCCTGGTTCGCAGCAGCGTGCCGAAGGATGCTATCACCCAGCCGAAGCTGTTGTCTACAAACCGAATATCCCCCATGCCCCCGCTCGGACGCGGCTCCCGCCACAGGATCTTCCACGTGCATCCCCCGTCCGCTGTACGAGCCACTCCGCCGCGGTATGGCAGGCCCCGCTCGCCGTAAGAACCGACGGTTATCCAGCCGTTCCGTGCGTCGAGGAACGACGCTGATCCCCACGGGCCCACCTGAGACAGATCCCACAATGAGCCACATTGGTTCCAGGTTTGCCCAAGATCTTCGGTTCTGTAGTTTTGGACCGACTGAGCACCGCCCGCTGCGAGCCAGCCCCTGTTGCCGACAAAGGCCATCGCGTAAACACGGCCTGGCACCTGCGAGCGCCAAGTCAGTCCTCCATCGTCTGTCATCCAAACGGACCGCGTGCCGGTCAACCAGCCCCTGTTGGCCGTGACGAAAAAGGTGTTCGCCACGCCGCAGGGCGCGCCCAGGTCAAAGTCCGCCCCACTCATGGCCGGGGGGCATCGCGCAACCCACGATAATCCCCCATCGGCCGTATAGGTAAGCCCGACCCACACGTGCTGGCCATCGATGACTGAAACGGCACCAGGCGTGGGTGGTTCGGCGGGCTGGGACAGAAACCGAACAACCTCGCCGGCCGGGGGCGAATCGGGCCCGGCGAGAACAATGGCGGCTAATACGATGCCCCAAGATCCGCAGAGTCTGATTAACATCTTTGTCCCTCCCTCCATTCCCCAACAGTGGCCTAGCCAGCGGTTGGGGCTGCGCCTCGGCGGCGGCGGAACCTAGGTCCAGAAAACCGGAAGCCTGAACTGCGCGAGTGATTCGAAGGCACCAATTCCTCCGCCGCAGCCCTTCGTGCGCTCACTTTGTCGCCCTACTTCTGCGGATTGCGAATCATTCCGGCCAGATCCGCCGCCAGGGTCCGCGCCTCGTGCATATAGGTTTCGTTGTTGGCGATGCGGTCCAGCATCGGCAGGAACTGCGCGGCGGCCACCACCCGGTGATCGTCCATCGCCTCCGCCAGCGTTTCCAGCGCGTGCATCACGCCCAGGTGATCGTATTTGGCCGCGCGCTCCAGATCGATGCGAAGCTCGGCGGATTCCGCCATCCGCTCGAACCAGTCGAGCAGCGTCTGCGCGGAAACATCTTCGGAGTAATTGAACTTGACTTCGTTCTTCACCGCGCTCTTGCCATCGCCGCTCTCATAGCGCATCAGCTTGGTTCCCATGAAAGCGACTTTGGCCGGCGATTCGAGCGGATGCCGGAAATAATCCAGCTTTCCGGCGAGAGAGAAAACCGCCGCCGTCTCTTCTTCCGATAGCTTGAACTTGACCGGCAACTCTTCGTCGGGAGCTTCGCGATATTCGGCATCGCCGGTTTGTGCGACGCGCACTTCCAGATACGGCGGGGCGCTGCCCGGAAACGTCCTCGAAAAAAACAGCCGCGCGTCGCCGGCGCCGAAAGCCGCCGCCGTCCAGAGCAACAGGCAGGGCCACCGCGCGCCGTTCATACTGGCTTGATCCTCGCCCGCGTGGCCTCGCGATTGGCGTGGCAAATCGCCACCGCCAGCGCGTCGGCCGCGTCCTCGGACTCGATTCCACGGTCGAGCTTCAGCAGCGATTGCACCATCAACTGCACCTGCGTCTTTTCCGCCCGCCCGTATCCCACCACGCTGGTCTTTACTTCCAGCGGCGAATACTCCGCCAGCGGCACGCCCGCTTCCGCCACCACCAGCAGCGCAACCCCGCGCACCTGCGCCAGCTTCAGCGCCGTCTGCACGTTGGCCGAATAAAACACTCCCTCCACCGCCGCCCGATCCGGGGCACGCTCGCGCAGCAGCGCGCGCAGCTCGTTGGCGATTTTGAGCAGGCGCTTTTCAAACGGCAACCGCGCGTTGGTGCAAATCGTCCCCGCGGCCACCATGCGATGCCGCTGCCCGTCGCTGTCGATGATGCCGTAACCCGTGCGCGCCGACCCGCAATCGATACCGAGCACACGCACGTCAGCGCTCGAGGGCCTCCATCTCCTTTTCGTCGATATCGAAGTTGGAGTACACGTTCTGCACGTCCTCGTGCTCTTCCAGCGCGTCGTTCAGACGCAACATGCCCGCCGCGTTCTTGCCCTCCAGCTTCACCAGGTTCTTCGGAACCATGGCAATCGAGGCTTGGTCGACCGGGATCCCAGCCGCTTCCAACGCCTTCTGCACCGCTTCGTGCGCTTCCGGAGCCGAGAGGATTTCCCAGCTTTCGCCCTCCTGGCGCAGATCGTCGCCGCCCGCTTCGAGCGCCACGTTGATGAGCTGGTCTTCGCTCGCCTTTTCGCCGGCCACGTAGATCTGGCTCTTGCGCTCGAACATCCAGGCCACGCTGCCCTGCTCGCCCATGTTGCCGCCGTTCTTCGAAAAAACATGGCGGAGTTCGCTCACCGTCCGGTTGCGGTTGTCGGTGGCCACGTTTACCAGCACCGCCGCGCCGCCCGGCCCGTAGCCTTCGAACATCACTTCGTCGATCTGCCCGCCCTCGATCTCGCCGGTGCCGCGCATGATCGCCTTTTTGATGTTATCCGACGGCATGCTCGCCGCCTTGGCCGCCAGCACGGCGCTGCGCAACCGGGGATTGCCGTCCGGATCGCCGCCGCTGCGCGCGGCGATGGTGATTTCCTTGATGATGCGCGTGAACGTTTTCCCGCGCTTTGCGTCCGTAGCCGCCTTCTTGTGCTTGATGGTGGCCCACTTGGAATGGCCTGACATGGTGAACCTCGCCAGTGACCCCGCCTCACACGGCCGGGAAAGAACTGTTCCTGATTTCGACTCATTGAGAATAGCAGAATGGCCCCGCACGCTCAAGGCAAGCCCCCGCCATGGCATTACTGGCAGCAGGCGAGTGCAGACCTGAGATCCTCGCGAGCTTCGGAAACCCAGTCCCGGCGAAGCCCGTCTAAACTTACTGGAAAAGTCTCGTCCATTCGACGAGGCTATGCCAACGACAGAAGTTAAGGAGCATTCGCAATGAAAAACAATATATTCCGGGCGGTCTCAGTGGCGGCGCTTTCAGCGTCGTTCCTTTGCTCGCAGGCCATTGCCGGCACCACGCCGACGCCTCCGACACCTGCGCAAATCGCCGCTGCCATGGTCGCGCGCCTGACCAAGCTGCTGGATCTCACGAGCGCACAACAGGCCTCCGCCACCACCATTTTTACAACCGAACAGACCGCGCTGGCGCCTCTCGCCACCAATATGAAGACGGAGCGGACCGCGTTGAAAACCGCAATACTGGCAAACAGCTCTGCCGATATCGCTGCCGCTGCCACCCAGATCGGCGACCTGACCACGGAACGGGTGACGGCTGAGGCTACGGCTGACGCAGCGTTTTATGCTATCCTCACTCCGGATCAACAGACGAAGTACACGACGCTGAAGCCCGGACTGGGCGGAGCCGGCGGCTTTCGTGGACATGCCGGCCCTGGAGGCCGTTTCGTTCACTAAAGGTTAGTTACCACTCTGCCCCACAACGCTTTTTGACTGGGCTGTTACCGAAACCTTTTTCCGCGTCACGCGTTTTATTACAACGAGGTAACCTTGTGAACGTGACCGTGCCGGTGGTGCCCACGCGATATGTTATCGTTCACTACCACGTCTTCAAGAATGGCGGTAGTACGATTGAGGCGATTCTGCAGCGCGAGTTTCCGGGGCGGTTTGCAACGGTTCACGCCGGGGATCCGGATGCCACGCTGGATGCCGCAGACTTGAAAGAGTTTCTGAAACAGCACCCGGGCATCGCTGCGGTATCCAGCCACCATTTGCGCTATCCGAAGCCGCTGAGCCGGCGGACGGTGTTCTTCGATTGGTGCTTCTTGCGAGATCCACTAGCCCGGCTGCATTCGACTTACAACCACTTCCGGCGCAGCGACTCGGATTCTCCTTATGCCCGCTGGGCGCGATCTTACGGTGCGCGAGAGTTCGCGGTTCGTCTCATTGACGAAGCTCCCCATCAGGTGAGCGACGTGCAAGTGACGCAGTTAGCCAACGCGGGAGTATTCACGCGCCCAGCGGATGAGCAGGATCTGGAACGGGCTACCGCGGTGTTACGCGAAATGGCCATTCCAGGCCTGGTTGAGATGTTCGACGAGAGCCTGGTGGTTGCAGAGTATTTTCTGCGCCCCGCGTTCCCCGATCTTCGACTGGAGTATGTTCCGCAGAACGTCAGTCAGGCCGCAGGGCGCGCGCCGGTCGAGTCCCGCGAGTATTGGGAAGGCCTCTGGGGCAAGGAGCTATGTGGCCGGCTGCTGCAGATGAATGAGATGGACATCGAGCTGGTTCGCCGGGCAAAGCGGGAAATCCTGCGCCGCCTGGATCGGGTTCCGCGAGCGGCCGACAAACTCGCCGACTTCCAGTCGCGGTGCGCCAGCCTAGCTTTGGCGGCCGGCAGGCACGAGCCGGCACGGGTACCGCTCCCGGCGGTTCCGGCCGGCGAGGAAGCCGGAAAGTAGCGGAGCGGGGCCGCAGCTTGAGGCGCCGAAAAACACCTGCCGGACTCGTGCCCGGCTGCACCGGTTCACAATCGGCGCGCAGGTTTTTCAGCCCGCCCCACAAGACAACTATCGATCGCGGCAGACGTTGTGAAAAATGGTGTTAGAGTGCGGGTCGACGCCGGGGGCGGCGAGGATGCAGCGGGATTGCATTTTGAAACCGGTGATGCGGTTGTCCTGGATGAGATTGTGGCGGGCGGGGGCGGGGTGCTCGGCGCCGCGTGCCAAATAAATGCCGGCTTCGAGGATCTCGGGATCGGCGGGGCCGTAATAGCAACCGAAGCGAACGGCGTTTTCGTTGCAGTGGGAGGCGTCGATCGCGAGCAGGCGGTTGCGGGCGATGGTGTGGCCGGAACCGATGACGAAGATACCGCCGAACAGCGTACCGTCGATGAGGTTGTCGACCAGCCGGATGTTTTGGGAACGCATGTCCGGGTTAGCGTTGTTCATGGTGATGCCGTAGTGGCCGAAGCGGTAGGATTCGGGTGCGCCGCGGTTGATGCACTGGTTGGCGCGGACTTCGCCGTCGTGAAAGCCATCGAGGTCGATGCACTTGCCGTCGATTTCCTCGAAGCGGTTGCCGTCATAAGAGGAGGCGTCGACGTTGCCGGCGGTATCGAGAGCGACGGGAGTGGCACCGTTCTCGATATCCACTTCTTCCACGGGGAAACCGATACGGCTGCCCGAGTTGCCGGTCACCGAAATGGCGGTGACGTGGCCGGCCTGGATGGCGTCGCGGCCGACCTGGTGGAAGCGATTGAAGGCGATCAGGCCGCGGGCGTTGCGTGGTGACGTGTAGAGGGAATGCGTCCAGATGCCGTTGCCGCGGATGCGAGACAGCTCGCAGTTGGTGACGCGGAAATCGCTGGTTCCTTCCTCGAGCAGGATGCCGCCGGTCGAGTTGTTGCGTCCGAGTGAGTTGCGCGAACCGCTATCGGCAACGGTGACGCGGCGGATGCCCACCGCGCGCGCGCGGCTGACCAGCACGGCGAAGCCGGCGATATTACGAAAGTGAAGCCGATCGATGGTGAGGCCGCTGACGCGCTCGGCAAGGACGCCGTTGGCGCGGGTGAATTTCGCGAAAGAAGTGTCGTAGGGCGGCAGGCCAGCGCGGGTCTCCAGGGCAGCGCGGTTGCCATCGATCGTGAAATCGCGCAGGGCAACATTGTCGCCGCGGACGACGATAGCGGCGCGGCCGGCGAAATCCGAGGCCAGACGCAGCACGGTGCCGGAGGGCGCGCCGCGCAGCTCGCTATCGGCGTCGACGGCGATTTCGGAGTGGACCTCGATCACGCCGGCAGGCAGTTGGCGGACCGGGCGGCGGCGCGGCAGACCCAGGAAGAGAACGGCCACGGCGATGGCAACCGCAGCCGCGGCGAGGGAGCGGCCCAATCAGGCCACCTCGATGAGTATCCGTGGGAAGACACGGCGCCCCAACTTGATGGATACCGGGTGCGGGCCGGGCGGGAGATTCTCGGGGAGGTTGAAGTTGAACTCCCAGCGCTGTGCGACGGGGTCGGTACAGAAGGCGTCGGCGGCGGGCGTGGCGAGCTTGTCCACAGTGGCGTGGAAGTCAGCGCCGTTAGCAACCTCTTCCATGGTCACCTTCACGGTGCCGCTGACGATACGGTTACCGGACAGGAGGTTGACGCCGTCGGTGATGCCGGTGACACGGGGAACCGAGGGACCGGCGGGCACGATGCGCACCCAGCCGGCGGAGCAGAGCGGGCCGCCGTCATGGGCGGCTTCGACCATCACCAGGCCGGTGCGCAGGTTCTCCGGAAGCACGGCGTTGATCTGGGAGACGCCGTCGGCCGCAGGCGGGCCGACGTACGTGAGGCGGCAGTGGCGGCCATCGACGGTGACGGTGGTGTTGAGCAGGTGGCAGGAGGCGGGCAGACGCTCGATCCACAACGCCAGCGCGGCCATGGCGCCGGATGCGGGGGTGACGGATTCCCCGGTGAGCGCATTGGAGATGTTGCGCAGGCGCGCCGAGTGGTTGGCCGGCGCGGCGCCGGCAGGGTCCGGCTTGCGCAGCGTGATCCACATGTACTGGGTCCAAATCTGCTCGAGCGCCAGGAGGTGAAAGCCGGTGGTTTCGACGAACGCGGCGATTTCCGCGGGTGTGATGCGCACTCCGTTCCAGGTGTCGTATTGGCGCGCGTGCGGCGGCAGGCCGTTCAACTGGCAGCGCAGGAAGCCGCCGGGCTTGAGGACGCGGAAGGCCTCGCGCAGGTATGCGAACACCACGTCGCGGCTGGGAATGTGCTGGAAGACAGCGTAGGAATAGACAAAATCGAACTTGCCATCAGGGTACATCGCAAGGTCCGAACCGGAGCCCAACTGGGCGAAAGCATTGGCTGTGTGGGCGAGGCGCTCGCGCGCCAGGCGGATCATCTCGTCGGAGACGTCGACACCGTGAATTTCCTTGAAGTAGCGGCTGAGCGGGCGCATCAGGCGGCCGGGACCGCAGCCGATTTCGAGCGCGGCGTCGCGGCCGGTGAAGCGTTTCAGCTCCGGCAGCAACTGCTGAACGGTGCCGGCGGCGGTGGAGAAGAACTCTTCCTCGGACTGCCGGCGGCGGCCGAAGGCCACGTAATAATTGGCGTCTTCGGCGGCGCGCCGATTCCAATCGGCGCGCATGGAAATTAGTAAGTTGGATGCATCCATGTTTCAATTGCTATTCTAACGTTTATGGCCTTGGTCTTTCGACATGTCTCGAGCTCACCGCTGGTGGAATTCGACGCCGCGGCGCCGGACGGTGCGGTAATCGGAGTGGTGGGAGAGAACGGAGCCGGGAAAAGCGTGCTGGCGCGCCTGGCTGGCGGGGTTGAACAGCCCATGGCAGGCGAGGTGGATAACCACGGCGGGGCGCGGCTGCTAGGGCCGGACGACCCGCTGAATCTGGCGCCGGCGCCGGTGTTGGCGATCGACCACACTTTTGCCCGGCACGACCTGCTGGTACGGGAGCGCGCGGCGGTGGCGATCGACCGCTTGCGGCAGGCGGGCTCCACGATCCTGCTGGTGTCGCATGAAGAGGAACTGCTGCGGCGGCTGGCGGACGAGGTGTGGTGGTTGCATGAGGGCAAACTGGCGGCGCGGGGTGACCCGGAAGAAATTCTGCGCGTTTACCGCCAGCACATCGCCGCGAGAGTGCGCACCTGGGGCGGGACGATGAGCACGCCGATCAGCCCGCGGTTTTTCCGCGGCGACGGGCGCGCCGAAATCGTAGGTGTGGAACTGTCCGGCGAGGACGGCAGACCCACCATGGCATGGCGGAGCGGCGAGCAGGTGGCAGTGAAGATAACCGTACGGTACCAGGCGCTGGTGGCTAATCCGGTAGTGGGGATGATGATCCGTACGCGCAGCGGGTTCAACGTCTACGGCACCAACACGGAACTGGAGCGGTTGCGGCTGGGGCCGGTGCGCCAGGGCGGCACGCTGGCGGTGAGCTTTCGATTCCGCTGCGAGTTGTGCCCGCAGGAGTACACGCTGACGGTGGCCTCCCACGACCCCGACGGGGTTTGGCACGAGTGGCTGGAGGACGCGGTGGCGTTCCTGGTGACCGACAGCCGTTACACGGCCGGCGTGGCGAACCTGCGCGCAGAGGCGAGTTTCGCTGCGGTGGGCTAGCCGCGCCGGCGTGGTAGGCCGGGCCGGGCTTGCCGGCCCGGGGCGAGATGAATCGCCGGCTCAGCCGGCTCGACAGCCTGCGCCACGGTTGATCTAGGATGAAGGTGCAAGACTGCGCGCTATGCCGGGATTGAACCAACCTCTGCTGATCAACATTCTGGGTCACGCAGCCGGTGCGCTGATCTTCGCGATTTTTCTGGTTCTGCTCTATAGCGGTCGCGGTTGGAGCGGTTCGCGCGGGCGGTACCTGCCGGGGCTGGCGGCGGCGCTGTCGCTGCTTTGGAACCTGGGCTCGCTGGTCGTGCTGACCTGGCCGAGCCTGCCCGCCGCGGTGCAAAGTGTCCTGGTGGCTTGCAGCTTTTCCACTCTCACCGTGCTCCCGGCGGTCTTACTGCATATCTCGCTGGGAGACCGAAACCGCGGCTTGGTGATCGCCGGGTATGCGCTCGGGGCGATCGCTTCCGCCATGCATTTCGTCGAGATACGAGGCAACGCCGCTGCCTGGCACCAGGCCGCGCTGTTGGTTACCACCATCGGTTTCCTGCTGCTTACCGGCCTGGCCGCCGCCAGCGCGGCATACAGCCGGCGCCCCGGCGGAATCCGAACCCTGGCTGCCATGTGCCTGGCTTTGTTTGCCATGTCCTTCGTGCATTTCGGCGTGGGCCACGCCAGCCAGGCCTGGGCCAGCGAACTGGTGGTGCACCACGCCGGTATTCCGCTGGCCTTGTTTATCCTGCTGCAGGATTATCGCTTCGTTCTGCTCGACGCCTTCATCCGTTTTCTCGCCAACGCGCTGCTGGCCGCCATTCTCGCGCTGCTGGCGATCGCCGCCGCCTTCCGCCTGTTACCGGTGGAGCGGATCGCCGATCCGTTGCACGAAGTGGCGCTGCTGATCGGCGTCTGCCTGTTCCTGGTCTTCTATGCATGGCTGCGCAATCGCGTGCAGGAATGGCTGACAGGGGTGGTTTTCCGGCAGAGCGGCGTGGCCGGTCTGGCCGGCCGCATCAAGGACTGCCCGCCGTTCACCGACGAAGATCCGCTCCTGGAGTGGTCCGCCTCCGCCATGGCCGACGCAGTGCGAACGCCCCAACACGCGGTGGTTGAACAGACTGAAATCGCGAGCGCGGAGAACCTGCACGCCCCGGCGCCAGCCAGCGCCATCGCGGACGCACCATCGCTGCGCCGGTGGGACTGGGCGGAAACGATGGTGCCGGTGCGGTTCGGCTCGGGCGGTTCCAAGCTCATCCTACTCGGCCGTCGCGAGGGCGGACGGCGTTACCTGAGCGAGGACTTGCGAATGCTGGCGCGCGCCGCCATCGAGATCTCCGAAAAAGTGGCATTGTTGCACCGCCGGGAAATGGAGCGGCTGGTTTCGCAGGGCGAGCTGCGCGCCTTGCAATCGCAAATCAATCCGCATTTTCTGTTCAACGCGCTCAACGCCGTTTACGGCACCATACCACGCGAAGCTTCACACGCCCGCCGCATGGTGCTCAACCTGGCGGAGATCTTTCGCTATTTCCTGCAATCGGAGAAGACCTTCGTGCCGCTGGCACAGGAAATGCAAATTGTGCGAGCTTATCTGGAGGTGGAGCAAGCGCGTCTGGGCAGCAGGCTGAGTGTAGAGATCGACGTGGACGAGGCGCTTCTCGAAGTTCCCATCCCCGCGTTATCGGTCGAGCCGCTGGTGGAAAACGCGATCCGGCACGGCATAGCCCCCAGCGCCGAGCCTGGATACGTTCGCATCCGCGGCGAAATCGAGGGCGGGCAGATACGCATCCGAGTGGAAAACAGCTCCACCGGCGACGCCGCCGGAAGTCCCGGCACCGGGGTTGGGCTCGACAATTTACGGCGTAGGCTCGAAATCTGCTATGGGCCCGCCGCGGGCCTTCGCCTCGCCTTCAACCCCGGCACCACCTACGCCGAGCTTTCCATCCCCGCCGCCGCTCATGTGAGAATTGTTCGGTAAGCGAGTTTCCGGTATTCAGACAAGGCATCCCTTCATGCCACTGAGAACGCTGATCGTCGATGATGAGCCGATCGCCCGCCAGGTGCTGCGCGAGGAACTGGAATTGATCGATGGCGTGGAGGTGATTGGCGAAGCCGACAACGGCGCCCATGCGCTCGACCAGATTGCCAAGCGTAGGCCCGATCTAGTCTTGCTCGACCTGCAAATGCCAGCCATGAGCGGGTTTGAAGTCGTGAGCGGCATCCGGCGCGGGTCCCACATGCCGGTGATCGTGATCGTCACCGCCTATGACCGTTACGCGATCCAGGCGTTCGAGGCGGGCGCCATCGACTACCTGCTCAAGCCGGTGGGACAGGAACGATTGCGGCAAGCCGTCAAGCGGGCCAGCCGCGTCAGTGGCCGCCTGGCAGTAGAACGGCTGGCACAGCTTCAGGAACTCGCAGCGCCCGGGCCGGGACCGCATCCGCGCAAGATCGTCGGCAAGGCCGGCGAGGAGTATTTTCTGCTCGATGCGGCTGAGATCCTCGCCTTTCAGGCCGAAGGCGACCTGGTGTGGATCGTCACTGCGCGGAAAAAGTACCTGGCGACGCAGACGCTGAAAGTCATCGAACAGCGGCTGAGCCGTTCCAGCTTCCAGCGCATCCACCGCAATGCGCTCATCAACGTGGATCACGTGCGCAAGATGAGCGCGCTCAGCAGTCAGCGCTGGCTCATCACGCTGAGTAACGATCAGCAGTTCATCGCCAGCAAACGCCGCGCCCATGGTTTGCGCCAGCTTCTGAGCGAGTGACTCCCCACCCGGCGGTTGGCAGGCGAAAGCGCCTGCACCACTATCTGCCAGTCCGTTCATCGGCAAAAGTAGGCCTTTGGCCGCTCTGGGCCGCCCGCCGGTATAATTGTCCTAGGGTCGCCCCAATCCGCCCAAGACAATGGAGAAGATGATGAAAAGTGTGCGCGTGGTTCTGACTTTGCTGGTCGTGGGATTCTGTTCTGGTGTCTTGAGTCACGCGCAGTCGGGCGGCGGCAGTTCGGGGACCATCCGCGGGTCGGTTCTCGATCCTTCCGGCGCGGTGGTCAAAGGCGCGGTAGTGGAGATTCAAAACCCGGTTTCCCAGCTCAGCCGCAGCACGGCCACCGACAGCCAGGGGAACTTTGCGTTCGGCAACGTCCCGTTCAACAACTATCATCTCACTGCCAGCGCATCCGGCTTCCAGGTCGCCATCCAGGACGTCAACGTCCGGACATCGGTCCCGGTGGAGCTGAAGATCAACCTCGAGATCGGCGAGTCGAAGGTCACCGTGGACGTCGAGGGTTCGCAGGATCTGCTGGAAACCGTTTCGACCACGCATACCGATGTCGATCGCGCGCTGTTCGACAAACTGCCGCTCGAAAGCCAGTCCTCGTCGCTCAGCTCGCTGGTGACAGCGAGCGTTCCCGGCGTCGCCGCCGATTCCGACGGTCTGTTTCATGGACTCGGCGATCATGCTTCCAACTCATTTTCGGTGGACGACCAGCCGATTACCGACCAGCAAAGCAAGGTTTTCTCGAATCAGATCCCGCTCGATTCGGTGGCGTCGATGGAAGTGATCGAAGGCGCGCCGCCGGCTGAATACGGCGACAAGACCAGCCTCGTGATCGTGGTGACCACGCGCTCCGGCATGGGCGTCACCCAACCGCACGGCGAAATCGACGCCACGTACGGCAGCTTCGGCACCGGCGGCGGCAGCTTCAACCTCGCCTATGGCGGCAACTGGTGGGGCAATTTCATCGCCGCCAGCGGTCTCGATAGCGGCCGCTTTCTGGATGGGCCGGAGCTCGCCGTAATGCACGATCACGGCAACGAAGAGAATTTCTTCGATCGCGTCGACCTCAAGCCTTCCCAGGCGGACAGCATCAATGTGAACTTCGGCTTCACCCGCTCGTGGTTCCAGACGCCGAATTCGTTCGACGCTCAAAACGCAACCGCGTGGTCCGGATTGGTTGCCGATAACGGCGGGCTTGGCCCCAACGGCGTTCCGGTAGGATCGAGCGACCAGCGTTCCCAGATCCGCACGTTCAACATCGCGCCCGCCTGGACACGCCTGCTCAATGCGCACACCGTGTTCACGTTCGGCGGCTTCGTGCGGCAGGATCAATACAACTACTACCCGAGCGCAGATCCTTTCGCGGACCTGATCCCCGATCTGCAGACCGAAACCATCGGCCAGAATCGCCGGCTGACCAACCTCGGCGCGCGCACCAGCGTGTCCTACGTCAGGGGCGCGCACAACATCAAGGCTGGCGTCACGTATCAGGACACCATCATCACCGAGAAAGACGCGCTGGGGCTGGTCGACCCAGCCAGCAACGCGGTTTGCCTGAACGCCGACGGTAGTCCGGACACTTCGGCGGCGATCGCCGATCCATCGCAATGCACGGGCGCGTTGCAGCCGAATCCCGCATTCAACCCTTTGCTCGGCTGCTACGACCTAACTCGGACAGGGCCCTTGCCCGCCTCCGATGGCTGCCCAGACTCCACGAGCGGCCTGTATCACTATTACGGGCATGCCGACATTCGCGAGGTGGGCATGTTCGTGCAAGACACGATCACGATCAAGAACTGGTCGTTCAACGTGGGGTTCCGCGAGGATATCTACCGCGGCATCACCAGTGCCAGCCAGCCGGAGCCGCGGCTGGGGATTGCATACAATATCAAGCCAACCGGAACCGTGTTGCGGATTTCCTATTCCCGCTCGCTCGAAACGCCTTTTAACGAGAACCTGGTCCTTTCCAGTCTGGGATGCAACGATCCGGTGATCCACGCCATCATGTCGGAGGTGGGACCTTGCGAGACCTCCCCGCTCGCTCCCGGATGGCGCAACGAATTCCACGCCGGCCTCCAGCAGGCTTTCGGAAAATACCTGGTGGTGGATGGCGAATACATCTGGAAATACACCCACGGAGCTTACGACTTCAGCGTCCTGGGCGACTCACCAATCACCTTTCCCATCGAGTGGGAACGCTCCAAGATCCCCGGCTATGCGGTCCGCGCCAGCATGCCCAACTTCCACGGGCTGACCGCGTACGTGGTCTTCTCCCACGTGGCGGCGCGCTTCTTCACGCCGCAGATTAGCGGCATTGGCGCCACGCCTGGCGGCGCCACGGTTTTCCGCATCGACCACGACGAAAACTTCAACCAGACCACTCACATGCAATACCAGCCATGGAAAAAAGGCCCGTGGTACAGCTTCAACTGGCGGTATGACAGCGGCCTGGTCGCCGGTCCTGTTCCGTGCGCCGGCGGGAACTGCGCGAATGGGCCGGACGGGACCGACTCGGTGGTGGACGTTTCCAACTTGACGCCGGACCAGCAGTTCCAGGCGGGACTCTATTGCGGCAGCATGCACGCCACGCCGACCTCACCGATCAGCCCCACCAGCCTCTGCGCCGCGTCGCAGTACGGGTCCACGCTGCTCAAGATTCCAGCGGCTGGCACGGAGAATGACGACCTCAACCCACCGCGCATCGCGCCGCGCAACCTCTTCGACATGGCCGTCGGCCACGACAACCTCTTCGGCGGCGACCGATACAAGTGGAGCGCGCGGCTGACGGTCGTCAATGTCATGAACAAAGAGGCGCTGTACAATTTCTTGTCCACCTTCAGCGGCACCCACTACGTCAGCCCGCGCGCCATCACCGCGACGCTGGGATTCCACTTTTAGACGCGGCGCTCTCTCTCCAGACCGCGTCGCTTCCATTCGGCGAGCAAGCCGACTAACAGCAGACCCATCGTCGACCAGGAGGCGATGCGGGCGACTAGCATCTCGGTGCCTCCATCGTAAGTAAGCCGGATGACGCAATCGCCTTCGCAACGCGGGCGAATGGCCAGCAGGCCGATCGCATCCCGCGCTACTTCCCGTGGCTGGCCGTCGATGGTGGCGTGCCATCCCTTGGTGTACGTCATTTGGACGGAGATTAGCTGTTGTTTACTCAGCCGCGCTTCGATGGTGGCGTCATGCCGATTCCGCCAATGCATCGCCGCTGCGGGAAGCGCTGGGTCGTCCAGCGCCGCAATGTACGGCAGAAGCGGCGCCACGTCCAGACCGTGGATCGGCGTGTGGCGCACCAGGGCGGCCTCGGGAATTACGTGCGCCAGGCTGCTGGTCCTATGAGGAACCTCCAGGATTTCGTTGTCATCCTGGCTCCACATGCGGCGCAGCGTACCGTCGAACTTTTGCGGATGGGCGTAAGGGTGATACGCCTCCGTGCTGGCCGCGCCGTCCATCGCGATCGCTTGCACGCCGAACGCCTTCAGCCAGATCATGGAATAGTACGCGCCCCGGTCTCCCGCATTTTGATCCGTGTAGATCGTGTACGCGGCAACCAGGCTCTCAAAATTGGGCGAGCTCTGGTCGCAGCAGCCAGCAAGCTGCGGCGTGTCCGTGAAGTCATTCAGCCACACGGACATGGAACCCGGGGCAAAGACACGCGCGTACGGCCCGTTCCGCTCGAGCCAGTCGGCCACCCGGTACTCGATGGTCTGGCGAATGTCGATCGGGCGCATTAACTGCCTGCCATACAGGCTGTAATTCCAGACTTGCATGGCGGCCAGGAGGCAGGCTACGCCAATGGCAATCCTAATCGAGAATCGCGGTAACCGGGATAGTGCGGGCCACAAGGCGAACACCGCCAGGATTGTGACGGCTAACTCGAATAACAGATGAAAGCGCTGCGGCTGCGGGAGAAGATACTTCCCATGGGAGGCGGCGATGATGACCGCACCTGAAATCAGAGTAAGTAGCGCGGAGAACTGAATCAGCCCGCACGCCCGCCAGCGCAATAACACGAATCGCAACGCCCAGCACGCCACCGCCAGCATCGACATCCACTCCAACTGCTGCACACCGATTCCATACGCCCCACCCGCGCGCTGCGCGTTGCCGAAGACCACGCGAACCGTCGAAGGCGGGCACCACGGCGAAGCGATCGCATATCCGACGATCCCAACCAGTGCTACCAGTCCGGCGGCGCGGAGCAAGTCGAATCGTTCCTTGGAGCAAATCCATGCGATTAGGACTATGATTAAGCCCACCGCTCCCGGCCAGTTAGTCAGAACGACCGCCATGCACGACAGGACAGCCAATAAGAAGTGGATCGGCCTGCGGCTGGTGAAGGCGAGTTCCAGAGTCAGGATCGCCAGCGGGATCAGTGCCAGGGAGGCTACGTGCGGCCCCTCGCCATAGTGAACGGCGCATTGCAGCCTGCGGGCGTGCAGCAGGCCGCCGATATCGGCGCGGATTTCCGGCAGCAACACCGCGGATGGGGAGAACAAGGAGTACAGCAGCCCTGCCGTGAAGCTCGGCGCCGGGCGGCCGGTGTATTTCGTAAGAAACCAGAAGAGCGTGACCGGTCCCAGGCAATAGAAGAACGCCGTAACTGCGTGGTAGGCCAGCGCCGGTGAAATGCGGACGCCCGCCGATAGCAGCGCCACCAGCGCGTGCAGCAGCGGTGGATACGTGTTCTGAAAAGGCATGCCACCGAACCAGAGCGGGCACCAATAGAGATCCCCTGCGTGGTCGCGCATGTAACGTGCCAGGGCAATGAAGACTCCTTCCACCGAGCTCATCTGATTCAGGTACTCGGTGCGGTAGAGCGGCGCGCAAATCAGCGCGTTCAAGCCAAACAGAACGAGCGACGGTATCAGCACGCGCCAAAAGCAGCGATGCGTGGGGTCGATTGGTTTAGCGCGGTCGTGCATGAAGCAAGGATCGAGTGTAGCGCACTCCCCGGCCCGGAGGGTTTCGGCAGCATCTGCATGCCGGGATGCAGATCTTACACCGCACACCGAATCATGCCGGTGCGCAAATCGGTGAACCGTAAGGAGAAGACGGCATCGATGTTATTCCCAGCACACTGGAAGCCGAGGTGCTCTTAGAACTCGAAGAGGAGAACTTTGAATGCGCAAAACACTGGTAGCCATTTTGGCGGTTGCGGGTTCCATGAGTGCCGTGGCTTTCGCGGCGGACAGAGAAGTCAAGGTTGAAGACAGACTGGACGCTTCGGCCGACACGCTGCACGACCTAATGAGGGCTGCCGACAAAGGTATCCCCCAGGATCTGATCGATAAGGCGAAATGCGTGGTTGTCGTGCCGGGCATGAAAAAAGCCGGATTCATCTTCGGCGCGAAGTATGGCCGTGGGTTCGCGGTGTGCCGCCAGCAGGGTGGCCTGGGCTGGAGCGCGCCTGCCTCGATGCGGGTTGAAGGTGGAAGCGTAGGATTCCAGATTGGCCTTTCGGACACAGACGTCGTATTGCTGGTGATGAACGATGGCGGAATGAAGCACCTCCTGTCCGATAAATTTACGCTCGGCGGAGAGGCGACCGCGGCGGCGGGCCCGGTTGGCCGCGACCTGGCCGCTGAGACGGACGCCATGATGCAAGCGGAAATGCTGTCGTATTCCCGTTCTCACGGGCTGTTCGCGGGCATCTCGCTGGAAGGCGCAACGCTTCGGCCGGACGGGGATAGCAACCGGGAACTTTACGGCCGCGACGTAACGAACCGTGAAATCCTGACCGGCGACTTCAAGACTCCGGCGGTCGCAGAACGATTTGAACACGCGCTGAATCGGGACTCGGCCCAACGGAGCCGATAGGTACGTCGCCGCTGGGGCCGGGCACGCCCGGCCCTGCCCATCACAAAGTGGCCGAGCCCACCTGGGGTTCCACCCACGTCGCTGAAACGACGATTTTCCATGAGCCGAGGATAACAGAAGTGCAGGCCGGCGCCTGACTGACTGGCACGCATCCGGCGCGTCAGTTTTCCATCTTCTCGGCTTCCTCCAAAGAAATGGGGGCCTGCTTTTGGATGTCGATGGCGAACTTCAGTTGCCGTTCGGTCGGGTGAAAGGCGTTGACCAGCGGCATCGTGATGTCAACCAGTTCGGCTGACTTGTATTTCGCGAGCGCATCTTTGTCCCACTTGGAGACGATGGGGCCGATACCGGCGGTCTTGGCGATCTCGGGTATTCTGTTCTGAATGTTCTTCAGAATGTCGTCGACCGGTGCGGTGCTGAAGCCCTGCTTGTGAAGAAGCGACTGCTGGGCCTTGCCCTGCGCCTCCAACTCCGCAACCCGTTTCTGATTCCCCTCGGCCTTGGCCGTGTTGTACTCGGCCATCATGCCGGCGAGTTGTTTGCCGTTGGAGGCTTGCCAGGCTTCGGAATTAATGAATGCCACCGCTATGGCGCGCGAGTCGTACACTCCGACCCGCACCTTGGCGCCGGATGGATTCGCGGGTTCCTGGGCCAGCGCGGAGGCCACGCACAGGGATAGACAAGCCGCAGATGCCACGATTTCGATTGTTCTCATCGTTACTATCTCCTTACGCAGTTGTGCCAACGTCCGGATGATTCAGGCACCATGGTACTGGAAATGCCAAGCTGCTACAATCTCCTAAACTACGCAATGGACGCCATATGACGCCTCAAACTAACTACTGTTCGGAATGCGGGCGGCCGGCGGACGCTGAAGAACTCGCTCGCTTCGGTGACCGGCTGGTGTGTCCAAACTGTAAGGATACTTATGCGCAGAAACTGCGCGAAGGTGTAGCGCCGGCCGGTTTCGTCCGCTACGGCGGATTCTGGCTGCGGTTTGTAGCTGTATTCATCGATGGCATCATCCTGTTGATTCCTATGTTCATCCTGCAAGCGGTTCTGTCCGCATCGTTGGGTATGTCCATGGCTCGGATGACGCCAAACCCCAACGCCTCGCCGGCGGAAATCTTCGCCACGCTGGCGCCGATGTTCGGCATGATCGGCTTGTCGGCGCTCCTCGGCATGGTCCTCGGCTGCACTTACGAGACGTTTTTCATCGTCAAGTTTGCCGCCACGCCGGGGAAGATGGCCGTCGGAGTACAGGTACTTCGTCCCGATGGGTCGAAGCTCCAGGTAGGCCGCGCCATCGGCCGCTACTTCGCAAAGATGCTGAGCAAAATGACCCTATACATCGGATACATCATGGCGGGATTCGACTCTCAAAAGCGCGCCTTGCACGATATGATCTGCGACACCAGGGTGATCAAGACCAGGGGCTAATGCGGACGAGATGCCCGTACCCTGCGCTCGCTGCAATATGCCGTTGCCCAAATGGGAACTGTTGAACGGTGAGGCTGCCAACTGTACGTCCTGCGGCTCGCGCAATACCGTGCGGCTGTTCCCGGCGGCGCTAGCACAAGGGGCCTCGGCGCGTGCCGAAACGGCGTTGGACGGTGAAGCTGCGTGCTTCGACCATCCCGGCAAGCGGGCCGTTTCGGCCTGCCAGCAGTGCGGACGATTCGTGTGCCAGCTCTGTGCAGTGGAGTTCGGCGACGGGGTCTGGTGCCCTTCCTGCGTGGCCACTTCCAGCGGGAAAGCCCGCTCCGTCAATTCCGACACTTCGCGGATGTTGTACGACACCTGGGCTCTGTTCATACCCTTCGCCCTGCTGGTGATCTGGCCGCTCACCATTCTCTCCGCGCCGGCGGTGGTGGCGCTGGCGATCATGAAGTGGAAACAGCCGCTCAGCCTGGTGCGCCGCATCCGGTGGCGTTTCGGCGTGGGACTGGCGGTGGCGCTACTGGAAGGCGGGCTGTGGATCTGGGGCATCTGGTACTTGGTGGCTGCGGCCCGGAGAGGTCCGAAGATCCCGCCGCATGGTTACGGCAAACCGGCGGCTATCGTCTATGATCCGGTGGCCAAGGCCCGGCCGGGAGCGTGACCATGGAGCAAAACCGCGAGCGGTATCGCAGGCTGCCCGGACGGCGCAGGGGCTTTCTCTTCGGCTCCAGCGTCTGGCTGGGGTCGGACCACTTGTTGCTGGTCAAATCCGCGCGCTTTCGGGAAGAGTACAAGCGATTCTATTTTCGCGACGTCCAGGCCATTGTGACGGCCAGTGCCGCGCGCTTCCACATTTCGACCCGTGCCGTGCTCGTCGCCGTGCTGTGGATTTGGGCGCTGGCGGCTGTCAATGCGCTGCAACAACGTCTGCACCTGAAACTCGGGTGGACTTGGTGGACTGTGTCGGCGGCGTTGGTGATCGCTTGGATATACGTCTCTGCGGGCTGGAGTTGCCGCTGCCGCATTTACACTGCCGTCAGCTCCGAGGAGCTTCCGTCGCTGTATCGCACCTGGACGGCGCGGCGCTTTCTCAAGAAGGTGGAACCCTACCTGGCGCAGGCGCAGGGCGTCATCGAGGGTAATTGGGCGGAGGCGGTGGAAGATAAGCAGATCGGGCCGCTGCCCGAGGGCAGAGTCGGACTCGCCATGCCGGGCGGGACTGCGCCGTTGCCTCCGCCTCCGTCACCGGCAAGGACGGCGCGCACGCCGGTATCCTTTCTATTCGTTGCCAGCCTGTGCCTGGGAGGCCTCGCCGACTTGCTGACGCTCCAGGTGAGCGCGAACGTGGCACGCTGGGTTCTGCTCGGCTTTCTCCTGCTGCAGGTTGCCGCGGCGGTGGCCGTTTTGGTGCAAAACTACATGGGCAAGCTGGTGCCGAGCCTGCGCAACCTGGCTATCGTCGCATTGGCGTCCATCGGCGTCTGGTATTATGCGGCTCAAGTGGGGGCGGCGATGGCTATCGGCTACCAGAATGCGCGATCGAAAAACCCAAGTGCGATTCAGGCTCAAATGCAGCCATTGGGATTACTCAACTATCCCGTGTCGCGCGGAATCGCCGGCGGAATGAGCCTGCTGCTTGGATTGGCGGGCGCGGTCCTGGTGCTGCGCGGCGAGCGGCCGCCCGAAGAGAAGGTTTCCTTCAATGTGTGAGCGAACCAGTGAGACGATGAGTGGGCAAATTGCGCCCGCCACAAAGACTGGTTCGCGCGCTTCGTGGGGCAGGATGGTATCCTGCGGCCGGTTGGCAACCGGCCTGTGCGGGAGCGCGCAAATGGCAGGCGGGTTCCCAACCCGCCGCAGGCTGGCAACCTGCCCCACTTTCCGCTTATGAGTGGTCTGGCCTTCCAACAACGGTGCTGGAATCACGAGGCGCGCGAGGCGGTGTGCCGCTGCCCGCCGTGCGGGCGAAGCTTCTGCCGCGAATGCGTCACCGAGCACGAGTCCCGGCTGTTGTGCGCCGCGTGTCTCAGGCACGCGGCGCAGACCGCGTCGGCGCGGCGCGGCAAACTCCGCCGCCTGGCAGCCGTGGGCATGACCCTCGCCGGAGTGATTCTGGCCTGGGCCATCGTCTTCGGCGCCGGCGAGGGTCTGATCACCATCACGGAACGCTCGGAGCGCATGTCATGGCAAGGCCGCTAGAACAGCCCGGTCCCGTGTCGCTGCTCGAAGAAGCCGCTCACTTGTTGCGCCGCGCTTCACTCGACACCCTGCTCTGCCATTGGACCGGCAGCGTGCCGTTCGCCCTGATGTTGCTGGTTTTTTGGAACGACGTGACGCACCCTCCCATGTCCGATCTCGCCTGCGCCGCGGAATCGCTGGCCGTTGCGCTGCTGCTGATCTGGATGAACTGCTGGCGCAGCGTATTCGCGGGGCGCCTGCACCGGTCGCTCAGCGGCGCCGCGGAAAGGCCGTGGAACCTTCAGCGGGTTTGGCGCCTGGTGGCGAACCAGGCGTTCCTGGCAGCCACCAAGCCCCTGGCGCTGCCGATTTCGCTGGCGGCCGTTTTCCCTTTTGCCACCACGGTCGAGTTCTACCGCAACGCCGCGGTGTTGGCCGGCCGCGAGGACCTCGACCCGCTCGCGGTGATCGCCAAAGCGCGCCACCTGGCGGGCATCGACAAGTTCCAATGCTGGCTGCTCCAGTTCCTCCTGCTTCTGCTCTCGCTGATCGCCATGCTGAACGTGGCGTTGACCCTCATCATTCTGCCGCAGCTCATCAAGATGCTGACCGGGTACGAGTCGACGTTCACCCGCAGCGGCTCAAACTTCTTTGAAAACCGTCTCTTCCTCCTGGTTGTGCTGGGCGCGACCTGGCTGGTTTTCGATCCGTTCGTGCAGGCGGTGTACTGTCTGCGCTGCTTCCAAGGGGAATCGGTCGAGACCGGCGAGGATTTGCGCGCCGGCTTGCGGCGGGTCCGGTCCAGGCTGGCCAAGGGCGCAGCGGCAGCGGTTGTGCTGGCGCTGGCGGTGCTGCCGGTTGTGGCGCGGGCCGTCGACTCGGTGGTGCCCCGGCAACTGGAAGAGGCCGTGCGCCAGACCATGCAATCGCCCGAGTACAACTGGCGAATCCCTCCCCCGGCCACCGCCGCCTCCAACACTCCCTGGATCATCCTGGCGACGGACCGCGCGATTGCCGCCGTTCAATCCGCCGTGAAATGGGTCGAGAGGATGATTGATCGCCTGCTGCGGTGGATCTTCGGAGGGCTGGGCGTCGGGCCGATGCCGCTGGGCGGACAGGCGCCGGCGGCGGCGCTGCACTGGAGCGTCTGGGTGCTGATCGGGCTGGCGGCGGCGCTGGCGGGCTGGGTGGTTTGGCGCGCGGTCAAGTTGCGTCCCAGGAAAGCCACACCCTCCGCGCGTCCTTCCACGGTGCCGGTGCGGCTCGACGACGAAGGGCTCACCGCCGACCGCCTCCCCGAGGCGGGCTGGCTCGAGATGGCGGAACGCTGCCTGGCCGAGGGCAATCTGCGCCTGGCAATGCGGGCATTCTACTTGGCCAACCTGGCATGGCTGGGCCGGCGGGAGTTTCTCACCATCGATCCCGGCAAAACCAATCGCGAATTCGAGGTCGAGTTGCGCCGCAGAGCGCGGCACGCGCCGGAAGCGCGCGAGTTGTTCTCCGCCAACGTTCGAGCGTTCGAGCGGGCATGGTACGGCCTGCACGATGTGTTTGAGGGCGAGCCCCAAGAGTTCCGGCAGCGGGGGGAAGAGATGAAAACGCGTTTGAGCGCGGGGGTCGCATGAGGCGCGCGTGGAGATCCTGGACGCTGGCGCTGTTGGTCGCGGCGGTCTTCCTCTGGGGCGTTATTAGCCTCTTCAACCGGCAGTTCGCCTCCGGCGAACTTTATCCGGAATTCTCCACCCTGCGCACCGACCGCCTCGGAACCAAGTTGCTTTTCGACAGCCTCGGGAAGCTGCCCGGGATCGCCGTCGAGCGCAATTTCCTGCCGATGGAATTCCTGCCGCACGATGGCGCCACCCTGGTGCTGCTGGGAGTGAATCCAATGCAGGTGAATTGGGACGACGCTCTCTTCCTGCGGCCGGTGGAACGGATCGCCAGCCGCGGCAACCGTGTGGTGGTGGGCATGTACATCGATCCGGACAACCCCCTGCCAAAGCAAGCGGCATTCGATCGTCAGGAGGAGCCGAAGACCATGGGCCCGAAGAAGAAATCCAAGCCGGAGACTCCCCAGGAACCGCCTATTAAGACCATGTGGAAGGTGACCTTCAAGATCGAGTCCGACGCGAAGAAGCCGCACCCGCTCTATTTCGGACAGGCCGAAGGCTGGAGGGTCCGCGACCAAATGGGATCGAAGATTCTGGCCATCGAACGCGGCTTCGGCAAAGGCAGCGTGGTATTGATGGCGGAAAGCGCGGACTTCACCAACGAATCCGCCGTCGCCATGGACCGGCTGCAACAGGTCTCCGGGGCGCTCGGCCCGTACCGGCGGATTGTCTTTGACGAAGAGCACCTGGGGCTGGCGGAATCGGGAAGCGTGATCGGGATGGCGCGGCAGTTCCGCCTGATGGGCCTGGCTCTCGGACTGGGACTCTGCGCGGCGCTGTTCATCTGGAGAAACGCTTCGGGCTTTCCCCCGCCCGCCTCGTCCCGCTCCGTCGAGCGCTTCTCCGGCCGCACCTCCCAGGCCGGCCTGCTGACACTCTTGAAGCGGCATATTCCACCCGCGGAACTGGCCGCGGTCTGCTGGCGCGAGTGGCTGAGCACGAACGGGCGCCAGGCGACGCCCGAGCACCGGAAGCAAGCCGAAGCGATCGTGGCTGGCGCAGCCGGGCGGCCGGTGGAGGCCACCCGCGAAATACAAGCCCTGCTGCACGCGAAAGGAGAACTTTGATCTTCGAACAGTTTCAATCCGTCATGGAGACGGCAGTTGCCAGTATCCGCAAGGTGATTATCGGGCAGGAAGAGGCTATCCGCTATTCGATGGTGGTGGTGCTTTGCAATCAGCACGCGCTCATCGAAGGGGTTCCCGGTTTGGGTAAGACGTTACTGGCGCGCACCCTGGCCGCGGTGCTGGGCTCGGAATTCAAGCGCATCCAGTTCACCCCCGACCTGATGCCGGCCGATATTACCGGGACCAACGTGTTCAACTTGCAGCGCCACGAGTTCTCGCTGGTCAAGGGTCCGTTATTCACCACCTTTCTGCTGGCGGACGAAATCAACCGCGCGCCCGCCAAGACGCAGTCGGCGCTGCTCGAAGCCATGCAGGAGCGCACGGTCACTATCGACCGCGAGAGCTTCCGGCTGTCGCCGAATTTCACCGTTTTTGCCACCCAGAACCCGATCGAGAGCGAGGGCACCTATCCGCTGCCGGAAGCCCAGAAGGACCGCTTCATGCTCAAGATCACCATGGGCTGGCCGGAAAATCGGGACGAGCTTTCGCTGGGCCGCCGCTCGCTGGGCCCGGAAGCGCCGGAAGCCGTGCTGCTGCGCGGCGACGTCGCGCCCTGCCTGGCCGAAGCCGACCTGGCCGGCCTGCGGGAAGTGTTGGAGACCGTCCAGGTGAGCGACCAACTGGTGGACTACGCGGTGCAGATAGTGCGCCGGACCCGCACCGACGACGCCATCCTTGTGGGCGCCGGCCCTCGCGCCTCGCAGGCCCTATTGCGCGCGGGGCGGGCCTGGGCGGCGCTTGCGGCGCGCGACTTCGTAAGCCCCGACGACATCCGCGCCGTGGCGCTGCCGGCGCTGGAACACCGCCTTCTGCTGCGTCCCGAATCGGAACTGGAAGGCGTACGCGCAGCGGAGGTGCTGGACCGCATTCTGCACGAAGTGCCGGTGCCGCGATGAGTGCTCTTTTGGGCAAGCTAAAGCATGCCCCACCAGAACAGCATACTTGCAGTGGTGGGGCATGCTTTAGCTTGCCCGAAGAGATGAGCAGCAAGCCATGCTAGTTCCTGCTCCACGCCTGCTCCTGGTTTCCGTGGTGATGGCGCTGCCGCTGGCCTCGCTGGGCGGGATGTTTCCCAATCTGACGGTGGCGTGCGCGGCGGGATTGGTGGTGTGTGGCGCCGTCGCCGCATTCGACGCCATAGCGGCCCTGCGGCGAATTGCCGGGGTGGCGCTGAGCGCTCCGCGGTTCATTCGCCTCACCAAAGACGTGGCGGCCAGCTTTCCCGTCACCGTCGAGCAGCGGGGAGAAGCGCCTTGCACCCTCCGGTTGGGCGTCAATCTGCCGGCGGCCATGGAGACCGAAACGCCAGTGCTGGACGTATCCGCTCCGCAAGGGGCGTCGATCGTCGAGTGGCCGTGTACCGGACGGGCGCGCGGCGACCATGCGCTGCGGGAACTGTACGTGGAAGCGGGTTCGCCGCTGGGGCTGTGGCTGGCCCGCCAGCCGCGGCCGCTGGACTTTTCCTTCCGCGTCTATCCCAACCTGCGCGATCGCGCTACGGCGGCGCTGTTTCTGCGCACCGCCAACCTCGGCATGCGCGTGCGGCGCCAGGTAGGGAAGGGCCGCGAATTCGAAAACCTTCGCCATTACCTGCCCGGCGACAGTTTTGAAGACATTCACTGGAAAGCCACCGCCAAACGCGGCTTTCCGGCGGTTAAGTTGTACCGCGTGGAGCACGCCCAGGAAGTCTACGCGATTCTGGATTCGTCGCGACTCTCGGCGCGCGAGGGAATCCTCGAATCCTTCGTGGACGCGGCCCTGCACCTGGCGCTGGTGGCGGAAAAGCAGGGCGACCGCTTCGGACTGGTCACTTTCAGCGACCGCACCCACAAATTCGTGCGGGCGCGCAGCGGCATGGACCACTTCCGGCTGTGCCGCGAAACCATCTACAACCTGCACGCCCAGCGCGTGAGCCCCGATTTCCGCGACGTCTTCACCAGCCTGCAACTCAACCTGCGGCGCCGCTCGCTGCTGGTCTTCTTCACCTCGCTCGACGACGCGTTGCTGGCGGATAGCTTCGAACGGGATATCCCCCTGCTGGCGCGGCGCCACCTGGTGCTGGTCAACGTCAGGCGCACGGCGGCGCTGCATCCGCTCTACACCGGCGAGCCGGTCACGGATCTGGACGGGCTATATGCCGGCCTGGCCGGCCAGATGCTATGGAACCGCATGCGCGCGCTCGAAATCGCGCTGCAGAACCGGGGCGTGAAACTGACGGTCACCGATCCCGACCGCATCAAAATGCAGGTCGCCTCGGGCTATCTGGATGTCAAGCGGAGACAGATTCTATGATCATCGATCTTCCCCGCTTCGTTGCGGCGGAACGGGCCTACTGGGACGAGCTACACGCCATGCTCAAGAAGCTCGAAGCCGAACCGGAGCGGCGTCTTCCACTCGATGAGATCCAGCGTCTCCACTACCTTTATGAACGGTGCTCCTCCGACCTTTCGCGGTTGGACACTTTCGCGACCGAACCCCAGTTGCGGGCCTTCCTGGAGTCGTTGGTATCGCGCGCGTACTCGGTAATCCACGAAACCCGCGCGCCCGCCAAAATCCGGTGGAAGAGCGCCATACTCGCGTTCCCGCGGGCCTTCCGGCGTCACCTGGGAGCGTTCCGGCTGGCCGTCGGGGTCACCTTGCTGGGTTGCGCCTTCGGCTGGTTCGCGCTGCACATGGACCCACGGAACAAAGCGATCCTGATGCCGTTTCCCGGCCTTCAGGAACCACCCTCCGAGCGCGTCGCCCATGAAGAGAGCGGCGCCAGGGAGGATCGACTCCGCGGCATCAAGGCCTCCTTCGCAGCGCAACTGATGACGCACAATACCCAGGTCACGATCATGGCCCTGGCGCTGGGCGTGACCTTCGGCGCGGGAACGCTGATCCTGCTGTTCTACAACGGCGTGATTCTGGGCGCGGTGGCGACGGATTACATCGTGGGAGGGCAGGGCGTCTTTCTGGCGGGCTGGCTGCTGCCGCACGGCTCCATCGAGATCCCGGCCATTCTGCTGGGCGGACAGGCGGGCTTTATCCTGGCTGGCGCCCTGATCGGATGGGGCGACCGCACGCCGCGGGTTGTCAGGCTGCGGGCCGTGGCGGCGGACCTGGTGGCTATCGTCTCGGGCGCGGCCGTACTGCTGATCTGGGCCGGCACGGTCGAAGCCTTCGTGTCGCAGTATCACCAGCCCGTGATCCCCTACAGCCTGAAGATCGCTTTCGGGTTGTGCGAACTGGCGGCGCTGTCCTTTTTCCTGGGCTGGGCGGGCCGCGAATGAGCAGCGGGCGCGCCACTTCGCTGACTATCGAAACGCCCGAGGGCGTGGAGTTTTCTTTCGATCTCGCCTCACCGGTGACGCGCTCGCTGGCCTGGATCGTGGACCTGGCGGCGATCGGGGTGCTCACGAAAGGGGTGGACAAAACCGGCGAATGGCTGGGGCACCTGAATCAGGATTGGGCCACGGCGATCGCGGTGATTCTCTATTTCGCAATTTCGGTCGGCTACGGGATCGTGCTGGAGTGGCGCTGGCATGGCCAGACCCTCGGCAAGCGGGTAATGGGCCTGCGCGTGGTGGATGCCCAGGGCTTGCGCTTGCAGCTTTCGCAGGTGATTCTGCGGAACCTGCTCCGGCTGGTGGATATGCTTCCGGCCGTCTACTTAGTGGGGGGCGTCGCGTGCTTCTGCAGCCGCAATTGCCAGCGGCTGGGCGACCTGGCGGCCGGCACCATCGTGGCCCGCGAGCGCAGCTCGTACGCTCCCGACCTGGAACAGATGGCGCCCGCCAAATACAATTCGCTGCTGGCCTGGCCGCACCTGGCCGCCAGGCTGCGCAGCCTGGTAAGTCCGGAATCGGTGAGCATCGCGGTCGCGGCCGTGTCGCGGCGGGACGGCTTCGAGCCGCTGGCGCGCATCGAACTGTTCCGGGAACTGGCAGAGTATTTCCAGTCGCTGGTCGAATTCCCCGAGGCGGCTCGCGAGGGCCTCACCGGCGAGCAATATGTGCGCAGTGTGCTGCGGGTGATTTATGGCGGCGGGCGTGGATAAGTGGTGCTCTCGCCGTGAATAAGTTAGTCGAGGTCGATGTCGCGCACGGGCGGCGGGGCGTTGGGGTCTTCCTTGACGCGCTTGAAAAGTTCGTCGAATTTTTTCTCGAGCACCTTGCCGTGCGACTTTTGCGCTTCCACCTGTTTGCGGAAGACTTCGTCCCGGCGCGACTCTTCGCCTTTTAGCTTGACCACTTCGGCCGCCAAGTCCTCAATCGGCTTGGGCTTCTCGGGAATGGTGTGGGCAATGATGGCGCTGGTTTCCGAATCGATTCTCAGGATCGCCTGGCAGCAGGGGCACTGCACATCGAACGTAGCTTTGGCCATGGAACTATAGTACGCGATGGCAGGCTCGGGGCGGTGTCAAGGCTCCGAGGAGAGACGGTTGTGAAGGTTTGTGGGGTCTAATAGTGGGCTTGCTGGTGAGGTGACTCGTTCGGCAGGTCTGCTAAGGTGGGGTCAATCGTCTCTCTTCGGGCCCGTGTAATCCTAGTCACGAGAGTGTATGAGCAATTAGTGCTCCAAACCTTAACTAGCGTGGAATCAACCCCAACATCCAAGACCGGCGCTTCAGCTTATGGAGATTTGGTACCGATGTGTCAGACAAAAGCACCATCTTGTCGCCGGTGGCTACCGTTCGGCAATAATTTGCCACATAGACGGGATGTTATAGTGGCGGGTGTGACGCCCACCACCGAGTCCGTCCTGGAGCTGTTCCGGTTTACGGGGGCGTACCTGGAAGGCCACTTCCGCCTGACCAGCGGCCTGCACAGCGACCGCTACCTGCAATGCGCGCTGGTGCTGGAACACCCGCTGGCGGCGGAGAAACTGGGCAAGATGCTTGCCGGCGCGCTGCAGCCCGGTCTCGCGGCGGGGGTGAGCGTGGTGGTTTCGCCGGCGTTGGGCGGTTTGATCATTGGCCACGAGGTGGCGCGCGCCCTGGGTTGCCGGCATATCTTTACCGAGCGCGATCCGGAATCCCGCAAAATGGTTTTGCGGCGCGGATTTTCGGTGGAGCAGGGTGAAATCGCGTGCGTCGTCGAGGACGTCATCACCACCGGAGGCAGTACGGCGGACGTGATCGCGGTTCTGCAGGGGGCGGGCGCCACGGTGGCGGCTGCCGGTTCCATCATCGACCGCAGCGGCGGAACCGCGGACGTGGGAGTACCGCGCGTGGCGCTGGCCACGCTCAACGTGGCCGCTTATCAGCCCGAGGAGTGCCCGCTGTGCCGGCGGGGGATTCGGCTGGTGAAGCCGGGCTCGCGCCCCGCCTGATGCGCCGCATCCGCATCACCCTGGCGTACGACGGCGGCCCGTTCCATGGCTGGCAGGTGCAGCCCGGCCTGGCAACTATTCAAGGGACGCTCGAAGAAATCGTTTCCGGCATGGAAGGAAGGCCGGTGCATGTGGCCGGCTCGGGCCGCACCGATGCCGGCGTACATGCGCTCCGGCAAGTGGCCGCTTTCAGCATCGAGAACCCGATTCCGCTCGCCAACCTGCGCCGCGCCATGAACCGCCTGCTGCCGCCCGCCATTCGCGTCTGCTTGGCCGAAGACGTGGACGCCGGCTTCCACCCGCGCTTCGAGGCCAAGGCCAAGACTTACGAGTACCGCATCGCGCGCGGGGAGATTTGCAGCCCGTTCGATTGGCCCTTCGTGCATCACTACCCTTACCCGCTGGAGGAAGAACGGATGTTGCGGCTGGCAGCCGTTTTCGAGGGCGAGCACGATTTCAGCGCGTTTGCCGCCTCCGACGACCGCGACGCCGAGGGCCAGTCCAAAGTGAGGACGATTTTTTCCTCCACGCTCGCCCGCGACCAGGAGCGGCTGATCTACCGGGTGCGCGGCAGCGGCTTTTTGAAACACATGGTGCGCAACCTGGTGGGGACCCTGATCGAAGCCGGCCGCGGCAATATCGGCGATACATCCGTGTTTCCGCTGGAGTCCGGCGCCACAGCCCCAGCCAAGGGCCTCTTTCTGGTGGACGTGGAATACTGAGGCGGAGGCAAGAAGTCAGGAGTCAGAAGAGGAAAGCGGAATTTGCGGCGCCCTGTCTTCCGACCGCCGACTTCCTTCTTCTGTCTTGTGACTTCTGACTCCCGGCTCCTGTCTTCCGACTCCCCCGGTTACAATCACACTTATGCGAAAGCTCGCGGTCATCGTTCTGCTGGCGTCCTCCGTCTTGGCACAGAAGAAGCCGGTCACGCTCGAGACGCTCAGCCAGGCCGCGCGCGGCGGGCGCGGAGCTCCGGCCCCGGAACTGTGGTTGCCGGACGGCAAGAGCTTTCTGGTGCGCCAGAACAATAACCTCGCTCTGTACGATTGCGCCACCCGGCGCAGCAGGACGGTGATGGCGCTGGATGAGATCGATGCCGCGGCGGTGGCGCCGCCAGCCGACAATGGCCCGATGGATTGGATCAACCGGCACGCCGGCTTGGGGAGCATGGAGCTTTCCACCAGCGGTAAGGAGCTGCTCTATACCACGGCCGGCGACATTTTTCTGATCCACTTGGACACAGGTAAGTGGGACCAGATCACCAAGACCCCAGTCATCGAGAGGGACGCACGGCTGGCGCCGGATGGCAAGACAATCGCCTTTCGCCGCGGCTCGGATCTTTACGTGGTGGACGTGGCCAGCAACGGCGAAACCCGGCTCACCAGGGACGGATCCGAGACCCTGCGCAACGGCGGGCTCGACTGGGTTTACCCGGAGGAGCTCGAGCTGAACGCGGCGTTCTGGTGGTCGCCGGATTCGAAATCCATCGCCTACTTGCAGTTCGACACCCATTCCGAGCCCCTCTACCCGCACGAAGACCTGCTCCGGTTGCGCGCCGTCTACGAACCGGAGCGCTACCCGCAGGCCGGCAACAACAATGCGATCATCCGCCTGGGCGTGGTTTCCGTCAACGGCGGCCCCACCCGGTGGTACGACGTGGGCGACACCCGCGACTCGTACCTGATTGCCCGCGCGGGCTGGATGCCCGGCTCCCGCGCGCTCTACGTGCTGCGCTTCAACCGCGTGCAGAACCGCGACGCGCTGTTTTCCATCGATCTCGAATCCGGCGCGCGCACGACCATCTTTGAAGAGTCCGACCCTTACTGGATCAACCTCAAAGGCGATATCCGGTTCCTAGAAAATGGCCGGCAGTTTCTCTGGACCAGCGAACGCGGCCCGGGCGGGCACCGCCATATCTTCGTCTATTCGAACGATGGCAAACAGGTGCAACAGGTCACCAGCGGCGCGTGGGAAGTCTCGCGCATAATCGCGGTGGATGAAGCCGGCGGACGTGCCTTCTATACTTCCGATGAGCCGAGCCACTTCGAGCGGCACCTTTACGCGATCAACCTGGACGGCCGAACCAAACGCCGCCTCACGCAGGAACCCGGCACTCATGACATCTCGATGGGGCCCGGCGGCCTCTATTACGTGGACACCTGGTCGAGCCTCAGCGAACCTCCGCGCAGCGTCCTCCACGCGGGAGATGGCACCGAACTCGGCGTCTATCTCGAGCCGGACCGCACGCAGGAGGAGTACGACATTCTGCCCGCCGAGATCGTGCCGTTCACCACCCCCGATGGCGTGACGCTTTACGGGCGGCTCATCAAACCGGCCGGCTATGAACAGGGCAAACGGTACCCGGTGATTGTCTCCGTCTATGGCGGGCCGGGCGTGGGCTTGCCAGTGCATAACGCGTGGCCGGGGATCGATATCGACCAGGTGCTGGCGCACAAGGGCTACGCGGTCTGGCAGTGCGAAAACCGCGGCGGCGAAGGGCGCGGCCACGACTTCGAGACCGCCATCTATCACAAGCTTGGCGTCACCGAACTGGCCGACCAGGTCGCCGGTGTGCGTCACCTGATCGCCACGGGGCTGGCCGACCCGGAGCGCATCGGCATTCGCGGCTGGAGCTACGGCGGCTTCATGACCGTCAACGCGCTGCTCAACGCGCCGGAAGTTTTCAAAGCCGGTTTCGCCGGCGCCCCAGTCGCGAGCTGGATCGGTTACGACTCCATTTACACCGAGCGCTACATGGGACTGCCCAAAGACAATCCGGACGGCTACCGCGATACGGCGCTTCCAGCGAAAGCCAAGAACCTCAAGGGCAAGCTGATGCTGGTGCAGAACTTCGAGGATGACAACGTGCTGTTCCAGAATTCCATCCAGCTCATCAGCGCGCTCGAACTGGCCGGCAAGCAATTCGAATACATGCTCTATACGCAGAAGTCACACGGCGTCAGTGGGATCGCCGCGCATCATATGAACCGGATGATGGTGGACTTCTTCGAGCGGAGTTTGCGATAGGCTGCTCGAAGGGTTGGAATGGTGTCTAATCCCCACAGGCTGTACGATAAGCATCGAAGCCGCCAAAACTCAGAGGAGGACGTAAGCGATGGACCAAAACGAGCTTCGCGATGAGCACCTTCGGGTGCTCGGCCCGGAGTTGGGGCCGCTTTACAGCGCTCTGTGGAGCGAGGTGGCTTGGCTTCACGCAAAGTGGAATCAGTACCGAGCACTGTATGCGGAGTCGCCAGACCGAATCGATCTTCTGAACGAGGTTGCTGGGTTCTTCTTCCGTGTCATTCAAAACGTCCTTTGGGAAGACATAGTGCTTCACGTCGCGCGCCTAACCGATCCCCTGCAATCGGCAGGGAAAGATAATCTCACCCTCCTGAGGCTTGCAGAGACCGTGAAGGAGCCCGCACTTTCCTTCGAATTGAAGAACCTTGGAAAGCAGGCCCAGTCCGCCGCAGACTTCGCGAGGGCCTGGCGCAATAAGCACCTTGCTCACAGGGATCTGGCCCTCGCCGTCGATGATCGAGCTGCTACGTCACTTCCCGGGATCAGCCGCAAGGAGATAGGCCGCGCTCTAGTCGGCGCGGGGCGAGTTCTGAACAAGATCGAGAGTCACTTTTGGCAGAGCGAGACTGCGTTCGCGCAGGTCATCCCGGGCGGGGGCGACGCGGAAACCCTTGCTGACTACCTCCAGGCCGCCGTGGATACCGAAGGTCGGCAGTGAGGCCGCGTTCCCGTTGCGAAATGCCCTCTGCCCAAGAGTCGACTTTGCGGCCCTTGATTTAACACCCACGCCGGGGGGACCCGGCTGCTCGGGCCCGAAACGCGCCGCGCCGTTTCTTCGTAATCTGAAGCTATGAGGCCTGTATTCCTGCTGCTGCTGGTTGGCGGGGCGGCGCTGGCCCAGCCGGTTTTAGCCGGGATCAAGGCCGGGCTGCCGATCACGGATTTCTTGGACGTGGTGCAGACTGTTGACACTACCGCCGTCACCAACCGGTATATCCTCGGCCCTGAGCTGGAAGTGCGGCTGCCTCACGGTCTGAGCGTCGAATTCGACGCGCTTTACCGCCATTTCAGCTATACCAACTACGAAGCATTCGCCTCGAGCACCGTCATCACTATCGGGTCCTCAGGCAACTGGGAGTTTCCGCTGGTCGCCAAATACAAGTTTCCCCGCAAAATCGTCCGGCCGTACGTGGAAGCGGGCGTGGCCTGGGATGCGATATCGGGTCTGAAGAACACCCCGAGCGAGACGCCTTGCAGCGTCGTGTGTGAGAACACATATTACCCTCCCTCGGTAGACAGCCAGAGAACTGCGGGGGTAGTGGTTGGCGGCGGCGTCGATATCCACGCAGGCGCGATGCATGTGGCTCCCGAGGTTCGCTATACGCGCTGGGCGCAACAGTACTTCAGCCTCGACGACGATCTGCACAGTGGCCAGAACCAGGTCGAATTCTTGGTTGGGTTCACATTCTGAAGCTGGCTGGGAGCCGGGCCGCTCTTCGGCGGAAACGCGCCGCGCCGTTTCTTCGTAATCTGAATGTATGAAGCTCTTATTCTTGCTGCTGCCGATTGCCGGGGCCGCACTGGCTCAGCCGTTTTCGGCCGGCCTCAAAGCCGGGCTGCCGCTGACGGACTTCCTGAACACGGTGCAGGGCACTTCCACCACCGCGACCGACCGGTATCTGGTCGGCCCGGAAGTGGAAGTGCGGCTGCCGCACGGGCTGAGCGTCGAATTCGACGTGCTGTATCGCCATTTCAGCTACACCAACATTCTGAATCCGTCCGGCAACGAAACCGCTAGTACCGGATCGTCGGGCAACTGGGAGTTTCCGCTAGTTGCCAAATACAAGTTTCCCAGCAGAATCGTCCGGCCGTATGTGGAAGCGGGCGTGGCTTGGGACACGCTGTTGGGCTTGAAAAACACGGCGAACAATGTGGCTTGCTCTCTTGACGTTTGTAATAACGTGTTGGTGGCCCCTCCCACGGCCACCAGTAAGGGGACCATGGGGGTGGTGATCGGCGGCGGGTTGGATGTGCACGCGATCGTCGTTCATGTGGCTCCCGAAATTCGTTTCACCCGCTGGGCGCAGGAGTACTTCAATCTCTCCGGCGTCCTCAACAGCAGCAAGAACCAGGCGGAGGTTCTGGTCGGGTTCACGTTCTGAAGAGGCGCGAATGTGCACCAGCGCACGCTATGATTGTTAGGGAATGCCCGAAATCCTCGACGGAAATCGCGTCCGCGATGAAATTAAAGCCGAGCTGAAACCTCGCATAGCGGCCCTGGCTGCCAAGGGCCGTACCCCCGGACTCGCTGTAGTGCTGGTGGGAAATAATCCAGCGTCGGAAATCTACGTTCGCAACAAGGTCAAGACCTGCGAAGATTTGGGGATTCACTCGGAGACGCTGCGGCCGCCGGAAAGCGTAACTACGGGCGAGCTGCTGGCCATCATCGACGCGTTGAATGCGCGGGACGACCTGGACGGCATTCTGGTGCAACTGCCGCTGCCGCCGCAGGTGGATTCGAAGCGGGTGCTGCTGGCGGTGACCCCCGCGAAAGACGTGGACGGGTTCCATCCGTGCAACGTGGGTAACCTGGTCGCGGCGCTGCCGGGTCCGCGCCCGTGCACGCCGGCGGGTATTATGGAACTGCTGAAGCGCTACCGCATCCCGGTGGCCGGCAAGCGCGCGGTGGTGGTGGGCCGCAGCGACATCGTGGGCAAACCGGTCGCGCTGCTGCTGCTGCATGAACATGCCACCGTTACCATCTGCCACTCGAAGACCGTGGACCTGCCCGGCGTGTGCCGCGAAGCGGATATCCTGGTGGCGGCGCTGGGCCGACCTGCGATGATTACGGGCGACTTCATACGGCCGGGCGCGGTGGTAATCGACGTGGGCACCACGCGTGTGACGGATCGCGCACTTGCGGCGCGCGTCTTTCGCAACTCCGCCGACAAGCTGGCCGCTTTCGACAAGCGCGGCTTCGCGCTGATGGGCGACGTCGATCCGCTCGACGTGATTGAGAAAGCCTCCGCCTACACGCCGGTGCCCGGAGGCGTGGGCCCGCTGACGATCGCCATGCTGATGGCCAACACAGTGGCTGCCGCCGAACGGCGGGCCGGCGTATGTTGAAAGTCGGGCTGACCGGCGGCCTGGCGAGCGGAAAATCGTTCGTCGGGGACGCGCTGGCGAGCTACGGATGCCTGGTGGTCCAGGCCGACGACCTGGGACACCAAGCGCTCAGCGCCGCCGGTGAGGCGCACGACGCGGTGATCCGCGAATTCGGTGCCGAAATCGCCGGTGACGATGGCGGGATCGACCGGCGGCGGCTGGCCGAACTGGTGTTCGACCGGCCCGAGAAGTTGGCCCGTCTCAATGCGCTGGTGCATCCGCCGGTAGTGCGCCAAGAGGAGGAAATGGCCGCGGAATTCGCCCGCCGCGCGCCCGGCGGGATCTTCGTGGTAGAGGCCGCGATCCTCATCGAGACCGGCAGCTACAAGCGGTTTGACTGCCTGATTCTGGTGACCTGCACCGAGGAACAGCAGGTGGAGCGCGCGATGCGCCGCGAGGGCGCCGTGGAAGCCGTGGTGCGCGCGCGCCTCAGCCGCCAGATGCCGATCGAGGATAAACGGAAATTCGCCAACTTCGTCATCGATACATCGGGAACCAAGGAAAACACGCTGCGGCAAACCGAGGCCGTCTACGAGGCGTTACGGAGAATCCAACCATGAAAGTGATGCGACCGTTTCTATGGGCCGGCGTGCTGGTGGCCGGCTTCCTGGCCATAACCTCCGCCGGGCACTGGAAGCTTGCCCAGATCCTCCCGCAGCTCTCCTCCAGCGGACGGCTTTGGGAAGCTCCCGCGTCGGCCGCGCCGGGGTACTCGTCGGACGAGCAAAACAACATCGAGATTTACAAGACGGCGCGCGAGGCCACGGTCAACATCACTTCCCGCGTCTATCGCGAGGACTGGTTCTTTCAGCTCTACCCGGAAGACGGCACTGGGTCGGGCTTCATTCTCAATGCGGACGGCACCATCCTCACCAACAACCACGTGGTGCGCGGCAGCTCGCGGCTCACGGTGAAGCTTGCCGATATGAAATCGTATCCGGCGAAAGTGCTCGGCACGGACGCGCGTAACGACCTGGCGCTGATCCGGATCGAGGCCGGCCGCAAGCTGCCCACGCTGCGGCTGGGCGATTCCGACGCGCTGGTGGTGGGGCAGAAGGTGCTGGCCATCGGCAATCCTTTTGGCTTGGAGGGAACGCTCACCACCGGAATCGTCAGCTCGCTCAATCGCAAACTGCAAACCGAAGACGAGCGGCTGGAAGGCATGATTCAGACTGATGCCGCCATCAATCCCGGCAACAGCGGCGGGCCCCTGCTCGATTCACATGGCAGCGTGATCGGCATCAACACGGCGATTTACGGGCAAGGCAACATCGGCATCGGCTTCGCCATGCCCATCAATCGCGCCAAGGAAATGCTGGATCAATTCCAGGCGCGCGGCCACATTTCGCGGCCCACGCTGGGTATCACCACGGTGTGGATCTCGGGCGATCTGGCCGAAGCGCTCGATCTGCCGGCCAAGGGCGGTTTGCTGATCCAACGCATCGAACGCGGATCGCCGGCGGAGGAAGCCGGTTTGCGCGGGCCACGCCAGGTGGTGGTGGTCGGAAACTATCAACTCGGAGTGGGCGGCGATTTGATCGTGGAAGTAGAAGGCCAGCCGGTGGAGGGTAACGACTCGCTGGTACAGGTGATGAACCGCAAGCATGGCGGCGATGTGCTGAACCTCACCGTGTATCGCAATGGCCGCCGGCAGAAAGTGCAGGTCCACCTGGGCGAAGCGCCGCAGCAGTTATAGAGAAGCGGGAGCGCATCCGGCCTCGTGGCGGCGGATTCCGGGTGTACAATAGCGGTCTTATGAAAACGCGTCTGGCTGCATTGCTCGGCTTGTATCTTGCATCGCCGATAGCGATTCCTCAGGAGCCGGCTCCGCTGGCGGGATTCACGGCGGATTCGGCGCGCGCGGAGCGCGAGTGGGAAACCAAATTCCGCGCGATTCCCGATCCGGCGCTGATGCGCTCGTACATGGAGCGCCTCTCGGCGCGGCCGCACCACGTGGGATCGCCCTACGACCGCGACAACGCGGAATGGCTGCTCGCGAAATTCCGCGAGTGGGGCCTCGATGCGCACATCGAGAATTTCGACGTGCTCTTTCCCACGCCGAAGGAGCGGCTGTTGGAGATGGTCGCACCGGAGCGCTTCGTAGCTAAGATCGAGGAGCCGACGGTGGCGGAGGATCCCACCTCCTCACAGCATGACGAGCAGCTTCCGACGTACAACGCATATTCGATCGATGGCGACGTGACCGGGCCGCTGGTGTACGTCAACTACGGCGTGCCGGAAGATTACGAGACGCTCGACCGTCAGGGCGTGTCGGTGAAAGGGGCGATCGTGATCGCGCGCTACGGAGGAAGCTGGCGCGGCATCAAGCCGAAGGTGGCGGCCGAGCGCGGCGCCATCGGGTGCCTGATCTACTCCGATCCGCGCGACGATGGCTACGCTCCCGGCCAGACATTTCCCGCCGGGCCATACCGCCCGAAAGACGGCGTGCAGCGCGGCAGCGTGATGGATATGCCGGTCTATCCGGGCGACCCGCTGACGCCGGGCGTGGGCGCCACGCCGGACGCCAAGCGGCTGCCGCTCGATCAGGCGGTGACGCTGACCAAGATCCCGGTGATGCCGATTTCTTACGCGGACGCGCAGCCGCTGCTGACGGCGCTGGAGGGGCGAGTGGCGCCGGAGCCTTGGCGCGGCGGGCTGCCGATTACGTACCGCCTCGGCCCAGGCCCCGCCAAGGTGCATCTGAAGTTGAAGTTCAACTGGGACCGCAAGCCGATCTACGACGTGATTGCGCGCATTCCGGGCTCGGTGTACCCGGATGAGTGGATCATCCGTGGCAACCATCATGACGCGTGGGTGAACGGCGCGGAAGACCCGATCTCGGGCACGATTACGGTGCTGGAAGAAGCGCGCGCCATGGCGGCTTTGTTGAAGCAGGGTTGGAAACCGAAGCGCACCATCGTGCTCTGCCTCTGGGACGGCGAGGAGCCGGGGCTGCTGGGCTCGACCGAATGGGCCGAAGAGCACGCCGAAGAGCTGGGGCGCAAGGCCGCGGTGTACATCAACTCGGACAGCAACGGGCGCGGCTTTTTGGACGTGGAGGGATCGCATTCGCTCGAGCATTTCATCAACGGCGTGGCGCGCGACATTCAGGATCCGGAGAGCAACGTAACGGTGTGGAAACGCGCGCAGTCGCAACGCATCGCGGGCGACGGCCGAAGGATGACGCCGCAGGCGGACCGCGAAGAGGCGCGGACGCGGCCGGACCTGCGCATCGGTGCGCTGGGCTCGGGCTCGGACTACACGGCGTTTCTGGACCACGTGGGCGTCGCGTCGTTAGACCTCGTGTTCGGCGGCGAAGACGGCGGCGGCATTTATCATTCCATCTACGACGATTTTTATTGGTTCACGCACTTTTCCGACACGACCTTCGTGTACGGACGCGCGCTGGCACAAACCGCGGGGACGGCGGTGATGCGGCTGGCCGGGGCGGACCTGCTGCCGTTCGAATTTCATGGGCTGGCCGACACCCTGCACCGGTACGTGGATGAGGTGGAGAAACTGGCGCGAGAAAAGCGCGAGCAGGCGATGGAGCGCAATCGGCAGATCGACGATGGAGTGTTCACTGCGCTGGAGGATCCGCGTCTCCAAACGGTGCCGCCTCCTAAGGAACCGGTGCCGCCGTTTCTGAATTTCGCGCCGCTCGAAAACGGGCTGGCTGAGCTGGAGCGGACGGCGCACGGCTTCGACCAAGCGGCTGCACACGCTGCCGCAAACGGCGGATCGGCGCTGGCCCACGCGGAGCTGAAGAATGTGAACGACCGCCTGGTAGTGGTGGAGCGCGCGTTTCTTTCGAGCGAGGGACTGCCCAACCGCCCCTGGTTCCAGCACCAGATCTATGCTCCAGGCCTCTACACGGGCTACGGCGTAAAGACGCTGCCGGCGGTGCGCGAGAGCATCGAGCAGAAACAGTGGAAGCTGGCGGACGAACAGATCGCGCGCGTGGGCAAGGTGCTCGAAAATGCCGGCGCGGCGATTGAAGGAGCGGCGGACGCCCTGAACCGGGCGACCGAGTAGCTGCGGCTGCCGTGGCACACGCAATCCTGCGTGCTGCGACAGCCATTCGTGCCGGCGAGTGCCGCCGCCGCGATGCGCACCGGCGCCTTCCCGTGCCCCGCGCACAGCATCCTCGACGCTCAAGCGGGCTGTGCCAACTTCGAGGGTATCTGCCACGTAAGGTAGGGCAGCAGCCGTCAATCCTGATAACATAGCCCCGTATGGAACGCCGGGGTTTTCTTCGTGTCATGGCTGCTGCGCCGTTGGCCCTGCGGCAGAGCGCCGCGCCGGCGGGCTACCAGGCTAACTGGGAATCGATCGACAGCCGGCCCGTCCCCGACTGGTATGTGGACGCCAAGTTCGGCATTTTCATCCATTGGGGAGTCTACTCGGTGCCGGCGTTTGCGCCGCCACGCACCAAGGGCGAGACGCCCTATGCCGAGTGGTATTGGCACTCGCTAACCGAGGGGCAGAAGGCTACGGCGCCGGGCCAGGACGGCTACCAGACCTGGCAGTTTCACCGGCGTGTCTACGGGTCCGACTTTTCTTACTTCGATTTCGCCCCGCAGTTTCACGCCGAAATGTTCGACCCGGACCACTGGGCGGATGTGTTCGTGCGCTCCGGCGCCCGCTACGTGGCGCCCACTTCCAAGCACCACGAAGGCTTCACGCTGTGGCGCAGCGAGGAGGCCAACCGCGCCTGGGGACGGCCCTGGAACGCGGTGGATATCGGCCCGCGGCGCGACGTGCTGGCCGATCTGGCCCGGGCAGGGCGCAAGCGCGGCCTCCACATGGGCATTTACTATTCGCTCTACGAGTGGTACAACCCGCTGTGGCTTTCCGACAAGCCACGCTACGTCCGCGAGCATATGTTTCCGCAGTTTCAGGACGTGGTGAAGCACGTGGAGCCGGAGATCGTCTTCTCCGACGGCGAATGGGAGCTGACGAGCGATGAGTGGCGCTCGCCGGAGCTGCTGGCGTGGCTGTACAACGAATCGCCGGTGCGCGAGCAGGTGGTCGTCGACGACCGTTGGGGTAAGGATACCAGACACAAACATGGCGGTTACTACACCACCGAATACACGTCCGGCATGAAGCAGAGCGCACGCCCGTGGGAGGAAAGCCGCGGCATGGGCTTCTCATACGGCTACAATCGCGCCGAGACGCTGGCCGATTATCACACCGGCCGCGACCTGCTTCTGATGCTGATCGACCTGGTGAGCCGTGGCGGTAACCTGCTGCTCGATATCGGCCCCACCGCCGACGGGCGCATTCCCGTGATCATGGAAGAGCGGCTGCTGCAACTGGGCGACTGGCTGCGGTCGAACGGGGAAGCCATCTACGGCACGCGCGCGTGGCGCCGCGCGCGGCAGTGGTCGCGGGGCGAGGAGCCGAAACTCGAAGAGAGCGAATTCATGTCGGCGTATCCGATCGCGAGCTTGGTGGATACGCCGCCCGCCGGCGTAGCGCGCATCGAGGCATTCTTCACCACGAAGGCGGGCGCAGTCTACGCGATTCTGCCGCACCGGCCCGGCCGCGAGGTGGTGCTCGATGACATGGAAGCCCGCGGCGACGTGCGTGTCACGCTGCTGGACAACGCTGCCCCGCTGAAGGTCTCGCACCATCAGAAACGCCTGACGGTTCGCGTGCCGGAAAGCCTGCCGTTTTCCGAAGCGTGTGTCCTGAAGCTGGAGGGCGCGGCGTAACGCGAAGACAAGTGGGGCAGGCGCTTTCGACTCTCACCCCTATTGCTACTGCCGCAGAAAGCTTCCCGCCCACAAACTCAACTACCGCAGCGGTTGGCAGGCGAAAGCGCCCGCCCCACTTTTGCCGCTACTCCACCGTAAACGGCTGGCGGCTTTCGTAGGTTTGATTCCCGATGGCGTCTTTCACCTGCAGGTCGACGATATAGGAGCCCGGTTTGACACCCGCCTTCAGATTGATGCTGAACTCGCCCGAAATGTAGCGCTTGGGATAAAACGATTGGCTCTGTTCGGCGGCCGGCTCCGGCTGTGTCCAGAGCGCCTTGCCGTCGGGCAGCATGATGGAAGCCACCCAGCTTACGTCGATTTTGTTGCCGGCGCCGTATCGGTATCCGATGATGTCGAAACGGGTCCACAGGGTTTGGCCCGCATGGTAAACGGGCTTCTCGGCAGGCTGTTTGCCGTCCTCATCGTGGTAGAAGTGAAAGTTGCGCACGATCACGTTGTCGCTCGGCTCCACGACGCGGCCGCGGACTTCAAACGGCACCTCGATCTGCGCCGTGGTATTGGCGATCCGGTCTTCGGCTTTTACCACAACTTTGTATGTGCCGGAACCCGCCACCGGCGGTATCATCACCTGTGTCTGGATCTTCGGCATCCAGTCTTTGTCCTCGCTGGTAACCTCGTCGTTGAATTCGTTCTTGTAACTCTCGCTGAGCTGCACGCCTTTGGGATCGAACGCTTCGACCGAGTAGGCAATGCGAACCTTCAGATCCGCGGTCTTGGCGTAGTGCGCCACGCGGCAGGTGAAGAACAGGACCTCGCCGGGCGTGTAATAGAAGCCAGCGGGCGCAGGCGCGCCTTCTTCCATCTGGCTGATGACGGGCTGAACGATGGCAAGCGGTTCGGTGGCGGCGAAAGCCAACGGGCCGGCGAGCGAAACGAGCAGCAAGAGCCGCATTCTTTCCTCCCAGTACGATTCTACTTCCCGGGCAATGTGGCGAGATACCGGCCGGTGTAGGAGCGGGCGGCGCGCGCCACGGTCTCCGGGGTTCCGGCCACCACCACTTCGCCGCCGCCTGCGCCGCCTTCCGGGCCGAGGTCGATGACCCAATCGGCGGCGCGGATGACGTCCAGGTTATGTTCGATCACCACCAGGCTGCCGCCGTTTTCGATCAGCCGCCCGAAGGCGGCCAGCAGCTTGGCGATATCGTCGAAGTGCAGGCCGGTGGTGGGCTCGTCGAAGATGAACAGCGTGCCGCGGCAGCTTGCCGCCGCCAGGTGGGCGGCCAGTTTGACGCGCTGCGCCTCGCCGCCGGAAAGCGTGGTGGCGGATTGGCCCAGCCGCAAGTATCCCAGGCCGACGTCGTCCAGCACGCGCAGGCGCTCCACCAGCCGCGGCACGCCGCCGAAAAAC